>Ga0193726_1000964_pt1 | contig 25452 bp, 27 predicted proteins | sample H2c1metaG_FD_144928 | JGI IMG/M metagenome (GOLD analysis project Ga0193726, IMG submission 144928) | Soil microbial communities from a riparian zone of the East river system, Colorado, United States - H2c1 | ecosystem: Environmental > Terrestrial > Soil > Riparian zone | place: USA: East River...
GCTCCTTGCAAACTGTCGGCGTCGAACATGACACAGATCATCAAGGGATTTATGAGGAGCCAACCTGGCGCTGCCCTGCTGCAGTCGACGGATGGCCGCCAATCGACGCGGACATTCTGATATCGCGCTGGGTGGATCGCAGGAGTTTCCGCCGTCACGAAAAAACGATGTCGCCGTCCGACCGGCACGTTATTGGTGTTGCGCTGAAGACAACGCGACTCAAGTTCACGAGGGGTCCACGTACTATATTTGACGGTATCATGCCCGCGGGAACGTTGCATGTCACGGGCCCATCTCAGTTATTGACCGCCGAGTTTTATGCGCCGTGCGACTTTATTCACTTCCACGTATCGAGCGACTACCTCCGTAAGCGCCGAGATGCCGCGGGGGCTGTGCTAACTCAGCCGATGCCAGATCTGAACGACCTTATTATTCGTGACCCATTGGTGGAATTACTGGGCCGGACGCTAGTCGAGAGCAGCAACACAAGGGACGGGCTCTATGCAGAGAGCGTGGGCCAGACTCTTGTGATGCATATCACAAGAATGGAATTGTCGCAGTCGACGGCTAGTGCTCTCCCCAAGTGGCGACTGAAGCGCGTGCAGGAGTACGTTAACGCGCACCTTGGCGAGGCCTTGAGTCTCGCGGATTTGGCCGCGGCGGCCGGGTTGTCGCGGATGTACTTCGCTGGACAGTTTCGAGCTGCGACGGGATATCGTCCCCACGATTATCTGCTCCACCAACGCATCGAAAGTGCGAAGTCGACGCTGTCAAGCACGGATATGCCGCTCGCAGAGGTGGCGCTTGGGGTCGGCTTCCAAGCTCAGGCGCACTTCTCGACCGTCTTCAAACGCCTTACGGGCCAAAGCCCAGCGCGCTGGCGGCGTGCTATCAGGAGCGAAGGCCAATTCCCCGACGCGTTCGTGTGCCCAAGAGAAAAATCGGACAGTCCGATCAACGATAGTGTTGCGAACGAGTTGCGGCCCGGCGTTTGCGCTGCTCCCGAGATTGGAGTTCTCGAAGCTGCCACGGAGGGTCATACACGCGCGCGCCGTGGTTAAGGCCACTCATCTCAACTTTCGGCGTGACATTGGACCAAGTCGCGATACATCGTCTCGAAGCGGACTCGCAGGGTTCAACGTCCTTCTTAATCATCCTCGTGCGAACCAGAAAAAACCCGAACATCTAGAAAGACTCTTGACGTTAGTCTGGCCAAAACTTTTTTACAACGCTGCGCGCATGCGCGGGAGATTACAAATGGCCTCGTAAGAAGATACGCTCTTCTTCCATTCAAGCGCGGCATATCCGCACAAACGGCACCTACTCCAACCAGGAGGAAGACATATGTCTCGTCCGCCTATACCACCGTTTACGGAGCATACTGCGATCGAGAAGGCCCGGCTCGCAGAGGATGGCTGGAATACGCGCGATCCCGCCAAGGTCGCGCTTGCCTACACCCCTGACAGCCAATGGCGAAATCGGGCTGAGTTCCTCACCGGCCGCGAAGCCATAGAGGCCTTTCTCGCCCGCAAATGGACGCGAGAGCTTGATTACCGGCTGATCAAGGAACTGTGGGCCTTTACCGACAACCGTATCGCGGTCCGCTTCGCCTACGAATACCGCGACGACAGCGGCCAATGGTTTCGCGCTTATGGTAACGAGAATTGGGAATTCGAGGCCGATGGCTTGATGCGCCGGCGTATCGCAAGCATCAACGAACATCCCATCGGCGAGGGAGATCGCAAGTTTCACTGGCCTTTGGGGCGCAGACCAGACAAACATCCGGAGCTCAGCGATTTAGGATTCTGATGAGGGCGTCCAATCGGGCAGGGCGGAATAGCAGACTTCAGCATCAAACCGATTTGCCCGGCTCGAAACACTGCTGCGTGCGAAGCCAACGCCAACTTGCTGCCGGTCCGTGGGGGCGATCGCGCCGCTTGTCGCCGAGCGCTCCGAACAATTCTTGGACACTACATCGTCGGGCTACCGGCATAGTGGTCGTTGCTCGGCCATTCCTTAGACAGGGGAACCTGGTGGCTCCATTCACCGCGTCAAAGAGGCCAGCATGGGCGATCTGCCGGAGCGCGACTGCCGCTCACGGCGGTCTCCCCAACGGAGGCGTTGCTGCACGGTCCGTCATTGGGTCCAGCCAGACGCGACTCCGTCGACCAGACGACTCGTCGTGGTGGCATGGCTGCTTCCGAGCCCTCAAGCTGCAATCTTCGACCACGACCAGCCCAATTGCTCGCCCACGTCAATGAGCGCTTCGACGAGACGACTCGTCGTGGTGGCATGGCTGCTTCCGAGCCCTCAAGCTGCAATCTTCGACCACGACCAGCCCAATTGCTCGCCCACGTCAATGAGCGCTTCGACGAGACGGCTGATATAGCGCTCGGTGTGAAACGGACCAGGGGTCAGCCGAAGTCGCTCTTGACCGCGCGGAACCGTTGGAAAGTTGATCGGCTGAATGTAGATCGAATGCCGTTCCAGCAACTCCTCGCTGATGCGGCGGCACAGGTGAGCGTCGCCGATCATGATCGGCAGGATGTGGCTGTCGCTGACTGGAACTGGGAGCCCCGCCGCACCAAACATCGACTTCAGTTGTGCGATGTTGCGCTGCTGCGCCTCGCGCTCGGTGGAGCTGTGCCTCAGATGGCGGATCGCCGCCCGCGCGCCGGCCGCGAGGTGGGGGCCAATGGAAGTGGTGAAGATGAAACTGTCCGCAAAACTTCGGACGACATCGACGAGATTAGCGGTCCCGGCGATATACCCGCCCATCACGCCAAATGATTTGGCAAGTGTGCCCTCGATGACCGTTACGCGATCGGCGACCCCGTCGCGCTCGGCAATCCCGCCGCCGCACGGACCATAAAGGCCGACGCCGTGGACCTCGTCCAGATAGGTAAGCGCGCCATGTTTGTCGGCGACATCGCAGATCGCGACAATCGGAGCCACGTCGCCATCCATGCTGTAGACGCTCTCAAAAGCCACGACCTTCGGCCGGTCCCGATCATAGCGGCTCATCAATTCATCGAGATGAGCAACGTCGTTATGCCGAAAGATCACCCGCTCAGCGCCCGAACGACGGATACCTTCGATCATTGAATTGTGGTTGAGCGCATCCGAGAAAATGACACAGTCCGGGAGGACCTTGCCGATCACGCCGAGCGTTGCGAGATTCGATATCCAGCCCGAGGTGAAAACCAGCGCCGCTTCCTTGCCGTGCAGCTCCGCGAGTTCTCTCTCCAGCAGGACATGTGCGTGGTGATGGCCGGAGATATTGCGGGTGCCACCCGTTCCGCCGCCTGTCTCGGCGATAGTTCGCTGCATGGCGACGAGTACGTCAGGATGCTGACCCATACCAAGGTAGTCGTTGCTGCACCAGACGGTGACGAGTCGTTCCGCGCCGTCGGGGCGCCGCCAGATTGCTGCGGGCAACGCTCCGACTTGCCTTTCGAGGTCGATAAAGGTTCGGTATCTGCCATCTCGCTTGAGATCGTATAGCAAGGACTCGAACTTTGAGCTGTAATCCATGGCAGGGCACTCGCTCCTCACTTGCGTATTGTCCGATTACATCGGCAAATACATCGTGGCCCAATCTACGTCGGCACGGATGCCGCCGAACCTGTGACAGTAAATTGCTCCAGCCTTCGCTTCTTGGCCACTTCGAAACCATGCATGCCCGTCTGCCACTGCAGACCGACGATTGCACCCTTCATGGGCTGTAGAAGCCCGAGCGAACTCACCAGCGTCAGCGGTAGCCAGATCAGAAAGTGTAGCCAGTACGCTGGCGAATAAGCAGTCTCGACCGCCAGAATGGCCGGAACGATGACATGGCCAACCACGATGATGACGAGATAGGCCGGAAAGTCGTCGGCGCGGTGATGATGAAATTCTTCGCCGCATTCTTCGCAATGATCCGCAACCCTTAGATACTTGCCGAACAGATGGCCTCTTCCGCACTTCGGGCACCTGCAACGGAAGCCACGCCACACGGCTTGAGAAAGTGAAGTCGTTTCTTCAAGGCGGGTCATGACGAATTCCTTGACGGGGTAAGCTTCCCTGACAATAAGGTCTTTCGGTGCATACAATCAAAACAAAAGGATCATATTGCATGGATTGGCTCCCTACATTATCTGAAGGAACGGGCCCGGTTTACAGGCGGATTGTTGAAGCTCTATCGAACGATATTGCGAGCGGGCGACTGAAGCGCGGCCAACAACTACCGACCCATCGCGCGCTGGCGCAGGCGCTAAGCATTGATCTTACGACTGTGACCCGCGCGTACGGAGAAGCGCGCCGCCGCGGTTTGCTCGATGCGCGAGTGGGGCAGGGTACCTTCGTTTCCGAGACGACAACACGTGCGACCGTCGATATTCCCCATCCGGTCAAGATTGATCTTTCCATGAACGTGCCGCCGCAGCCGATCGAGGCTAATCTCGACACTCGCATTGCACATGGGTTCGCATCGATTCAGAAGGAGGCAGGCTTTTCTGCCTTCCTCAACTATCAACGGCCGGGAGGTGGCGATGAGGATCGCGATACAGCTGCCAATTGGCTTCGAGTGCGGGTTCCGAAAGCGCAAGCCGATCGGCTCGTTATTTATCCGGGCAGCCAGGCGGCGATCTTCAATGTGCTGCTGTCCCTCACCTCGCCGGGGGATGTGGTGTTAACCGAAGCGCTGACCTACCCCGGCATCAAGGCCGCTGCGGGAAAGCTGGGCGTTCGTCTCGTCGGCGTGACAATGGATGAGCAGGGGATCCTGCCGGATGCGCTTGGCAGCGCGTGCAAGCGGTATAAGCCGAAAGCCGTCTATCTTGTCCCCACCATGCACAATCCCACGACCGTGACGCTGAGCCCGTCCCGCCGCAAGGCGGTTGCCGAAATCATTCGCAAAGCCGGCGCGATTCTAGTCGAAGACGACGCATATGGCTCACTCGACCCTTCCGTCTCGCCGATCGCCAACCTGATCCCTGAGCGGACGTATCTCGCGGTGAGCCTGTCGAAATGCATCGCGCCGGCGTTGCGCATCTCGTTCCTCCTCACGCCCGATGTTGGAGCCGAACAGATGCTCCGGAGTAATCTTCAGGCCACCACTCAGATGGCGCCACCGTTAATGCTAGCCCTCGTTATGCAATGGTTCCGTTCCGGCGTCGCCGATCAGATCGTTACTGCGATCCGTAACGAAGCAATCGGACGCCAGCAACTGGCCGCAAGACTATTGAAGGGGCGGTCGTTCGCTGCTTATTCCAAGGGACATCATCTCTGGCTACCATTGCCGCGCCATTGGAATAGAGGGGATTTTGTCGCGCACGTCCTGCGCGAGGGGCTAGTCGTGGTGGCAAGCGAAGCGTTCGCCGTGGATCAGGCTGCTGCTCCTCACGCGGTGCGTGTTTCTCTCGGGGCGGCCCGAAATCGCACTGAACTCAGCACTGCACTGCATCTCCTGGCGGCAGCGCTAACGAGTTCCACTGCAGCAATGCAGGTTGTCTAAGGCCTATGACCTCTGATTTTCTCCAGGCATGTCGTTCCCGAGGGATGTAGAGGTCATCTGGCGAATGAACATAACAACCGCTCGTTACTGTAAACCGGCGCATCGATGACGATCTGATCGGCTCGCGAAGTGCTGCCCCGCCTAATGGCGACGCCGTAGATCTCTCTGCCGCGAACCTTGAGCGCGCCAAGCGTGATGCCGATCTCGCCCGCGGTATCGGGGGTGACGAGCGCGCGAAGATCGTTGACGGACGTGCCCGCGCCTTCCTGAACAGGATCTGGCGATCCCTCCGTAGTGCCGTTCCTGGTTCGCGAAGGCATTCCGAGCGCAAGAATATCTCCTCCAACGGCGCAGGTGCCTTGTCGGCAATCGATGAACCGACGACCGACACCATGGTGTTATGGACGTTCTCGCATCGAACGCCACCTGAACAAAGCAGCAGTGCCTCGCTGCGCCAACGGCGCACAAGTGGTCGTCACCGGGCGCAGGCAAGAAGCTCTGGATGCGGCCGTTGCAGACATCGGCAATATGGCCTTCGCGATCCGTGGGGATGTCTCGGACCTCACGCATCATGATCAGGTTATCGCGGAGGAGAGTTCAGTAAACCGCTCGTAGGAGCACATATTATGACAGCAATGAAAGCGACAGGTTCCCTCACGGTTCTTGAAGCCGCCTTCAAGATTATTCCGGGGAAAGAAACCGCTTTTCTGGCCTATCAGGCCACGGTGGTGCCGCTGGCCGCGGCACAGCCTGGTTTTCGGGCTGCCTACAGCGGCCCGGTTAGGGACACGACATGGGTATACTTCGGAGCGCGCTTTGACAGTGAGGAGCAAATGAACGCATGGCACGGTGAACCCCAGCATCGCGTGATTGAGAAGTCGGCCCCGAATTGGTGGACATCCCTGTATCTCAGAAAGTGGCGTCCCCCGATGCCGGGCGAAGTCCTCGGCGATCGCCTGATGTCGGAAACCAACATCCTCGTCGACACCGCTCTCGACGACACACAAATACAATCGGTGCGGCGGGCGCTGGCAGAGCTGGGCGCCGCCGGAGCGCAACCGTTTGAAACCCTAACCGGAGAATTCGAGGCGCACCCCTTCCAGTTTTCCGGTCCCCTCCTAGTTGCGCCGGCTGCCGATAAAGTGCCGTATTTACTGACCACGCACTGGTCTTCCGCGGATGATTTCAATGCATGGAAATCCTCCAGTTCATATCGTGCATTGCAAAGCCTGGGCGACGTGTCGAGCGAGCTCTTCGTGCCAATCGTCGAGACGCGGACGCGCGAACACCTGCGGGCCGACAAGCTGCAGCGGGATTGGGAATGGACGCCTGAAGATCGTCGCTAGGCGTTAGCGGTACTAACCCTGCGTCGCGCGTCGGCGATGCCGGTCGCGTGTCTCGTGGTCGCAGCGCCGGCGGGTTGGGCAGCTCGGGCCGGCAGTGCGGCGGAGGGCGGTGCCGAGGTGTCGTTCGTGGCCCGGGTGCCGAGCGGAAATTCGCAGATCCACCATCCGCTGTTATTTGCATCAGCAGCGGCCCGGCGTTGTAACTCGTCTGAAGTGCCACTAGCGGGAAAGAGCAGTGGCCGAGACCATTGCCGCCGTGTGAATCGCGTTCATGACGCTCTCCAGTAATAATGCTGCCCACGTAGTCCGTGTGATCGCATGCAGCGAACCGAATAGATGGATTTGCGCACGGAGCCGGATGACATCATCAACCCATGGGAATCAATTGGTTGGGCGAGATCGGCATTGTCGGTGTCGCGGCGGCCATCACCAACGCGATCTATCACGCAACGGGTACGCGTGTGCGTCGATCGCGACCAGAATGAAGAAGGGCGTCGAGCAATGTTGTCCAAAGCGCGAGCTTGAGTTGCCTCTGTCGACCGTTGACATTGAGCGCAACCGAAATCTTAGCCGGCGCTGTTATCGTCGTCCGCGCCACAAGCCTTGTTTGCGTCATGTCGAAGCCCTCCTCAATGACAATGGGAGCATCTTGACCTAGGAATTGGAATTTTTTCTTCCTGCCTTGAACTGCGCTTTCACGTTCGCACTTCAATCGGGTAAACGCGGCGAGGCCGCCGTAGCGACCTCAAGGCCCTAAAATACAACCGTGCAACTGTGAAAAGCTGATCGTTTTCGAACGACCAGAGTCCAAGGTACCAGGTACATCACGTTTCCGGCCGTCGGCGCTTGGACTGTGGCGCTGCGATATATTTATAACTCGGACTCGGGGCTAAACGTCGGAATGACACAGAGGTGCACTATGCTGTGGACATACTTGTCATCGATCGGTTCATTTGTCGGATGGTCTCGTGGACGGAGACTTGTTATTAGTGCGGCGATGATGCTGATGTCATGGTCGGCGACAGTGCCGACTCATGCCGCGGCCCCTGACTGCAAGAGCGACGCCGCCGGCATCACTCTTCCCAACGGCTTCTGCGCTACAATCTTTGCGGATAACATCGGCCACGCCCGGCAGATGGCGGTCGCTCCTGACGGGACGCTGTACGTCAACACCTGGAGCGGCATCTATTACAACAACGGTACCGTTCCAGCGGGCGGCTTCGTTGTCGCGCTGAGGGACAAAGACGGCGACGGGCGCGCCGACGTCACCGAACGGTTCGGTGAAACGGTCGCGAGCGGCGGGCACGGCGGCACCGGCCTCGCATTCTACAATGGTATGATCTACGCTGAGATAAACGACCGCATCGTCGGCTATCCGCTTGGCCAAGACGAGATCGCACCCAAAAGCAAAGGGAAGACGATAATCTCGGGCCTGCCCATCACCGGCGACCATCCGATGCATCCTTTCCTGATCACGCCCATAGGCGATCTTCTCGTTGACGTCGGCTCGGCCACGAACGATTGCGAGAAGAAGAACCGATTCCCCCACTCGCAAGGGAACGATCCCTGCACCGAGAAGGCTACTCGTGGCGGTATCTGGCGTTATGACGCAAACAAGACCGACCAGCATTTCTCGCCAGCCGAGCGATACGCGAGCGGCCTGCGCAACAGCGAAGGACTCTACCTCGATGCCGCCGGTCGCATCTTCGCCACGCAGCATGGACGCGACCAACTCCGCGAGGACTGGCCGGAGCTCTATTCTGCACGGCAGGGTCAGGACTTGCCGGCTGAAGAGCTTGTCGAACTGCGACAAGGCGCGGATTACGGTTGGCCCGAATGCTATTTCGACAACCAGCAGCAAAAGTTGGTCCTCGGGCCGGAGTACGGCGGCGATGGCGGTAAGAAGATCGGTGTCTGCGCCGAGCGGCAAGCACCGGTCGCGTTCTTTCCGGCACATTGGGCGCCCAACGACATGACGATCTACCTCGGCACGACCTTCCCGAAGGTCTACCGGGGCGGCGCCTTTATCGCGTTCCACGGTTCCTGGAATAGAGCTCCCGGACCGCAGGGCGGCTACAACATCGTGTTCCAGCCGCTGGTGGATGGAAAAGCAGCCGGTGCCTATGTCGTCTTTGCCGATGGTTTTGCTGGCGCCGTGAAAGATCCCGGTCGTGCAGCGTTCCGCCCTTCGGGCTTGGCCGTTGCTCTGGATGGCGCGCTTTTTATCTCGGATGACGTGCACGGAAGAATTTGGCGCGTCACCTATCAGGGCGGCGATCCCGAAGCTGCGGTCGCGGCTGCGTCTGTCCCCGCAGGCGTGGCGCCAGTGACCACCTCGGCAGGGGCCCGGCCGCCGGAGGGCATTCACCCCGACGCCGGGAGGGACACGGGCGAACTACCTGTGCCTAAGGGCTTCACGAAGGAGCAGGTCGCGCTCGGAAACCGCGTCTTCCACGGAGACGTAGCGGGCGGCACTTGTGGTGGTTGCCATGGCTCGGATGCTAAAGGATCACCAATCGCGCCAGATTTGACGAATGGGAAGTGGCTCTGGAGCGACGGAAGCCTGCAAGGGCTTGAGGCGACGATAAAGAATGGCGTGCCCGAGCCGAAGGACCATCCGGGCGCCATGCCGCCGATGGGCGGGGTCGTTCTTTCGCAAGCCGACCTGGACGCCGTTTCTGCCTACGTCTGGGCGCTCGGCCATAAAACCCCGTGACGGCTGGGATCGCGTTGTGGGGCAGGGCGCGACAACAGAGATCGCGATGCCAATGCCGAGTCGCTGGCGCGGCAAAAGCCTTTTTGTAAAGCGATTATGAAAGCTAAACTAGCGGGAGAAAGCGTCATGCACCGATCGTCGATACTCACCTGTGTCCTTTCCGGGCTGTTGCTCAGCTTGGCCAGCGCGTCTGCGCAAGAGATAGCGAAACTGAGCGAGTTTGTCCCCGGTATGCCCAAGGGCGAAAAACAGCAGATCCGGGTGCTGACCGCCACCCTCGAACCCGGCGACAAGACTGTTTTCCATACTCACCGTTTCCCAGTGACCTTGTACATACTGGAGGGAGCTTTTACGCTCGAATTGGAGGGGCGTTCGCCGGTCACGATCAAGGCGGGTGAGGCCATGGTAGAGCCGCCGAACGTGAAGATGACTGGTTATAATCGCAGCACAACTGAACCGATGCGGGTTGTCACCTTCTATGTCAGTGATCCGGACACGCCTTTCCTCGATCCGATCCACTAGACAGCGCTGGCTATGGCGGCGCGGAAATCTGCATGTCCGCATCGGGTCATCAGCGTCGTTCTGACTGCGCGCCGATCACTTCCGGTCTCGCCTTGGCGGTGCAGCGCCTGTTGGAGCGCATGGTGACAAAGGAGTAACGGTCATGGGTTACAGGATCTTCCTTGCCGGCGCGTCCGGGGCCATCGGCAGGCGCCTGACGCCGCTTCTGCACAGCGCTGGCCATTACGTCTGTGGCAGCACCAGATCGAAAGCGAATGCCGACGCGCTGCGCTCGCTCGGGACGGACCCGGTCGTGGTCGACGTCTTCGACGCGTCGGCGCTGTCACGCGCCGTCGCATCGGCACGCCCGGATGTTGTGATCCATCAGCTCACCGACCTCCCGAAGGATCTTAATCCACGTGAGATGGGAGCAGCGATCGTTCGCACCGCCCGCATCCGTAGCGAAGGAACGCGGAACCTCGTCAGGGCCGCAATTGCGGCGGGTGCGCACCGGTTGGTGGCGCAAAGCATCGCATGGGCCTACGCGCCGGGGGCCGAGCCGCACGCGGAGACGGACCCGCTCGATGCCAGGGCCGAGGGAGAGAGCGGTATCAACGTGCAGGGAGTGATTGCGCTGGAAGATCTCACTTTGAGATCGCCGCCGCTCGAGGGCGTCGTCCTTCGCTACGGCCAGCTTTATGGCCCCGGAACCGCTTCGGACCGGCCGTCAAATTCTACGCCTATTCATGTGGATGCGGCGGCCTATGCCGCTCTGCTGGCCATCGACCACGGCGATCCGGGCATCTATAACATCGCACAGTCCAACAGAAGCGTGGCGACAGAAAAGGCACGCGCGGAGCTGGGTTGGACTCCCGATTTTCGTCTTCCGGCCTGACGATTTCGCACGGCGGTTCAGCGCGCTAAGCCGTGGCGATGCCGTGGCCGAAGCCCGTCAGGCCATGATTGCCCTGAACGAAAAGAACATTGCGATTGAGGACGCACTCCAAGCGAACCAAATGCCGAAGGTTGATGTTTATGGCGATCAATCGTTTGTAATGACGCGCACCGCTCATCTTGAGCACGATCACATAGCCTACGGCGAAACCGCAATTACCCATAAATTTCTGCTTGGCAAACTCTGGGGCAATTCGACGAATGTGCAGTATTTGCGAGTGCATGTCCGGCAACAGAAGATCGAGACCGACCCGGAACGCCCAAAAGTAATTCTTACGGAATCATGCATCGGTTACCGGCTTCGCGAGGCGGAACAGCCATCGATGCAAGTTCGATGTGCCTGATTCGATGAAGTCCGTTGCCGATTTTTCCATCTGGTCGTTGGCCATTCGCTTTCCTAGATTGCCTCAACAACCCGTCGAGCGCTTGGCCTCGCTGTCGTCGAATTGCCGAAGTTCTTTGCCAGCGAATTTATCGTCGACGGCCGTTTGGAGTCGATCTTGCCTAACTGGAAACTAGTGCAATGCAGCAGGTAAAGCAGACCCCACGTGGACATGGGTGGTGAAATCTTGTGCGGCCTGTAAAAGGATTCCGCCAACCGGATTCTCCTCCCAATGCCGCAATTCGCCCCAGATTCCATTGAGACCAGGACCTCTTGGGCCGTGGCCTCGGTAGCGCTCGCCATTCTAGGGATGTCGTTCGGCGCAGCCTGGATCACCGCGGTGGCGCTCAAAGACATCGCCAGCGAAGTAGGCGGGTTACGTTCCGTTCCCGCGCTCGCCAGCTCGCTGGCGTGGCTCGGCTCCGGCATCGGCGGCATCATCATGTCACGAATCGCCGATCGGGTCGGCACGCGCTGGACGGTGATCTTCGGTTCGTTGATGATTGGTCTTGGTCTCTTGATTTCGACTTTCGGGCCGCCTGGGCCGCTGTGGATCGGCCACGGACTGTTTATCGGATTGATCGGAATCGGCGGCATCAATGCTCCCTTGTACATTTATGTCAGCCGCTGGTTCGACCGCCGGCGCGGGTCGGCGCTTGCGCTGATCTCGAGTGGCACCTATCTCGCCGGAGCAGTGTGGCCGCCTGTATTCGAGCAAGTGATCGCCAATTTCGGCTGGCGGCAGGCGATGCTGTGGTATGCTCTCGCGGAAATAGTTGTCGTTGCGCCGCTTGCCGCAGTGTATTTTCGCGCGCCGCCCGAACTGATTCATCCGGTGGTGGTGTCCGGAGCCGGCCCAAGCAAAGCGCGTGTCCTCGGCTGGCCGCCCAATGCCGTGTTCGCACTAATGTGCGGCGCTGGCGTGCTGTGTTGCATTCCGATGGCGATGCCGCAGGCCCACCTGGTAGCCTATTGCAGCGATCTCGGTATCAGCCGGTCGTTGGGCGCCCTGATGCTGTCGGTACTGCTCGGCACCGCGTTCCTGAGCCGGCAGATCTGGGGCGTGATCTCCGATCGTATCGGTGGTCTCGCCACCGTACTGATCGGATCAGCTTGGCAGGCCGCATCGATGACGGCCTTTCTGTTGACGCAGAGCGAAGCTGGCCTGTTCACGGTGGCCGCCGCTTTCGGGCTCGGCTTTTCCGGCATCATCCCGGCTTATGTCCTGGCGGTTCGTGAACTGTTCCCAGCATCGGAAGCCTTCTGGAGAATCCCGACCCTGTTGCTTTTCAGCGGGGGAGGCATGGCCGCCGGCGGCTGGGTTGCCGGCCTGCTCTACGACCATCTCGGATTTTATGCGCCCGCGTTCGCTGTTGGCATCGGCGCCAACATTCTCAATCTGCTTATAGTCAGTGTGCTGGTCGGGCGAAAAAGCTATTCCACGATCTAAGCGCCGCACCCGAGCCGCCCTATATTTCTCTACGTGTCCTTCACGTTGCCAAACGGTGAGTGGCGCTTCTTGCAAGCGTTCCCGAAACTTGACCGCCCGTGTCGTTCGGAATGCCGGCGGCTTTTTCCATTTCGTCCTTCAACTCGCCAACGCATACGACATCGTGTTTTTCTAGAATTTTGCGAGCCGCGTGAAATAAGCGACGGACGGCATCCGGTAAGAGGGGCGTGCTCGGTGAAACCGATTGTTAGGTTCCAAATTTGGCGCTCGCTCCGTCCCAAGGCCCTCCCATGGGCGCTTCTTCCCTGGACTTGCCGGATGGCTGAAATGTCAGCGGTTGAACACAAGAGCTGAAAGGTTTCTGATGCTGATCGACGCAAAAACGCAATTGAGCACCGAAGGGAAGTGGCTATGACAGTGCGTCCAACTATCCAATCTTCGCCGATGATGCCCTTCACGCGGAAGAGAGCCATCCTCTATTTGGCAAAGCTCAGGCGCTTGGTGAACGGCTGGGTTGCGGCGGCCATTTTCCGTCATGCCCGCCGCGCGGCGCTGCCCGCCCTACGCCAACTCGACGAGCGCGCACTAAAGGACCTCTACGGCAGTCAGATTAATGACATCATCGAACGGGTAGCTCAGTCGCAGCGACGCCGGCTCGGCAGGATCTGACCCAACCAAAGTCCGACAATTCAAACCAAAACACAATACATCGGGAAGTGAAATGTCGATTACGAGTACTACGCCTCTCCGCTGTTGGAAGGTGAGGAGTTGGATCCAGACGGGGCAGGTAGAATCTCCCAGTGATTGCCGTCAAACCCATGGCGGAGTTTTTCATAACCAGAATGAAGGAAGAACAGTATGTCCGACAAAAAGCCAAGTCCAATCGCTAAAACCAAAACCGCGCATCGGTCTGGCCAGCATGCACACAACCATAGCGCCGATGCCTCCATTGGCTATGCATCCGCAGCGATTGATGGCGTACGAATTCCGGATAGCAAGATGGCGAATGACCTGACACAGCTGATACGGGACACCGAAACCGATCTTCTGTTTCGTCACTCGACGCGAGTCTATCTGTTCGGAGCGCTAACGGGAAAGAGACGCGCGCTCAAATTCGACTCAGAACTCCTTTATGTCGGCGCGATGTTTCACGACATTGGTTTGACTGAACGGTATCGAACGTCGAGAAACCGCTTCGAAGTGGACAGCGCGAACGCGGCTCGTGACTTTCTGAGAAGCTACGGCATTTCCGAGAACGCGGTCGAGACCGTATGGGATGCGATCGCGTTGCATACCACTCCGGGCGTTCCCGAGCATAAGAAGCCCGAGGTCGCTTTGGTGACTTCGGGCGTGGAGATGGACGTCCTTGGCTTAGCATACGACGAGTTCACCGACGCGCAGCGTGATGCCGTGGTCGCAGCCTATCCCCGTGGAGCATCGTTCAAAAAGGACATTATCGGCGCTTTCTATCAGGGCATGAAGCATCGGCCAGACAGTACATTCGGAACGGTCAATGACGACGTGCTGGCATACTGGGATCCTACTTTCAAGCGTGCGGACTTTTGCAGCATCATCCTGCAGTCGTCCTGGCGTTCGTGATCAGCAGTTCGCCAAAGGAAAGCTGTCATGCAAGACAATCCGCGCTCCAGCTTTCAGACGCATGCCACAGGAAAGCCCGTAGTAGACAACGTCAGTATCGAAACGGCGGGGCACCGTGGTCCTTATTCCAGGACATCTGGTTGATTGAAAAGCTCGTTCATTTCCCCAGAGCGGCCCAACGCAGGCAAGGGGCGCCCGTGTGTTCGGCACCTTTACGGTGACACGCGATGTCAGAAAGTACACTAAAGCCAAGAGTTTTTCGGGGATCGAGAAGACGACGCCGATGCTTGCCTAATTTTCGAAGGTCGATGGTAAGCGGGGGAGCGGCCGCCGCTGAACGAAACATCGGTGGCTTCGCGCTCGAATTCTACACTGAAGAGGGCAATTGGAGCATCGTCGGCAACAATACGCCAGTGTTCTTTTTCCGTGACACGCTGCGGTTCTCTGATCTAAATCATGCCATCAACAGTGCCAACTCGATCAAGTTGAAACCGCACCCTCGGACGATATCGACGAGGCGAGACTCGGCACCCGGCCTACGTTACCAAAGGATTCAACTCTATCCGGGTACTGATCGGATCAGCTTGGCAGGCCGCATCGATGGCGGCACTTTTGTTGACACAGACTGAAGTTGGCCCGTTTTTTCCTTCCCAGAAATTTCCGGGCTTGAGCGCATGGAGCCTAAGCTTCAAGGACAAGCTTACCGCTCAACAAGTTGCCGATCTTGCCAACTGGACGCGCGGTTTGGGGCGGTCAGGAACCGACGTTCAAGCCGGAGGGCGTCGCATCGATCCGCCACGGCAAATAGATTGTGACGGTCCCAAAAGATAAGCAATCAAACGGCAATCTCACCCAGTTCGCTGCAGCGTCAGCCTCGGCAATTTCGTAATCAGCGTCTGCGGGAATTTCCCGCCGGAGGTCATCGGAGCCGAATGGATTGATAGCTCGCCGTCTTGGTCACGATAGTGAGTTGCCCGGTCGAGCAGACGCAGATGGCAACCAACCGTGAAATGTCGAGATTAAGAAAGAGGGGCCGTCCGGCTGCGGGACAGCGATGGGACGGCCCCTGGGCTCGGTTGTCCGGGGGAAACAAACGAGCCCAATCAGGTTTTCGGGAGAGGCACAAGGTCCTTCAGTGGCTCAACAAAGGGAGCATAACAAACCCAGTGAAGCAAATCTTTCGTGCGTGCACGACGCTTTCTGTTTCGCCGGGTGGAGCTCACCTACGGAGCCGGACTCGGTCATGATGTTCCTCCTGCGACGTTTCTGACCAAGCCTTCGACTGCAGGCAAACGACCACGCACAAATTGCTGCGTGACTCTCGCCACGCGCTCGCCGAGGTGTTCGGCGGTCAGAAGATCGGATTCGGGTGGCGCAAAGTCAGGCCCTTGATCGGCGTTCGACTGTGCCGCAGCACCGAGCCAGAAGCCTAACCGATTGAGGTCCTGATCCGAGCCGTGCGTATTGTTGTTGCCTGGCGGCAGACCGAGGTTGACCCAGTGCATGCGATGTTGTGCCGCGAGGATGGCGAATTGGGTCAGTGTTGCGAGTTTGTCCCCGGACCGTGACGCCGAATTGGTGAAGCCTGCCGCGATCTTGTCCTTCCAGGCGCCCGTGGAGTAGGCTTTTGACGTCGAGTCCATGAAGGTTTTGAACGGCCCGGACACGCTTCCCATGTAGGTCGGGGCGCCAAAGATGATCGCGTCTGCAAGTTCGAGATCATCCAGGCGGCCTTGGGCCTCATCTGACGTTAGATAGAGGGCAGATGCGCCCGCGACCCGTTCGATTCCACGCCGCACGGCTTCGGCCTGCCGCGCGGTGTGGCCGAAGCCGCTGTGAAATATTACGGCGACCGTTATGGGAATGGCTGATACTTCATGCTTCATGTCTGACACCAATCGCAAATGTGATCTGTTTCTTTGGGCTTGGACAATGCGTAGTCCGAAAGACGCGCAATCGTCTTTCAAACTTCATGCACTAATATCGAGAATCCACGACCTGCTGTGCTGGACGGATCTCGATCCGAATTGATTGAGTGGCTGGCATGCCCCCCCAGCCAATGCTCACGGGACGATGAGGCCATCGGCGCCGCAGAGGGCTGATAGGATCCCGAGCTCGAGCCGTTGAGGCGATTGAAGGTATTGGCTCCGCGAAGCGGTAGCCGGCGCAAGATAGCCGAGTGACATCAAGGCGTAACGGGCCAGCGGATTGTTGTCCTCAAAGCACGCCAGCTGGCCGACGCGCCCGACTGCACCGTCAACGGCACGCAGCCCGAACCGTCGCCTGGCCCCAGATCAATCGTTCATGGTAAGTCGGCGAAAATCTTGCGACGACGCTGAATCAAGGCGCCGTCAGCATCGAAGAGCAGTTGCGTATCGTCGAGTGTGCCGCCGTCGCGTTCGTTGACTCCGATGGACACCACCACTCCGGCGTGCTCGTTGGCTTCGCCAACTGCGTGGGTAGAAGCGGATGGCATGATTACAGCTTAGTCAAGCAGTTTAGGATGTTCCTTCCCGATTCTAAATTTCGCAAGGTGTCTGGACGAAGGAAAAATAGGGATAGCGTCTCCGGGAAGGTGGGGCGTCTCGTTGTTACCGATTTGCGCGGCGGCCTCCGCTCTGCTTTTGGCGCCGCTTCGGCGCCTTGGCTGCCGACGTGGCATCGTGATGATGCTCCAGTTCTATTGTCGCTTCGATATGCTCGGCGAACTTCATGGCACGATCGCCATTAGCGGCGAGACGAGCGAGTAGCTGCGACAACAATCTGAACTCATCGCGCGTGAGCGTCCCGAACAGCACGTCATTGATTGGGCGCTGAAAGGCAGCGAGCCACGTCAATCGGCTGACGCCCTGGTTGGTGACGGTCAACCGCACCCGGCGGCCGTCGCTCGGATGTGCGCCCTTTTCGATGAGGCCGTCAGACACGAGCTTGTTGACCTCGTTGGTGACGAAGGCCCCGCTCAGATGCAGCCGGCCAGCGAGCTGGTTTATCCCCATCGGCTCATCCAGCGTGGAATGCGCGATCGCGATCAAGATCATGTATTGGGTCGGGGACAGATCGACGTAGCTCGCGAACTTGGCTCGAGCGGCCTCCAGGTTGCGACCAAACGCGAAATAATCATCCAGGAAGCCGCGGAGCGTCCGGTCGCCGTCTTTGTCGAGCAGCTCGGGTTTTGACGCCGTTAAAAGTGCGTCAAGAACGGCAGCCCTCTCGCTCGCATTATCTTTATCTTTCATAGGGTTCAGCAAAGCACGCATCAACCCCATCGGCAAGACTTGACATTCCAAGGTAGCTTTGCTAGATAGCTATCCATAGAAGATACTTTGACTGGAATTGATGGCAGGTGTCCTATGCAAGACCGTGCTTTTAGACGTGCTCTGGGAGAATTCGCGACCGGCGTAGCGGTGGTGACCGCGCGTGGCAAGGGTGAAGATCTCGTCGGGATGACGATGAGCTCGTTCAATTCCGTTTCCGTCGATCCTCCCCTCGTTCTGTTCAGTGTCGATCGAAAATCGCTGAGTCTGCCGTCGATGCTCGAAGCCAAGGGCTTCGCCGTCAACGTGCTGGCCCGTGAGCAGGAGAACATTTCCAATCAGTTCGCGCGCGCCCTGAGCGACAAGTGGGATCAGGTCAAGACGAGCGTCGGCCATGCCGAAGTGCCCTTGATCTCCGGCGCACTCGCTCATTTCGAATGCGAGCCCTATGCGAACTACGACGGTGGCGACCACGTCATCTTCGTTGTGCGGGTTGTTCACTACGCAACTCAACCCGATGCGCCTGCGCCGCTGGTTTTCTTTCGCGGACGCTATTGCGATGTCACCAACGAAACCCGGCGCGAGCCGGCATAGCCGCTGCCGATTCATTACTAGCTTCAAAGAGAGGAATGAACCATGACACGCTCAGCGAAGGAATACCTGTCGAATCTGAAGGACGGTCGCACCATCTATATTAACGGCGAAGCGGTTGGCGATGTGACCACGCATCGTGCGTTCCGCAATGTCGCAACGTCGATGGGGGATCTTTTTGATTTTGCCAATGCTCCGGGCAATCGCGAACTGATGACGTTCGATACGGGGGCAGGCCGTGCCAACCGTATCTGGCAGCTTCCCACGTCCTATGCGGAGCTTGTGGAAAGACGCAAGGCGCTCGAGGCCTGGGCGTCACTGCATGCGGGCTTCATGGGCCGCGCACCTGACCATGTCGCATCCTGCATTTCCGGTCTCTACATGGGTCTCGATGTTTTCAAGGCCTACGATCCGGCCCGCGCCGGAGCGCTAGAGGCTTACTATCGCTACGCGCGCGACAAGGACCTTTACCTCACCTACGTTATCATCAATCCGCAGGCGGACCGCTCGAAGGAGGCCGGCGAACAGGCCGATCCCTTCCTGACCGCAGGTGTTGTCGATCGTGACGCCGAAGGCATTACGATTCGCGGCGCCAAGATGCTCGCCACGGGCGGAGTCGTCGCCGACGAGGTTTTTGTCACGACCATTCAGCCGATGCGCCCGGGTGAAGAGCGCTACGCGATGTCCTTCGCTATTTCGATGAATACAAAGGGCCTGAAGATGCTGTCGCGCAAATCCTACGAGGATGCGGCTAGTTCGGTATTCGACAATCCGCTCTCCAGCCGTTTCGACGAGAACGACTCGGTTCTCTACTTCGATGACGTGAAGGTTCCTTGGGATCGCGTGTTCGTCGAGGGCAACGTCGAAATGTGCCAGAAGCAGTTTCACGCGACGCCTTGCCACGTCTATCAGAACTATCAGGCAATGGTTCGTCTGAGCGTCAAGCTCAAATTCCTGACCGGTCTGGCCCACCGCACCGCGGAGATGAATGGCGTCACCCAGTTCCCGCAAGTTCGTGAGATGCTCGGGCAACTTGCGGCCGAAGCGGGAATGGTGGAAGCGCTGGTCGCAGCGATGGAAGCCAAGGGCGGGCAGGTCGGCGTCTATTTTGTCCCGGACCGGCACACGTTGTACGCAGCGCAGGTGCTGACGCAACAGCTCTATCCGCGCGTCGTCAACACGCTGCGCGAACTGGCCGGCGGCGGCATGATCATGCTGCCTTCATCGGTTGCCGATTTTGCCAATCCGGAAATCGCTGCCCTTATTGGCAAGACGCAGCAATCGCCGAAGGCGAATTCGCGCGACAGGGTGAAGTTCTACAAGCTCGCGTGGGATGCCGTTGGATCCGAGTTCGGCTCTCGCCATCAGCAGTATGAGATGTTCTATTCCGGCGCGACCTTTGTCACGAAGGGCCATTCCTATCGCACCTACGACTGGTCAGGCGCGGACAAGCTTGTTCAGGGCATGCTCGATTCCTACAGCCTGGACGATGTTTCAGTTTCGCCCACGAAGGCTGCCTAATCACTCAAGCGGGAGACGGTAAAATGCCTGTCAACAAGAAGCACGACGAGTTCTACACGCTGGACATGAACGGCGGCTGGGAAGTCCCGGCCGGTTATCCAGCCGGCATTCAACAGAAGATTCTCTCCGGCGGGCTGGACGAAGAAAACAGGCGCGGGACGCGCACGCGGCTGCTACGCTTTGCGCCTGGTGTCCATACGGCCACGCCGTTCTCTCACGAATATTGGGAAGAGGTCTATCTCGTCTCAGGCGATCTGATTGTCGGTAATGACGACAAGGGTCGGGGCGGCAAGAGCTTTCCGCCCAATACCTACGCATGCCGACCGCCGCATGCGGCCCATGGACCGTTCAAATCAGTCAACGGCTGCCTGCTTCTGGAAATACACTACTTCGATCCGGTGTGAGGCTCGAAGGGGCATCCTCGCGCTTGGCGAAACGGTGCTCCAGCGTATTGCTCTGCCGGACGGCGTGATCGTCGGTGTGCCGGGCGATCGTTGGCGGATGTCCGCCGGATGCCAGGGCGAATGCAGAGACGGCGAAGTTCGCGGAGACCTACAAGGTGCGCTTCGACGACGTGGCGAACTGCGCGAGCATCGGCCGGAACCTTGCTTGTTACCGAATCGGGTCCAGCGTTCCTTGGCAGGGTCGCCGACAGGGCGCTGAAAATTGAAGGCGTCGAGATTTTCAACAATTCGAAGGAAGCATGAGGAAACCAGATGTTCCTGCAATTCAATCGCATTGCAAAAGACCGGAACGACCGCGTCGGTGTCGAGATCGATTCGTTGATCATTGCTGGATGGGCGGGCAGGAATGCCGCTGCGATCGAGCATCACATCGAGGAACTCGCCGCGCTCGGTATCCCGCGCCCCTCGACGACGCCGCTCTACTACCGGGTGGCAGCTCAGACGGCGACGCAATCCAACCGTCTGGTCGTGCTCGGCCCGGACAGCTCGGGTGAGGTGGAGCCTGTCGTTGTTGCAATGGCCGACGGGCTTTGGATCGGTATCGGATCTGACCATACTGACCGCAAGGCCGAGACATCAGGTATTGCCTTGTCGAAGCAGCTCTGCGGCAAGCCGGTCGGAGCGCAGCTGTGGTCCTATGCTGACGTCGAAGGTCACTGGGATGAACTGGTCATTCGATCGTGGGCAACGATCGGCGGCGAGCGGCTGCTGTATCAGGACAGCTCGATTTCTGCGCTGAGGACACCTCGCGATCTCATTCGAAAACGGGCCGGCTCGGATATGCTTCCAGCCGGTACGCTGATGTTTTGTGGCACGCCTGGCGCAATCGGCGGCATTCGGCCCGCGACGCGCTTCGAGATGGAGCTCAGAGATCCTGTTCTCAATCGCTCTCTGACACACAACTACGATGTCGAGGTGCTGTCGGTCGTTTCTTGACATTCGCCCATCTAGATCAACGTAGGTATCTGCTGTCTCTTCATAGCAGCAGATGTGAATTCTCCGCTCGGTTACCGAGGACTTTAGCGCCGAGCAGAGCATCATGGCCTAGTGCACAAGACCAACATGAACCTTCTTGAGCAGGCCAAGAGACAGCACGATAAAGTCCTTCAACTAACACACACACACACAAAAGGATTCGTCATGAGCAATCGTATCGACTACGCCAAGGCTTCTTCTGGAGGTTACAAGGCTTTCGGAGGGGTCTATGTCTATCTTCAAAACTCCGGCCTTCCAAAAGAACTGATCTACCTTGTGTATCTCCGGGTTTCGCAAATAAACGGCTGCGCATTTTGCATCGATATGCATTCCCGCGATCTGCTCAAGCTCGGCGTTACGGTAGATAAGCTCGTACTGGTACCTGTGTGGCGCCACGCGGGTGAAGTATTCAGTACCCGCGAACGCATCGCGCTCGCTTGGGCGGAAACCGTAACACGCGTCGCCGAAACCGGCGTTCCCGATGCGGACTATGAAGCCGCTGCTGCCGAGTTCAGCGATAAGGAACTCGCTGATCTCACATATGCGATCGGCTTGATGAACGCCTTTAATCGATTCGGAATTTCGTTCCGCTCGACCCCCGCTGCTGCGGCCAAAGTTTGAAACACCTATAAGCGAGCGCATCGCGCATAGGAATGTCCATTCGTTAGCGCTCGCTTCAACACGTGGCTGGTTTTGAAGCTTTTCCGGCCTACACTTTCGTCAGCGGATCGAGTCCGACGCGGTTCTTCTGCCCGACGATGGAGCTCCCAACAAACCTCGCCCGCTTGGCGAACCAACGAACGGATCTGTCACATGGCATGGGCATTACTTAGCATCGCTGGCATTCTCGAAATCGCGTTCGCCTTCTGCATGAAGTGGTCCGAAGGTTTCACGCACTTGATACCTGGACTGTTTACATTCGTCACTGGCTTGTCGAGTGTCTTCCTTCTCTCACTCTCACTGCGCACATTGCCAGTGGGGACTGGCTACGCGGTCTGGACGGGTATCGGCGCGGCGGGCACCGCGATTCTGGGAATAGCGGCGTTGGGCGAGTCGGCTGCGCCGATGAGGATGCTCTGCATTGGTCTCATTTTGACAGGCGTGATCGGACTCAAGCTGGTCTCCGGAAACTGAGGATGATTGCGCAACGGCAGTTCGAAATAGTTTTCAGCGGTCCATCGCGGAAGCCTCCACATGGCGGCGACGACCGTCAGCAATTTTATGAGGAGAAAAGCTGGCGTTGCCTTGCCGATACCGAAAATGACGGAGCGAGCGACGCCGATATCCTCGTGTCACGCTGGACCAAACCCAGTGTCGCTTGCCGACACGAGAAAACGGTGCCGTCATCCAGCCGGCATGTCATCGGCGTCGCGCTCAAGGCGACGCGGGTCAAGCTCGCAAGGGGTTCATCCACGGTATTCGACGGATCAATGCCTGCAGGGACCCTACACGTCACCGGACCAGGTCAGCCATTAACCGCCGAGTTTCGCGGACCATGCGACTTCGTTCACTTTCATGTCTCTTCCGATTATCTGCGTGAGTGCCAAGAGGCAGCGCGATCCAGCCAGGCTCAACCGATACGCGACCTGAACGATCTCATTGTCCGTGACGCGCTTGCCGAACTGCTCGGCAAGACGCTGGTCGAAGACGGCACGGCGGGCGACGGCGTCTACGTGGAGAGCGTTGCTAAAACCTTGGTCATGCACGTCGCGCGACTTGAGTCGCCGCGACATACCGTCAACGCTTTGCCTAAGTGGCGGATCAGGCGCGTCCACGATTATATTGGTACGCATCTCGAAGATTGCGTCAGAGTCGCCGATCTTGCCAAGGTCGCTGGGCTTTCGCCCATGCATTTTGCAGCGCAATTCCGCAAAGCAACCGGGTACCGTCCGCACGACTATTTGCTCCAACAGCGGATCGAAAGTGCGAAGGACCTACTTTCTACCACGGACATGCCGCTTGCCGAAGTGGCTCTTGCCGTCGGTTTCCACGCCCAAGCGCACTTCACGACCGTCTTCAAACGACTGACGGACCAGACGCCGGCGCGCTGGAAGTCATCGCGCGTGCGCGACCTCCCGGCAACCTTCGGGCGCATTATGAAATCGCCCAGCACAATCAAGCGACAGCATCATTTATGTCATGCGTGACCTATTCGAATTGGCTGGCTTGAAGATGAGAAGCCGAACAGGATATCTGGATGTCCAACGCGCGTGGGTTCTCGTCCGCTCAAACTCGACAGATCGTGACCGGCAAGCCGCCGGCGAATCCCGGCATTGTCCGCTCACTTTTCATAGCGGCAGATGTGAATTCTCCGCTCGGTTGATCTTGCGCCCAGCAAGGGATCATAGCCTAGACCGATCACGGACGCCGCTTTGCGTGCATCAACGACCTGCGATCTCGACGTCCGATCGAAAGATGCTTTGGGTCCACGCCCGGTGGGGCACCCCGGACTTTCGGATCTCTTGCTCTGATGACGGAGGTGGCCGATCCTCCGGCGAAACTGAAAACGCCGTGCACGCACGAAAGATTTGAGCGAGCTCTCAGTCCAAGCTCTCAACGTGAGAGGATTGGCGGCGAACTTTGCAAGCTTCTCGATGAACAGGATGGCGACGTGCTGGGCGAGGGACTTCGGGCGCTGTTGGTGTCGTTGATGGAGACGTCAGTGCGAACGCCGCCTTCGCGCCGACTTATCCCAAAGTATCGACGACACCATCGTCCAATAGATTCGCCTTCACGCCTGATGGCATCTGTGTATCGCAGCCGAGGAGGCGTGGAATATCGCGTCCATCGGATGCGGCGAAAAGTTGGATGGCATCTATCTGTCGCCACCCACTCACACGCGACTTTATATGAGCAAGGAAATGCCACTCGCACGCATCGACCTGATCAAGGGCAATCCTGGCGACTATCGCCGGGCGATTGGCTACGTCGTCGAACGGCATGCCATGCGGGAAAACGCCAAGAAGGTGAGGAACGAATCATGGGCTGGATGTTCGACAATGTCGGACGTTTGATTGCCCGGTTGCAGAAGCCGGCCAACCACTGTGAACCGTTCGCTCCGAACGATTTGACGGGCTTACGCGACACCCTTCGACCCGGTGACGTTTTGCTGGTCGAGGGCAAAGGCCACATTTCCGGCATCATCAAATACCTCACTCAATCGACCTGGTCGCATTCGGCGTTGTACGTCGGGCCGATGGCGGGCGCCGTAACCGACGGCGAGCCCCACGTCCTGATCGAAGCCAATATCGACGAAGGTGTCGTGTCGGCGCCGCTGTCGAAATATCTGCATTGTCAAACCCGCGTCTGCCGGCCGGTTGGCCTAAGCGAAGTGGACTGCGAAAAGGTCTGCCGCTACGCCTCGGAACGCATTGGTCTCGGTTACGATTTCAAGAACGTCATCGACCTGATGCGTTATCTATTCCCATGGCCGGTGACGCCGCGTCGGCGCCGCCGAACGATCGCGCTTGGCTGCGGCGACGCCAGCCGCATCATCTGTTCTTCGCTGATTGCGCAAGCATTCGACGCCGTGCGTTATCCGATCCTGCCCAAGATCACTCGCGTCGAGAGCCAGACGGCGCTGCGCGAAATTGCCGAGATCCGTCACTCGTCACTTTACGCGCCGCGCGACTTCGATATTTCGCCGTACTTCATAGTAGTGAAGCCCACGCTCGCGCGGGGCTTCAATTACAAGGACATGCATTGGGCCGATCTTCCCCAGGTTCACACCGCACAGGTCACGCTCGCTCCAGAGATCGAAGGCGCGATCACGGAGGTGGCCTACGTTTGAAAGTTTTCGGATGAGGCACTGAGTTGCGCAACGCTCACGCCGTTTCAGATATGTGCATCAGTATTTTGCCCTGGATCGAGCGAGGCCGCGATGGCGAACCCGACAGCCCAAGCGCACTGCTGTTGTCAGTCGCCTTCCGAATCGACGGCCGGTGAACGAGACGAGCGCAGTGCAGCGTCCGTAACGCGCTCATGGCTTCAATCGCTTGCTTAACGATCGCCGTCTCGTCAACTACAAATCTGGAGATCGATATGTCAAAGCCACGCCTACTATTGATCCATTGCTCGAACGGCGTCCGGCCGGGAGCAAAGCACCGGCAGCGCGGCAGCTTCCGACCTTTGGTCATTCATGGGGGCGCGCGAGGGAGATCCGTGTCGAGTGAGAACCCTTGGGAAGCTGCGCTCGAACTGATCAA
>Ga0193726_1000965_pt1 | contig 25413 bp, 25 predicted proteins | sample H2c1metaG_FD_144928 | JGI IMG/M metagenome (GOLD analysis project Ga0193726, IMG submission 144928) | Soil microbial communities from a riparian zone of the East river system, Colorado, United States - H2c1 | ecosystem: Environmental > Terrestrial > Soil > Riparian zone | place: USA: East River...
ATGCGCCGAGAGGCTCGCGCCAAAACGGCTGCCGGGCGCAACCGGCGCCGCGGCGGGGCCTGCGGCCGCATAAGAGCGCGTCTGAAAAATGCTACCCATTTTCTTGGGAAATCCCTGCATCCAGCCGCGCGCAAGCGCGGCGTCATTGTCGACGTAAATGTACGGACACCACATCACCGGTACATCGCGGTACATTGCGTCGACCAAAATGAACGCCTCGCGATATTGATAGCGAGCCGGCTCAAGATATTCGTCATCCTGGGCTGTGAATTGCCAATCCAGGAACATCATGACGGCGTGACCGTTTGACTTCGGATCTGGGCAAAGACCATTCGGCAATGTCGCTGCCGTCGCGTCGGCGTCCGTCCAGAACTCGACTCCAACAACGTCGCCGGCATAGTGCCAGGGTGGCGGCGGAGTCAGAGCGGCCTGGCCGAATGGCGATTTCGGAACTGTAAAGCCCTTGAGCATTCCCGTGTCCTGATGCATCACTTTCGGCCAAGAGGCTACCAAAGCCAGCCACAATTGATTTGATTGAAGTGCGTCGACTTGTCTATTCCTGCCGCAATCCAGAACGCGCTTGTTGGCATCAGCCGGGATTGCTAGGCGGTCAGGTCTGCCAGGATCTCGATATCGGTGACGGAATAGGAAAACGAGAACCGATATCCGCGCCCCACCTTCAGGGGCCCCAGCATTTCCAACTCTTCGCCATAGGCCTCCGGAAAATTGAGCTTCCCCTCGCCGATCCAGATGTTCGTGGTCAGCAGATGGTCGGAGACGCATCGAACGAGTTCATCCACGGCCGGCTCGTCGTGCAAGCCCGCGGAGAGCCGCCGAAAATATCTGCGTCCAACAATGCGGTGATCGAGCAAGCCGCCAAGACAGTCGGCTCTTTCGCGCAAGGTAATACAAGCTTGCACCAGCAACTGACCATGAGCGGACATGCTGGCCGAGAACCGGCTATCGTGCGCGAGTGGCGCCGACGCCGCGCTGGCGACGGCAAAACTGCGGGTCTGGTGTACGGCACCGAATTTTTTCGGATAACCCTGAATCCAGCCTCTCATCAAGGCAGCGTCGTTATCGACATAGCAATATGGACACCATGCAATTGGTGATCCCTTCCATATCGCGTCGAGCAGGACGATGAACCCGCGGCACTGATATCTGGCAGGGTCGAGATACTCGCTGTTCTGCGCCGTGAACTGATAGTCCGTGAAAAGCGCAACGGCGTGGCCTGGAGATTTTTTGTCAAGCTCGACGCCCGCGGGAAGGGTTTGGACCGATACATCGGGTCATTCCAAAATTCCACCGCCAGGACGTCACCTGCGAAATGCCAGGGAGGCCGTGGGACCAATGCCGCAGCGCCCAGCGAGGATCGGGGCGCAGTGTATCCTTTCAGCATTTCTCGTCCTCACCGCCATTGGCGTGCCAGTCGCGCATTGATTGAACATGATACGCTAGCAGTAGTGTTGTTCCCAGCGCTTGGACAGACGAGCGATGGCTTGGCGGTTTCTGCGTACGGTTGTTGATGACGAAACAGCTCGAAAGCTCCAAAGACAGACGTTTCGCTACAAGCGCGAGCGGCAGCAAGAGTGTATCTGCCTTGATGAGACGTCGCGTATCGGCTTCGATCATGCATCCGAGTCCTCCGATGAACATGGCAACGCAGAAACACTGGATGCTTCGGCCGATACCTTTGGTACGGCGGTGCGTGGCGCTGGCGTTGCTGTCCGCGGCAGCCTCGCCCGCCCCTTCCTTCTCGCAAGGGACACTGGAACAACGGATGGCGTGCACACCCGATGTGCTCAGACTTTGCAGCGCATTCATCCCCAATGCAGATCAGATAACAGCCTGTCTCATTGAGAAGAACGCCGAGCTTAGCGATGCATGCAGGACAGTGCTCGGGCCGGTAATGAACCCACTACCCAGTGTAAGCGATGACACTGCATTCCACAAACGCACCGCAAGATAAGAGACCGGTGAAATGGCCGTTCAACAAATGAGATTTGTGCTGGTGAACAACAGGGCGCCGCGCAATCCCTCTGTCTGCGCGGGGTGTGCACGACCGCTGGAACGGAGTTACCTTCACGATCTTTTCACGTCAAAACGCTATTGCGGGGTCGAGTGCTACGCTCAATTGACAGTGATGAGTGAATTTGTCGGCACGATCGGTGTAATGGATCCATTCGAGCTCGCGATCGCCTGGCCGAAGCTGACCGTTGAGGTTACCTCTGCGATGTTCGACAGCGCGTGGATAAACCAAGGCGGTTGATGCCTGAGACGCATTTCATCTGAACTTGCCCTGACCTGAACGGCCGGCTCACCACGGAGCTACGCCGCCAGTGCGCGTTCCAGCTTTGACAGGACCGAGTAACAAATATGTATCAAGTAAAGAACAATCGGAGACTTGCGAGGCAATTGGTAGCTCAGGTTTGTGCCCGCCCCGCCATTATCGTCGACCTTTGCGACGCAGCGGCGTTCATTGACATGCACCGTGTCCGCACCCAGCCATGGGTTGCCGCAGAGACCGCCGTCAAGTGCGCCGATCGCAACCCCGTCCTGATCGACCAGGCCACCAGGACCTTAGAAAATGCGCTGCGCAGGGAAGGCATGCTTGATTAGCACACCAGTAGTACCCCTCCGGCGCGCTTCAGTGCTGCATTTGCAGATTCATCAGCTCTGCCGCGGGCATCATGTTGTCGTTCAGATCGGCCATGATCAGAAGCGATCCGACCACGACCAGGGCGACGATCAGCACACCGAACGCCAGCGCCATTACGTTGTTGGTGTTGTCCGGACCCGTGGTGACGTGGAGGAAAAACACCAAGTGGACGCCCATTTGCGCTATCGCCAGCACCGTCAGGCCAAGAAAGAGACCGCCGGCCCAGAGCAGCGATGTGTTGGCGACCCAGAACGACATCGCCGTGAGGACCACCGCGAGACCCAATCCGATCGTATAGACAAGCACGCCCGACGACGTGCCCTGTTCGACGTCGGGAAGCGCTGACGCGTCGCCCGGTGCGCGATCGTACTGCGTGTCGGTCATGAAAGAACTCCCATCAGATAGACCACCGTGAACAGCCATACCCAGACGATGTCCAGCGCATGCCAAAACAGGGAAAAGCAAAGCAGACGGCGCTCGACCGTCGCGTGAAAGCCCTTGATTGCGACCTGAGCCATCATCACGGCCAGCCAGACCAGGCCGGCGGTGACATGCATCCCGTGACAGCCGACCAGGGTAAAAAAGGCCGAGAGGAAGGCGCTGCGTTGTGGACCGGCCCCGATCGCGATCATGCCGGCAAACTCCCGCAATTCCAGCGCCAGGAACGCGGCCCCCAGCACGAAAGTGACGAGGGCAAACAAATAAGTTGCGGCATAGCGCCGCGAATCGATCGCGATGGACATCAATCCGCAGGTGTAGCTCGAGGCGAGAAGACAGGCGGTTTCGATCGCAACACTACGCTGGTTGAACAGCTGCGCGCCACCTGGGCCGCCAGCGGTCGCGTGAGAGAGCACGGCGTAGGCGGCAAAGATCGCCGCGAACATTATTATGTCGCTCAAGAGGAAGATCCAGAAGCCGTAGCCAACCACGACCCGCTTAGCAGCAGGGCCGGCCTCACTTGCACTGGTCCGCGCCTCGTAACGAACCTCATCATCAACTGCAACAGCGACGTTCATACTGCAATCTCCGCCTGGTGTACCTGTTCGAACCGGGCAATCTGATCGGCCGGGATTTCGATTTCCTCTTCATCGCGAAACGCGAAGGCAAGCATGGTCAGAAAGATACCGATGACCCCCGCACCCGCCATCCACCAGATGTGCCAGATCATCGCAAAACCGGTAACGACCGCAAAGAACGCCGTGATAAAGCCGGTCGCGCTATTCTTCGGTATATCGATCGACTCGAATTTGCGATCTTTCATCGACTGAGCCGTGCGTTCGCGCTGCTTCCTGTTCCAGAGCGCGTCGAGATCCCTGACCTGCGGAAGCACGGCGAAATTCCAGGCTGGCGGCGGCGAAGCGGTCGCCCATTCCAGCGTGCGGCCGTTCCATGGGTCCGCGGTCACCTTCAGCTGTTCGCGGTTACGGATCGAGACCACAAGCTGGATAACCTGGCTGACGATCCCTACGAGAATGATGACGGCGCCGATCGCCGCAACTACCAGCCACGGTTGCCAGCTGGCAACGTCGTAATGCTGCATGCGGCGGGTCATGCCCATGAGACCCAGCGCGTAGAGCGGCATGAAAGCGACATAGAAGCCGATCAGCCAGCACCAGAACGAAACTCTGCCCCAGCGTTCGTCGAGCTTGAAGCCGAACGCCTTCGGGAACCAGTAATTGTAACCGGCCATCAAGCCGAACACCGTGCCACCGATGATGACATTGTGGAAATGCGCAATCAGGAACAGGCTGTTGTGCAGCTGGAAGTCGGCGGGAGGCACGGCCATCAGCACGCCGGTCATGCCGCCGATCACGAACGTCACCATGAAGCCGATCGACCACAGGATCGGAACGGTGAACCGGATGCGGCCGCCGTACATCGTGAACAGCCAGTTGAAGACCTTGACGCCCGTCGGCACCGCGATGATCATCGTCATGACCCCGAAGAAGCCGTTGACGTTCGCGCCGGCGCCCATGGTGAAAAAGTGGTGCAGCCACACGAAGAACGACAACACGCAGATCGACATCGTGGCGGCAACCATGGAGCGATAGCCAAACAGCGGCTTGCCGGAGAACGTCGAGACAACCTCGGAAAAGATACCGAACGCCGGCAAGACCAGGATGTAGACCTCCGGATGACCCCAAACCCAGAACAGGTTGACGTACATCATCGCGTTGCCCTGGCCGTCGGTCGTGAAAAAGTGAAAGCCGAGATAACGATCGAGCAGCAGCATCGCCAGGGTTGCAGTCAGAACTGGGAAGGCCGCGACAATGAGTAGGTTCGCGGCAAGCGACGTCCAGCAGAACACAGGCATGCGCATATAGCTCATCCCCGGTGCGCGCGTTTTCAGGATCGTCGCGACGAAGTTTATTCCCGTCATCAACGTGCCGACGCCGGAGATTTGCAGCGACCAAAGATAATAGTCGACGCCGACGCCGGGCGAATATTGCAGCTCGCTCAGCGGCGGGTAAGCAACCCAGCCGGTTTTCGCGAATTCGCCGACCGCGAGCGAGATATTGATCAGGAGGATACCCGACGCGGTCAGGCCCAGGGCCACCGAGTTCAAGGTCGGAAACGCCATATCGCGGACGCCGAGTTGCAGCGGCACCACGAAATTCATCATCCCGATCACGAACGGCATCGCCATGAAGAAGATCATGATCGTGCCATGCGCCGAGAAGATCTGGTCGAAGTGCTCCGGTGGCAGGTAGCCCTGGGCGCCGCCGGCGGCGACAGCCTGCTGCGCCCGCATCATGATGGCGTCGGCAAAGCCGCGCAGTAGCATGATCAGCGCAAGGATGATGTACATGATGCCGATGCGCTTGTGGTCGACGGAGGTAATCCATTCCCGCCACAAATAAGGCACGTAGCCCTTGAGCGTGACCCACGAAAGGACCGCGACGATAACCAGGACAACGCCGCCCGACGCACCCATGATAATGGGTTGGTCGAAGGGGATCGCGCTCCAGTCCAGCCTGCCGAGAAGATTCATTTTTCCGCCCTCATTGAAGTGGGATAGCTGCGGCACATCGCATCGCCGGACTGCATTTCGGAGACCAGGATGCTGTCGAATAGTCCAGGCGCGACGGCGCGATAGGTGAATGGCGGGACCTTGGCGCTAGGCTTCGCCAGCTCCGCGTAGGTCGCGACATTCAGCTCCGCACCAAGGTTGCGCGTTGCCTCCACCCAATCCGAGAATTTTTCCGGAGCAACGGCGTCGACGTTGAAGTACATGTCCGCAAAGCCCTCCCCGCTGAATTGCGCAGACATTCCGCGGTAGCTTCCCGACAGGTCGGCCTGCAGGTGAAGGCGGGTTATCATTCCGGCCATGGTGTAGATCTGGCTGCCAAGCTGCGGCACGAAGAAGCTGTTCATTACGCCCGAAGACGTCAGCTCGAAACTGACAGGCGTGCCCACGGGGATCGCGAGATAATTGACGCTCGCGACCCCTTGGTCCGGGTAAATGAACAGCCATTTCCAGTCGAGCGAGGCGACCTGGACTCGCAGCGGTTTTACTGTGGATACGATCGGTTTGCGCGGGCTCAAATCATGTGAGCCCACCCATGCAACACCGCCAACCAGGAACACGGTCATGGCGGGGATCGACCAGACAAGCATCTCAAGGCGGCCTGAATACGCGAAATTCGGTCGATACCGCGCACGCTCATTCGATGCACGAAACCAGAACGCAACGCCGAGCGTGGCGAAGATCACCGGGGTCACGATCGCCAGCATGATACCAAGCGCGTTGAGCAGAATTTGCCGATCGGCGACGGCAATCGGCCCTTTCGGGTCAAGTACGCCTTCACTGCAGCCACCGAGTATCGCGGCGGCGATCAAGACGACAGCAAGTAAACCGTTTCGCATGTTAAACCTCGCTGAAGTTGACGGTGCGGCATGCGCTGCGGACAGCAGCTGGCAGGAGTTCAGCATGCACCCATCCGACGGTCCGGCCCTCGTGCGGCGAGCGCATGGATGAAGGTGACACGCCTCCATGGTCGATCAGGAGAGCCGCGAACAGTGCAAACAAGTAGAAGATGGAGAAGAGAAACAGTCTTTGGGCAGCGTGGCGATCGTCCCGAGTGCTCCGGTTCAGCTGACCTGCGAGCAAAAGGAAAAGCGCCCCGCAGATAGCGGCGACCACGCCATAGAGTGCGCCTGCAAACCCGAGCATCCAAGGCAACTCCGATGCGAGAGCCAGGAGGCCGCTGTAGATCAGAATCTGACGCGTCGTCGCAGCGCGTCCCGCGACCACCGGCAACATCGGCACGCCCGCGCGCGCGTAATCGTCGGTGCGATTAAGCGCGAGAGCCCAGAAATGCGGCGGCGTCCAAAGGAAGATAATGAGGAACAGCGCAAGCGGTTCGAGCCCGATTTCTCCGGTTGCCGCGGCCCATCCGATCACAGGCGGCAGCGCGCCGGCGGCACCGCCGATAACGATGTTTTGCCGCGTCGCTCGCTTCAGCCACGCCGTGTAGACGGCAACATAAAAGAGGATGGTGCCGGCTAACAATGTAGCTGCCGTGAGGTTCGTCGCCAACCCGAGAACCGCCACTGCGAAACCGCCAAGAACGAGTCCAAGGACAAGCGCCTCAAACCGGGAGACCTTGCCGCGGGGAATTGGCCGCATCGCGGTGCGGCTCATGACCGCATCGATATCGGCGTCGTACCACATGTTGAGCATGCCGGCGGCCGCAGCTCCCGCGGCAATGGCAACAACCGCGGCAAGAGTAGTCAGTGGATCCAGTCGAACCGGAGCCCTGCTCAACCCGACGAGCGCCGTGAAGACGGCAAGCATCATCACACGTGGCTTTGTGAGCGCGACGAAGTCAGACACACTCCGACGGTCAGCCAGCTGATGCGCGGAATCAGACGGTATTGCAAAGCGAACTCGTCTGTCCCCAAGCTGGCCAGCAATGGCTTTGACGTTCATCTCGCTGCTCCGGGTTTTCTTCAAAATGAGAGCTGTCGCGTTCGGTTCGAACAGCCGCAGGGCGTGCATGCAACATGCAGCCTTGCGCCCGGTCGCGATTGAACGTGGCTGCTCGATTGGGGCCAATTGTGCTCAAAACTGTCAGCGGACAAGTTCAGATCCAGCGATACGCGTCGTGATCGCGCGATTCAGGATAATTCGAGCACGTTTCAACAAGCGCTCTGCGTAAGCTTTTCCTAAGGAAAATCACGGTCCGAATATCCGCAGCACGCCGCTCCCCAACTGGAATATCGACGAAGTCTGTTGCGTTTGCCTGGAAGCGACCGCGCTTTGCCTAACGGAGAACTATCAATGAAGAAGCCCTCGCTCTGGATGATTGCAGCCGCCTGCCTTATCGCCCCGCTATCCGCGGCACACGCGCGTTCCGCCTATGATGGTTCCTGGGATCTCGCCTTCGTGACTCAAAGCGGCGCATGCGATCCCAGTTACAACTTCACCGTCAATGTTTCCGACGGCATTGTGACTCATCCCAATCTCGTAAGATTCAAGGGATACGTCGCGAAATCCGGTTCGGTTCGTGCGTCGGTGACGGTTCAGGACAAATTCGCTTCCGGCACCGGCAGGCTTTTCGGAACCTCGGGTCGCGGAAGCTGGACCGGCCGCGCTGGAAGTGCGCGATGCATCGGCTATTGGACCGCGCAACGCAATTGACCAATTTCAAGTGGGAAACACCGGGCTTCGGACCGCTGACGTACGAGCCGGCATTGAAGACGACCGCGCTGGCAGCCACGCTGCTGTTGGCTCACGGGCAGACCACGGAACGCACGGTTATCGCTGCCGAGCGGCTTGGGCGCGCGCTCGGTGTGACGGTCAAAGTGCTGCCTTACTGGGGCGAGCTCATCGTCGAGCTCGATGGCGCGCCGCTCTCGCAAATCGTCCCCGCCAAACCGCTCGGTGTCGACATGGGCAGGGTACTGGCCGTCACGACAGTGATCGATCAGATCTGCGACGGCACGTTGTCGGCCGAGGCTGCGCAATCCGCGCTTGAGTCGGCTGGCCGCCTGCCGCCAGTTTCCACGCTACGCTTCACTTTGTTCGCAGCCATTGGCGCGGCTTCGCTCGGCATCATTTTTGGCGCGCCGGATGCGACAAGCTTGCTGCTGATCGCGGCCACTGCCGCCGTCGGTGCGCTCGTCAGGCGCTGGCTGTCCGGCTTCAGCAACAATCCACTGATCCAGCCGCTTTGTGCCGCGTTTATCGCGGGTATCGTGGCTGCTGCTTCCAGCCTCTTCCAGCTATCGGATGCAGTAGCGCTGGTTGGTTTCTGTTCCTGCATGGTGCTGGTTCCCGGTCCGCATATCCTCAACGGTGCCATCGACCTCGCTCGCACGCGCATCGCGGTGGGAATCGCGCGTCTGGCCTATGCCGGCGTCATCGTGCTTCTGATCTGCGCCGGCGGCCTGTTCGGGTTCACCGCGATCGGAGGCGCCAACCTCGCAATGGCCGGACCCTCTCCACCCGTGCCCTTGGTGATCGACGTAGTCGCGGCAGGATGTGCCGTCGCCTCCTTTGGCACTTTCTTCTCAATGTCGTGGCGCCTGCTCGCGTTCCCGGTCATGATCGGCATGCTTGCGCATGCCGCACGCTGGGCACTGATCTCGATTGTGGGGACAAATGCCGCGACCGGCGCGCTCGCCGCTTGCATGCTGGTCAGCGTCCTCGTGACGCCGATCGCCGATCGCCTGCATCTGCCCTTCGCGGCTCTCGCCTTTTCCGCCGTCGTCCCATTAATGCCGGGCTTTTTCCTGTTCAACGCCGCGACCGGCATTGTCGAATTGGTCTCGATCGGACCGAGCGCGCCGGGGGTTCTGCTGACGAGCATCGCCGCGAACGGCGCCATGGCATTCCTGATCATCACGGCCATGGCCTTCGGGCTGATCCTGCCACGCATGCTGTTCGAGCGCATACTGCCCGCGCCGGCATGAAAGCGGCATGGACGTTCTATGCACCGCAGCGCCGTTCAAGATTAGCCCGCCGCCGTGTCCCATACCATGGAGTGGCTTGCCCCAGGAATCGTGGAGTGTTTTCATGTCTACAGTTCTGACCAAATCTTTCCCGCAAGAAGAACTCGCCGTAACCAAGGCGGTCCCTGGAAAAAAACGCGTCCTGATCGTCGGCGGCGGTTTCGCCGGCATCGCGGCAGCCCGGGCGCTCAGGCGAGCCGATGTTGAAATCACGCTGATCGACCGGCGTAATCACCATATCTTTCAGCCGCTCCTGTACCAGGTCGCCACCGCTGTTCTGGCGCCATCCGAGATAGCGGCGCCGATCCGGCAGCTTGAGGCGAAACAAAAGAATCTCAGCGTGTTGTTGGCCGAGATCAAGGGCATCAACCCGGGAACTCGGACCGTCGAGGCTCTTTGCCCGGGGATCGGCAGTCGAAAGCTCGAATACGACTTCCTGGTGATCGCCACCGGAATGCGTCCGAGCTATTTCGGTCATGACGAGTTCTCGCGGTTCGCGCCAGGCCTCAAAAGCCTCAACGACGCTGAAACGATCCGAACCAAGATCCTGAGTGCGTTTGAGTTGGCTGAAGCGACCGATGACCCAAAAGAACGTGCCCGCCAAATGACCTTCGTGTTGGTGGGCGCTGGCCCGACCGGCGTCGAGCTTGCCGCTTCGATCTCTCACATGGCTACGGTGACCCTACGAAAAAATTTCCGCAAGATCGACCCGTCCAAAAGCCGCATTTTGTTACTGGACGGCGGCGCTCGTGTTCTTCCGACCTTTGCAGAGTCGCTGTCACGAAAGGCAGCCAAGCGACTGACGAAACTCGGCGTTGAAGTTTCAACGGGTGTAAAGGTCGAGAAGGTTGACGACCAGGGCGTCATCGCGGCTGGCGCACGGATTCCCAGCGCCACAGTGCTTTGGACAGCAGGCGTTAGCGCCTCGCCGATTGTGAAAATGCTTGGGACGACGACGGACCGCGCCGGGCGCGCATCCGTTGGCGCATTCATGGACATCCCCGAGGCGCCCAACGTCTTTGTCGTGGGAGATGCAGCCACGATGACCCAGGATGGTCACCCCGTCCCCGGCGTGGCGCAGGCCGCCATTCAACAGGGCCGATTCGTCGGACATCTCATCGCCAACCGAGTCAAGGGACGCAAGGACGGTCGCCCTTTCCGGTACCGCAACAAAGGCAACATGGCGGTGGTTGGCAAGAACTTCGCCATCCTTGAGGCCGGCTTTTTGCGCACCAGCGGCTTTGTGACCTGGCTGATCTGGGCCGCGCTGCACATACTCGCGCTGCCACAGCTTCAGAACCGGTTCCGCGTCCAAACCCAATGGTTCTGGTCTTATCTGTCGGGGCAGCGCAGTTCGCGGCTGATTTCCGAGGGGTCGCGACCGCCCGCGCCATAGTAGAAGTGAAGCCCTTTGGACGCGTCCATCATCTCCGCGCTCGCCGCTCTGACCGGAGCAGCTGTTGGCGGCTTGACAAGCGGAATTGCGAATTGGCTGAACCACCGAAGCCAGGTCCGCGCCCAGTGGCTGCATCACGAGAAGAGCCGCCGGCAGATCCTCTACAGGGATTTCATCGAGGAGGCCTCCAAGTGCTACATAGACGCGCTCCAGCACGGCGAAGCTGACATTCCAGGTCTGGTCGGTCTTTACGCCAAGCTGAGCAGGATGCGGGCCGTGTCTCCAAAGGCCGTGGTCCATCGTGCCGAAGAAGTCGCCCGAAAAGTCCTTGATACCTATCTGGAGCCAGATAAGAGCTTCGTCGAACTGCGCGAAATGGCCATCGACGGCACGATTGACATGCTGCAAGGCTTTAGCGCCGCGTGCCGCGAGGAATTCGAGGAAATGCAGGCCAGGCAATTTTGAGCTTCACCCGCGTCGTCCCTTGTGCAGCAATTACCCGGATGCCGCGCTCGCTGGCGACGCGGCTGCCGCGCGGCAGCGAAATGACTTGATGTGCCAATAAGCGATATCGATCACGGATGGCGGCTCAATCAGCGGGGATCGTAAACTGAAAGAGAGCACCCCGCGGCTCGCACCCGATCGCCCACAGCCGCCCACCATGGGCTTCGATGATTGAGCGGCAGATCGAGAGGCCCATGCCCATGCCGTCGGGCTTGGTCGTGTAGAATGGCTCGAACAGACGCGGCAGGCTCTCCGGGCGCAGCCCATGGCCGGTATCCCGCACCGCGACGCACACGCCCTCCGGCTCGATATTCACGGTGCTGATGTGTAATTTGCGGTCGCCGTCCGCAACGCCACCCATCGACTGGATGGCGTTGACGATCAAGTTCAACAGCACTTGTTGCAGTTGCACCCGATCGCATCGGATGCGTGGCAACTCGCCCGCCAATTGTGTGCCCATCGTGACGCCGGTCTTGACCGCTTCGCTGCGGGTTAGGGCGGTCACCTCCAGGATCGCCGCATTGAGGTCGACGACCTCCTTCCGGGGTGACGCTTTTTTTATGAGAGACCCGATCCGGTCGACGACGTCGCGGGTTCGAGCGGTCTCGTCCACAATGCAGGTGAGCGCCTCCCTCACCTCCGCTAGATCGGGCGGCCTTTTGTCTAAAAACCGCAGTGCAGCGGCGGCGTATGTGCGTGCCGCCGTAACGGGCTGCTTGATTTCATGAGCAATCGACGCGGTGAGCTGGCCCATGGTAGCGACGCGGTTGGCATGCGCCAACTCGCTCTGCATCTCGCGATATTGCCGCTCGCGACGGGTGATCTCCAAGCCAATGGAGGCTTGCGCAGCGAAATCCCTGAATAAGGAAATCTGCTTGTCGGTGAACGGCTGCACCTGTTTGCGGCCTATACTAATTACCCCGACTATCGCGTTATCTTTGAGCAACGGCAGAAACAGGGCCGTTCGATAACGAGCCTTCGCCGCCGTGACCCAAAGATCATCCCGATGATCGCCTTCAAGTGCCGTCAAGTCTGGGATGTGGGTGGGTGACCTGTTTGTGGCTAATCGTCCCGGAAAACTTTCCTTGTCGAGCACTGGGAATGATGACCGCACCTGATTGACCACAAAGGGGTCCCCTCGCACCGCCACGAGACGAAGGCGGCTTTCTTCGAAGAGACGCAAGCTGCCCATGTCTGCTCGACAGAGACGTGTGGCGCTGTCGAGGATGGCGTCGAAGATGGGTTGCAAGTCGTGTGGCGAGCTCGCAATGGCGCGCAGCACTTCCGAGATGGCCGTCTGTTGCTCGATAAGTTCGGTCACCCGATCTTGCGGCTCAGAAGCGGTCGTTTCTCCGTGGATATTCTCGTTCATGCGGAGCAGCCTCAGCCTGGACGGTGAGGCAGCATAACGGCTCCAGCCGCATTTTGCGATAGTTCTCACGGCCGTCTAAACCGAGGATTCGAGGAAATGCAGGCCAGGCAATTTTGAGCTTCACCCGCGTCGTCTCTTGTGCAGCAATTACCCGGATGCCGCGCTCGCTGGCGACGCGGCTGCCGCGCGGCAGCGAAATGACTTGATGTGCCAATAAGCGATATCGATCACGGATGGCGGCTAGTCAGCGGGGATCGTAAACTGAAAGAGAGCACCCCGCGGCTCGCACCCGATCGCCCACAGCCGCCCACCATGGGCTTCGATGATCGAGCGGCAGATCGAGAGGCCCATCCCCATGCCGTCTGACTTGGTCGTGTAGAATGGCTCGAACAGACGCGAGCGGCTCTCCGGGCTCAGCCCCGGGCCGGTGTCCCGCACCCCAACGCGCACGCCACCTTCGGACGGGACGGCATCGATGCTGATCTGTAATTCGCGCGTGCCATCCCCAATACCAGTCATGGCCTGAGTGGCGTTGACGATTAAGTTCAGCATCACCTGTTGCAGTTGGACCCGATCGCCTTGGACGCGCGGCAAGCCCTCCGCAAATTGCGTCCGTACCGACACGCTATTGTTTGCGGCCTCCGCGCGGGTGAGAGCAATAACCTCGAGGATGGCATCGTCGATCATTATGGCGTCCTTTCGTGCGGGCACCTTCTTAATGAGCGCACGAACTCGCTCGACGACCTCGCCTGCGCGATTCCCCTGCTCGACAATAAAAGAGAGCGCGTCATCCACCTCGCGAAAATTCGGCGGATCCGCGCTTAAGTAACGCCGAGCGGCTAACGCGTATGTGACTGCTGCTGTGATCGGTTGGTTCACTTCATGGGTGATCGAGGCCGTCAACTGGCCCATCGTCGCGACGCGGTTGGCGTGCGCCAGCGCCATCTGCGCCTCGCGATATTGCCGCTCGAGGCGGGTGCTCTCCAGGGCAATAGTAGCTTGCGCAGCGAAGTCCCTGAATAAGGAAATCTGTTTGTCGGTGAACGGCTGCACCTGCTTGCGGCCCAGAGTAATTGTCCCAACTATCTCATTGTCTTTGAGCAACGGCACAATCAGGGTAGCTCGATAACCTGCGTTCACCGCCGCGATCCAAGAGTCATCCCGACGATCGCCTTTAAGTACCGCCAAGTCGGGAATGTGGGCGGGTAACCTGCTTGTGGCTATTCGACTCTGTAAGCTCCCCTTTTTTGCGAGCGCGGGGAATGATGACCACAGGTGACTGACCAAAAGGGGGTCCCCTCGCATCGCCACTAGACGAAGGCCACTTTCTTCGGAAAGACGTAAGGTGACTACGTCTGCTCGACAGAGACGTGTGGAGCTGTCGAGGATGGCGTCGAAGATGGGCTGCAAGTCGTGCGGCGAGTTCACAATGGCGCGCAGCACTTCCGAGATGGCCGTCTGTTGCTCGACGAGTTCGGTCACCCGATCTTGCAGCTCAGAAGCGGTCCCTTCTGCGTAGATACCCTCGTTCATGCGGAGCAGCCTCGGCTTAACGGGTGAGGGCAGCACAACAGCTCCAGCCGCGTTCGCGATAGCTTTCACGCCCCTCCAAACCGAGTATGCGGCAAAACATCCAAGGTCCGCTGGGTCACTTTCGACCGGTTCTGTGGGCCTTTTCTGTGGGCTTTGCCACTGATGTTCGCTTCGCCGCCGCGCTTGAAAACGTCAGGTGCGCTGGCCCGGCGATCGGATCGTCTCGACCCAATTCGCAAACGCTTGCATGATCTGCTGCAGGAATTTGCCGCTGCCTTCGCTGACGAGCTTGCCATGTTCATCGAAGAGCTTGTCAACATGGCTGAGATAGGCTTCGGGCTGCTGCATGGCCGGCACGTTCAGAAACACCAGCGACTGCCTGAGATGATGATTGGCGCCGAAGCCCCCGATCGCGCCCGGCGAACTGCTGACAACAGCACCAGGCTTGCGGTCCCAGACGCTGCTTCCATACGGCCTTGAGCCGACATCCAGTGCATTCTTGAGAGCGGCCGGCACCGAGCGGTTATATTCCGGCGTGACGAACAGCACGGCGTCAGCGGCCTTGACGCGCTGGCGAAACGCGGTCCATGGCGCGGGCGGCGCTGCGGTTTCAAGATCCTCATTATAGAGGGGCAATTGTCCGATCTCGGTGATGTCGAGCTTCATCGAGGATGGCGCGAGCGAGATCAGTGCATTCGCCAGCATCCGGTTGAACGATGCCTTCCGCAGGCTTCCAACCAAAACGCACACATTCATCGGCTTATCCACGGTAATTCTCCATTGCGATATCCGGTTCGCTACATTCGCGACCGCATATTCGTGCCTATGCGGTCACTGGGGATTTGGTGGTTCTCGTGAAATCGGGCTTGCGCTTTTCCAGGAAAGCCGTGAACGCCTCTTTGGCGTCTTCGGAGCGGACTTGCGCACTGAACTCCTCGTTCTCGGCCTTCATCGCCGCCTTGATCTGCTCGCGAAATGGCTTCTTCATGAGCCTCTTGCTGGCTTGCAGCGCTGCGGCCGGCTTCGCCGCCAATTTTTGAGCCGTTTCTGTCGCTTTCGCCAGGACATCCTTGTCGGATAAGACCTGGGTAACCAGACCCAACTCCGCGGCGCGCCTGGCGTCGAAGGGAACTCCCAACAAGATCAGCTCAGCCGCACGGAGGTGACCGATCCGCGCCGGCACGGAGCAGCTCGATCCGAATTCCGGCACGACAGCAAGATTGATGAATGGCATCTGGAATTTCGTGCTCTCACCTGCGTAGATGAAGTCGCAGTGCGTCAGCATGGTGGTGCCGCCACCGATGGCGGCGCCGTGGACCGCCACGACCACTGGCTTGTCGAAGTTGACAAGCGCCTCCATCAGTCGGGCCTGCGGAGATTCTCCCGCCCCCGGCGGATTCTTCAGAAAATCCTCGATATCGTTGCCCGCGCAGAACGAATCCCCCGCGCCATGCCAAAGCACGACACGCGCGTTGTCGTCATTCGCCGCCTCGTTGAAGATGCTTGCGAGAGTGAGGTACATGGCCGACGTCATCGCGTTCCGCTTGGTGGGGCGGTTCAACTGGACGCGCAGGATACTTCCCGAGTGTTCGGTAACGATATCATCCATTGTCGCACTCCTGGTCCCTTTGGTGAATTTCACTGCAAGTCGAGGTTCGGGGTAGCTTCCGCCGCCCCGAACAGTCTCGTCACGCTACCCCCACATGTTCCTTTGTTTTCGGAATGGTACCGCCTTCACGAAAACCATCGATTTCGGTCGCGCTAAATCCGAGCTGCCGGAGAATCTCGTCGTTGTGTTCTCCAATCTTCGGGGCGCGCTTCGCGGACACTTTGGCGACGCCATGCACCTGAAGCGGGCTGCTAATGGTGGACGTCAGCTTGCCGCCGGCGCCGTCGAGCGGAACGACGATGTCATTGGCCCGGAGCTGAGGATCGTTGATCACCTCTTGCGGCCCACGCACCGCACCGAAGGTCACGTGAACGCCATTGAACACCGTGTACCAATGCGCCATCGGCTCGCCACAGAAGATCTCGTCGAGGATCGCCGCAAGCTCCGTCATGTTCGCCATCAGCTTCGCCGGATCGGAGAAACGCGGATCAGTCAGAAGATCAGGGCGGCCGATCGCCTTGGCGACGGCTGCCAGCTTGTCGGGCGTCGTGATAAGAAGAACGAACCAGGCGCCATCCTTGGATCGATAGACGTTCATTGCCGCATTAGCAGGATGCTTGCGATCGTGCGGCCCGAAGAATTTAGCATCGCATAGCGCGGCCTGGATCGAGACGCTGGCGGCCCACACGCCTTCGGCCAGCAGCGAGGTCGTGACATGCGCCCCCTGCCCCGTGCGCTCGCGACGATAGAGCGCCGTGACGATCGCCGAATAAAGCCCGACGGCAGTGGCATTGTCACCGCTACCAGCGACTGGCCAAGTCGGCGGCGCGCCGGCATCGCGCGTCATCGACAACAATCCGCTGCGTGCCCAATACGACGTGATGTCGAAGCCGGGAAGGTCCGCATCCGGCCCCTTGTCGCCGAAACCCGTAAGATCCGCGTAAATCAATCGCGGATTCCACTGCACCACGTCGTCGTATTCGAGCTTCAACTTCTTGCGCGCCGGATGCGGCGTGTTGACGACGAGAACATCGGCCCATTTGACAAGTTTTTCGAGAACTTGCTGCGCGCCCGGCGACTTCAGGTCAACCGCCATACCCCGCTTGTTGCGATTGGCGAGGTGCCAGGGGTAGGCGTCCTCGGAAACCGGCTGCGGTGGCAGGTGGTTCGCAATTCGCCAGAGATCGCCGTTCGGCGGCTCCACCTTGATGACGTCGGCGCCGAAGTCGGACAGAATCACGGCGGCACTCGGGCCTGCGATAAAGCTCGCGAGGTCCACTACCTTCAGTCCGGAAAAGATGTTGTCGTTCGGCATGCTTGTCTCCTTAGTGTTGAAGTTCGAGCGCGGTTGAAACGCGGCGGTCATCGCCGCTTAGTTTTTCCAGTGTTTGGGAAATCCAGCTGAGCAGGCGGGTTTGGACCTGCCGCCGGTTGATCTCGTTCAGCATCTCGTGCCGACCGCCCGGATAAAAATCGAAGGCGATGTCGCTCAGCCCGGCATCACGGTAGCGGGCAATCAGTTTGTGGAGTCCGCGCAGTTGCTGCCCGACCGGGTCTTCGTTTCCGGAGAACAAATAGATCGGCAGATCGCTGCGGACCTTGCCGAGTGCGACCGGATCGTACAATCGCGGCGCGGTGCCGAGGAAGGAAACAAGAGAGTCGGGATGAAGCTTTTCAAAGCAGAGAGGATCGGCCATGAACGCGTCGACGATTGCCTGATCGCGGCACAGCCAGTCGAAGGGCGTGCGCGCCGGCTCGAATGCGGCGTTGAGCAGGTTGCTACCGGCGGTTTCCTGAAGCGCGGTCCGAGCGAAGCCTTCAAGCGCTCCCGATCCCGAGAGGATCAAACCATCAATCTCGTGGCTGTGGTCGATGACGTATCCCTGCGCGGCAAAGGATCCCATGTCGTGCCCCAGGAGGAGCAGCGGCAGGTCGGGATTATCCTCTCTGGCGATCTCGCTCAGGCGGACCATGTCCTGGACGAGAAGTTCAAAGCCGCCCTTGCCTAATTCTCCCAATTGCGAGTGGACCGAGAGGCCGTGCCCGCGATGATCATTGGCGTAGACAGTGAGACCTGCCGCAGCGAGCGCATCGACGGTGTCGGCGTAGCGCCCCATGTGTTCGCCCATGCCGTGGGCAATCTGAACAACGGCGCGGGCCGGGCCGCGGCTGTCCCAGCGGGCGCACTCGATGCTCAGTCCGTCGGAGCTGGTCAGTCGGAAGCGCTCTGTCGGAACTGGGGTGGAACGCGTTGCCATGGCAAATGTCCGGTCTCGCTTGCGCTCGGAATTCAGCGTCCGTGAAACTGCGGCGCACGTTTCTCGAGGAAGGCGGAGGTGCCTTCCTTCTTGTCTTCGGTGGCGGCGCAGATGCCGAAATAGGACGCTTCGAGCGCAAACCCTTCGGCCTGGCTGGTGTCCATCCCCTTGTTGGCCGCTTCCAGCGAGAACTTCACGGCAATCGGCGCGTTGGCGGATATCTGCTTCAGGATGGTCTCAGCGCGAGCGATGAGATTGGCCGCGGGGACAACTTCGTTGACGAGGCCGATGCGATAGGCTTCCTGGGCAGAGATCGTTTCGCCGGTGAGGATCAGCTGCAGAGCACGGCCCTTGCCGACCAGGCGCGGCAGGCGTTGCGTACCGCCACCGCCTGGCAACAGCCCGAGCTTCACCTCGGGTTGCCCGAACTTGGCGTGTTCGGCGGCGATCCTGATGGTGCAGGCCATCGCCGTCTCGCAGCCTCCGCCAAGCGCAAAGCCATTGATGGCCGCGATCACCGGCTTGCCGAGATTTTCGATGAGGTCCAGCACACCTTGCCCGAACCGGCTGGACTCCTCTGCGTCATAGGCGTCGACATTCGCAAGTTCACTGATGTCGGCGCCGGCGATGAAGGCCTTGTCGCCCGCGCCGGTCAGGATCACGCCATGCACGGACGCGTCGGCCTTTGCATCCTCGAAGGCGGTCCGCAGATCGGTCCAGGTCGGCGTATTGAGCGCGTTGAGCACTTTGGGCCGGTTGACCGTCACATAGGCGATCGAAGCCTTTTTCTCGTACAGGACATTCGCCAGCGCCAGCGCCGCTCTGGGCAAGGAGTTGGGTGCCGCTGCAGGCGAAGCGGCGAATGATGCAGTTCCCGAAGCCATGGTTCATATCTCCTGGAGGGGGATAGCCGGCGCCGGAGCGCCGGCCGCTGTGATATCACGCGAAGGCGCCGAGGCCGGTGACGGCCTTGCCGACGATCAGATTCTGCATCTGATAGGTGCCTTCGTAGGAGTAGAGCGCTTCACAATCCGCGAAGAAGCGTGCCGCTTTGTAGTCGGCAACGATTCCGTTGCCGCCCATCAACTCGCGGGCCCAGGCAACCGTCTCGCGGCATTTGGCCGTAGCGAACGCCTTGGCAAGCGCGGCATGGGCGTCCGTCAGCTTACCTTCGGCATGCAGCTGCGCCTGGCGCACGATCAGGCATTGCGAAGCCGTGATGTTGGCGATCATTTTGGCGAGAAGGTCTTGGACTAGCTGGAACGACGCGATCGGCTTGCCAAACTGCAAGCGCTCCTGGCTATACTTCAGCGCGGCCTCATAGGCGCCCATCGCGCACCCAGTCGCCATCCACGCCACGGCGTAGCGCGTGATCTTCAGCACCTTCGCGGTGTCGCGGAATGAATTGCCGCCCTGGAGACGGTTCGCTTCCGGCACTCGAACATCCTTCATCGTGATGTGGCCGTTCTGGACCACCTTGAGCGCAATCTTGTTCTCGATCTTCTCGACGCTGAAGCCGGGCGTGGTCTTGTTCTCGACAATGAAGCCCTTCACCTGGTTGTCGGCGATATCGCGCGCCCAGATGATTGAAACATCGCACCATGGAGCATTGCCGATCCAACGCTTCTCTCCATTGAGGATCCAGGTGTCGCCCTCACGCTTCGCCGTGGTCAGCAGGCCGCCGCTGGCACCTGAGCCCACCAGCGGCTCGGTCAGGCCGAAACAGCCGATCTTCTCGAAGCGCGCCATCTGTGGCAACCATTTCTGCTTCTGCTCTTCCGATCCGTCGATGTAGATGGAGCCCATCGCCAGGCCGACATGCACGCCTATGAAGGTCGCGACCGACGGGTCGACACGTGCGAGCTCCATCTGAACAAAGCCCAACAGCCCCAAGCTTCCACCTGCGCAGCCGTAGCCGTGCATTGCAAGGCCACCGATGCCCAACTCCTTGATCGCCGGCAGCAATTCGAAGGGGAAAGCGTCCCTCACCCAGTAATCTGTGATGACAGGCGCAACCTTGGTTTCCATGAACGCGCGCACCCGTTTCATCGTCGCGAGTTCGTCGGCGCTCAAGGTCTCGTAGAGATCGTAGAAGTCGCTATTTGGCGGCGGTAGCGGCTTCCGTGCGACGATCTTGCTTGCGGCGGTTGCAGTGGGCATTTGAGACTCCTTTGGCTGCGGCCTGAAGGCCGGGAAAAATTGAAGGACGTGTGTGATCGTTCTCGCTGTTGGCGTCTGGTTTCAGGCGACCGGCACCGGCGATTTCGTTTGGCTCGACTTGGCAACTTTTTTGCGCAGCTCGATCAGGCCGAGCAGGACTTCGTCGCGCTCGGCCTCGAGTTCGCCGATCGAGCGCGATCCGGCCTCGGCATGGACGCTGTCGATGAGCTTCTTTTGCACTTCCGGCGTTAGCACCGGCGAGCCGAGGGTCTTCCACCAGGCCGTCATCGGGCCGGTGAACTGCTGGAAGAAGTGCTCGATGCCGCCCGGACCACCGCCGAGATGATTGAGCATCATGCTGCCCATGACACCCCAGCGCAGGCCCGGGCCCCAGCTCAGGGCGGTGTCGACGTCGGCGGCGCTCACGACGCCCTCGGCAACGAGGTAATAGACCTCGCGGCTCAGCGCCGCCTGCAGACGGTTGGCGACATGCCCCGGCATTTCCTTGTTGAGGCGCACCGTCCGCTGCCCGATCGAGGTGTAAAATTCCGTGGCGCGCCGGATTGTCGCTTCCGAGGTCTTCGCCCCGCCGACGATCTCCGTCAGCGGGATCAGGTGCGGCGGATTGAATGGATGGGCGATGACGCAGCGCTCGGGATGGGACGCGGCGCCCTTCTGGATTTCACTCATGGTGAGCCCCGACGAGCTCGACGCGATGATCACTTCGGGCGGCAGCAACTCGTCGAGCTGACCATAGAGCTTCTGCTTGAAATCGATCCGCTCGGGCCCGTTCTCCTGGACGAGGTCGGCACCGGCGAGCGCTTGCGCGATGTCAGCGGTGAACTTCAGGTTCGACTGAGACGCTCCGGCCGACAGGCCCAATCGCTTGAGCGCCGGCCAAGCGGTCTCTACAAACTTCCTCAGCGCTGCTTCTGCGTTCGGCGCGATGTCGGTCGCGACGACCTGCAATCCCTTGGCGAGAAATAGCGAGGTCCAGCTCGCGCCGATCACGCCGGTCCCGATGATGGCGATGCGGCGAATGGGCTTGGTATCGGTCATGTCATTTCTCCGATGCGTTTGTCAGATTTCGGCGTAGGCGATGCCGGTGAGGTTGCCCTGTGCGTAGAGGAAATTTCGTTCGCCGGATCCATCGAGCCGTGCGGAGTAAACCGAACCGGCGAAATCGGTCACGAACATTCGATCGTTTGGAATATCGAGCGCGATACCGATCCCCTCCATGAGATGGGTCACCACGATCTCCGGCTCGATAGGCTTATTGTCGACCGATGCCCGGTTCACCGTGTTGCCGCGCGGTGGGTCGCCGCGATCGGTCCAGTAGAGAACACGGTTCCTGTGGTCGAACTCGATATCGATCGGCTCCGGTAGACTGTCGAAGAAGATCTGGATGTCGGACCTGGTCGCTGCAGTTTGGCCGGCGGGAATTTCGACATTGGCACGGAAGATGCGACCGAGCCCGGCATTGTCTGGGCCCTTTTGCGTCCAGTAGATATGTCCGAATTTCGGGTCGATCGACAGCCCAACGCACCATCGCGTCTGATCCCGGCTATCGGCTTCGCCGCGCCCCGCCTCGATCAGCGTCTCCAGCTGCGAGCCGTCGAGATTGCAGCGCATGACGCGCATACCCTCGCGGTCGCACCAATAGAGCTTGCCGCCTTTCTTATCGAGGATGATCTGCTTCGGAGTGTGGGTCGCTCCCTGCGCGACGATCGTCTTGCGGTTCTTGCCGTCGATGTCGGCGCGCTCGATCGACCCGTCATTCAGGCTCGGGATGCCCATATTGGTCCAGTAGATGTGGCCAGCATCCACATCGACGACGATGCCGTCGGGCAAATGGCAATCCGACACGATGGTTTTGCGGTCGGTACCGTCCGTTTTCATGGAGTGAATGCGGCCGGCGTTCAGCTCAAGAACGAAGAGACGGGGGGCGACGGCGCTGGCGACAGCGCTTCGATTGTTTTTCTTGACGGCTTCAGACATGTGGCACCCGTATGGCGATTGGACAAGAAATTGGTAAGCGCTTGACCGCGACTGTGCCGCGAGTACCTGCCAGGATATTGAATGGGATGATCGTCGCTGGAATGGTTGTGCTACTTCATTGCCGTCGTGCAGCGGCGGCTCACGACCCGGACCGTCTGGCAATCCGGGGAGTGAGTTGACCCCGCCGGCAATTACAGTGACAGCCCGCGATCTGTGATCGCAATTGCGGACTGAAAAGTACGGTCGCACGCGCGCGCTAAACCAACGGATAGCTGGCCCCATTTCAATTGCGTAGTAGGAGTTTACCTCGGTACGGCCGAACCATACCTGTGTGCAATGGCGTCATCCGTCGCTCGGCGTTACCAATCAAATCGATCCAGCAAGACGAAATGCAGAGCAACGGAACCGGACACACGAGCCGGCAGTTGCAAGAGAAGGTCGGTGGCGTAATGCCCGCCGGCCTTTTCTATTGATCAAGCGGCGATCTGAACTTTTCGCCACCGTGCCATTCGTGATGCGGTCATGATTGCTTCCAATGAATGCCCACTTCGCACCATCGGCGGCTCTCGGCTATGCGCCGCCACCGAATTTGTCGTAATTGGCGATCTGATCGGATCGGGAGAGGCGGCAGGAGGACGGTATTGTCGGTGAGACGCCGAGCCTCGCAGCTCCTCCTGCGTCGATGCCGCGGCGTCCCAATTCGGCTTCAATCGCGTCAAAGACGAATTCGGCCGGCATCATTGCGAGGCTTGGCCAGAGGATGATCGCAGCCCGCGCCGCCGCGTTCCCAACGGTGAGCTTTACTTACACCAGTTCCTTCCAATACTCTCTCACATCATACCTCCGCACCTCCTCGACGCAGGTCGTCTCAAGGCCTTGCCGCGGACTTAGCCGGTCATGGAAGTGCGGAATGTCTTCGCGTTGATAGAGAATGCCGCAGGCGATGCGATCCTGGACCTGCGTAGCGAGCGCCCTCGCCTGCTGCAGATTGCCTGGGTCGTGACCACAGGCATTTGCATCGAAGTACCTATCCAGCAGATATTCGTGCGTCGCGAAGCGATTGTATGTCGGACACGCCTGCAGCATGTCGACAAAGGCAAAGCCGCGGTGCTGGATGGCAGCTTTGAGTATACGGGTCATCAATTTGATGTCTCCGCTAAAGCCCCGGGCAACAAAAGTGGGGTTGAGCGAGAAGATCAGGTCCATGCTCGCCAACGTATGCTCGGGGATCCCGTTGGGGCTTGTATTCATTGGCTGGCCCTGTGGCGTGAGCGAACTCGCCTGCCCGGTTGTTAGCCCGTAGTTTGCATTGTTGTGCAGGACGAACGTGATGGGATAATTGCTCCTCACGCCATGGACCAAATGCCCGATACCCTCCGAGAAAGTCGCGCCATCCCCGCCAAAGGCGATCACCGGAACCTTCATATTTGCAAGCTTCGCGCCTGCTGCAAACGGGATGACGCGACCATGGAGTCCGTGGAAGCGGTAGCCCTCAATCTTGTCTGAGCCGTTGCCGTGACAACCGACATCGTAGCAAAGGCACACCTGCCACGGATGCAAATTCAGTTCTACCAGCGCATACTTCACTGCCGTCCAGATTCCATAATTGCCGCAGCCGTCACACCAGACGCATTTCGTTTCCAAATAGTACTCGGAAACAGCGGCTGAGCGGGTCTGCCGAGCGCTATTCATGATGAGGTACCTGCATATTCGAATCTAGAAAACTTCTCTTCATTTTCCGAGATGCTCACGCATCTCTCCATCACCGACGAAAGAAGCTCATCGTAAAAAAACGGTCGACCGTCGTACTTGAGAATTTTATCCGGAATATCCAAACCGCAGCTCATCCTGATGAGCATGCCCAACTGCCCCTGATAATTCTGCTCCACCAGGACAATGCGTTTCGACCGCTTTGCTAATCTCTGGAGCTCCTGGGTGCGGAGCGGCCAAAGATACGTGTAGTGCAAATACGCGATCTTCCGCCCTCGCAGTTCATCGCTGCACATGACGTCTTGAAATACGTCACCGGTGCTTCCCCAGCCGATCGCGAGCAAGTCGATTTCGTCACCTGCATCCATCCAATCGGTCGTCTTTGCGCTGCGACCGCCGATACTCAAATGAGGTGCAGGAAGCCCCGCCTTTAATCCATGGAACTTCCGCAATCGCTTTTCCATTTGCAACTTGGTATTGAGGCGGGACTCTTCCACGGTGCCCGTGGCATTGTGTTCATCGGCCTGGGCGCAATAGGTCGCCGCCTCGCTGCCGGGAAGCCATCGCAACGAAACGCCGCCCACGGCGTGCGGGTTAAATCGATCAGAGGATTTCAGCGCTTTCAGCTTCTCGGGATCGACGACGAGTCGGCCGCGATCGATATCGGACTTTTCCAGATCGTAAGGGTGTTGCGTGTAGAGCGCCTCGGCGATCTGCTTGTCGGTGAGGACAACGACGCTGATTTGATACTGCTCTGCCAGATTGAATGCGACCGGCATCAAATCGAAGGCATCCTGACTGTTGCTAACCGAGATCACGCAGCGCGTGAATTCACCGGCAGAGCAGTTCGCGGCCTGCAAGAGACCGACTTGAGCCGTCCAGGTCGGCAGGCCGGTCGCCGGACCAGGGCGTTGCGCCAGCACAAAAACCGTCGGGTTCTCAATCATGGCGTTCAGAGACAGTGTCTCGCTCATAAGATCAAATCCGACACCGGAGGTGGCGGTGAGCGCACGGGTTCCCATGTACATCGCACCGCTCACGATCTGCGCGGCGGTGATTTCGTCTTCTGCCTGCTTAACCACCATGTGAGTCTTGTTTTCGAGCTCGGCGATGAATGAAAGCAGCGGGCTGGAGGGCGTCATCGGGTAGCCGGCATAGAGCCGCACCCCCGCATGAACAGCGCCAAGTCCCATCGCTTGACTGCCGGTAATCAAAAGGTGGCTGGCGAAATCCTTGTCGGGTGGCGGCAACGCG
>Ga0193726_1000966_pt1 | contig 25410 bp, 26 predicted proteins | sample H2c1metaG_FD_144928 | JGI IMG/M metagenome (GOLD analysis project Ga0193726, IMG submission 144928) | Soil microbial communities from a riparian zone of the East river system, Colorado, United States - H2c1 | ecosystem: Environmental > Terrestrial > Soil > Riparian zone | place: USA: East River...
GTGTCGTCCGGCGGCAATGATCGGCAGATCAGTGGATCGAGCCAGCGCATCGGTAATGAGCCGGCCAAACGTACCGAAGGCACCCAAAATCAACACGGATGGGCGGGGGGCACCGGTGCCGGAAATCATGCGCGCACCAAGTCCAATTCACCGACGTAGTGCACGATCAGGCCGACGCCAGGCAATGCCGCACGCACATTGAAGTAGTAGCGATTGCCGTGGTGCGACTCGTATCCGTCGATCCCCTTGAGCCAGGACCGCGGCCACGGAATGCCCAGTGTCCGGCCGGCGACCGCGGTCCATCGAATCGATCCGCCTTCCAACGAGAATTTGAATCTTAAGGTCGTGACGCCAATGGTCTCAGCCACGCAATCCCCGCATCGCCGTAAACTCGATTGCATCGGCCGCGCGCTGCCGAAGTGCCGCGTCCAACGTTCCCTGCCACCGGGCATCTGCTCGAGCACCACCTTGACCGGTGCGTTGTGCTGCTCGTCGGGCAGCCCGCTTGCCCAGAGGAAAAGCCGCGGCAGCCAGCCCCAGCCGCGCACCACGGTGGCGCTGCCAACCAGTGTTACCGGTCGGCGTTCGTGCACCGCACGAATCGGCGCCGCCAACAAGTGCCACTCGGCCGACAACAGAGCCTGACTGAGCGGCAAATCCAATCGCTCGCCATCGGCCGCGATTTCCGCAAATTTGCTCATGACGATTGTTCCTCGCGGAAGAACGCAATCTGATCGATCACGTGTCCCGCCCATCTGTGTGTAACGTTCAAGGAGAAGCTGAACTGGCCCGCTGATTCCTCGCGGTGAACGACTTCAATCACTCCGGGCGTCAGCCAAGACGGCAAGGAAAGCTGAACTCCGAGGCAGCGGATGAAATATCCGGCGCTTTGAAATACCAGCGCTGCGTCGCGAACGCTCAAGCGCAGCCGCATGCCGACACCGCGCGCGACGATTTCCTCGAGTCCGGTCGCGCCGCCAAAATGCTTCACCGATTGAATCACCTGGGGAAAGCCGCGCACGCGAGCGTAGATTCTGGTCCAAACCTGACCGCGCAGGCGTTCAGAACCCGTGACAATGACCGTGACCGGCGTGCGGCCGCCTTCCTCCAGCGGCAGCGGCGCACCAACCAGCCGCGCCAGCTGCGCCACCAATCGGCCCACAAGGGTCATGTGGGTGGCCGCGACTTCTCCCAAGTAGACAATGCGCTCGCCGTCGGCAAGATGGCGCGAGAAGCGCCGACGTATCGGCGCGGGCAGCCGCGTCCAGGAATCGCCGGCGAGCAAGGCAAAGCGGCAATCGACGGCGCGTGCGCCGGCAGCCGGCAAATCAACTGTCGTGCTATCCGCGCCAGCCGGGATGAGCGTGAGAGATTTTCCCTTCGCACGCATGACACCTTCCCGCTCTAGCCGGAAGCCCGGCGTTTCATGCCGGCTCCGCGGCCCAGGAATCTGGCGATGCCGCCGCCCATCTTCATCAGCGCCGCGACCTGCGAGCGCGGCAACGAAAGCATCTGTTCGTACCAGCGGCTGCTGCGGTCGACGAAATCGAGCATTTCCCGCAGGCGCCCTATGGCCACTTCGCTCACATCCCTGTCGACCGAGGCCGCAGCCAAACAGTCGCGCAACGCCGCCGCCGCAGGATCAAGCTCGCGCGCCTTTCGTCCTGCCGCAATGCGCGTAACTATGGCCCAAATGTCGGTTTCGGCTTCGAAGAAATCCCGGCGATCGCCCAGGAGCGGCGCGCGCCGGATCAAATCCCACGACTGCAGCTCGCGCAACGAGGTCGAGACGTTGGAGCGAGCCATGCCCAGCGCTGCCGCGATTTCTTCGGCACTGAGCGGCTTTTCCGACAGATACAGCAGGGCATGCACCTGGCTGACCGAACGGTTGACGCCCCAGTGATCGCCCATGCTGCCCCAGTGGGCCACGAAACGGCGCACGGACTCCGGCAGCGGCGCAGCAGCTCTTTCTTCTATTTCTGTCATGACAGAAATTACAGCACTAACGGGTACTGCAGTCAAGCGCTACCCGCCAATGTTGTTATGTCATTGCGGCTTGCGCGGCGAAGTCCGGCGTCATTTCAACTCAGCGATTGCCGGTCGTTTGCGCTGTTTGACCGAACAGGACTTTCTTGGCCTCTTCGGTCATGGTGGTGTTGCTGCTGATGGCCGCGCCCTTTTCATACGCGCGCAGCGTTGCGGGCCGCGCCTTGATCGTCTCGAACCAGCGCTTGAGGTTGGGGAAATCCTCAAGTTTTTGACCCTGCGCTTCGTAAGGGACTATCCACGGATAGCACGCCATGTCTGCGATGGAATACGCGCCGGCAACGAATTCGCGGTCCGCGAGCCGCTGGTTCAATACACCGTAGAGGCGATTGGTCTCTTTGACGTAGCGCTCAATGGCATAAGGTATTTTCTCGGGCGCATACCGCGAGAAATGATGATTTTGCCCGAGCATCGGCCCCAAGCCGCCCATTTGCCAAAATAGCCACTGCAGAACCTCCACCCGGCCGCGCGACTCGTTTGGAATGAAGCGTTCGTTCTTCTCCGCCAGATACAACAAAATGGCGCCGGATTCGAATACGGAAATCGGCGCGCCGCGCTCCAGCGGCGAATGATCGACGATCGCCGGCATGCGGTTGTTCGGCGCGATGGCGAGAAAATCCGGCTTGAATTGCTCGCCCTTGCCGATGTTCACCGGCAGAATCGTATAGGGAATCGCCGTCTCTTCCAGGAACATGGTGATTTTGTGGCCGTTGGGCGTTGGCCAATAGTACAGATCGATCATCGGTGACTCTCCGCTGGTTCCAGCGCCATCTTGTGCTGGCGCAATAGGGCAATGCAAACATCTTCCTCGCGCGGCCTCAAGCGCATTTCCGCCAGGCGTGTGCGCGTGCGCCCGTTCTGGGTCCAGGGCAGGATCGAGAAATCCAATCTGCCCGCAGCGGATATGCGCCACTCCAGCAGGCGCTTTCGCTCCGCGAGGCTTCTGGCCTCCTTGCCGTCGGCAGGAATCAAGCGCCTCTCGATGCCGAATCCCACCATCTGCACGATCACGGTGTCGCCCCTTTGCATGAGCTTCAGGCAGTCCTCGCGGCGCTCGCTGCCGGCGGTTGATTCGCGGCACGCATCTATCAGCGGCGAGAACGGCGGAATGATTTCAGCGGTTGCAACGCCGGTCAACGCTATCAACCGCTCCGTGTCCGACGCCATGACGCCGCCCGGCAGCTCGCGGCGCACGCCGTTCAAGGCATCGAACATCAGCACCATTATTGGGTTGTAATAAAGATCGAAGCGCGTGCCCTGCGCCATGTCGCCAAGGACGCGGTCCACTTCAATCTCGTCCTTGTCCTTGTGAGCCGTGGACAGCTGCGTAAGCCACGCTGCAGCATTGTCAGGATCGACCCAGCGCAGCACCAGTGCGGCATCGCGGCTGTCGCAGGAGGGGGTCGATGCGCACAATTGCAGATGCAGCCAGCCGATGGCGGCATTGTCGGGCGCAAGATCGCTGGCGCGCGCGATCAATTGCAGCGCCGTCGGCGCCGTGGATGGCGCCGCAAAGCTGTTGGTGAAACTCAGCGCGGCGGCAGTGGCTGCCGAATTGGCGTCCGCGCGGGCTGCCAACGCCCGCACCGCTTCGTTGCGCCACAAGTGGAATCTGTCGGCGGGCGATTTGGCATTCGCACCCGGCGCGATGCTCGCCAGCGCCGCCGCCGGCTGCGATACCGCAATCCCTAAAATCAGAAGCTGTAAACCGTGTTTGACCACGAGTCAAACCAACCTTTAACGCTTGCCGGCAGCCGTCAGACCCGCGGTGATTGCCAAGCGCATGGCATCTTCGACCGATATGTCGAGCGGCTGGACCCGATCCCTCGGCAGATAAATGGTGTAGCCGCCGAAGGCGTAACTCATGGGAAAATACACGGTGACCCAATCCTGGCCGCCATGCGCGAACAGCACCGAAGGCACATCTTCCCGGGTGACGAAGCCGATGGCGTGCACATCGGCGAATCTTGCCAGCACCACCCGCTGCAGATCGCGCTTCTCGCCGCTGCCGGACGGCAGCAAACTCAAGACATCGCGAAATCCGCCGTACAAGGTTTTGACGAAGGGAATGCGGCCCAAAAAGTCGTTCCAATACTTGAGCAGGATCTTGCCGGCATAAGCGTTCACCACGCTGCCCACGAACAGCAGCAATAGAAAGCCTGCGATCAATCCCAAGCCCGGCCAATAATGTTCCGGACTGACGATTTTCAAGGCAATCAGGGCGCGGCGCAGCCAGTTCTCCACCGTGTTGACGAGCCACCAAATCACATACACCGTCAGCGCCAGCGGCAACACGGTCACCAAACCGCTCATGGTCAGGGTTAAAATCTTGCGCATGGGATTATCATCGCATGATCGGGCCTAGACCGCCCACTGGACGCAGGCTCAATGACGCAATCTTCCGCTCTCGACATTTCTCCCGCCACAGCCGCAGATGTGCCGCTCATTCTGTCCTTGATCAACGACTTGGCGGAATACGAAAAGCTGCGCCACGAGAGCGTTGCCACCGAGACGTCGATTCATGAAGCGCTTTTTGGGCCCAAACCGCATGCGGAGGCCGTGATTGCGCGCTTCGAGGGCGAGCCGGCGGGATTCGCGCTGTTCTTCCACAACTTCTCCACGTTCCTCGGCAAGCCCGGGTTGTATCTGGAGGATTTGTTCGTGCGTCCGGCATACCGCGGCCGCGCGATCGGCAAGGCGCTGTTGAGTCATCTTGCGTCGCTGGCAGTGCAACGCAACTGCGGCCGCTTCCAATGGCAGGTGCTGGATTGGAACCGGCCGTCGCGCGATTTTTATGAATCGCTGGGCGCGCAGGCGGATCCCGCGTGGGTCAACTACCGGATGAGCGGCGACGCGTTGCGGCGCCTTGCCGAAAGCCGCAAATCAGGATTGCCGCGGTAGCACAAAACGCAGCCCCTGGTATTCGAGCACCACTCCGTCGCGCCGAATCCGTTCCAGGACCGGGCCTTCTTGCAGCGTGTTGCCCTCGTGGTATTTGCGCATGTTGATGTATACGAACCTATCCGCAGGCTTGGTCGCATAGACATGCACGTCCAGGTGCAGCTCCGGCAGCGCCTGCGAGCCCGTCAAATTAAGCTCGCTGATCGACGGCAGCAGTTCTTCATTGTCCGCAGGAGCTTCGTCGATCAGCACGGGGTCCGGCCGGCGCAGAGGATGCGGAGCGGATCGTTGCGCGAAGAGACGGGGGGCCGCGGCTGGCTCTTCGGCCGCGGGCACCGGGATTTCGGGCGCATACACCGGCGCCGCATCCAAAGGGCTGAAGTGATCGGGCGCGGCGGCAGGCTTGCTGCCGGCGGCAGCCCTTGTCTCCGCGGGCCTTGCGGGCGCCGCGGCCGGCCCGCTGTTGCGCATCAGCACCACGATGAGCACCACCATGTTGATGGTCAGCAATGCGCCGAGCAGTACGGCCCAGAGAGGCAGGCGCGGGCGCCGTGTCGGGATGGGGGCATCCATCAAGCCCGGCATCGATTGGCGCTGGCGGTCGATTTCAGATTTCTTGAGTGCATCGAGAATGAAGGACATGATCTTTCCTAACCGCCGCGCAGCGCGTTCGACAGCAACAAGGGCGAATTGGGATCGGCCAACGCGGTATCGAGGACGACTTGCGTTTGCACGCCCGCGATGCCGTCCACATTGAGCCGGTGTTCACGCTGGAAGTTTTGCACGGCGATCGCGAGTTCTTGATCGTAGACATCGGCATGCTCGGGATCTGACGATCCGCCGGCCAACGCATTCAAGCTGCGGCGCAGCCAACGCACTTCATCGCCTTGCATGCCGAGCGAAAGCGGGCGCGTGCGCGAGGTCTTCGGTTTCCAAATGACCGTGAATTCGCCGAACCAATCCCGCGATAGATCGTCGATGGCAACCTTTTCATTGTGCTCGCCGAGATTCAACGTTGCGGTCTTGTCGTCCAGACTCGACAGAACGACCCGGTGCCGCTGCCCGCGCTCATCGGTCAAGGTCAGAATCGCGGGCCTGTTCAAGGTCCTCACCTGAGACCATGAGCCGCGCTGCTCCAGACATGCAAGCCCTGCCTTGGCCGCCTGGCCACACGGGTCTTTGTCATCAGACATCGCCGTTCCCCACAGAGCCAACAGCCGGCGGAAGGCAGCGGCATCGGTGGTATTGGCTTCGTTGGTCTCGAGCAGCGCCTTGACCGAAGCCAGTGTGGCCGCGGGCGCTGCGGTGGCGGGTGCCGCGCCCGGAGGCGCGCCGATTGCCGCCGGGCTGGGCGTTGCGCGCGCGGCAGCGGCGCTTTTGATGGCGCGGGAAGCGCTCAACACCGGGCTTTGATGGCGCCAGAACTGCCAGCCGAGGAAAAGCGTGGCGGCGAGCACGACAAGCGCCAGAGAGGCAACGGCCCATCCCAGCCAGGTCGGGAAAAATCTGCGGCCGTAAACCTCGCCCGCGGCCTGACGCACCAGCGCGGCGGTGATCTTCTTGGTTTCCTGGGTATAGGCGCCCAGCAGGGCGCGATCGCACGCAACGTTGATGACCCGCGGAATTCCCAAAGAGAGGCGGTGCAGCTCAACCAGTGCGCCGGGCGTGAAAAAATCTTCGGTAGCGCCGGCAACCCGCAGACGATGGCGCACGTAGCCCTTGGTCTCCTCGCGCGACAACGGCTTCAAGTGATAGCGGCCGGTGATTCGCTGCGCCAGCTGCCGCAGATCGGTGCGGTCGAGAAGCTCGCGAAGTTCCGGCTGGCCGATCAAAATAATCTGCAGCAGCTTTTGGGTGGGCGTTTCCAGATTGGTCAGCAGCCTGACCTGCTCGAGAACGTCGATGGAGAGATTTTGCGCCTCATCCACCAGCACGATGATGCGTCTGCCCTCGGCGTGCGCGTTCAACAAGCGCCGGTTGAGGGCATCCACCATCTGCTTGACGCTGTCCCGGTCGGCATCGGCGATCGGCAATCCGAGTTCTTCGCAAATCGTCAGCAGGAATTCCACCGGCGTGACGCGCGGATTCAATATCACTGCGACATCGGCGTGATGCGGAACTCGAGACAACAACGTGCGCACCACCGTGGTCTTGCCGGTGCCCACTTCTCCGGTCAGCTGAATGAAGCCGCCCGATTCGTTGATGCCATACAGCAAATGCGCCAAGGCCTCGGCGTGGCGCTCACTGAGATACAGGTAGCGCGGGTCCGGTGTGATGGCGAAGGGCTTTTCGGTCAGCCCAAAGAAGCTGGTGTACATGGCTACTAGGATAATACCAACGAGCCGTTAGTTTCCGGTGCCAGGGTCCCTGGGTAAGCGGCTGGCGCGGGTCAAAAGAGCCGCCCCAAAGCGGTCGCGGATGCCGTCCACGGCCGAATCGAGCCGGGAACCGGCATGCGGCTGGGGGCTCGAAAACAGGTCCGATTGACGCAGCAGCTGCAGATCGGCCACCCCCACCCCCAGTAGCCGAACGGCAGCGCGGGGCTGCGAGGCCAGCCATGCGCCGAGCAGCGCCTCGGCCGCCGCGGCGACGATGGCGGTCTCCTGGGTCGGAGGTTCCAGAGCCCGCTGGCGCGTATAGGTGGTGAAGTCGCCGCGGCGTATTTTCACGCTGACGCGGCCGGCCAGCAGCTTCTGAGCCCGCAGCCTGGAGGCCGTGCGATCCGCCAAGTGCCGAAGCTGCGCCTTGAGTTCCGCCGGCGCCCGGATGTCCGTATCGAAGGTTTCCTCGGCGCTGATCGATTTTTCCTCGCGATCGGGCTCCACGGGCCGATCATCCAGTCCGCCGGCGCGGTCGCGCATCGCCCTGCCATGCTTGCCGAACGCGCGCCATAAGATCTCATCACTGGCCGCGCGCGCCTCTCCGAAGGTGCGGATGCCGGCCGCCAACACTGTGGGCAAAGTCTTCTGACCCACCCCGAACAGTTTATGAATGGGCAAGGGGTCCAAGATTTCCCGAAGATTAGCCGCGTCGATGCTGCACATGCCATCCGGCTTGTTCAAATCCGACGCGATCTTTGCCAGCAGCTTGTTGGAGGCAATACCGACCGAGGCGGTCAGCCCGGTTTGCGCAGCGATGCGGCGGCGGATCTCCGCGCCGATCACCTGCGGGCCGCCCAGCAACTGCTGACTGGCCGTGACGTCGAGAAACGCCTCGTCGAGCGACAGTCCCTCCACCAGGGGCGTGAACTCGCGAAATATCGCGAAGACCTGGTCCGAGATCTCTTTGTAGCGCGACATGCGCGGCTGCACGACGATGGCTTCGGGACAGCGCCGCAATGCGTCGCGCATGGGCATGGCGGAATGAACCCCGAAGCGCCGCACCGCATAACTGGCCGCAGCTACGACCCCACGGCCGCCGGTGCCCCCGACAATGAGCGGCTTGCCCTTGAGTTCCGGGCGATCCTGCTCTTCCACAGACGCGTAGAAAGCGTCCATGTCGATGTGCAGTATCGCGCGCAAGAAATCACTCCACGGTGATGGTGATTTTCTTGGAGTGCAGCGGCGGATCGAACGACTGATGCAGGTAGTCGGCAAATACCAGCTGCAGGGTGTGCTTGCCGGGCGCCAGGGTCAGCGTGGTCTCGGTTTGGCCCTTGCCGAAATGCACGATCTTGTCCGTGGCCGGCATGGGCGCATCCAGCTTCAGTTCGCTGAAATCCGTGTCGACGAGTAGATGATGGTGGCCGGTATTGTCGAATTTGATGCCTGCAGGGGCGATGCCCATGCCTTTGAGACCGAACTTTATCGTCACCGGGCCGTGCAGCTTCGCGCCGTTTTGCGGCGCAATGAAATAAACCTCCGCGCCCGCGGGCGGCGCCAATCGATCGGCCGCCAATGCAAACGCAGCCAGCAAACAGGCACCCAAGGCAATTACCAGACGACTCATGGGATTCTCCTTCAAAAAACCTATCTTACAACTGCATGGCCGCGTACACGAATACACCGACCACGGTAAGACCGAACACGGCCATGTACACGAAGAACAGCGCGACCCCCGTCACCAACGTGCCCAGCCAGGTGCGACGGAACACGCGCCGCATTGCAGCCAGCGTGTAAAGCGGCAAGGTCCAGCCGAGCAGCGTATTGAGAATACTCCCGGATGCCTGCAATTGCGGCCAAGCGTCCACGGCATTGCTGATGCAGACAATCAGGATCGCCGCCGAAAAATAAAACGCGTGCAGATGGACGAAGAACAGTAATTGCTCCGCATACCGATACCGCGGGCGCCAATACATCAACATATGCAGAAACGCTATCAGCGGCAAAAACAGGAACATGGCCTTCGGCATGGTGCTGAGGGCCACGTGCCATAGGCTATCGCCGTTGTCGCGCACCGCGGCCTCGCAGGCATGCGTCATGCGCTGATTCCAGCTGGGGTGATTGTCGAACGTCATGAAATTGACGTCTTTGCAGCTCTCGGCGTTCATTGCCGGAGCTGGTTCGTCGGCTGACGTCTCGGACCTCGGCACTGCAGGCTTCGGCACCGCGGTGCGCGGGTGAACCGCAGTCGGCGGGGCGGGAGGTTTCAGCGCCTCATCCAATTTTACCAGGGCGACCTTGGTATGCATGAATGAGGCGGTCAGAAAAAACAGGATGCTCAAGATCAAATAGAGCCGAAACGGCGGCAGATACGCAATCCGCCGTCCCGCGACAAACTCTTCGGTGAGTTTTCCCGGCTTGAACCACAATGTCTTGAGAGTGCGCCACAGGCGAGAATCCGAGTGCGTCAGCCCTTCGAGCAACTCGTGCAGCAGCTCCTTCGTGGTGGGGACGTGCACGTCGGCGGCCTGGCTGCAATTGACGCAGAAGCGGCCGAGCAGCACGGCCCCGCAGTTCTTGCAGCGCGCATTCGGCACGCTGCCAGGCTCAGGAAGCGCGACATTGCGCTCGCCTTCGGGCACGCTCGAGCTCATGCGTCCGCGCCTGCACCCAGCTCGTGAGACTCGAAGTCATCGACATTGATGATGCTCAAGACTTTCGCGTCATAGTCGAGAAGCACCTCGGCTTCCGCGTTGCTGATGATGCCGAGCGCCGCGGCTTGGGCGATCTGGCCGGGCAAGTCCAGCGCCGTGACCCGCCCGGTTTTGACGCCGTCGACCCGAATGCGTTTCTCGAGCGGCTCGGCGGCGGCGGAAAGAATCAACGCTTCCTGCAGCTTTGCCAACGGGTTGTGCTCTGTGGCCGTCTTGTAGATATGCGCGCTCAAGCGCTCGCGGGTTGCGGTTGGGTTCATGACGAGTTCGCCGATCGCGTGGCCCAGGCGATCGCTCGGCGGCGAGTAGGCCAGTCCGCGCGGGAAAATGCACAGGCGCATGAATGCAGCCAATGGGCGATTGGGAAAATTGCGCAGGAACAAATGCAGTTGTTCCTGCGCCTGGTACAAGAGGCTGCGGCACGCCCACTCGATCAGCGGCAGATCGTCCGGCTGGCGGCCCTGATTCTCATGATGCTTGAGCACCATCGATGCCAGGTACATGGAGGAAAGCACATCGCCCAGCCGCGCCGAAAGAGTTTCTTTTTTCTTCAGATATCCGCCGAGCGCCAGCATCGCCACATCCGTCGCGAGGGCAAACGAGGCGCTGTAGCGATTGACGTGCTGGAAATAGCGTCGCGTCGCTCCGGTATCAGGCACGCGCGTGAACCGCGCCGAAGTCAGGCCGAGGACCAAGGAGCGCACCGCATTGGAGATCGCGAATCCGACGTGACCGATCACGGCTGCGTCGAACTCGCGCACACCAACCTCGCGGTCGGGGTTCTTCGCCGCATTCATCTCCTTCAACACGAAGGGATGGCAGCGCACCGCGCCCTGGCCGAAGATGATCAGATTGCGTGTCAGAATATTGGCGCCTTCCACCGTAATGGCGACGGGCACGATTTGGTAACCGCGGCCCAGATAATTTTTGGGGCCCAGGCAAATGCCCTTGCCGCCGTGAACGTCCATTGCGTCATTGGCGATCATGCGGCCGATTTCGGTGGCGTGGTACTTGAGCATTGCGGACGGCACTGAAGGCTTTTCGCCGCCGTCGATGGCGCCGGCGGTGACTGAACGCGCGGCATCGATGATGTAGGTGCGTGCAGCCATGCGGGCAAGAACCTGTTCGATGCCTTCGAAACTGCCGATCGGCGTGCTGAACTGGCGGCGGATGCGCGCATACGCGCCGGACGCGTACACCGCTGCCTGCGCGCCGCCGGTGGCGCTCGAGGGCAGGGAAATGCAACGGCCCACGGATAGTTGTTCCACGAGCATGCGCCAGCCCTGGCCCGCCGTGGCGAATCCGCCAATGATGGCGTCCAGCGGCACGAACACGTCGTGCCCCTGGATGGGGCCGTTCTGGAAAGGGATATTCAAGGGAAAATGCCGGCGGCCGATGGTGACGCCGGGTGTTTCGCGCGGGATGAGCGCGCAAGTTATACCCAAGTCGCTCTTCTCTCCCATGAGATGGTCCGGATCATAGAGCCGAAAAGCCAGTCCGATCACGGTGGCTATGGGCGCGAGCGTGATGTAGCGCTTCGAGAAATTCAGGCGGATGCCCGTGGTCTCGTTGCCGTGCCACTCACCCTTGCAGATTATGCCGGTGTCCGGGATCGAAGCCGCATCCGAACCGGCGCGCGGGCCCGTGAGCGCAAAACACGGCACGTCCTCGCCCCGGGCGAGCCTGGGCAGGTAGTGATTTTTCTGCGCTTCGGTGCCGTAGTGAAGCAGCAGCTCGGCAGGGCCCAATGAATTCGGCACGGCGATGGTCGAGGATGCCGTCGTGGAGCGCGAGGCAATCTTGATCAGCACGCAGGAGTGCGCGTAGGCCGAGAACTCCAGGCCGCCGTAACGGCGCGGTATGATCATCGCGAAAAAACCCTTCGCCTTGATGAACGCCCAAACCGCAGCGGGCATGTCGGCGCGCCGATGCGTGATGTCCCAGTCGTCGAGCATGGCGCAGAGTTCTTCGCAAGGTCCATCCAGAAATGCCTGCTCCTCGGCGCTGAGCGTCGGAACCTTCGCGGACATGAGCTTTTGCCAATTCGGGCCGCCCGTGAACAGCTCGCCATCCCACCAAACCGTGCCTGCATCGAGCGCCTCCTTTTCCGTGGAGGACATCGTCGGCAGCAGCTTGCGGTACTTTTTCATGAAAGGCCGCGTGACGAGGCGCATGCGCAGCGGCTTGATATTCAATAAAAGCAGAACGCCGAATGGAACCGAGACAACGATCTTGCACCACGAGGGTGCGGCGCCGAGAGTCCAATAGACGCCCAGCAAAAACAGCAGCACCGCGCTGCTTGCCGCGAGACTCGCGCGCCGGTAGGCAAGAATGCAAATCGCGCCCACGAACAACACCAGCCAGCCAACAACGATGCCGGCATCCAGCAGCAGGTCATGCATGGGAGCTTCCCTTTTTTAGATCAAATCTTTGACACCGTCGCGCTCTTCCAGCAGTTCGCGGTGCGTCGCCTGCATTTTCTCGCGGCTGAAATCGTTGACTTCCAATCCCTGAACGATGCTGTACTCGCCGTTCTTGCAGGTAACGGGATAGGAGTAGATGACGCCTTCCGGTATTCCGTAGCTGCCGTCGGAGGGCACTCCCATGCTCACCCAATCGCCCGCCGGCGTGCCGAGCATCCAATCATGCACGTGGTCGAGCGCGGCCGCCGCGGCCGAGGCGGCCGACGAGGTGCCGCGAGCTTTGATGACCGCGGCGCCGCGTTGCTGCACCGTGGGAATGAAGCTGTCCTTGAACCAGGTTTGATCCACCAGCGACAGCGCGGGTTTGCCGCCCACGGTGGCGTGATGCAGATCCGGGTATTGGGTCGCCGAGTGGTTGCCCCAGATGATGATCTTCTTGACGGTGGCCGGCGGCGCGGCGGTTTTTTCCGTGAGCTGCGCGAGCCCGCGATTGTGATCGAGCCGGGTCATTGCGGTAAATCGAGCGCGCGGCAGCGATGGCGCGTTGCGTTGCGCAATCAGCGAATTGGTATTGGCGGGATTGCCCACCACCAGTACGCGTACGTCGCGGCTTGCGACGGCATCCAAAGCCTTGCCCTGCGCGGAAAAAATCTTGGCGTTCTCCAGCAGCAGGTCCTTGCGCTCCATGCCGGGACCGCGCGGCCGGGCGCCGACCAGCATCGCGAAATTGCAGTCCTTGAATCCAACGTTGGCATCGGAAGTCGCCGTGACTTTGTTCAAGGTGGCGAAGGCGCAATCGTTCAGCTCCATGACCACGCCTTGAACCGCCGCGCTGGCCGCCGGGATCTCCAGCAGATTCAGGTTGATCGGCTGGTCGGACCCGAGCATCTGGCCGGATGCGACGCGAAACGCCAGCGCATAACCGATATTGCCGGCGGCGCCCGTGATGGTGATGGTGACTGGCTTCTTCATGGCAAACTCCCGCGCAAAAACCAGGAATGGTAGCTGAAATTGCCAGGCACCGTCATTGCACGGTCAAGGCCGGTTGCGCGGCGGCCGGCAAGCGCACACCCAGCAGTTGCGCCACAGTCGGGGCGATCTGCCGCATGTCGATCAGACCCAAGTCGCGGTGCGGCGCGATCCCGGGACCGGCGATAAAAAAGGCCGCGCGCATCTCCGGATAGTCAGGCGAGAATCCGTGGCTGCCCGGGGTGCCCGGAACCTCGCTCACCAACGGGCTGGTTGCATCGGCCAGCGCGTAGTAGCCGAGTCTCATGATGATGAGAAACGATGCCTCGGGAAATGCGCCGCGTTTTTTCATCGCATCGCGCTCCAGCACCTCCGCGATGCCATTGCCCGGATCGGCCTGCATGGTCTGCAGCAGCTCGCGCACCTGAGCTTCGGTGTGCGAATCGGCCGGGTCGTGCAGCATGACGGCCGCCATGCCCGCGCCGGACCAAGGCTGCGCGCGCCACTCGCCGCCGCTCTGAATCAAACCTGCGCGTAGAAATGGCTGCATCAGATTCACTTTATGAGTAATCCGCACGAAACCATGATCCGACACCACCACCGCGATGGCTTTGGGATCGTTGGCGCGGGATGCGGCAAACAGCTGTGCGAGCTGGCCATCGATGACTTCGAGATCCTGAATGGCCTCCGAACTGAATGGTCCAAACCTATGCTGCTGTTCATCCAGAGAACTCAAGTGGATCGTCATGAACTTCGGCTTCCGGGTCTTGATGATATCCAAGGCGTAGCGGGTTTTGATCTCATCGCCCGGCGGACTGGGATCATTGCCGCGCATATAGGGGCCAAGACGCGCCTGCATTTTTTGCAGCAGGTCATCGGGACGCGACACCGCCGCCATCAGCAGGGCATCGGAGGCATCGACATCCGTCAACCGCGCCACCCGCCAATATTCCGGGATGAGAACATCCACGGCCTCAGCGCCGACGCTCACGGGCCAGCCGATGCTGGCGGTGGATAACCCAGCCTCATGCGCCGCCTGCCACAGCGTCGGCACGCGAATTTGCCGCGCATACCAAAACCAGGCATTCGCGAAGGTGTTTTTCGGATCGAATTCGAGATTGTTATAGATGCCGTGTTCGGCCGGCGAGACACCGGTCAGCAGCGTCGTATGGCTGGGATAGGTCACCGTCGGCCATACGCCATTGACGCCGCGCGCGTACGCGCCGTCGCGCACAAGTCCGCGCAGGAAGGGGATCTTGAGGCCATGCGCATCCGCGTCCAGCACATATTCCGGCTTCAGCCCATCGACCGAAATCATGAGCAGCGCTGCGCCGAATGCGCTGTTGGCAGCCGCCGCAAGCATCAATAGCGCAGCCAGAACGGCGCAACAAGATGAAACGCGACGCTTGTTCAAGAGCTGGGTCACTCGTTGTGGGCAATGATGTAGTCGGGATAGGCGCTGCGAAAGCGGCGCATTTCCAATTCCGCTTCGTGGTCGCGGCCGCTGCGGCGCAGTGACTCTATATATCCGAGCCAGGCTGTGGGATTGCGCTCGCGAGGCGATGCAGGCGCCGCGCGCGGCGGCTCGCTCTTGAACATGCGCACTTGCACGACGCGCGGTTTGTCATCGGGCCTTTTCGCCTGCGGGCCGAATACCAGGGCAAGCACCATCGCCAGCGACAAAAACACGCTGGCGGCGAAAGCCAGCGGCGCCAAGCTTTGCGATTTGAATGGCGACTTGGACCTCAGGGTCGTCGCATGCGCCGCCTCGAGCAACGCCCGGTCGAGCGCATGCGGCGGCAACGGTGAGTTCTCGCGCCGATACTGGCGCGACAAGGCAGAGTCGCCGCGCAAGTATTCATCAAGCTCATCGGGCGCGCGTTCGTCAGGCATAGGTTCGCAACGGCAGTGGATCGTGCTCTTGCATTGGACGCAATGAATGTTTCAATTTGCGTACGGCGTAGCGCAGCCGGCTCTTGGCTGTTTCCACCGGCACATCGGTGACTCGCGCTATCTCCTCGACGCTCAATCCTGTTTCTTCACGCAGCAAAAATGCCTCGCGCTGTTCCTGCGGCAGCGCGGCCACCGCCGCAAGCAGCGCCGACTCCTGCTCGGCGAACTCCGCGACTCTGTCGGGACGCTGATGTTCGGGAACCTCGGGCTCGAGCAGCAGCCCGTCTGATTCGTTGACGGACATGGCGCGGCGCAGATTCGCATCGCGGCGGAAAAAATCGATCGCGCAGTTATGCGCAATATGAAATAGAAACGTCGCGAACTTCGCGCGGGGTTCGTAACGCGCTCGCGTCGCGATCAGATGGGACCACACTTCTTGAAATAGATCCGCGGCTGCGCAGGCATTGCGCACATGGCGCAAAAGGTAGCGATAGAGAGGCGCTTTGTAGTGAGCGTAGAGCGCGGCAAAGGCCGCAGCGTCACCGTCTCGGTAACGCAGCATCAATCCGGCGTCATTGTCCTGCACATCCATCTTCAACCCAGCATACGTGGCGCTTCGCCCCAGGCAAAGGCCGCCCGACTTATGAAACTATTTTGAGGAATTTTGCGCGTGTTTCATGAAGTCTTTAAAAATCAGCCAGTTACGAATAAAAAATAGTTGCATAGGGTGCTTGCATGTAGTGGTGTTGTATATTACTATATCACCAAGTCACCGAAACACCGCGATGACCGACGAAGACCGAAACAACTTGGATAGGAGACGATCATGAACACCTCAATCTCAACAAAACTGACGGCCCTTGCACTCGCCCTGATGGTTAACAGCGTGATCATGGGTGGCATGGCCTACTTGTTCAATGCGCAACTGCAGCAGCCCACGGCCGTGATATCGCTGGCCAGCACTGCGGCGACCTCTGCGAACGGCGTGGCCTGAGCCTAACGAGCTTAAGCGCTCTGGTAGATTACAGTGCTATATGTCCCCCACACGCGGGCTAGGCACATCGAGCGAGCAATGGACCCGAACTGGAACGACAACCAACCCATCTATCGGCAACTGCGCGATCGAATGGTAGCCCTGATTTTAGAGGGCGCGCTGAAGGAGGGTGACCCGCTGCCCTCCGTAAGGGCGGTGGCTGCCGACTATCGGCTCAATCCGCTTACCGTGCTGAAAGGTTATCAGCAGCTGGTCGACGAGAATTTGGTCGAAAAACGCCGCGGTCGCGGCATGTATGTCAGCGAGGGCGCGCGCCGCTTGCTGCTGGCGGGCGAACGCGAGCGCTTCCTGAACGAGGACTGGCCGCAGATTCTCGCCGTCATCAATCGACTGGGCTTCTCCTCGCAGGAATTATTCGCGCAAACACCGGCGCTTACCCACCCGGCCCCGCCGCCCCGCGGCAACGTGCCCACGGAAGAATGAGAATCACTATGGCTGCGCTCATCGAAGCTCGAGATCTGACGAAGAAATACGGCGCCCACGTTGCGCTGGACCGCGCCAACCTCAAAATCGAGGCGGGCCGCATCGTCGGACTCATCGGCCCCAACGGCGCCGGCAAGACCAGCGCGCTGCGCGCCATCTTGGGCCTGACGACTTACCAGGGTCAGTTGACCGTGCTCGGCCGCGAGCCATTTCGCGACCGTACGCAACTGATGAATGAATGCTGCTTCATCGCCGATGTGGCGGTGCTGCCCTCGTGGCTGCGCGTGGACCACGCCATCGATTTCGTCGCGGGCATCCATCCGCGATTTCGCAGAGACCGCGCCACGGCGCTTCTCGCGAAAACCCAGATCAGCGGCAAGCGCCGCATGCGCGAACTGTCCAAAGGCATGAAAACCCAGGTTCACCTGGCCTTGACGATGGCGATCGACGCCAAGCTGTTGGTGTTGGATGAACCGACCCTGGGGTTGGACATCCTGGCGCGCCGCGCCTTCTATGACGCGCTGGTGAACGACTACATGGATGAGACCCGCACCATCCTGATCACCACGCATCAGGTCGAGGAAGTCGAGAATTTGCTGACCGATATCGTGTTCATCGACAAGGGACGCATCGTTTTGGACACTTCGCTCGAGGATGTCGCGACGCGCTTTACCGCGGTGTCGGTCACCCCGGATCGCGTCGACGCGGCCCGCGCCGAGAAACCGTTCTACGAACGCCACATTCTCGGCAGGGTGGTCTTGTATTTCGAGAATGCCGACCCGGGGAAGCTCCAGGCATTCGGTGAAATTCACACGCCCAGCGTTTCCGATCTTTTTGTGGCGAAGCTTTCGGGAGGTGCAGCATGAACAACGGCACGTGGCTGATCCGTCGCGAATTCTGGGAAAACCGCGCGATCTGGATGATTCCGGCCGTGTTCGGCGGCCTGTTGTTGATTGCCGCGCTGTTTGGCCAGGTGAGCATTCCCCGCCTTACCACCGTCGAGGAATCGCATGAGGCGGCTGGCGGTTTTCTGGTGATCGTCGGGGGGTTGTTCTATCTCGTCATGGCCGTGTATTCGACCTGGTATCTGATGGACTGTCTGTATACCGACCGCCGCGACCGCAGCATTCTGTTCTGGAAGTCGCTGCCGATAGCGGACTCCACGACAGTGCTGAGCAAACTCTTGGTAGGCATGGTCATCATTCCCCTGGTGTATTTCGCGGCCGCCGATGCAACTGCGCTGATCGCGGCTTTCATTCTCTCGATCCGGGCGCGGGCGTCCATCGGCAGTTCGCTGTGGAATGGCGAGGTTTGGCTGCAGGTGCAGGTGCTTTGGATGTACGTCATCTTCACGACGGCACTCTGGTACCTGCCCATCGCCGGCTGGCTGATGTTGGTGTCGGCTTGGGCCAAGCGTGCGGTCATGCTCTGGGTCGTTCTGCCGCCGTTGCTGGTCTGTATCATCCTCGAGCGGGTGATCTTCGGCACGCAGATGGCGACCCACGTCATCATGCGCAGATTGACGGGGCTGCCGTCGGTGTCGTTCAACGGCGGCTCCAAGCATATGTGGACGCACGACGGCGGCGTTGTGGATAATGCGGGCGCATCTTCAATGACCGTATGGCGTCTGATCAACCCCAGTGGATTCTTCACCAGTGCCGAAACATGGATAGGGATTGCCGTAGGGGTCGTGTTGATCATCGCCGCCATCCAGTTGCGCATGCGCCGCTCGGAGATCTGAAGCGCGTCGCGCGGGCGGCCGCCCTTGCCATTCTCTGCGCAAGCGCCGCCGCCCACGCCGACGAATTCTTCCAGGTTCGCGACGAAAACCCGCTGATCCGCGGTTTTTATCTGCCCCTGCCGAGCGACAGCCGCTCGAGCGACGCGCTGAATCTTTCGGCAACGCTGTCCATCAGCAACACGCTCAACGTCGAGAACCGAGCCGGCGAAAATCTCCTGGTTGACGGCGAGAGCGACGCGCTGCGGCTGAGCTTCGAGGATTCCCTGTACCAATCATGGCGATATCGCCTCACGATCCCGGTCATTCATGACAGCGGCGGGTTCCTGGATTCAGCCATCAATCATTGGCACCGCTGGTTTGGATTCAATCCGGGGAATCGGCCTTTCTACCCTCAGAACGAACTCGTCTACAGCTATTCCGGCAAGCGCAATATCGATCTCAGCCAGCCGCAAACCAGCATCGGCGACATCTCCGGAGAGCTGGGCTGGTACCCGATCGATGATGCACATCGCACCCTCTCGCTGTGGGGAGGGCTGGAGGCGCCAACCGGCTCGGTCTCCAAGCTCACGAGCGACGGCGCCTGGGACGGCGCACTCTGGGCGCACGGCGCGTTGCGTTGGCCGCGGTGGCAGTTGGCCGCCGAATTCGGGGTAGCCCAGCCTTTCGGCGATGAGATATTCGCGGGCGCCGCGCATCGAACTTCCGTGTTCGCAAGGTTCGCAGCAACGCGTGCGCTGGGATCTGCATGGTCCCTGCGCGCGCAACTCGAAGGCCAGACCGGGCGTGTGCAAGACACGGCCATCAAATTCTTGGGCCCGAGCTTGGAGCTGACGGTGGGCGCGGTGCGCGCCTTGGGCAACCACTGGCGGATTGAATTCGGATTCGCAGAAGATGCCGCCGTCAATACCGCGCCGGACATTACTTTCTTTCTTGGGATTCGCCGCCAAAGCGGTGCAAAATAGCCCCAAGGTATTTTGTTATTTCGAAGGGGCTGCCATGTACAAGACGAAGATTGACCTGTCGGAGAAAGTCCGCCGCAACGTGACCGCTATCCTGAACGATCGCCTGGCTTATGCCATTGATCTGCAAAGCCAGATCAAGCAGGCGCATTGGAACGTCAAGGGCCCGAATTTCATCGCCCTGCACGAGCTGTTCGACAAGATTTCCGATGCCGTCCTGGAACAAATCGACGAGATCGCCGAGCGCGTCACCAGCCTAGGAGGCACCGCCGAAGGCACAGTTGCGGTGGCAGCCAGGCGCAGCAAACTGAAGAATTACCCGTTGAGCATTACCGCAGGCAAAGACCATCTGTTTTACTTGTCGACGCAGCTGTCGGTTTATGGAAAAGTGGTGCGCGCGGCGATTACCGATACCGACGAGCTGGGCGATGCCGATACCGCCGATCTATTCACGGGGATTTCCCGCGAAATCGACAAGTACCTCTGGTTCGTCGAGGCGCATTTGCAGGATAAGGCGTGATGCATGAACGACGCAGGCCCTGGGGCTGACAGTTTTGGCCTGGACGCGGCGCTCGCCACGCTGCAGGGTTTGTTGACGAGCGGCGAGACCTTGGAGGCCTGGGCAGCGCAACGGCGCGTCTATGCGCTTACCCATCGACGCGCGTTGATCGCCGCCACCAGCGGCCGGTTCATTTCGCTGAAGCGGCGGATTTTGGGCGGCTACGATTCGGCCGACATTCGCTGGCAGGATCTCAAGGAAACCCGCATCAGCGCCGGCATCATCGCCGCCGACCTGACCCTGGTTGCGCAAAGCAGTTCCGATCTGAACATCGGCGCCGAGGTCAATCGCGTGTGGACTTTCGAGGGCTTGCGCAAGGAACAGGCGCAGGCAATGTACCGAATCTGCCAGCAGCACGATCAAGTGTGGCGCGAGAAACGGCGCGTGCGCGAACTCGAGGAACTGCGCGCGAAATCCGGCGGGGTGCAGATCAGCGGTCAGCAGGCGTATGGCTCCGATGCTGCGGGCGCAGAGTCCGAGCCCGCGCGCCGCCTGCGGCAGGCGCGCGAGATGCTGGACGCGAAGCTCATCAGCGACTCGGAATTCGAATCGATCAAGGCCAAAATCGTCTCCGGCCTTTGAGCGCCGGCCGGCGCTTCGAGCTCTTGCCGGGCCTTTGAGCGTTAGCCCAACAGGTACGCGAAGTAGCTGTTGCGCAACCGGTTCAAAGGATCGGTGCGTTGGCGCAGCGCCCGGAACAGTTTGACCCGCTCGCCGAACGCCTTCGCCACATGCTCGGGTTGCAGCGCGCGCGTCTGGTTGAACGTCGGCACGCCGCCGTGCGAAGAGGCAAAATCATTGAAGTCGATGAGAAAATCATCCCAACCGCGCTCGCCGCTGGATGAGGGTTCGAGCGTGAACATCGGGCCCGAGTAGCTCGCGCTGAACAGCGAACCTCGATCCTGATGCAGACGGCTTGCGCCGCTGACCACATTGCCGCGGTAGCGGTGCTGCTTGTAATACGACTTGCAGAAGGCGAAATAGGCGTTGAGCAGTTTTGGGTAGTCGGCTTGCGGGAAGGCCCACAGGCTATAGGTATGACGCGCCTTCCAGGCTTCCTTCGGCATATCGCGCATCCATTCGTGCGAATACATCATCACGCCCCGGGTCCCCCCGCTCAAAGCGCGGTGCATGCCCGACAGGACGGCGTTGCGCAATCCCGGCGCCGCCAAAACGCTGCCGACCGTGGATCCGAAGGCAGGCAGCACATTGCGCATCACGGATTGCTTGATCTGCCAAATTCCTGAACGGTTGATGGCCGCGGAGTCATCGAGGGTGCGACGCTCCAAGGTGATCCGGTCGTGAAATGGCGAAACATGCAGGCGTAGCGCGCCAGGCTCGGCGATAAGACCTGGGTAGCGCGAAGTGAACTCCTTGAGCGTCATGACCTGGTAATCGATCTTCACCGGGGTCAGGGGCCGGACGCGAACCACGACTTCGTGGACGATGCCGAGCAAGCCGAAGCTCGAGCGCAGCACGCGCATCAAGTCGCGCTCACGCTGCGACACGCTCATTTGCTTGCCCTGAGGCGTGATCATCTTTATTTCCGAAATGCAGGACGACAGTTGCGCCATTTCCGGATCGTAGGAAGCCTGCGGCAACGTGGTCACGGCCATCGCGCCCAAGGAAATCTGGCCCATTTCAGGCGTCAGCGCCAATTCCTGACCACGTTCGGCCAACGCCTTGACCAGGGCGCTCACGCGCACGCCGGCCTGGGCACGCACGCTGTCTTCGCCGAATTCGAGGATTCGATCCAATCCGCTGGTGTCGACCGTGGTGCCGCCGTCGCCGCCCACGCAACGTGTCTGCGAATAATCGGCGCCGACCATGCGCACCGGAGTGGGGTAACTCTTGGTCTTCTCGAGAACACTTGGCAGGTCCTCGAAGCGCTTCAAGCGCAACACCAGACGCGGGCGCCGATAAATTCCCGATGAATCCGCACCACGCGGATCGATGACTTTATTTACCATGTGCTTCCCCCCGGAAGACAAACTAAGCTTGAAAACGCTTGCTGTCGGGGGCACAAAACCGGGCGGTTCTGGATGCGCAAATGCGCTCTTAAGATTCACTGGCGACCCCGCTATCGTCAGGCTTTCGAAAGGAAAGCCCCTTAGACCGGTGGTTTTGCGTCCCCACCTTTCGGCGGGTTTGCCCTTAAACAGCTGTCAATACTATGCGATGGAGCGTGGAGTTTTGTAAAGGGGTATTTAAAGGCCCCCGCTGTAGGACCGTTTAGCCCATCAAAAGCAGGGTTTCTGCGTGTTCGACGGCCTCCGGCGTGCCGTAAACGACCACCACGTCGCCCTCCTTGAAGACCGTGTCGGGGCCGGGATCCCGGCCCACAATGCCGTCCCGCCGCACCGCATTGACCGTTGCCTGCGATCCCCGCTGCTTGAGCTCGGTGATGCTGCGGCCGACCGCCCAGGCCTGAGGAGGCAGGATGACGCTGTGCAACTCCTCGCGGTAGGCGTGGGAATCGTCAAGATGCTCGGCCCCCGCATCGCGGAAATACTGGCGCAACATGGAGTAGCGGTGGCTGCGAATGTCGTTCACGGTCCTGATCACATGCGCCACGGGCAGCTTTACCAGGAGCAGCAAGTGCGACAGCAGCATGAGACTGGCTTCGAAAGTCTCCGGCACGACTTCGGTCGCGCCCGCAGCCTGCAGCTCCGTAAGCTTGGTGTCGTCCTGGGTGCGCACCAGAATCGGGACATCGGCGCGCAGCTCGCGCACCGATCGCAGTATGCGCAATGCCACATCCGGATTCGCAAACGTGATCACCACCACGCTGGCGTGCGCGAGCCCCACATTCTCCAAGACTTTGACCTGGCCGGCGTCTCCGTAGACCACCGGATCCCCGGCTTGGCGCCCGGTTCGAATCCGGTAGGGGTCCACGTCCAAGGCGATATATTCGAAACCCGCCTGCTCCAGTACTCGCGCGATGTTCTGGCCGACGCGGCCGAATCCGCAGATCACCACGTGATCGCGTTCCGCGGCGGCCAGAGTCACCTGTTCGTGCCGCATCGCCTCGGTGAGCGGATTGCCGGATTCGCGCAGGATGATGCGCGTGATGCGTCTGTTGTGCCGGATGATCAGCGGCGAGAGCACCATGCTCAAGACCGTTGCCGCGAGCAGCGGCTGCACGATGGCGGGGTCGAGCAGCGATTTTCTGAGCAGCAGAATCAGCAGCGCGAATCCGAACTCGCCGCCCTGCGAGACGATTACTCCGGTGCGCAGCGACTTGAACCAACTCTTGGTGGCCGGCTTGGCGACGACCGCGATCACCGCGGCTTTCAACAGCAGCATGCCGAGAAGAATCGCCGTCACCAAGGGCAGGTCCCGCAGCAGCAATCCCACATCGAGCAGCATTCCGACCGTGATGAAGAACAATCCCAGCAGCACTTCACGGTAGGAGCGGATCGTGGCTTCGACTTGGTGCCGGAACTCCGTCTCGGCCAGCATCATGCCGGCCAGGAACGCGCCGAGGGCCAGCGACAGTCCGACCGCATGGGTTGCCCAGGCGGACGACAACACCGCAAACAGCACGGCCATCGAGAAAAGTTCGGGCGACCGCACCGAGGCGATCATGAGAAACAGGGGGCGCAGCAGCCAGCGGCCCGCGGCGAGCACCAATACCAGGGCGAAAGCCGCAATGCCGATGGCCTCCAAAATGTGCGTCGCATCGACGGCGCCGCCTTCGCCGCTCAGCGCCGAGACCAGCGCCAGCAGCAGCGGGAAACTCAGGTCTTGAAACAGGCAGATGGCGACGGCGAGCCGCCCGTGAGTGCGGTTATTCTCCGATTGCTCGGTCAGCTGCGCGATGATGATGGCGGTTGAGGACATGGCGATGGCGCCGCCGATGACCACCGCCACCGCGGGCGCGACATCGAAAAACAGCACCGCCGCCGATGCCACGAGCGCGGTCGTGATCAGCACCTGCGCGCCGCCGACTCCCAGCACTTCCCAGCGCATCGCCACCAGGCGCGGCAGCGAGAATTCCAATCCCAAAGTGAATACCAGGAAGACCACGCCGAAGTCCGCCAGCAGCTGCGTGGTCTCGTTGTCGGCGGCGAGCGCGAGCGCGTGCGGCCCCAACAGCATGCCGACGGCCAGATAGCCCAAGATCGCCGGCAGAGCCAATTTGCGTACCGCCGCGACAACGCACACCGATGCGGCGAGCAGTATCAGGATCTGTAACAGCGGATCGTTATGCCCCATTGCCTGCTAGCATATCGTTATGAGTGCAACCATGACGGCCCCGTTGGCGCTCGAGCCGCAAGGCGACGGCTGGCGGCTGCTGCTCAGCGGCGATTGGTCGCTGGCCGGGATGCCGGGCATCGAAGCTCAGCTAAAGAGTTTGCCGGCGGCGCTGCATGGCAATTTGCTGTGCGATTGGACTCATGCGCAAACGCCGGGAATCAGCCCGGCGTGGGCATTGTTGCGGCGGCTGGCGGAGGCCGCCGGCTCGTTGGACGTGCGCCATACCGGCAATCCGCCGCACTTTTTGGAACTCCTGCAGAAGCTGCACGTAGAGCGGCACGCGGCCTACAGCGCTCGGCCGCAGGAGCCCACGCTGGAGCGTCTGGTCGGCAGGGTCGGGCGCTGGTCGGTGCTGCAAGGCGTGCATGCGCGCGGGGTCATCGTCTTTCTCGGGCGGATCGCGACGGTCATCGGCCAGGCATTTTCCCGGCGCAACGCCTGGCGCGTCTCCTCGCTGGCGCGTCATATCTATGAGACGGGCATTACCGCCATTCCGATCGTCGCCTTGATAGCATTTCTCATCAGCGTGATCGTGGCCTACCTGGGCGCCCAACAACTCTCGCGTTTCGGCGCCGACATTTTCGTGGTCGATCTCGTGACCATCGCCACCTTGCGCGAAATGGGCGTTCTTCTGACTTCCATCATCGTCGCGGGCCGATCGGGCAGCGCCTTTGCGGCGGAAATCGGCGTCATGCAGCTCAACGAGGAAACCGATGCGCTGCGCGCGATGGGCATGAATCCCATCGAGCTGCTGGTGGTGCCGCGGGTGCTGGCTCTCATAATCACCTTGCCGTTGCTCACCGTCATCGCCGATGCCATGGGCCTGGCGGGCGGCAGTTTGTTGTCGCTCATCAATTTGCACATTCCTCTGCCGCAATTCATGGCGCGTCTGCGCGAATCGCTGTCGCCCACGACCTTTTGGTCCGGGTTGGTCAAGGCGCCGGTGTTTGCCATTCTGATTGCGATGGTCGGCACCTATCGCGGCATGCAGGTGCGTGATTCAGCCCGCGAGCTCGGACGCCTGACCACGGTGGCCGTGGTGCAGTCCATTTTCATGGTGATTCTGGCGGACGCCTTGTTTGCCGTGCTGTTCGTGCAGATACACTTCTGATGCTGGACCCGGACTTCGACCCCGTGATCCGGGTGC
>Ga0193726_1000967_pt1 | contig 25401 bp, 24 predicted proteins | sample H2c1metaG_FD_144928 | JGI IMG/M metagenome (GOLD analysis project Ga0193726, IMG submission 144928) | Soil microbial communities from a riparian zone of the East river system, Colorado, United States - H2c1 | ecosystem: Environmental > Terrestrial > Soil > Riparian zone | place: USA: East River...
ATACGGCATATCATTTCATTCCGCAGGCATTCCCCGGTTCGTTAGTAACTTTTAAGGGCGGGAAAAGAATTATTACCCCCGGTGTGATAACCGAAGACATGGTTTACGGTTGGGTTCCGTCTGAAGCAAGCATGGTTGCCGGTAGCCCGGTAAGCAGGGGCCAAATTATCGGAAAGAATACATTTATGAATGTGATCTTTTCCGGCACAGCACTTCGCAGGCCAGTTCAATCCTCAACGCCTTCCGATGATCATGATGTTTGTCTTCTGAAAGTGGATATTCCTGCAGGCCTTTCTGCTGTAACCATGAAAGATAACTATGATCAGATTCAGCCAGGGCAGGCGGTAACAGTTATGGGTTATCCTGGTGTTGCGCCTTCTGAAACGATAGTTCGTAAATCCAATGATCCATTTAAGCCGAATATGCAGGTCACAACTGTTCCAACACCAACAGTTACTCCGGGCAATATTGGAAGGATCATTCCCGGTAGTTCTGATAAAACTTTAAACTACAGCGCATTTGGTGATTCCTACCAGCTTACGATCAATGCAACCGGCCCGGGTAACAGCGGTGGCCCAATGTTCGATGACGAAGGCAAAGTGATTGGGATTTATTATGCGGGAAGCCAGGATCCTAAAATGGGATTGATCTCCTTTGCAGTACCGATCAAGTATGGCATGGAACTAATGGGATTGAAGAAAGTTGGTGCTAACCGCTAAGATCGTTTTTGATGATAAGAGGATTGTGCAGATAGTTGATCATTCATCAATTATGCGATCATATGCGTACGGAAATCAGAGGATACAAAATTCAGGAAAGAATTGGTTTAGGTGGTATGGGTGAAGTGTATAAAGCATTTCACCCAGGCCTTAACCGTATTGCTGCAGTCAAATTCCTGTTTCAAAAGGAACACGCCGATCGCTTCAAAAATGAAGCCTACATCCAGTCTTCCGTAAATCATCCGAATATTGCAAAATTGTACGAGTATGTAGTCGATGGAGATACTCCCTGCATTATTATGGAATATGTGGAAGGCAGTTCACTCGATTCCTATATACTCAGGCACGGCAAGATCGGAAGTACAGAGACAGAGAAAATCCTGGCCCAAATAGTTTCTGCATTAAAATACCTGCACGCAAAAAACATCCTTCACCGGGATATCAAACCACAGAATTTCAAGATTGGGAGCGATGGCACGGTTAAGATGCTTGATTTTGGTATTTCAAAAAATGAATACACTCCCAAGCTTACGCAATTGGGATTTGTGGTGGGTACAACGGAATACATGGCCCCCGAACAATTTGAACATAAGGTTGAATTGAAATCCGACATCTGGAGTTTGGGAGTGATGACCTATGAAATGCTGACGGGTCACTTACCATTTGAATCGAATAACCCGGTAAGCCTTCGAACCCAAATTGTGAAAGCAAAATTCACCGATCCCAAAATCCTCGTTCCACAGATATCAGAAAAGTTGTCGGAGGTGATTGTCAAGAGTCTGAAAACAAACCCTTCGCATCGCGCATCAGCCCAGGAAATTGATGAATTGCTTGTTGGAAAACAATTGGTCAAAAAAGTTTTACCTGAGAAACCACCCGGGGAGCTGAAACGATTTAATAAAGCTATTAATGAACGCTATTCAAATATTCCAGGTCAGCGCAAATTGATATACGGCGGCATCTTTGTCGTGGTGGCACTGGTGATCATCATTTCTTTTTCCCGAAAATCTTCCGATGGGCCAGGACCAGTGAATAATCCTGGTGACACAACGGTCTCGGTTGAGAAACCCCCTATTAATGCTATTATTGACAAAACGAAATTCAGTTCGGTAAAAATTGCTGTTTCAAATGCTGCAGATGTGGAAGTTGTTTTGCCGGACGCTACGCGAAAACCAGTACCCATTGAATTAACTGGCAAAGTTGGAGAAAGCTATGATGTGATCCTGAAGGCAGATGGTTATATCGATAAGCCAGTTCATATTTCTTTTTTACCGACTCAAACTATCTACACATACAATCTTGACAAAAAAACAGAGGAATAATGTTTAATCTATTCAGCAAAAAAAAGAAGTCGCAGCCTCAAAACGATTCAAAAGAGTATGATACAGGTACTGTAAAATCAGTTATCGTTTCAGACCTTGGAAATATCAGGACAAACAATGAAGACATTGGCCTTTTCTTCAGAATTGCCGATGAGGAAGTGAGCCGTGCGAAAGGTTGTTTAATGATGGTGGCGGATGGCATGGGTGGACACAATGCCGGCGAAGTTGCCAGCCGGATGGCTGCAGACATTATCAGCCATGAATATTTCAAATTAAATGGTTCGGCAGAAAAAAGCCTCGTAAAATCCTACGAGCTTGCAAATAAGAATATTTTTGAAATGTCGATGTCCAATAAATCTGTTAAAGGGATGGGCACTACCTGTACCACGCTTGTGATCGCGGATAAAATTATATATTTTGCACAGGTGGGGGACAGCCGGGCATATCTTTTAAAAAACAGCACCATTTCCAGGATCACAGAAGATCAAACCTATGTACAGGAACTGGTGAAGAGCGGCGAGATCACTGCTGCCGAAGCTTCAACACATCCCAAACGGAACATACTTACAAATGCAATGGGTACAAAAGAATCCCTTCGGGTCGATACGGGAAAATTTGCGCTTCCGTTCGAAGAGAAAGACCGCCTCATGATTTGTTCAGATGGACTCTACGAATATTTAAATGATGATGAAATTGCCCGGATTTTGGGCGGAAATTCTCTTCACCAGGCAGCTAATGAATTGGTAGATGAAGCCAAAAAAAGAGGGGGACACGATAACATCACAGTTGTCCTGGCCGAAAAAGTTTCGGGAACAAACGGAACCATTGAAAAGCAAACAAAAGATTTTGATATACCGCAAACAAAAGAATTCGATTTACCATGATAGGAAAACATGTGCAGAATTATGAGATTACGTCGCATTTGGGCGAAGGGGGGATGGGTACTGTCTTCCGTGCCAGCGATAGTATTCTGAATCGCGATGTAGCATTGAAAATGCTCCACGCTCCATTGCTTCAGCAACCCCTTTTCCTGGAGCGTTTTAAAAAGGAAGCAAGGGTGCTGGCGCAATTGCTTCATCCCAATATTGCCCTCATCTATAACATGATCGAGCAGGACAATAATCATTTTATGGTGATGGAGTATGTAGAGGGAAAGAACCTTGATGCATTGGTTCGCCAGTATCGAACGTTATCTTATAAGATTGTTGTACCTACCATTGTTCAGGCCCTGGAAGGGTTGGGACATGCACATAGAAAAGGAATTTATCATCGTGATATCAAACCCTCAAACCTTATTTTAAAATCAGATGGAACGGTTAAACTCATGGATTTTGGCATCGCCATGGTAGCAGGGGAACAAAGATTGACCCAGGTAAACAGGGTGGTGGGCACAGTAGAATATATCGCGCCCGAAATCATCCAGGGAAAAGAACCGTCTGTATCCACCGACCTGTATGCCATGGGAGTAACCATGTATGAGCTACTTACCGGGAAATTACCTCTTGAAGGAAACTCTGATTACAATTTGATGCAGGACATTCTCAAAAAGAAACCTTTGAGTGTGGACAAAATGAATGCTTCTGTGCCGAGGGCATTGAATGACATTGTTATGAAATTGCTGGAGAAAAAACCAGGCGACCGGTATGCAGACGCAAGGGAACTTCAGCAAGCTTTGATGAATGCTTTTCCGGAATTGAGAAATGTGGAACTCACCGAAAGTTATGTCATAGCCGCTTCCCAAAACGTTTCATCTCCCGCAGTTCAATATAAAAAAGGGGTCACCCCACAAGCTACCCAGGTGTTCCAGGGAACTTCCGGAAGCAAACCTATGGCTATACTAGGAAGCCTTAAGCAAAAGGCTCTTGCTAAAGAAAACCGGCTGATCGTGATCTGTGGCTCGGTTGTTTTACTCACCGCAGCTATGGCATTTATATTGATGCCGGGCAGCGGAAGTGGTAAGGACAAAACTGCGGATCCTGTAGCGGCTCAACAGCAGCAGAACAAGGAAGTTCCTAAAAACAAAAGCAATGATGACAATGGAAATTCTAATCCCATAAATAATCCTGTTACGAACACACCTACTCCAATTGTGATACCCAATGAGCCAGAAAAAGAAACAGTCAAAAAGAAAAAAGAGCCGGTAAAAGATAAAGGCGATAACGGGGAGAAAAAAACTGATAATAACGACCAGGGACAAGAGAATAAAGGTGACCAGGGAGATAATGGTGCAAATAAAGATACCGGTGATAAGGGAGATAAGGGGGCTAAGGAAGATGAGAACAAAGGGGCGAAAGAGGATAATACAGATAAAACCAAAGACTCAAAAACTAAAAGGGAAAGGAAAACGATAACTTTCGATGAATTATTCGGTAAGAAGAAAAAAGATCCGAATGAGAAGCCCGCTCCAAATAAAAAATTCAAAATTTCATTTAAGAAATCGAATTAACCTTCTATAAACGGAGATCGGCCGTTGCTAATCGTATTGACCTGGAGGAATTTCCAATAAGAATTCCATGAATCCAAACAAGGTCTTTAGCGTGCATTTAAAATACCAGTCAAAATTATTATTGATAATCAATTATTTATAAGGACCCGATAAAAAATTTCATCCTGTATTTTTGGTTATCAAACTTGTTTTATCCTATCTTTGCGACCCCAATTTTAATTCAAAATTGGAAACAGTGAGGGATGGCTCAACTGTTTTTATTTAAACACAAAGAATCTTTACATGAGTAATTTACATTTTACAACAAAACATGCAAATGCGGCTACCGTGCAACATAATTGGTATGTTGTCGACGGCACCAATCAAACCGTAGGACGTATGTGTGCCAGGATCGCAGCGATACTTCGCGGTAAGAACAAAGCATACTACACTCCTCACGTTGACTGTGGCGACTATATTATTGTAACCAACTGTGAAAAAGTGGTTTTTACAGGAAACAAATTGGATGAAAAAATCTATGATACTTTCAGCGGCTATCCTGGTGGAAGAAAAGAGGAGACAGCAATAAATTTGCAGAGGCGCCGTCCCGAAGTCATTATAGAAAGAGCTGTAAAAGGAATGCTTCCTAAAAACAAGTTAGGCCGCCAGATGTACAAGAAATTATTTGTTTATACAGGTGGTGAACATCCTCACGGTGCGCAACAACCTAAAGAATTAAAATTCTAAAAGCTTAAATAAAAATGGAAAAACAAAGAAACGGCGTTGGCCGCCGGAAAGAAGCTGTGACGCGGGTCTTCGTTTCAAAAGGTGATGGAAAGATCACCGTGAACGACAAGGATTACAAAGTGTATTTCCCCCTGGTTTATTTACAAAACCAGGTTGAGCGTCCGCTAAAAACCATTGATGCTTTGACCAAATTTGATATCAAGATCAGCGCGGCGGGTGGAGGATACAAAGGACAAGCTGAAGCTGCAATGCTTGGAATAGCCCGTGTGCTGGTTGATTTGAATCTGGAGTTTCGCCCGGCCCTTAAAGCTGCCGGTTTATTAAAGCGGGATCCAAGATCAGTAGAGCGTAAGAAATTCGGTCATAAAAAAGCAAGAAAGAGCTTCCAGTTCAGTAAGCGTTAAACGGTTTACTGCTCATGGTATCGCTATGTGATTACTCTTTCCCATGGCGAGCTGGTAAATAATAAATAAAAAACGATAAACATATTTTATAATGGAAAATAGCACATCCCTTCAGCAACAACTTTTGGACGCCGGAGTACATTTCGGTCACTTACGTAAGAAGTGGAATCCAAAGATGCTGCCTTATATTTTTGCTGAAAAAAAAGGGATCCATATTATTGATCTTAATAAAACTGTTGAGTGCCTCCAGGAAACCGCCGCTATAATGAAACAAATAGCACGGAGCGGCAAAAAGATCTTATTTGTAGGCACCAAGAAACAGGCTAAAGATATCATTAACGAATGTGCCCGCAGGGTGAATATGCCTTTTGTAACGGAAAGATGGCTGGGTGGCATGCTGACAAATTTCAATACGGTGCGCAAGAGTGTAAAGAAAATGCAGAGCATTGAAAAAATGTTAGGTGATGGATCCTTTGACAGCATTACAAAAAAAGAGCGTTTAACCCTGAGCCGCGATAAAGAAAAAATGGAAAAGGTGTTGGGAGGGATTGCACAATTGGGCCGTGTTCCCGCAGCGTTGTTCATTGTCGATATCGGGCATGAGCATATTGCATTGGCAGAAGCAAAACGATTGGGCATTACAACTATCGGCGTCGTTGATACTAATTGTGATCCTAACAAAGTTGATTTTGCCGTTCCTGCAAATGATGATGCTACCAAATCTATTGCTATCATAGCTAATTACCTTACCGCAGCGATTGCAGAAGGACTGGCCGAGAGACAGGCAGCCAAGGAAGAAGAATCGGATGATTCTACTACCACGGATGAAAATGAAAAGAAAGCAGCGAAGTTGCTTGCTGAAGCTGAGGCTGAGGGTCATCGTGGAAACAGATCAAGAAGTGCTGGCGCGGGTACAGGCGGACCTGGTGGCGGTGGCGGTCAGAGGCGCAGAACACCTGGTGGTGGCGGCGGCGGGCCAAGAGGTGGAGGCAGAAGATAATCGCCCTCCCGGTATATAAACGGATGTTACAACTATTGCAGGTTGCGTAACATCCAAGCATGTAATTAAGCCTTAAAAAAACATTCTCATATAAACTTTCAGAAGTATTCTTGTTCATTACTTTTTCTTCTGAAACCTAAATTTTTAAAATTATGTCAACCGTAACGATAAGTGCACAGGATATTAATAAGCTGCGCCAGATGACAGGCGCAGGTATGATGGATTGCCGTAAAGCTTTGACTGAAACCAATGGTGATTTTGAAGCAGCGATTGATTGGTTGCGTAAACAAGGCCAGAAAGTTGCGGCCAAACGCAGTGACCGTGAAGCAAAAGAAGGTGTTGTGATTGCTAAAACAACTTCCGACAATAAGACCGGGATCATTGTTTGCGTTAGTTGCGAAACAGATTTTGTAAGTAAAAATGCGGACTTTGTTTCCTTTGCTCAAACCATTGCAGATGCGGCAGTCAACAATAATGTGAAATCTCTTGATGAACTTAATAACGTGAAAGTAAATGGCTCAATGGTGTCCGATCTTGTAAATGATAAGCTTGCTTCCATCGGAGAAAAGATTGGGATCACAAAATTTGAAAGGATTGATGCACCATTTGTTGCATCTTATATTCATGGCGCTTACCGAATTGGCGTTTTAGTGGGTTTAAATAAAAATTTACCGGAAGCAGGAAAGGACGTGGCCATGCAGATAGCAGCACTGAGCCCGGTTGCTGTTGACCCCGAAAGTGTACCCGCAGATGTTATTGCACGTGAAAAAGATATTGCACTGGAACAATTAAAAATTGATCCGAAGATGTCGGGCAAACCGGTAGAAATGCTTGAAAAGATTGCTGCTGGTAAACTAAATGCTTTTTTCAAGGAACAAACTTTATTGGCCCAGCCGTTTGTAAAAGATGGAGGCAAAACTGTAAGTGACCATTTGAAGAGCGTAGATCCGGCTTTGACAGTTACAGCATTCAAAAGAGTAGCACTGGGTTAATATAATCCTGGTAATATATTAAGGAAAAATCCGGGTCAATTGTCCCGGATTTTTTTTTAACTTAAATGTGGTTTTCAAATGGAAGAATGATTTCGGGTAATTTTATTATAACAAGACCGTTCAGTAGAGAAACAATTCAGACGGGCCGGCAATAGGGAAGCTAAGAGTTTTGTGATCAATAATTTAAGTTTATGGTCCGCCATTCATATTTTTTTCTCCTTTTACTTTTTTGCAGCCTTTGTACTTCAGGACAGGCTCCAACAAGGATTGATGTCCTTAAATTAAATATCACAACTGCACCGACTGCGCCCGCAAAGATCAATGCCATCCTTGATTTTTGTGATCAGTGGGAATCCTACAACCCCGATACACTTCTAAAATATGCCGGCTGGGCAAAACAATTAGCCGTTGAACAAAAAGATAAACACTCAGATATCGTTGCTGATTATTACCAGGCGGTGTACCTGTTCCAGGTAAATAAACTCGATTCAGCGTCTTTGGTGATCAATGAAATCATAACGAGGTATCGTAAATCATTTCCTTACGATGACATGCTGATCAGGATGTATGGATTAAAAGGAAACATTTTACTGAGGACCACAAAAATGAATGAATTGATGGCTCAGAATTATTACCTGGTAAAATTGACCGAAGAACACAAGGATACATCTGGGCTTGCAAGAGCAACTTTGGGGATTGGAAATGTAAATCTTAAATTAAAAAAATATGATGACGCCTTATTGTGGTATCGAAAGGCCCTTGCCTTAATGGAAAACCCATTGTATAAAAGAAAACTCAGTTTTATATATAATAATATAGCCATTGTTTTCTATCATCTTTCAAACCAGGATTCAGCAGAGTATTATATAAAACTCGGATTGAGGTATTCACGCGAAGATCAAAATCTTACAAACCTTGCCAATTCACTTTTTTTATATGGAGGCATGCTGGCAGAATTCAACCGGTTGAATGAGGCAGAAGCAAATTTCAAAGAAGCGATAGAAGTGAGGAGAAGGATTGGGGATATATTTTATTTAATAACCGATATGGCTCAATTGGCCTTATTTTATGCGGATAATAACTACCCCGACAAAGGGATAGCTTTATGTAAATCGGGCCTTGAGCTGGCGGAGAAAAATGGCCAGTCATATGCAAACATGAATGGATTATACGAGGCTTTAGCTAAGAACTACCTCGTTGCCGGGGATTATAAGAATTACGGTGAAGCGCTTTCAAAAGAATTAGCGCTTAAAGACTCGATCTACAAACAAAATTCTGCCGAATCCCTGGCTGAAATGCAGGCAAAATATGAGCTTCAGAAAAAGGAGAATATCATTATACAACAAAAGCTCGATCTCATTTCAAAAAATTATCTCTTGTATAGTTTTCTCCTGTTATTTTTTTTTACCCTTGTTTTAAGTACGGTCTTTTTTAGAAATTACCGGAAAAGACAAAAATTAAAAATGCAACTGATGCAGCAACAGGAAAAACGCGGATCAGAAATAGCAGTTGCTGAGGCTGAGGAAGCAGAGCGTAAGCGTATTGCCGCAGACCTGCACGACAGCCTTGGAGCCTATGCAGCCTCCATCGCTTCAAATATTGATCGCATTTACTTTTCCGAAACGGAGAATGGAAATTTAATTGCACTGAAAGAATTACGTAATAATTCCCAATCCATTGTGGCCCAATTGGGGGATACTATCTGGGCCTTAAAAAAAGATGCTTTGTCTTTAACTGCAATCAGTGACAGGCTTAAGATTTTTATTCAGAAAATACAAACCAGTTACCCCAATATTGTCATTGATGTTTTTGAAAATATAACCGTCGACCCGTTGCTTCCGCCTTCACAGGCATTCCATCTTTTTCAGATAGTGAAAGAAGCCGTAAACAATGCGCTCCGTCATAGCCATTGTAAGACTATCATACTGACGATTGTCGGAGACCAGAACTGGAAGGTCAGTATCAGTGATAATGGACGGGGGATGCTGCATTCTGTAACTACCACAGAAGGGGGGAATGGGGTCATAAATATGAAAAGCAGGGCCAGGGAGGCGGGATGGCTCATTGAGTGGCAGCAAAATAAAGCCGGGGGTACCCAGGTGATCATTGAATCTACTACAAACTAATTATTGACAACTCTAATACTTTAAGTGAAATTTATAGAATGAGCTTTTCTATAGCATTGGCAGAGGATAATCTTGTTAACCGAAACACGTTCTTTCAGAAAATAAAACAATTGGATGACCTCCAGTTGTTGTTTGTGGCAGAGAATGGCCACGAATGCCTGGAATCCCTGAAAGGACTTCCTGACAATAAACTTCCACAGGTTATTTTCATGGATATTGAAATGCCCGAAATGGATGGAATAGAGGCCATTGCTATTGCTAAAACACTTTACCCGCAGATCCACTTTATCGTATTGACTGTTTTTGATGACGATGATAAAATTTTTGAAGCGATCAAAGCCGGGGCATCAGGATATTTGATGAAGCATGAACCAGCCGTTATTTTACATGATGCCGTCATTAATGTAATGGAATTCAGCGGAGCTCCTATGAGTCCAGCCATTGCAAGAAAGACATTGAAGTTATTAGGACAGACTGAAAAAATGTCGATTGAATCACGGGGTTCGATCCCCACTGTTATCAGCGAGAGGGAAAAAGAAATTTTGCAATACACCGTAAACGGCTGGGATGCCAAGCGCATCGCCGTAGCCCTGAATATAAGTACCAATACTGTTAGAAAACACGTGGCAAATATTTATGAGAAATTGCATGTGCAAAGCAAGGCCCAGGTGATCCAGATGGCGCATAAGAATAAATGGTTCTGAACAATACATTTTGGACTGCGCATAATTATTATCCCTTTTTTAAATACATCATTTGCATATTGCGAGAGGCGCTATTTTTTGTGGCTATACATTATTTGTAGTAGTTTCAGAATATGGTCAAAGCCCTTGGGATACTCACTTTCTCAGTTTTTATTTCTCCATTTTTTTGCCAGGGCCAGACAAAACCCATTGAGGAGCTGAAAAGAACCCTTTGGTCTGAAAATGATCCTGGAAAAAAATTAGATGATGTAATCGCCTTGTGCGAACAACGACAATCGCTTCATACGGATACCCTGGTTTATTATGCGGACCTGGCAAAAAAAATGGCAGTTGCCAGGGGCGACAAAGAAAAGATCATTCTTGCTGATTATTTTATTTCCAATTACCTGGCAAAAAAAGGCCAATTCGACAGTTCAATTAATATTACCGATAAAAATTTAGCCCGTCTTGATTATAAAAACAACCGGGACACTTACCTCAAGTTTTCAATCCAAAAGGGACAAATCTTTATCAAGACTGAAAAATATAAAGAGGCGTTTGAACAATTTTATAAAATTTTAGGGGAGGCGGAACGCGCTGGCGATGGGGTGACGCAGGTCAATGTTGAAACGAATATTGGCTGGATAAATATGGAAATGGGACAAAATGAGCAAGCATTGAAATGGTTTTATGATGCCTTGCAAGTAATTCCCGGCCAGGCAATCCCTGATTATTCCGGGGTGATCTATTCCAATATGGCCGCCACCTATAACGAGTTAAATCAAAATGACTCTGCCGGGCTTTATATCAGGAAAGCCATTTCAGTGAACAGAAAGAGCGGAAAGAACCTTACGTTCTTAGCGAATGCCCTTGCTATCCAGGCGGACATATTTCTTGATACAAAGCAGAAATCACAGGCTGAGTCCTCATTAAATGAAGCATTAAAGATCCGACAACAGATTGGGGAGCCATTTTATATCGTATCGGACATGACCCAACTGGCTATATTTTACGCCAGCAATAATGAAACGGACCAGGGTATAGCCCTTTGCAAAAAAGGGATCAACATGGCAAAACAGTTTGGATTGGCTTCAAAACTGCAAATAATCTATGAGGCTCTTGCCAAAAACTATAAAGCTGCGGGCATGTTTAAGGATTATGCGGCAACATTAAATACGATCATGGGCCTTAAGGATTCCATTTATCAAAAAAATTCTGCTGAGTCCTTAGCGGACATACAGGGTAAATATGATTTGCAGAAAAAAGAGAACACGATCATTCAGCAAAAACTCGATCTCACAAAAAAGAATTACCTGTTCTACGGTTTGGTGGGTCTTATCATGCTTACCCTTTTTTCCACGTATTTCATTTTCAGAAGCTATAGAAAAAAACAAACCATGGAAATGCAGCTCATGGTGGAGGAGGAAAAAAGACTTGCCATGCGGGCGGTCATCCAGGCAGGTGAAAATGAGCGAAAAAGGATATCTGCGGATCTGCATGACAACCTTGGCGTTTATGCAGCATCCATTGCCTCAAACATTGATCATATTTTATTACATGAAACCGCCTCAGAAAATATCATCCCATTAAAAGAACTTCAGAACAATTCCCAATCCATTGTTTCGCAGTTAAGTGATACGATCTGGGCATTAAAAAAAGATGCGCTTTCCCTGACGGCGATCAGCGACCGGTTGAAATTATTTATCCAACGCATGCAGGTAAGTTACCCATACACAAAAATTGATGTGATGGAAGAGATCGCCTTTGACCACCTCCTGACTCCTTCGCAGGCTTTCCATCTATTCCAGGTTATGAAGGAAACTATTAATAACGCGTTGAAGCATGGAGAATGCAAACAGATTTATGTGATTATTGAAAGCGATGCTCAATGGAAAATATATATTGCTGATGATGGACCGGACGACCCTGAAGTGGGTAATGGAAATGGAATGCTTAGCATGAAAAACCGGGCACATGAAGCGGGCTGGAAAATTGTGTGGCAACCGAACAAGCCAAAAGGCACTTGCGTTATCATTGAGCCTGTAGCTAACACTCCATTAAATTAAGTACGCCTGACTGTTATTTATCGCCCTTAGCATCAAGAATCACCGGAGTATTTCCTTTCCCCAGCACAATAATTTTTGCATTTTGGGAAAGCGCCATTTCTTTGTAAGCTTTTATCTGCTCGTATTGTAATTGCTTGTCGGTAAGGCTCTCACTTATTATGCGCTGGTAATCGGCAATACCCTGGGCTTCCACTCTTTTCCTGTCAGCTTCCTGCCTTTCTTTTTGCAAGACAAACTGCATTTTTTGCGCTTCCTGTTCGGCCTGGATCTTTTGTTCGATCGTACTTTTTACTGCGGCCGGTAAGGTTATATTCCTGACTAACAGGTTTTCGAGGAGCAAACCTCTTTTTTTGAAATCTGTCTCGATGCCGTTAAAGATCCGGCTTTGAAATTCATCTCTTTTTGTGGAATAGAGGGCCACCGCTTCATAATAAACCGCATTGTCACGGATACGCGTGCGGGCAATGGGACGAACGATCTTAAATTCATAATCTATTCCAGTTTCCTTAACCAGGTCCGGGGCTGATGTAGGCACAAGCCGGTACAAAACAGTGAGATCGATGGTTACTTCCAGCCCATCTGCCGTTAATACCCGGATAGCATCGTCTCCTTGTTTTTGTCCCTCATCATGTATACCACTCATAGTATAGTTCTGAGTTTTTATATCCAGTTTTTCTACTTCGTATAAAGGATTGATGAAGTGCAGACCACTTTCCAATACATCCGGCTGAACTTTACCAAAAAGCTTTTTTACACCTACCTCGCCGGCACCAACCTGGATAAAACAGCTTAAGCTAACACCTATTACCATTACAACAAGTCCTCCAAGAATAAACCCCCTGGCATATCTTAAAAGGTTTGGAATGGAACGGAAGACGATACCAATGATCAGTACAATAAAACCCAGGATTAAGAGAATCATATTAGTCAGATTTAAATGTAAATGTATAATGTTTCAGATTGCTGGCTTTTGATCCAGGTCAGGCAGGCAATGAAAAGATCGAATGTAAGATGTCGACCTCCGGACGGCAAAATAAACATTGAAATCAAACTAAATGACCTTTCCCTATCTTCGCACCGCAATTATTATTTGAAATCTAAATCTGCAATTGCTGCATGCTTCCTAAGTTCAAACGAATCCTGCTCAAACTTTCCGGTGAATCATTGATGGGTGATAAAAGTTTTGGTCTTGATGCAAACGTGATATCACAATATGCACAGGATATCAGGTCTATTGTTGAATTGAACGTCCAGGTTGCAATAGTAATTGGAGGCGGAAACATTTACAGGGGAATGAATGAAGCAGAGACGGGGATTGAAAGGGCTCATGGGGATTACATGGGCATGTTGGCTACAGTAATTAATGGAATGGCCCTGCAGGCAAGCCTTGAAAAAATTAATGTGTATACGAGACTTCAGAGTGCCATTAAGATGGAACAGATCGCCGAACCTTACATCCGCCGCCGTGCTATACGGCACGTGGAAAAAGGACGTGTGGTGATTTTCGGTGCAGGCACGGGGAATCCTTATTTTACCACTGATACCGCTGGCGTTTTACGGGCCATAGAAATAAAAGCAGACGTTATTTTGAAAGGAACAAGAGTGGATGGCATTTATTCTGAAGATCCGGAAAAAAATCCGAAGGCTACTAAATTTGAACAGATCACTTTCAGTGAGTGCATCTCAAAAAACCTGCGTGTCATGGATATGACAGCTTTTACCCTTTGCATGGAAAATAATTTGCCTATTGTAGTTTTTGATATGAATAAGCCAGGGAACCTTCGCAGGGTTGTGACCGGTGGAGGTGGAAAAGTAGGGACACTTGTATCAAGCTGACGCCATCCAGGATCTGTCCTCCGAAAATTAATCAATAATCATCTTAAAGGCAGGTTGTAAAGAACCATTCAATTCTGAAAAAGGAATAAAAATATTTATCTCTCCCAATGCAAATGGTGCGATCTCGTAGGGTGCATAGTCAAATCCAATTCCTTTTGACGTCAGGTAAAAATTACTGTTTGGTTTTATCATATTCTCAAACAAACCCCCATCAGACAGCGAATCGGTATCTTTTAAACCATACATTTTCCGAAAATATTTTTCAAGGAGTTTAGGTAGTTGTTTTTTGCCCGTAAGCGTAACTACATCGTTAAGCATTATCTTTTTATTCTTAACCAAATCGAGGGAAGAAAAGGTTGTACTGAAATCACCATGGGCGCCTCCCGCATAAGAGTAAGAGAAAAAAGCGAGCGTAAGAAGTTTTGAGGACTGAAATGTGATCATTAAATGATCCGTTTCCTCCATGCTATAGATATAAGGATCCTGTAAGTCTTCAATTTTTACATCTTTATTATTTTTTAGATATCCATCAAAATATGTTTTTTTTCTACGGAGAAATATTTTATCAATGTCTTCGGTAGAGTTTTTTACACCAAATTCTTCATTAATAGTTCTCTTTAAGAAATTCACCTGCGTTGAATTCCCTTTTGGCCAAATCGTAGCGACTTCATAGGTTGCCAAAGGCGAACCAGTCATCGCTGGTTTTAACCTGCTTGAATCCTGGAGATATAGAAAATCGAATCTGAGCGGAAGTATATTTTCACGGGCAGAGAATTCCAACGTTTTTGCATCCTTTGTCGTATGCCATTCACCGGAGGCCGTACTATCCTTTATATGGATTAAAAAATATTCTGAAATTTCAGGATCGGGTAAAATGGAACCGAGTTTGATAGTGCCTTTTTCGCTTGAATCTTCTCCATTAAAATAAACGGGAACCTGGTATAAATTATAATAGTAATACCCGGAAAATTGATGCCCGATCTTGTAGAGATGCATTGTTACGGGGTTCTTATCAATAACGCCGTTGTAATTTTTATACCAACTTTGTTGCGAATAAGAAAAATTTATAATGAAAAATAAAAGGGAAGTCGTAAAAAAACGGTGGCTTGTCATATTTCAAATGTAATCATTACGTAGTGGTTTTTCTATATGAGAATGAGAATTTACTGTGAATAACTTGTATTTTCCGTAATTTCCATGACTGGTAGTTTTTATATAGTTTACCGTAATTTTAGTGAACCTTTTGCAGCCATGACACTTAACTTATCCATCGTTGAATTGATTGTCTTATTTTTTTGTGCCGTGACACTTGGCGTTGTCATTCATTTCTTTATCACCAGCCGTAAAAATCTTAGAGGATCCCCTTTCGATACAGAAAAAATGAAACGGACTATAGATGAATGGAAATTGAAATATTTCAATGATATTGAATTAAAGGATAAAGAATCATCAGAATTAAGAAGCCGTCTTTCCCAGGCCGAAGAAAATACCCGGATTTATAAAATGGAAAGAGAAGAATTGCTAAGGCAACAAAAAAGATTGCAATCGGAACCCGACTCCATTCAAAGGACTGAACCCGTAGAAAATAAATCAAATTACCTGGAGCAGTTGCGTTTGGCACAAAGCAGCTTGCTGGAACACAATGAAAAGATCAATCAGTTGCTGGAAAACATAGAGGTAGTAAGGGAAAATGAGGAAAAGCAAAAATTAATGGAAGAGGAAAATGAGGAATTGATGGGGGAGGTAAGGGAATTAAAAAATTTGCTGGGACAAAAAGAATCAGAAATTCATAACATCCGGCAAAAAGAAAATGTAACAAGGGAAATGACCTCACTGCTTGACAGTGCGTACAACGAATTCAATACACTTCAAAGCAAAATCCAAAAACTGGAGTCTCAACTATCATCCAGCAAAATGGCCAGCATTGAGTATGAAGATTTGAAAGAATCCTTTTACAAAACGTCTCACGAGCATGATGACTATAAAACAAAGTTGCAGGTTCTTACTGTTGAGAATCAGCAATTGACGCTTCAATTGAATGAAGTAGAAGACAAATTCCGCGAAGCAAATTTTCAAAGACAACAATTGCAAAAAAGGGTTAGTTATCTTGAAGAGCTCAATAGCGATCTGCAGGTAGTGACCGATGCAAATAAAAAACTTGAACACCAGTTAAGGCGTATTGGTGAACTGGAAAGCATGCTTAATGTAATTGCAGAAGAGAACCAGGTATTAAAGCAAAAAACGAATCAGTAAGTCCTGCCTGTAGTTTTTTATTTTTATCATTCCCCACTATTTTCCATATCTCCCCGGTAATTTTGCATTTGAAAATAATAACATGGACGATAATATTGCAAACATCCGAAAGGAGTATTCTCACAAAACATTGATCGAGTCAGAGATCGACCGCGATCCTATAAAGCAATTTGAAAACTGGTGGAAGGAAGCAATAGATGCAAAGATTCCCGAAGCAAATGCCATGACTGTTGCTACTGCGTCTTCAGACGGGATGCCTTCTGCGAGAATTATTCTGCTAAAGGGCCTTTCTGAAAAGGGATTTATATTCTTTACAAATTACAAGAGTTACAAGGCACAACAACTCGACGAAAATCCAAGGGCATGCCTTGTTTTTTTCTGGAAGGAATTAGAAAGACAGGTTAGAATTACCGGGATTCTTGAAAGGACAAGTAACAACGAAAGCGATTCTTATTTTCAATCCAGGCCAAGGGCAAGCCAGGTCGGAGCTGTAACCTCCCCACAAAGCCAGGTCATTGAAAGCAGGGAATGGCTCGAAGAGCAGTTTAAAAAAATTTCAGAACAAACAGAGAACACAAATATTCAGCGTCCTGCACACTGGGGTGGTTATCTTGTAAAACCCGTCATCATCGAATTTTGGCAAGGAAGACCTGGCAGGTTACACGATAGAATTCAATACACGCTCCTGGAAGATGGTAGTTGGAAGGTGGAAAGACTTGCTCCATGAAAGAAGGCGAAAGATGATATATTGTTTCATTCTATCATCCGCATCAAAGATGATGATCCGCTATTTTTTCTTTGCTGCTTTTTTCACGTTTGCGGGGCGACTTTTTCCAAAAGACCCCATAAAAATTTTTCCTTTTTTTGTTTTCTTATCTCCTTTACCCATAATTTTTTTTTAAATGATCTGTTTTCGAATATTATATTAAAAGCCCCATACTTAATGATTGAATTAGCTGGGGCTTCATAAAAAAGTTGTCAATGCGTTAGAGCTTTCCAGATAATTCTTTGCCTGCTTTAAAGCGGGCCACTTTTCTTGCTTTAATTTTAATGACTTCACCAGTTTGGGGATTACGACCATTTCGGGCGGCTCTTTTTGACACTGAAAAAGTTCCAAATCCAACAAGGGTAACTTTGCCACCACCTTTAAGAGTTTTTGTAACTGCTTCAATGAAAGAATCCAAAGCAGCATTTGCTTGAGTTTTAGTAACGCCGGCATCATCGGCAACTTTGTTAATCAATTCAGCTTTGTTCATAATGTAAATTTTTAAGCGTTTTTGTAAGGAGGACAAATTTAGCCGGTTTTGGTTTGTAACAAAATTTTTTTATTTTATTTTTCTTTTTTCAAAAACCCGCCGAAACCTTGTCAGGTAAGGATTTTAGCAAATCGAATCTTTTTTACAAATAAAGTATCTTATCTTTTGAAGAGGTAAATGATTGATAACACTGGCTTTCAGGCAGATAGCGGAAAACCTTGCCAGCAAAGGTTTTTAAGGAATTGGTGATCCTTTCCGGTTGGAAGTAAAATAAATTCTTTTGCACACTCAATTCACAACCTCCATCACCGTGTAAAATGAAATAAATTGATTCCCCCATTTTTTAAAAGCCTTTTCTTCAAATACAGGCGCGAAGACTTCTACATATTTTTTGTATTGATCCTTTGAGGAAAAAAAATACTGATCCACATAAATAATTCCTTCGGTTTCATCCTGTTCAAGCAGCCGAAAAAATTTATGATCCGCAGGAACACCGGTTTCAATTATGCCTGCAGCATATTCTTTTTTGTGCCACTCAATCCACTCTTTTTCTATATGTGGATCAATTTTTATGGAGATGTTATAGACTATCATACTTTCAATAAGATTTGGCCCTTATGCCTTCAGCTCAACATATACCGGGCAATGATCACTGTGCATTACATCAGGATAAATTTCTGCATCAGCTACATTTTTCTTTAGGGTGTCTGTTACATTTATATAATCAATGCGCCATCCTTTGTTGCTTGCTCTTACGCCGGGAAAGCGCTGACTCCACCAACTATACCGGTCAGGCTCCGGATGATGAAGCCGGAATGCATCCACCCAGCCTGCATCGAAAAGTTTATCCATCCATTCTCTTTCCGCAGCTAAAAAACCTGAAGTTTTTATATTCCCTTTTGGATTGTGAATATCAATTTCTTTGTGGGCAATATTATAATCGCCGCACAATACCATCTTTGGAAACTTTTTCTTTTGAAGGTTGAGGTAATTAAAAAATTCGTCCAACCAGGAATATTTAAAGGTTTGGCGTTCCTCACCAGTGGTACCTGAGGGAAAGTAGGCATTTATTAAATGCACCTCCCCGAAGTCCAGTTGCATAACCCTGCCTTCATCATCACTTACGGTGTGACCGGTGCCATACTGAACATGATTAGGTATTATTTTGCTGAATACGGCAACCCCGCTGTATCCTTTTTTTTGTGCACTGAACCAATAATCCATATAACCCATTTCCTGGAAGGGTCTATGATCCACATTCTCTCTCTGCGCTTTCGTTTCCTGCAAACACACGATATCGGCAGGATCAGTTTTTAACCATTCAATAAAGCCTTTATTGATAGCAGCCCGCAAGCCATTGACATTATAGGAAATGATACGCATTGATCTTGTGTTATTAAGTGGTCTGTAAAGATAAGAATGTAAAGATTTTTTATTGCAGGCAGCAACTATGTGTCTCCTCTGTACGAATTAGCGATAGAAGAATCAGTTCTACCCCGGCAGAATGGGTTTTCATCGATTGAAAGCTCCTGGCACATATTGTCGAACTATTTTTAAAGAAGTTGTACATGAAATGTTTCTACTTTTAGCGTATTCAAATTATTATTATGTCCCTTGAGAAGAATATCCCGATCCTTCCTCCAAAAGAACAAGTTTACCTGGAAGGTCCCAAGAGTCGCAGCTACGAATTAGGGTTTGCCTGGAAAGTCTTTAAAGAATTTATCCGTGCATTCAGGACGCTGCATTTTGTAGGACCATGTATTGCAGTTTTTGGTTCAGCACGTTTTAATGAGCACGATTTTTTTTATGAGAAAGCGAGGGAATTTGGGAAAAAAATCGCGGCTATTGGATTTACTACGATGACAGGAGGCGGACCGGGTATTATGGAAGCTGCTAACCGGGGCGCCTTTGAAACGGGAGGAAGGTCTGTTGGGTGTAATATTCAATTGCCATTTGAACAGAAAGCAAATCCTTATGTGCAGACATCCATAACCTTCGAACATTTTTTTGTTCGGAGAACCATGCTGATAAAATATTCATACGCATTTATTATTATGCCCGGTGGTTTTGGTACAATGGATGAGTTTTTCGAGACGATTACGCTGATACAAACAAAATCTATTACCCAGTTTCCCATTGTGCTGTTTGGGAAAGAATATTACAAAGACCTGATGGAAACCATTGAGGCCATGGCTACGCATGGAACCATTGCTACGGAAGATCTTAAATTAGTATTGGTCACTGATAATGTTGAGGAGGCCATGAATCATATTCAAACCTACATCACCACTAATTACAAAGTGAGACCCCGAAAACGCTTATGGTGGTTATTTGAAAAGCGATGAGCGATGCCCTGTTGCACGTAAAACTCATTATCTTAGGCAAAAATTTTGTGCTTAATAATCTAAGATCACCACTATTATTGGTAGATCTTATTCAACCAAAAACTCAAGGCTGCAGAAATAGTCCCATGAAATAATGATCAGGAATATCTCATCGTTTGTAAGATTAAAACCGGCACTGGCAATTGGATTCTTGTTTTCAGCATCCAGTCTTTTGTTTGGAACCTGGGTGGCCGCGATCCCCGGGATCAAATACAGGCTTGGCTTTACAGACGCCAGCCTCGGCCTCTCCTTGTTACTTTCTCCGTTAGGGGCTCTCACAGGAGTTGCACTTTCAACAAAACTATTTGGAAAAATTCCCGTTGGCAAATGGATGATCATAGGATATATCTCACTTGGTGTTATTATGGTACTCCAGATCAATTCTGTCAACCGCGTCATGTTCTGGATCTGCCTATTCTGTTTTGGAATGAATGGTTTTTTGAATGGGGTATCTGTAAACACAACTGTGGGCTTTCTTGAGAAACAATACAACCGCAGGATGATGAGCACCTGTCATGGTATGTATAGCCTGGGTGGAGGAATAAGCGCAGGCCTTGCTACTATTTTTTTTGCTCTTCATTTATCTCCCCGCCTGCAAATTATCCTGGTGGCCGCAAGTATTTGCACTGTAGTTTATTTTAACCGAAACCACTTGCTTGCACATCGCCGTATTATCCATTCGGGATCCGGGATCAGGCTCCCTTCTTTGGCCATCCTGAGCATCTCGTTCATTTGCATGGTTCTTTTTATGGCGGAAGGTTGTGTAGCGGACTGGAGTGCAATATATTTAAGAGAGTCCCTTCATGGAACAAAGGAAATAATGGGACTGGGATATGCCGGTTTTTCTGCGGCAATGACCATCGGCAGACTTAACGGCGATAGCATTATTTCAAAATTTGGGAGCAAAAGAGTGGTCGTTGCGGGCGCATTGCTAGCTGCCGCTGGTTTTTTAATTGTAGTACTTGCACCATTCGTATCGGTGGCTATTGCGGGATATATTTTAATTGGGTTTGGCTGCTGTTGTATAGTCCCAGTGCTCTTCAGTGCATCGGGTAATATTCCAGGGGTACCTGTTGTTGAAGGCTACGCCATGGTAACAACCGGGGGCCTGATTGGTTTTTTAACCGGTCCTTCAGTCATTGGAATTATTTCAGAAAAAGTAAACCTGTCGACAGGGTTATCCTTGTTAATTTTGCTCATGATCACGGCGGCTATTGTTGCCTGGAGAAATAACTTCCTTGAAAGTAAAAAAATAATAAAAACAGAACTACCATACGATGAACAAATCTATTGAAACAATTATTTTCGATTTGGGCGGAGTGCTCATTGACTGGAACCCACGATATGCATATCGTAAAATTTTCAAAACCGAAGAGGAGATGGAATGGTTTCTTGAGAATATAACTACTTCGGATTGGAATGAGAACCAGGATGCAGGTTATCCTCTTCATAAAGCGACAGAAGAATTAATTTCAAAACATCCAGAATGGGAGCCGGAGATAAAAGCCTATTATGGTCGCTGGCTTGAGATGCTGGGTGAGGCTATTCATGAGACAGTTGAATTACTTCACAAAATAAAAGCAACGGGAAAATACAAATTGTATGCTCTTACCAATTGGAGCGCAGAAACATTCCCGCATGCGTTGGAAAGGTTTGAGTTTTTTAAACTATTTGACGGAGTTGTAGTAAGTGGAACAGAAAAAATGCGAAAACCATCTCCTGAATTTTATAAAGTCCTTTTGGATCGATACCATATTGAACCTTCAACATCAATTTTTATTGATGATAGCTTGCGAAACGTCCATGGGGCAGAGGCAGTCGGGATAACAGGGGTGCATTTTCGAAACCCATCACAGGTAAAAGAATCATTGGAAAGGCTTGGTGTTGAAATTTGGTAGGCCATCACTTATTCAAGATTCGGCCGCAGCCATCTTTCCGCTTCTTCCAAACTCATTCCTTTTCTTTTTGCAAAATATTCCAATTGGTCTTTGTTGATCTTTCCCAGGCCAAAATAATGGCTTTGTGGATGTGCGATATACCAGCCACAAACAGACGCAGGAGGATTCATGGCGAGGCTTTCAGTGAGTTCGATTCCTATGTTTTCCGTCACATTCATCAATTCAAATAGTTTTATTTTTTCGGTGTGATCAGGGCATGCGGGATAGCCCGGCGCTGGCCGAATACCTTTATATTGTTCTTTGATGAGTTGTTCGTTGGTCAGGGTTTCATTTTTGTCATACCCCCAGAATTCTTTTCTCACTTTCTGATGCAGGCATTCTGCAAATGCTTCTACAAAACGATCAGCTAATATTTGCACCAATATTTTGTTATACTCATCCTGCACAGCGGCAAATTTTTCAACATGCTTTTTTGCTCCATGAATGGTTACTGCAAATGCTCCCATAAAATCTGAGGCCCCCTGTCCCCCAGCGGGGGACGCCCCCTGGCCCCCAAGGGGGGAACTTAGACCAGGCTCTTCCTTTATGCTTGGTTGGCTGTCTAGTGTGGAAGCAATTAATTTTAAAGTTTTTTCAGTTTCATTTATTACCTGTTCATTTGAAACTCTTAATACTTTGAACCCTTGTCTGTTTAATTCTTTTGTTCTCCTCTCATCTGATTCTAAATTTTCCGGCAACTGATGTATTAAACCATCTATCTCTACAATTAATCTTCTATCGAGACAAACAAGATCAGTAATGTAATTCCCTATAATGTGTTGCCTTCTGAATTTATATCCCTGCAATTGCTTTGTCTTAACAAGATCCCAAAGTATTTTTTCCGCTTGTGTTGGATTTGACCTGTGATGTAATGCAAATTCTTTTAATAACGGATAAGTAATCGGGTTCGCCCACATATAGCCAAACACTTTCTCCCCTTCCTTTTGGGAAGGGGCTTTAGTAGAATTTTCATTCTCTACAATGGCTTGAGGGGATAGGCTTTTAGCGGGTTTTATAAAATCAGCCAGGGAAAAACTAGGCTGCCCTATAGCCTTCTTTATTTGTTGCCGTAAACTTTCCAGCTTGACTTCTCCACCATCAGTTTGCAGTGTTATCGTATCGGCATTGTTGCTTGATGCCGGCCAGATACCAATGACGCCATCTGCTTTAAACCATTTTTCTTTTACTAATTTTTCAACCATTTTTTGGGCATCATTAAACAGGCGTGTTGCCTCTACTCCAAAAATCTTATCAGATAACACGGCAGGGAACTGGCCGGGCATTTCCCATGCAATAAAGAATGGGCCCCAGTCAATGTATTTTGAAATGGTTCCAAGGTCAAATTCTTTCAACACCTTCACGCCATCGATCACAGGGGTTGCCGGCTTATAATTTTTCCAGTCAAAATATTCTTTAGTTATTACAGCCTCAGCGTAGGGAATCAAAGATTTGCCTTTTTGTTTATTCAAAAATTGATCGCGCAGCTTTGTATATTCAGTTTCCGTTTCTTCCAAAAAGGATTTTTTATTTTCCTTATTTAAAAGATTTGTTACCACCGTTACACTCCTTGATGCATCCAGTACATGTACCACGCCATTGTCGTATTGGGGAGCAATTTTTACAGCAGTGTGCATCCTGGAGGTAGTTGCACCACCGATCAAGAGTGGTTGCTTCATATTCCTTCGCTTCATCTCATGCGCCACATGCACCATTTCATCAAGTGACGGGGTGATCAGGCCGCTAAGGCCAATGATGTCGACGTTGTTTTTTAACGCCGTTTCTAATATTTTGTCTGCGTGTACCATAACACCAAGGTCTGTAACGTCATAACCATTGCAGCCCAGGACTACACCCACAATATTTTTTCCAATATCATGCACGTCCCCTTTCACTGTGGCTAAGAGGATCTTTGCCGCTCCCTGGCCTTCTTCATTTTTTGTTCCTGCAGCTTCATGGGCAAGACGCCTTACTTCTTTCTCTGCTTCAATATATGGCGTAAGGATCGCGACAGATTTTTTCATTACCCTTGCACTCTTCACAACCTGCGGCAAAAACATTTTACCCGAACCAAACAGGTCGCCCACTACATTCATCCCGTCCATTAAAGGACCTTCAATAACATCCAGTGGTTTAGGATATTTTTGCCTTGCTTCTTCCGTATCAATATCTATATAGTCGGTGATACCATTGATCAGAGAATGTTTCAAACGTTCTTCAACCGGCGAGTTTCTCCAGGCTTCATCTCTTACTTCAACTTTTCCTTTTGCTTTCACATTCTCCGCAAAGGCTATCAATCTTTCAGTCGCTTCATTATTATCATTGTTTTTATTAAGGATTACATCTTCACAGAGTTGCCTCAACCCGGGTTCGATCTCATCATAAACTACCAGTTGTCCCGCATTTACAATGCCCATGTCCATGCCCGCTTTGATGGCATAAAAAAGAAAAACAGAATGCATGGCTTCCCGAACGTGATCATTGCCACGAAAAGAAAAAGAAAGGTTGCTGACACCCCCGCTGATTTTAGCCAGCGGCATTTTTTGTTTGATGATCTTTGTAGCTTCAATAAAATCTACAGCATAATTGTTATGTTCTTCCAAACCGGTAGCTATGGCAAAAATGTTAGGATCAAAAATGATATCCTGTGGATCAAAGCCTACCTGCGTGGTCAGTATATCATAAGCTTTCGTGCATATATCCACCCGTCTTTGTAGCGTATCGGCCTGCCCTTTTTCATCAAACGCCATTACAACGGTAGAAGCGCCATACATTTTGCAGATCTCTGCTTGCTGAATAAATTTCTCCACTCCTTCCTTCATCGATATGGAGTTCACGATACATTTTCCCTGGACACATTTCAGCCCCGCTTCAATGATCTCAAACTTTGAGCTGTCGATCATGATGGGGATTTTCGCAATGTCCGGTTCAGCCTGGAGGAGATTGAGAAAATCGGTCATGGCCTTTACTCCATCGAGCAAGGCATCATCCATATTTACATCAAGGATCTGCGCCCCGCTTTCAACCTGCTGCCTTGATACACTTAAAGCTTCCTCATATTTGTTTTCCCTGATGAGGCGTGCGAATTTTTTTGAACCTGTTACATTGGTGCGTTCGCCAATGTTCACAAAATTGCTTTCGGGGCGAACGATAAGTGGCTCTAAACCGGATAATCTTAAAAAAGGCCTGATATGATTCGGTTGCTCCATTAAAGATCCTTTTTTACAAATGTCTTTTTGATAAAAGAAAAATTA
>Ga0193726_1000968_pt1 | contig 25398 bp, 24 predicted proteins | sample H2c1metaG_FD_144928 | JGI IMG/M metagenome (GOLD analysis project Ga0193726, IMG submission 144928) | Soil microbial communities from a riparian zone of the East river system, Colorado, United States - H2c1 | ecosystem: Environmental > Terrestrial > Soil > Riparian zone | place: USA: East River...
CGCGCAAATATATTCGACATTCAATCCTTCCGCGCGTGATCGTTCACGTGCGACTTCAATAAGCCGCGCGCTTCCGTCAACTCCCGTCACGTGAGCGCCGCGGCGCGCCAGTTCTCGCGAATAGCTGCCTTCTCCACATCCAAGGTCTAAAACTATTCGCGCGCCCACTTCGCCGATCATTTCCAACATCTTCGGCATCAGGAATAAATTTTGGTAATCGCTTGAATCTGCATGCGCCACCCAATCCTCGGCCGCGCCATCCCAGGAACGAGTCGAGCTGTCTTCGCGGTTTGCCATTTCCGTCTAATTTTCCTCTTTCGCTCTCATCAACATCACTCCAACAAACACATACCAAATCGCCTCGCCCAGCACGATCATCCCAAATCCATGCACGCCCAGCGTCACACGCCCCGAAAGCACCGCAACAGTTGTCACCGGCCCCAGAATGCATCCGTAAATTCCCACGCTCGTCCAAAACTCTTTGCTCTTCAACATTGAAATCGACCACAACAAAATCGCAATCGACGCTGCCACCACGTACACCATCGCGAACGCCTGATTCAATTGCCCGTTATAGTGCAACATTGCGTGCCACATATCGTGCATCGCAGCATCGGGCTTAGCCATTTGTTCTGTGATGTACGGACTCATAAATCCGCTAATCGCCACGGCATTCATCACCGCAACGGTTGCGAATCCGTAAAAAACCAAGGCCATCCGCGAAATTCCGTTCGGCACTATAAGCCGCCTCGATAGTCCCCACGCGCCGAAAAACATTATCGGCAAACAAATCAGCGCCAGCGCGTGCACCGCCACCACCATATGCATCACCGGAGTAAATTGCCCCGGCGCTTGCAGGTCGTGCCCCGTCGGATGCAGCCCCATGGTTATAATGGACCCCACCGATCCAAGGATCAGCGCAAGTCCGCTCATTCGATTGTCTGTCATGCGCTGGACTGTAGTGTCGAGGTTCGCAGCCGTCAATCCGAATCCGCGTGACGGTTCGAGATGCTGAACAAAGAGGCGTCCAATGTCCCGAAAGTCAGTGAGTACATCTCCGAAGAAGTTGGGATCACCGCGAAAAACCGATCGCCGCGTCCTTCGCACTCGTGACGCGCTCGGTGACGCTCTCGTCGCGCTCATGCACGAAAAGTCATTCGACGAAATTACCGTGCAGCATGTTCTCGACCGCGCCAAAGTTGGCCGCTCAACTTTTTACACGCATTTTTTCGGCAAGGAAGATTTGTTTCTGAGTGACGTGGAAGATTTTTTTCAGATGATGTCGGGTCATCTTTCGCGTAAGAAGGAAGCCTCAACTCGTCTCGCTCCAGTGCGCGAAATGTTTGCTCATGTCGCGCACGCGCATGAATTTATGGTCGCGCTCGTCGCCTCCGGCCGCATTCACGAAATTCTCCAACTCGCGCAAGGCCATTTCGCAAAGGGAATTGAACAGCGCCTCGCTGAAATTCCCGAGTCTCGCGGAATCCCGCCCGCCACACACACTGTCTTGGGCATAGCAGCCGCCGGCGCCATGCTCTCTCTAATGTCTTGGTGGATTGACCGCGGTTCGCACGCGTCCGCCGAACAAATGGACGCCGTATTTCATGATCTCGTATGGTCAGGAATTAGTGCAGCGGCGGCGCAGATGCCGCCAGCGCCGGAGAAACACAAGCCGCGCGCAAAAAAGCCTTACACGATCGCAGAAATGAAAGAATCACTTTTTAAATAGTCTGTGCCGAATATCCGGCCAGAATTCCTTGCACTGATTCGCCACCGTATCAATCGCGATCTGCGTCGCATAATCGCCCGCCCAGCTCGAAAAATTCAATTCCGCTTTCGAGTGGTAAGTCAGCGAAATTCCCGCCGCCACAGCGTTGCCGCCAAATTCTGAAAAATTAAATTCGGTTCCGCCACGGTCGTTGCGAATCACGAAAATTCTTTTTAGCGCATACCACGAACGCGCCTTCTTCGTTCCCGTGCCCAACCGGAAATATCGCGGATCTTCGTGCAGCAGGGAAGGAAACACTCCGGTGGTCATAAAACTTCCGATCACCGTATCGCCGTATCCCGCCGCCAGGCGCTTTCCATATGGCAGCCAACCTTGCCCCCACGAAGCATCATCGTTTTTCGCCTGTGCGATCGCCGCCAGCACCGCCGCTAGCGGAATCGAGTAAGTATCAAACGCATCTTCCGCGCCAATTTTGAATTTTTCTTTCGCAGTCAGCGGAACAAATACTTTCGGATGTTCCACTGTCGCGTAATTCGCAACCACCAGGAAAAGCCGATCGTTTTTCGGATTATCCGGATCGTCCTTTTTCTCGTCCTTCTTTTCGTCTTTCTTATCTTTTTCCTTCGCGGGACTTTGCTGCGGTTGCGTCGCTGGCGGCGTTTGGTTTGCAGGCGGCGCCTGTGTCGTTGGCGGCGGTGTCGTCTGTTGGCTCTGCAAAAGTTGCGCTTCTACGGCCGCGCCCAATTCTTGTTGCGCCTGCGCAAACACCGGCGCAACGCCGAATGCAATCGTAAGTATCGCGATACACAGTATTGATTTTTTCATGCCAGATTTCCTGAGGCTGTCACGGCCCGCGTCACTTATTCTTATGAAACTTGTGGCGAATGTCGGGCCAGAATTCCTTCAACTGATTTGCGAACGCATCAATCGCAATCTGCGTCGCATAATCACCGGCAAAACTCGAAAAATTGCGTTCCTGCTTTGTATGATACGTCAGAGAAATCGCCGCCGCAGTAGCATTGCCCACAAATCCCGAGTAATTAAATTGCGGCTTGCCCGCGTCAGTCCGAGTCACAAAAAGTTTCGTCAACGCATACCACGATCGGTTACGAAATCCTCCGGTACCCTTGCGAAAATATCGTGGATCCTGATGCAGCAGTGAAGGATAAACGCCGGTCGTCAGAAAACTTCCAATCACAGTATCCGCATAAGTCGCCGCATAGCGCTTGCCGTACGCGCCCCATCCCTGGCCCCACGCCGGGTCATCATTCTTCGCCTGTGAAATTGCCGCCACAATTCCGGCCAGCGGAATCGAATAAGTATCAAACGCATCTTCTGCGCCGGTCTTGAATTTTTGCTTCACCGTCAACGGAGGAACGTTCGCCGTCGGATGCTCCACCGTTCCATAGTTCGGAATCACCAGAAAAATGCGGTCGTTCTTCGGATTATTCGGATCGTTTTTGTCGTCTTTCTTTTGATCTTTCTTGTCCTTATCCTGCGCTGTTTTGTCTTGGTCTTGTGCAGAGGCAGGAGGTGGCATTTGCGTTGATTGAGTAGTACCCGAAGATTGCGCCGTCCCAGTGGTCTGCGCCGTTCCCGTAGACTGGTCCGCCACCGTAGTGCTCGAAGCTTCCTGCGTCCGCGCGCTAGCCGGCACAACCGCAAAAACAATTGCAACCACCATCACCAATAAAATCCGCGCCGAAATCTGCGCACTTAGCCCTGAAACCCGATTCATTATGACCTCAAAACTTTCTTATAAAAGGACTCGAAATCTTAACACGGACACAGCTTCTGCTTCCCATTTGCAGCCCGCTATGACCTCCTCGTTTCCCACGCTGCAACATGCCGATTTCAGTCCGTCGTTTTAACCAATGGCTTCCAAACGTACCCAATCTGATGCGCCAAACTCCCAATTGGGTTGTGAGTGCCAAATCCTTGCGTCGACACAATAACCGGCCCGATTCTGGCTCGCCCGCGTCCGCTCAAAATTCGCCAACTCGTTTTACAATACCGCGCACATTCGGCTTCAATTAAGAATCCAGGTCCGCGAGCGTGTAACGCCAATCGGCCAAAATAAAAGGGAATCACTCTATGAAATTATTCCTGCGTCTTATTATTTGTGCCGCAATTCTGTTCTGCGCCACCGCAATTCATGCGCAGGATGAAGAAAAACGCGCGGACGCCGAAGGCTGCAAGGATTCACCCCTCGTCACTCGCTTTCCCTGAGGCATCATCGCGTCGAACTCGTCAAGCAGTAAGTGACACAGGCTTCAGCCTGTGGTCCTACTAATCTGATCGCGCCGATGTTGCACTCGTAGGGGCGGGTCTGTGACCCGCCCGCCGACTGTCACTCGAATCGCTCATCCATCTTCGGTGTCTAATCCTTTAGTAACTAATGCTCGAGATGTCCACTACGTCGCTCTGTATCGTGACGTGCCATGAGGTTAATCTTCCTCCATGTCGGAACCCCAGCGCCCAACTGTCCCGGCCGACAATCGTTCGCATCGAAAGCATCAGGCGATCCTCGCCGTTCAGGAGGTCACGTTTTGTCTCACCATTACCTGCGCCTTCGGCTACTCGTCGCTCGGTTACATCTACCGCAATCGCGCTTTTGAACGAGCAGGAAACGATTCCACGTATTACTTCCTCCGAAGCGCATTCAGGATTAACGACCTCCTTCACATTAAATCCCTAAGTTCGGTGGATCCTGACTCCGCTGCCCGCCAATTTCAATTCCGCTGGAATCAGGTCGGCTACGATCTCTTAGCAATTATCAGCGTGATTAGCGTTGCGGCGCTTCTGCTCTTACTCTTGCGATTAGCTTCGGACTCGATCTCATACCGCAAATCGCTAAGCCGCGCAGCAGGTCTGACGGCGATTCTTGCCGCGCCTCTGTGCTACCTGTATTTCTTCCAATTCTTCGATGCGTGGCGCTTTGAACCACTGTTATTTCCGGCTTTCACATACCTGCAAAATTCTGCATCCATCGTGGCCATCGTCGAAATATTCTGCGTAATCATCGTGCTCGTTTTGTTTCGCAAACATCGGATGCCCCTGCCGCTCCTAATTATTTTCGTTATCGCCCACTGCTTATTTTGGATATTGGCTCCGTGGCCGGCCGTTTCGCTTTTTCTTTGGAGTATGTATGCGCCGTATCTATTCGTAGCGATTCTTACGTCATCCGGCATTGTATGGCTTCTGTCCGCATTTGATTCCCGAACATCTCAGCCGGAAATGTCAGTCAAAACGCGCGCAGGGAAGTGGACCATCGGCGTAGCGGCGGCCGCGGCCTTAGCTCTTTGCCTGTTGTGGTTTCCGCCGCTGAGCCACAGCTTGAGCCACCCCCAAAATATGGACTCATTAAGAATTGAGTTCTCGCGAGGTCCATATGTCTACACACTCACAATTCTCGGAGATGGGCACGTCGTTCTTGTTGCTCATCAGCACGATCGACATTTGCCCGATCGGGGACCGCAAGAGAAAATCATCACCCGCGAACAAATGTTGCAAATCTTGGAGAGCCTCGACCGGGCTAACTTTCTTGCTCTCGAAGACCGTGCGTTTAACTGGTGCTTTGACACGTCCACCGTCGGCGTTTCCGTTTCCTTGGATGGAAAGACAAAAAGAGTCGTCAGCGACATCGGCTGCACCGATAGGAAAAATGGTGTCCAATCGAAATTCGTTCACGCCGCGTCAGAAATTGATCGAATCGTAGGGACAGACGACTTGCTGGCGTGCCAGTATCGCCCGTGTAGGAAGTGATTCCTTCTCAGAGCCTAGCGGTTCGTTTATCGGAAGATGTTTATGTTTGGTCCGCTACGCCCGACGCCTGAATCAACTCCAGAAATGTTTGCGGCCGAATAATCCGAATTCCTTGAAAGGGATCAAGCTCAAGAAGGTCTAAATCACCAGTAACAATATGAGTCGCGCTTCCACTCACGGCGAGTTCTAGGAATTTGTCGTCCGAAGAATCGCGGCACGCCGCAATCCGAACAGTCACATCCACCGATTCCGTATCACGCGTCAATGCGCCAAGAAATCGTCTGATGTCTTCGTCGTCCACGTAACGGCGAAACTGTTTTCTGCTCAGAACCTCATACACTTCCGCTAGCACGGCGTAAGAAAGTAAAACTTTTCCGCATTGCAGTGCGAAGTCGAGCGCTCGGCGAGGTTTTGAATCGACGAGTATTGCGGCGCTTACATAAACGTTCGTATCGAAGACGAAGCGCAACTATGCGCCCTTCAAAAGCGAATCAAGTATTTCCGGCGTCATTCCCCGCGACTTAGCCTTACTCGCCACATCATCCAAAACTTCTCGCAAAGAAGGATGTTCCCCAGCCGTCAAATCCCGAAGCCATAGACTCAGAAGCGCCTGCATCTTCCGTTTTTCGTCCGGCCCAGCGGAGTCGTACGCACGAGCGGTTTGAGGGTCGAGAGGAATCGTAATTGTGCGATTTTCCATTGGTTTATCTCGGTATTCAGTTTACGCCTGCCCGCTAACGTCCGCCATCTTTTTCACTTTTACCCTATATCCGAGTCTCCTTCCGCAGTGGAACTCCCACCTCCACCAACCCATATTGGTGGTTGACCTCAAACGCCCCAAATAGAGACAATAGAGCCCTCAAGTTATCGTCTTATATCAACGCAAGTTATACAGGGGCGCACCACAATGATTAAACCGAACATCGCCAAGCCGCACGTCGGCGAAATAAATCCTCCCAATCGCCTGATGATGACTCCCGGCCCGTCCTCCTGCGACCCGCGCGTTTATCGCGCGCTCAGCACTCCGCTCGTCGGACACATGGACCCGTGGTTCAACGACCACCTCATCCCTGATATCGCTGACTTGATGCGCTACGTTTTTCAAACCGAAAATAAAATTACGTTTCCAATTTCCGCGTCCGGCTCCGGAGGAATCGAAGCCGCAGTCCTAAATCCGCTCGAAGCTGGAGACGAAGCCATCGTCTGCGTGAACGGATGGTTTTCAGAGCGCATGGCCATCATCGCCGAACGCGCCACCGATAAAGTTATCCGCGTGGAAGCGCCTTACGGCCGCGCCGTGGATCTCGACGATATTCGCCGCGCCGGAAAAGGCCGCAAAATTAAGATCCTCGGCCTCGCGCACGGAGAAACTTCCACCGGCGTCATCCAGAATATTGATGGCTACCGAAAAGTTGCCGACGAACTCGGCGCGCTTCTCGTTGTTGACGCCGTCGCCACTCTCGCCGGAGTTCCTCTCGCCATCGATCAGCAACGCATCGACATTTGTTTCAGCGGCACGCAAAAAGCTCTTAGTTGCCCGCCGGGAATGGCGCCAATCACCGTCAGCCCTCGCGCGGAAGAAGTAATCAAAGCGCGCAAATCGAAAGTGCAAAGTTGGTATTTCGATTTAACCAACACCATGAGCATGTGGGGCAGCGAGCGTCTCTATCATCACACTCCGCCAATCTCTCTGATGTTTGCTCTGCGGGAAGCAATGCGCATGGTCGTTGAAGAGTCCTTGGAAGCGCGTTGGGAACGTCATCGCCAAAATCAGCACGCGCTCATCGCCGGAATCGAAGCGATGGGACTTTCCTGCTTCGTCACCGATATGGCCGACCGCTTGCCCACCGTCACCTCAGTAAATGTTCCGGAAGGCGTCGACGACGTTAAAGCCCGCAAACAATTGATCGCGGAATTCGGAATTGAAATCGCCGGAGGCTTCGGCCCGTTGAAGGGCAAGATGTGGCGACTAGGCCTGATGGGTTTCGCCAGCCAGAGCAAGAATGTTTTGCTCCTGCTAGCTGCCCTCGAAAAGTGCCTGCTCGATCAAGGCTTCCGCACCTCGCCCGGAGCAGGAGTCGGCGCCGCAGTTCGCAGCTATTCGCAAACAAACGCCTCCACTGCAAACGGCAATCAACCAGTAGCAGTAGGCGCGCGAAAATAACAAATAAACGTAGGGGCCACCTTTAGGTCGCCCTCTTTAGTTTTGCAAAATAAAACATGACCCCACAATCAGCCACAGTCCCAAACATTGGCGCCATGAGCGCCTTCGTCGGCGCCTTTGACGTGCCATCCAAACTCACCGACATCGTCTATCACTGCCGCTTTTCGCACATGTGGAACGGAATCGCCACCCGCCACGCCGATACCATTGACACGAAATTTTTTGTCGACGGCCGCGCCGTCGTCATCGGCCTGGCGCACACCGCCTTCTACGAATTTCGCGAACGCACCAAGCGCGATCTCTCCGACCGTGAAGCCAGTTTCATCGCCGCAGAATACTTACGTGAACGATTGGAAGAAGAAGACGACCAGCACGATCTCTACGATGTTCCCAAAGCGGAAGTTTTGCGCCTAATCGAAAAACGTCAACTGAAGTAACGTTCGCCTACGCGTCCGAAAGCGATCCATCAATATTCACAACGCCGCCATCTTCGCCCGGCTCAAAAATTTCTCCACACTCAAAGCATTCCCAATATTCCGCGTCCTCATCCTTCGCAATTAATTGCTTGCGCGGATGTTTGCAGCGCGTCGCGTTCCCAGCGCCAACATTTTTCGGTTCAGCAGGCTCAGCCATAACGCTCCGCAAGACTCCATCCGCAAACAATTATATACTCCCGCCCAGCGCGGAACGAGTCCGCCACCATCATGCCGCTCACCACTCCAAAGCAATACGCGCCGGGCAGCAACCGCGATCGCTTCACTCATCTGATTTTTTACGCTGTCGTAATCGTCCTCGGCTATTTGGTTTTCCTAATCTTTGCGCCGTTTCTCGTTCCGCTCGCCTGGGCTGCAATTCTTGTCGTGCTATTTCACCCCTGGCACGAACGCCTCGCCCGTCGCTGGGGAAGTTCTGGCGCAGCCGCCATCAGCACCGTCGGCGTCGCTTGCGTTCTAATTTTTCCCGCGCTCGCTCTAGCAACATTATTTGTTCGCGAAGCATTTCAGGCTGCCGTAGGGGTTCAACTCGCTTTTTCGCAAGGCCATCTCCCGTGGATCAATAACGCATGGAGCTGGTTGCTCACCCATTCTCCCGGCGGCACCGGACGCGATCTCTCCTCGTTGCTCAATCAAGCCGGCAACGCGCTAGGTTCCCGCGCCGCTGAAATGCTCAGCCTCGTGCTGCAGCACACCGCGCTATTTTTCTTTGATCTTTTCGTCACACTCTTCGCGCTTTTCTTTTTCTTCCGCGACGGTGAACGAATAATGGAATCGCTCCACGGCGTTCTGCCGTTTGAAATGACCTCCCGCGAACGAATGTTCAACGGCGCGCGTGATTTAATTCGCGCCAGCGTTACCACCAGTCTGGTGATCGCAGCAGTGCAGGGAATTCTCTGCGGCGCGGCGTTTTGGATCGCTGGAATTAACGCGCCAATTTTCTGGGGAGTCGGAATGGCCTTCTGTTCGTTGCTGCCCGTAATCGGCTCGGCAATTATCTGGGCGCCCGCCGCCATCTGGCTTTTTTCCACCGGCCACTGGGGCTCGGCAATTTTCGTACTCGCAATTTGTGCCGGACTAACCAGCGCGGTCGATAGTTTGCTCCGTCCAATGTTGTTAAGCGGCCGCGCTCAATTAAACGGCCTGACCGTATTCATCAGCGTAGTCGGCGGCGTAGCAGTCTTCGGTGCAATCGGCCTGGTCCTCGGCCCAATCGTAGTAGCCACCGCGAAAGGTTTAATGGACGCCTACTCTCATCCCGACGTCGCAGCCGATCCGTCGTAGGGGCGGTCCCGATCTTTTCATTCGGGGTGCGACCCGCCCGCCTCCGAACGCAATTCTCACCCCTGCTTCTTCGCTCTAATAAATCCCAGTCTTCTCCTTAAATCTGGTCTTCTCCGCATCCTTATCCAAATACAAAATCCCTTTTTCCATCCACTCCGGCTTCGGCGCGCCCTTCAAGAAATAATCAAAATATTGCTGCATCCGCAAACTAAAATCTTTCTGATCCGGACGCCTTACCAATCCGTGCGGCTCGCCGTTGTAGCTGAACATGTACGCTTCCTTATTCAGCCGCCGCAGCGCCAAATAAAATTCAATTCCCTGATACCACGGCACCGCCGTATCCGCATCATTTGCCAAAATCAGCACCGGCGTAGTAATTCGATCCACCATGAAAATCGTAGAATTCTCCATGAACTTCAGCGGAGTCTGCCACGGTGATCCGCCAATTCGGCTTTGCCCATGTTCATATTGTCCTTGCCGCGGCTGTCCCGATCCCCAGCGAATTCCGTCGTACGCGCTGAACATGTCCACCACCGGCGCGCCCGCTTCCACCGCCTTGAATCGATGCGTCTGCGTAATCATGTACGCAATCTGATAGCCGCCCCAGCTGTGTCCTTCGATGCCAACATTTTTTTCGTCCACAAATCCGCGCGCGATAATCGAATCAATCGCCGGCAAAACGCATTTCAACGCGCTCTGTCCCGGATTTCCCGTCGTGTAAACAATGTCCGGCTCCAAAATTAAATATCCGTTGCTTGCGTAAAAACTCGGCTGAATCGTGTGCCGCGGCTGCGGCGGATTGTACGCATGTATGTTCTGGGAAAGTTTCTCGTAGATGTACACGATCATCGGATATTTTTTATTCGGATCGAAATTTTCCGGCTTAAACAGAATTCCTTTCAGCGGCACGCCATCATCATTCAAGTAGTGAATCATTTCCGCCGTGGCCCAATTCACTGAAGCCTGCTGCGGATTCGCGTTTGACACTTTCTGCAATTTCGAGAAATTGGAATCCGTAATCACCAAATCCGGAAATTCCTCGAATGTCGAAGCCGTTAGCACCAGCACATCGGCGTCCTTCGCCTTGATGGGAGGCGCAAACGCCTTTGCCGCGAATATTAATTTCTGCGGAGCGCCCGCCGTTCCCACACGCGCGCGATAAAATCCTGTGTCGAACGTATCCGTATTCGTAGCGCGTAACAAAAGCGGTTGCGCAGAATCAATCCATCGCGCTTCCGGATCGCGCCGATCCACCGCAAGCCGCGCATAGCGAAATTCCAGATGCGCGCTGCGTCCCGCGGCAGCCGTCAAATTCACTGCCTCACCGCTATCCGGCGAAAGTTGCCATACATCGAATTCGTCATAAACCAGAGCGTATTTTCCGTCCAGCGTCCATCCCGCCGAACCATGCGGCCCCGGCACGCCCGGAGTATCTGTATCCTCGCGCCAGAATTTCACATTCAATTTTCCGGTAAGGTTGGTAACTTTACCATCCGGCACTGAAATAACATTCCAATTTTTGTCCGTAAAATAAAGCAAATGCTTTCCGTCCGGTGACCACTGCGGATTTCCAGTGTGCTTCGTCAGCAGCGGACGTCGCTCGGCCGTCATCGTGTTCACCAGAAAATAATCGCTGTAATTCGAGTCGTACTCTTCCATCTGCACATATGGACGCGGATCAATTCCCAGAGCCCACATTCCATCTTCCGTCGGAGTCACTTCCGCCATCGAAAGATCGCCCAACTGCACCATTTGTTTTTCCGCAATGTGATAGACCGCGCGATACGTACGGTTCCGATCCTGCGCCGCGCGAACTTTCTGCATCGGTTGAATGTGCTCGTCCTTGTAATGCCACAAATCGCCGTTCACCTTATCGTCCGCCAGCACTTCATTCGCCGGATCCACTTCCGGCGCATCCGGCGGCGCAACGCCAAAGAAAATATGTTTGCCGTCATGACTAAAAGCAATCGCACCCTTATCGCTAATCACAAATCCGTCGTGAACTCCGTGCGAAGCCGACGACGCAACTTCCACCGCCGCATCCGACTTCCGATCCCACAAATAAAGTTTCGTCTTCGGCTGCTTCGATTTCGCGTCGTCGCGATCGCTCAAGAAAGCCAGCTTCGTCTGTTCAAAATCCCAGGTAGGCCGCGTATATTTCCCCGGCCCAGTCAGCAAAGCTTTCGGCGCAGCATCCGTTCCCACGCTCACAAGAAAAAGCCCGTTCGTATCCTCTTTATGTGAAGCCACCGCGTAAACGAGCGCCGTCCCATCTTTCGACAACGTATAAGCCAGCGCGTCAGGAAAAGTTTTCTCAGCCTGTGTCGTCAAATTTCGCAAAATCAAATCGCTCCCAAATTCTCGACGTGCCCCGCGTCCCGCCCCGCCAGCAGCAGGCGCACCCGCAGCAGCGCCTTCAGCCGGCGCCGCCCCACGTCCAGCTCCAGCGCGCCCCGCTTCGGCCTCTCGCAAATAAGCAACAACACCGCCAACCTTCTCCGGTATCTGAAAATTTCTCACTCGATCGATCCGCGTCGGTGTGCCTGTCGACAAATCCATAATCACAATGCCGTTTTTCGGCATGTCATCCGCGCGCCTTCGTTCACGCTTCGCTTTATCCGTATCCGCTTTTGCGGGGAACACAGAAAAAATCACAAAGTGACTATCCGCCGTAAACGAAATCGTGATGTTGATTGGTGGTGGCGGTTCATCGCTCTCCAAATTCGGCGTCGCCAAAGGACGCGCCCCCGCAGGCTGCCTCCACTCCGTTCCCGTTTGCAAATTCCGCACCACAACTTCGCCGTCGCCTTCCTGAGGAAAAAGTCCGTACGCCAGAAATTTTCCGTCGTTGGAAAGCGCCTGATTTTGAATGTTGTGCCAGCCGTCGTAATCCATATGCGTCAGCGGACGCTTGGTTTGCGCCGAAGCGCGAACGGCAAATAGCAAAATGAAAATCGGAAATGCATTGCGAAGCAACGAAACAGTTTTGGTTTTCATGATGGCCGGAATTTATCAAATGCGCGGCTCACTGTCCATTCGGACATCAGGCGCTGTCCGTCGGTACGATTACTCAAAGCAACTCGCGTGATGAATAAGGCCTCCTACTAAATACAATCTGGGATAGCATGCACATACGGTGACGTAGGCATCATCTCTTTCGCGACTCCTTCTCGCGCACCGCAGGTTCGCCGTCAGTAGTTCCGTAGCAGTAGCAGGCGCAAAAAAGATTCGATAATTTAAATAATCCCAGCTTCGCAAGAAGCCAGGGATCAATCGAGCACTGTGGACTTACCTCTCATAAGGCCAAGACTGCCCGGACTCACGTCACTGCGATTCTTCGCAGCGTTTCTCGTTGTTCTATTCCATCTGCAGTCCATGCAAATCACTCTGGGCGCGCCCTGGTTCCGTGAACTTTCTTCCATCGGCTACGTCGGCGTAAGTTTCTTCTTCGTCCTTTCCGGATTCATCCTCGTCTACACCTGCCAGGGCGAATCCGTGAACGTGATGAAATTCTGGCGCACGCGTTTCGCGCGAATTTATCCCGCGTACGTTTTTTCTTTACTACTGATGGCGCCGTGGTTTTTTTATGCCGCAACAAAATTAAAATTCCCGCTGTTCGCGTGGGCTACAGACCATCTAAAGTCCGCATCGTTGTTAGTCATGACCCTCACGCAAGCGTGGGTCCCCGGAAATGCGCTCGCCTGGAATTCAGTCTGCTGGAGCCTCTCCGTCGAATCATTTTTCTATTTATTATTTCCATTGTTGCTGCTGGTTTTCGCGCGAAGATCGCGCGGCCGCTTACTATTTTATGTCGCTGCCTCGTGGACGGTCGGCTTGGCAATCTCAGTCATTTATCTCTGGCTGAAGCCGGACGGACTGGCCACCACAAATTCCGAAGTTATCAACGCATTCTGGCTGAATGCGCTGCAATTTAATCCCATGGCGCGATTGCCCGAATTCATGATGGGAATGGCCTGCGGCTTTTTATTCTTGCGCTCACGCAAAAATGACAAGCTCGCCCTCTCTCTCATGGCCACCGGCGTCTCCGCATTTATTCTCGTCGTGCGCTGCGGAAATTGGATTCCGTATCCTGTTCTTCACACCGCTCTTCTCGCTCCAGCGTTCGCGGCAATTGTTTACGGTGTAGCGCTGCGTCCGCGATACGTAAAATTTCTTGAAAATAAAACTCTCGTGCTCCTCGGCGACTCCAGCTACAGCTTGTATCTTCTTCACACCATCGCCATCGGCGCATTTTTCCAATTCTCCAAAACTGGTTTTGAAAATCCTACGGTCCTGAAAACAGTTGCAGCCGTAACAGTCGCGGTGTTGATCTCAGTAGCCGTCTACCGCTGGATTGAAATGCCGGGCCTGCGCATGCTGCGTCCGAAGGACAAGAGCAGGCCGAAAATTGCATCGCAACCGGTTTACGCCCCCGCTCAGATCCCCGTTCAATCCGGTGTCAGAGTCCAGCTGGAAGCTTAGGTTCGACGCCCGCATTTGGCGCGCCCTTCGGAGTCCCCTTTTCGAGCCTTTTCCCCGCAAATAACCAGAAATCCATGCCACCTCCAACGGCCCTGAACGCATCATAATTGTTACGGAACTTGGGTGCGGAACTGCTCGATCAATCGCTATTATTAAGGATAGCCGCATCGGATTGTCCCGATGAAACACACCTCTATGACAAGCCGCACGAATCGAAATCGTCCCCGCCGCTACTTTGCCGCGTCGGCGCTGTTGCTGGGGGCAGTGTTCGCATGCCCGCGCGCGTCAGCCGATGTCGGCGTGGTTTTGGAAGAAGCGCTCGACAACGGCGCATCCAGAATTACTGCTTCCGGCCATAGCGCCGTGTATTTCTCCAATATCTGCGCCGAAAGCCCCGTTAAATTACGTTTGTGCCGTGGCGGCGAGCAAGGTTCTGTAATCTCCGTGTACGAGGATTTCGGTGAAAATAAAAACTACGGATGGAACGTCGTTCCGCTGAACATTTATATGTACGGTGTAACTGAAGTGAATCAGCGGCCGCTGATTGCTTCCGAGAAAATCAAGAAAGCTCTGGAAGAAGAATATCGACAGAAATATTTGACGGAATATTGTCCGGAAAGCTGCGATTCAAACCTCAAGGCCGACTGGCGATCGACCGTCGGCGCGGCATTTAATAGAAGCATTTACATTTTCGTTGTGCACACTACTGCGGAACAAGATCTGAAATTTATCCAGCGAATGAACGCGTTCCCCAACGAAAATCATTTCAGTGCTATGCGGCGCAATTGCGCGAATTTCACAAAAGATGTAGTGAACGAATATTTTCCGCATTCAGCCCGCGCGGATTTCCTTAATGACTTTGGAATGACCAGCCCAAAAGCCGTGGCGCGATCCTTTGCGCGCTTCGCACACCGCAGCCCCGATTTGGAATATCACGTAATCCATTACGCGCAATTACCCGGCACATATAAACGTAGTGACAAAAATCGGCTTGGCACGGAACTGACGTTTCATGCCAAGTTATTTTTGGCGCCGCTCGTGCCGTTGGGAATTATTTCCATTCATGAAACACTTCCTGTTTTCTTCACCACTTATATGCTCACAGGCCGATTCAACCCGGAACACGAATGGGAAAAGCACGCGTCAGTAGAAGCGACCGAACTTGGATTTCAAGTCGCCGCCGCAAAAAATGAAAAAGACAAAGCGCGAACCGCCGAGTTTGAAACAAAAATGAAGATTGCGAAGGCCGCCACCGTTGGCGACTCAGAACTTTGGGCTGCGCGCCGCGAGGAATTTCAGTCATTCATAGATCAAGCCGCCAAGAATCCGTCTGCACCCAAAATTTCTTCCACAAAACGCACCTTCAAGGAACTGGATCGCGCCGGCACGCCCACCGTCGATGAAGACGGATCAATATGGATGGAGCTGCGCGGCGAAGACGGCGCGCGGAAAGTGGGAATCGGCGCGAATAATATTCTTTCGACAGGATCAAATCGCGATGTCGCTTACGAAATCATTCTTGCGCGCGTTACTCGCGCGCTGAAAAGCCCTTCGCACAGCCGCGAAATGATTTCGGAATTTCAGGATGATTGGGGGCTTTTGCGACAAGCTCACGAACGAATCACGCTCTCCACGTCGGTGTTGAAAGACGCCCCGCAGCAATAAACTTTTCTCATCCGAATGTGCTAGAGTTACCCGCCCGAATCACCTACACATGGAAAACAAGTCCGCTTCTCCACACGCCGAACTTCCGCCGGAAAAATTGCGCTGGCGCTGCGATCCTGCACGTGTGCCATATGAAACCACTGCGCAGGCCGAACCGCTCGAAGGCGTCATCGGGCAAGATCGTGCATTGCGCGCCCTGAAATTAGGAATCGAAATCCCTGCGCCCGGTTACAACGTTTTCGTCTGTGGAATGGCGGGAACCAGCCGCGGCAGCACAATCACGCGGATCCTCGAAGAGTTGCGTCCGGAATCATGCGAGTCTCCGGACCGCTGCTACGTAAATAATTTCAAGAATCTCGATCGTCCAAGGTTGTTGACGCTCGGTCGCGGTCGCGCAAATGGATTTAAGAAAGACATGCAGTCCGGAATCGAATTTCTACGCCGCAGAATCCCGCAGGTTTTTGAAGGTGAACCATTTCAGCGTCAAAAAGCGCGTATCGTAGATCGCTACACCGCCCGCGAAAAAGAATTGATGGACGATTTCACGCGCCGCATCGCTCGCGAACAATTCGCGCTGGGTCACATGCAGGTCGGCGCGGTAGCCCTGCCGGAAATTTTCCCGGTGCTCGAAGGGCAAATGGTCCCCATCGAAGATATTCCAAAGCTTGTGCACGAAGGAAAGATTGAATCAACATCCGCGGAAGAACTCGAACGCAAGTACGAACAATTCCGCCAGGAATTCACCGTCGTCTATCGTAAAACGTTAACGCTCTCTCGCGAACTAGCCAGCGAGCTGAGTTATCTCGAACAAGAAGCCGCCTCAGTTCTTCTCGATGGCGTGATCGAAGAACTAAAAGAAAAATATCCTTCACCACTCGCCACAGAATATCTCGAAGAAGTTCGTCTTAACATTCTGGACAATCTCGATCCCTTCCGAGAACGCGAAGGCGAAGAAGATCACGAATCGCCAAGTGGCGAACAGATGCCCCGCGGCCCTGCACCCACAGATCGCGATCCATTCCGCGTTTATGGCGTGAACGTGATTCTTGCGCACACCGACGATGAAACACCGCCGGTGATATTCGAGACAACGCCGACATACGCAAATCTGTTCGGCACAATCCAACGAAATTATGATTGGCGCGGATCGTGGACTTCCGACTTCATGGATTTGCGCGGCGGATCAATGCTGCGCGCCGACGGCGGATATTTGATTCTCTACGCCTTCGACACCATCGCCGAAACCGGCGTTTGGAAAACTCTGAAGCGCACCATGAATCACGGCAAGCTGGAAATTCAGCCAATGGAAATGATGTTTCCGTTGGGAAATTCCGGACTAAAACCCGAGCCGATCGATCTGAAAGTAAAAGTTATTTTGATCGGCGATCGCGATTTGTACGAATTGTTTTACACCTATGAAGAAGAGTTCCGAAAAATTTTCAAAGTGCGTGTGGAATTTGACGACGAAATGCCCATGGCCGATGAAGTGATTTTGGAATTCGGCGGACGTCTACGAAAACTGTGCGACGACGAAGGCCTGTGCCCATTCGATCGCACCGCAGTCGCCGCGCTAATTGAAGATGGTGTTCGCAAGGCGGGTCGCCGAAATAAAGTTACCGCACGGTTTGTGGACCTAGCCGATCTAGCGCGCGAATCGTGTTACGCGGCGCGGCAGATGGGTGAAACTCCAGTCACCGGCGAGCACGTTCGCAAAGCGACGGAAGCAAAAGTCGAGCGCCACAATCTATACGAAACAAAATTGCGTGAAATAATTGACGAGGGAACCCTACTCGTCGATACGTCCGGTTCACGGGTTGGCCAGGTGAATGGACTTAGTGTCCTGGAAATTGGCGGATACATGTTCGGCAAGCCGGTGCGAATCACAGCCACCGCGGCACTCGGCAAAACCGGATTGATTAACGTAGAGCGCGAAGCCAACATGAGCGGGCGCTTGCATGACAAGGGCATGCAAATTATCGCCGGATATTTGCGCCGCGTGTTCGCGCAGGATAAACCGCTTTCGCTTTCCGCCAGCGTGTGTTTCGAGCAATCGTATTCCGGCGTCGATGGCGATAGCGCCAGCTCCACGGAAATTTACGCCTTGCTTTCCGCGCTTTCCGATTTGCCGCTGCGTCAGGATATTGCCGTGACTGGTTCCGTGAATCAGCAGGGCGATATTCAGCCAATCGGCGGCGTGAATCAGAAAATCGAAGGATTTTATGACGTCTGCATGTTGAAGGGTTTGACGGGAACGCAGGGCGTGATTATTCCCGCCGCAAACGTAGAAGATTTAATGCTGCGCGAAGATGTGGTGAAAGCCGTGACCGCCGGAAAATTTCACGTTCTGCCGGTCACATCAATCGAGCAGGGAATTGAAATATTAACCGGCGTCCGCGCCGGTCCGCGCGACTCCGAAGGAAACTTTGAATCCGGCACAGTGATGGCGCGCTCAAACGAGCGCCTCCATCACATGGCGCACACGCTCAAAGAATTTGAGTAGCCTTGAACGCACGTCCAGAATTACTGAGAAAATCCTTCGTAGTGAATTCCATCTGGTTCTTTCCACCAACCGCCAACACTTTTGCGCAGCATCGCGTTTCCAATTTTCGTTGCGCTAAATTTCTTCAGTGAATCGTAAAACTGAATATCCTCGGGCGAAAGTTTCGACTTTTCTGACTTTTCCATATCGTCGAAACTTTTCGAGAAATCCGCCGTCCAGTTATGCCGCGAGTAATCCGTGATCGTCAATCCGAGAAGATCGTGAGGCAGCATCGCACGAAGCCCGCCAATTTCAGGATTGTTCAAAATTGAAGACCCTCCAGCGGCACCAGCAGCCGAATCCAGTTGCGCAGCTTTGTGCAGCGCCGGTTTATCCGTGCCGTAAAGCACAAAATGCGGTGTGATCGCGAAATAACTTATCGGCGCAGGAACCGCAGTTCCGGGGGGCGGCGTGGCAACCTTCGATTTGAAAAAAGTAACTCCATTCTCGTGTGAATCTTCATCGAAAGAATTGGCGCCAAGTTTGTGAAAGAGCATACCCACTTTTTCCGGATTCGTTATCGAGATCGCGTACATCTGCGAAGGGGGCGTGGTGTTTGGATCGACTTGAATCGTGGCGATTTCTCCGCCGACCAGCGCAAGCATATCCGGCACCGACATTCCAATCTGCATGCCGGCCATTCCTTCCACCATTTGAATCATGGACGCTTGCTGTTGCGGAAGCGCAGCCATCGCGGCGGCGCGAACCGTTTTGTAAACGGCGGGCAAATCGAATGAGTAAGACAAATAAGAATAAGTGGATGGCGGCGCAAATGCTAGCGTATCGAAATGCGATCGATTCGTTCCGAAGAAATCGAAAATTCCGCCGGCGGTAGTGTCACCGAGAATTATGCCGCGTGAATGTTCTCCCTGCTGTGTGATCGAGTAGCTGCCGCAAATCGCGCGCAGTGAATCCAAATGAAGTGAACGCAACGCCGCATTTGTATCAAATTTGTCCGACGGCGGCATTTCTGTTTTCGTGAAATCCGGAACGCGGAAAAATACTTCGGAAATAGTATCCGGATCTGAAGCAGCGTGGCATTTCTGATAGCTGGGATTCTGCGCGATGGAATCCGCAGCCGCCGAACGTGAACCCAGCCGCGAAACCAATTCCTGAATCACTTTCTGCTGATTTGACCATACGAAATAATTTCCTACGCGCGTCGCGAACGAAGTGTTATTCGGCCCCGCAAATTTTTCAATCCCAACGCCGGAAAAATCAACGCGTGTGTGCGTAACTTCCTTGGGAACATTCGCGGCGAGCAACTTAAAAACCAAATCGAATGGCGACGTCTTGCCAGTCACATCAAGAATCACGAACATTCCGCCGGCGTTCATCAACTGTTTGGTAGAAGGCGTAGAAGCCTGCGCGAATGAGCTGATATCAAGCCCTCCTGAAAATCCCAGCAGCATCGGACTTTTCAGAAATGAATAAATTTGATCGGTTTGAGCCGGCGTGAATTTTACGGGAACGCCATTCACTTTCCAATCCGAATGACGGAGCAGGTACGCGATGCCTTGCTGCCGAAAGTCCGCGAATTCCGGTGAATTCCAGGATTGCACCATCGGATTCGCAGGATACGCAGCTTCCGCCTTAGCGGCTCCGCGCGAAAAAATATAGAACGAAGTGTCCGCCGGCAAAATTTGCGGACCAAATTCCTGCGCCGCTGCCGGAAATGCAGCGAGAGAAAGTAGAACGATAATTGCGGCAAGGCGCGAGCGAGTGAGCATCAATAATCTCCAGTGCTTCAGAAATAAATTGTAATTCATTTCGGCGTTTTCAGATTGTTGTAAACCATCGCGAGTGCTGAATAAGCAAAAAGAAAGGCTCCGTTCTGCGCGTTCGTGCCGTGCACGCAAAAGACGGAGCCTTCTGATTTTGTTCGGTATTATTTCGCCGGCGTTGCCGCTGACGCAGCTTCCTTCGGCGTGGAAAGATATCCGCTAATCTTGTCCTTGCTCACGTCATTGACAACCAGTTCGTACGGCGCCCGCGCGCCATTCACGCGAAATTGCATCAGCTCGTCGAGAGTTTTGTCTTTCTTCTCGATTTGCTTGTCGTCCACAACCATGATCACCGTGTAACGATAGTGTTTTGAATCCACTTTGGTCAGCTGAAGTTGAATCGGACCAACCTTCTGCGGAGTCTTTGTTTTCGCCAACGAGAACTCAAAAATATTTCGCTCGCCCAGGCGCTTTAACTCTTCCACTTCCTCGTGATTCTTCGCGATCAAACCGCCTTGATTCGTCACGTCTCCAATCGCGCTGGTCAGTTTGCCTTTTGTTGTTTCCAAATCTTTTTTCGTGGTGTCTAGATCCGTCTTCGTGCCGGCCACGTCGGTGGAAACCGCCGAAATCTTGGCGTCACTTTCCGTTTTCACCTGGCCAATTTGCGTGCTCAGTTTATTGTCGCTGGCCTTTTGATCGATTTGAATTTGCTGCGCCAAACTGTGCGCGCGCGCAATTTCCGCTTCCGTTAAATTCACGTGACGCGACGTAACTTCCAGCTGGCCGCGCAATTCTGCGATGCGTCCATTCGCCTGATCCAGCCGCGCGGAAAGTTGATTCGACGCTTCCTGAGATTTCGCGAGATCGGAATTAAATTGCGTGCGCGTCGAGTATCCAGCCCAGGCCAGATAGCCGATGCCTCCCAGCAGAATTACGAAAACGAAATAAATCCAGCGCGGCAAAGCCGGCGCCTGTGTATTGTCAGACAAATTGTTACTCGGCGAAATGCTCATCTTTCCTCCATGTGCCTTGCTGACGTGGGCAACGTCCAGGCATGTGCGGTTTGATTATCACTGACGTCAATAGGGTTGTCTACGTCGACGGCGATTGGTGTTGATTGAACATCACTGTTGAGATGCTATGGCTCTTGAGAAAGTATCGCCACAAATGCCAGCTTTACCGTTGAAACGTCATCACCGCTTGTGCGGCCAGCGCGCCTCAATCGTAGTCGTCAATCCGCCGCGCGGAGTAAATTCTCCGCGCACCACGCACCAAACCGGTTTCGTCGCCGCCACAATATCTTTCAACATCCGGTTCACCGCATTCTCATAAAATATTCCCAAATTTCTGTAGCCCAGCAAATAAAGTTTCAGCGACTTCAATTCCAAACACGATTTCCGCGGCTCATATTCAATCAGTATCGACCCGTAATCCGGCATCCCCGTTTTCGGACAAACCGAAGTGTATTCCGGAAACGTCGTGGAAATCTTGTAACCGGGAAACTGATTCGGCCAAACGTCCAGCTTAGGAAGTTTCGCGTCGATCCCCGCGCGCGCGTGTTCGTCAGAATATCCTGAAGGCATTTTCTCTCTCCTGTGCCAAACATTATTGCATGACATGACGCCACGGTCCCGGTAGCACCGACACTCCTGTCGGTGCGCTCTTATTTCCCGCCGTCATTCTGAAACGCGTTCTTTGCGACCCGAATGCCTCTGCGGGACGAACCGATCAGGTTCGTTGCCTTGAAGAATCTCGGGTTTCGTCCGTCCGTAGGCAGTGAAGAGGAGTGCGAACCCGCCACAGCTTGAGCAACGGCGGGGCGGAGGCGGATACCCAGGTTCTCTAAATCCTTCCGCTATGGATAAATCGCGTTGCTTTAAGAACGATAATTCCCCATCGGGGCACGGTTATCACTCCCTATCAGTGCCCAGCCCCGTTCGCGACGAATCCTTGACGCTGTCAATAATTTAACGCTTGACACATTATTAAAAATAGTATCTCGCTTGCTTATAAGATGTAGTTGTTGTAACTGACCATAACAGTTGATATGTTGTACTTCTGGAGGTGCGGTCGGTGATCTTCGTTACGCCTTTCTATCGTAGTTTGCCTTTGCGCTGGTTCTTAAGCTTCAGATTAAGCGATATTGCTAGGCTTTCATTGTTTCTTTTCCTGCTTGTTTCAGCCCTCAGCCTAGTCGCCAACAATTCAGCCCTTGCCCAGGAGCGAGCCTATGGGCGCGTTTCAGAGAGAAGCATAAGATCACATCAAGTGATAAGGGGTGATCTTCCCGCCTATCCCGATGATGCCCTCAGGGAGAAAAAAAGCGGTGTCGCCGTGGTCGAAGTTCTGGTGGATGACGCCGCCCGCATAGCAAAAATCAGGGTCTGGGAGGCCCCAACCAAATAGATTGCGGAGGCAGTCCAAAAAACCGTCTCCGGATGGCAGTTCCGCCCGCTCACCCTAAAGGGGGAATCCAAGGCCAGAAGCTATTCGGGAAAACTTACCTTTTATTTTGTAATTGAGAACGGGAAGGGCAAAGTCTACGACCCGGCCGAGGCCCCCTTCGTAGGACATTTGCAGCACCCAATCATGTGAGTTTTTTCAAAGCTCCTTACCAGCGAAGTCGATTCGAAGGTTCGCAGTGGGCCAAGTACGAGAACTAAAACTCTGAGAGGAGAAACATGCGATGAATGTACCTAAGCATATTATGCCGTTTATTCGCATCATTGTGGTTGCTGGTTTGATGTTCATAGTTCATGGGCCAGCGCCCGTCAGGGCATGGTGTTGGGAATGCGAATTCACGGATCAAGGCGATCCGGTGTGCATCCAGAACACTTTGGGGTACGACGGTTGCACGGAAGATGTGGATAATCAGCAGTGTGATATGGGTAAGGACGGATGTGTATCTGACATCGACTGAGACTAAGCCGAGCGGAATTGGTTCGTGATTGCTAATTTCACTCAAGGGTGTTGCACAATCTAGCTAAGGCATCGATCCCACAGGGCAAAGGCTAGGTTGTGCAACAGGCTCTCCACGAACCGGTCTATGTAGGCGTAGCAGTGATGTTCGAGATACGAGTCGGAAGCGTCGCCCCAAGATTCGGATCTATTCACGCTGTTATGTCAGGCGAACGATGTGAACGAGGAAAGGAATTGAACTAATGAACTACCCGTCTAAGATTTTTCAGTGGATATTGAATGGGATAACCTTGTTAGCTGCGATCGGTGTATTGATGATTTTAGCCCTGCGCCTCACTGGATCCGGCTTTTTACTACAAGCCGACGCGCACGGCCCCGAAAAGGGCACCGTAGTTAAGCTAAACGGGATTGACTGGGCCTCAAACCACCAGACTCTTATTATGGTTCTCTCGACGAATTGCCATTTTTGCACCGCAAGCGCAGACTTTTACCGATCGCTCGCGCGAACCACTAATTCAACGCGCTCCACCCATTTGGTTGCGTTGTTTCCAGAATCCGTTTCAGAATCGCAGAATTACCTTAAGGAGAAACAAATAAGTATTAGCGATGTGCGCCAGGAGCGATTAGGCAGCCTCGGCATACACGCGACTCCGACGCTCGTACTGGTGGATAGCAGGGGGCACGTTCAAGCGAGTTGGTTGGGCAAGTTATCTCCGGGAGGAGAAAGAGATGTACTTGCGCATTTGGGAGCGGTTTTTCCGGAAAGATACGATTTCGTCGGCGCTAAGAAAAATAATGAGTCCGTCGGGCTGTCAGTGCCGGTCACAGGCTCGGAGTTGCGAAGCCTTCTAGCGAGCGGAAAGAATATCGAACTAATTGATATTCGCACCCGGGAGGAGTTCGGAGTGGCGCATATCGAAGCCGCCATTAATATCCCGATGGACGAGATTGCAAGTCGCGTTCCTCACGAGGTTGCGATGGACTCTAGGCTAGTCGTTTACTGCCATTTCTGTCCGCCCTGCGAAGCAGCTGAGAGTAACCAGGGGGTAATGTCGAAATGCGTTGTCGCAACAACTCTATTAGCAGAGGTCGGCCATGGCGGCGCCTCACTCGTGGCCGACGATCTCGCCGGCATTAGACGGGCTGGAGTACCGGTACTCGGAGATCCGGCAAAACTGGAGAATGAGGCAAGAACGGCGCGGTGAGTCGGATTGGCACGACTCGCGTTCGCTTGACTGGCGTCACAGGCTAGCCCCGCCGGTGCGGAGGGATTCAAGGGTGAAGTCAATGGCCGTCAGATTGACAATACTAGCTGTTTCGATTACGCTTGGCGTCGCATTTGCAGGCGAAAACCGATCGACGCCCGAGATACATGTGTCGGCGATATCGCCACCGGGCTACGAATATGACGTAGTCTCGATCAAACCGAATAACTCCCAGAGTAAAAGTTTCGTTTTCAGTTTTCCGGGCGACGGGATTTCCGCAAAGAACGTTCCGCTCAGATTGCTTGTTCAATACGCATTTGGCTTCACTGACAGCACTCGATTTTCGCAAATGCCGTCCTGGTTGGATTCGGAAAAATATGACATTGAAGCCAAAGTCGATCCCTCAATGCGTGAAACCCTGGCGAAGCTAAGCCGGGAGGAACGCAATCCTATTCGGCACCAGATGATTCAGGCACTTTTGACGGATCGGATGGGCTTTGCGTTTCATCACGAGACCAGAGAACTTAGGGTGTATTCGCTAACCGTCGCAGAGGGTGGGTCCAAACTTCAAGCGTCAAAACCGACTGCTGCTGATCCAAATCTGCGATGGGGTGGTGTTTGGTCCACATCGCCTCACGATGGAGTAGTGATTCTAAGTGGCCAACGGATCGACGTTGAGAGTCTTGCAAGAATGTTGACTTTGCATTCGCACAGGATCGTGACCGACAAGACAATCGGATTAACAGGAAGGTACGACATTACGCTACGATTCGTGCCGCAAGACGGCCAGGTCGAAATGCCGGGAGGGTTGACGCCAGTGGAAGCACCTGATCCTTTGGGTCCAGATCTTTTCTCCGCCGTTAAAGATCAACTGGGCTTAAAACTACAGCCGGGGAAAGGCCCCGTTGAAATCATAGTGATCGATCACATTGAACGACCCTCTAGGAATTAGCTCGAGGGAAAATGGAGTGACGAACGGAGGGGTAGAGAGGCGCCAGATTTAAAGGCAGTCAAATTTCACAACGTAAGATTCATGGAATGATCTTCATCTTATCCAGGTGTTGTTGGAAAACATGCGGTATACTTCGTGTTTACTGCAAAAACGCGCATCGTCGACAACCGTCGATAGAATAGCATCTGTGGTGCGCCGCACATGCATAATGAAGTCCGCATCGACAAAACGAGGATCTGCTGAATACATCTGACACAGATTGGTCATTCGATCATAATAAACCATCGGATCACATATAGTTCGAGCTGGCAATCCGCGTAGAAGTAGGTCAATAGTCGTCGACGTTTGGTCGCTGTAATGAGTGAGTGCGGTTACATCGCACACCTGCCGCGCTTCGACCATGTGCAACGCGAAAATTCGGCCCTGACCAGTGAGTACTTTGTCGCCGCGGTATAGGTATGGCAGCAACTGAA
>Ga0193726_1000969_pt1 | contig 25368 bp, 25 predicted proteins | sample H2c1metaG_FD_144928 | JGI IMG/M metagenome (GOLD analysis project Ga0193726, IMG submission 144928) | Soil microbial communities from a riparian zone of the East river system, Colorado, United States - H2c1 | ecosystem: Environmental > Terrestrial > Soil > Riparian zone | place: USA: East River...
GCAGGTAATTTTTCGCGGCGGCATGCTTCCACTCGAGCCCCCAAGCCGGTGTGCCCTGGGGTGCATAGATCATCTCGATGGGACGCCCGCCGGTCACCATTCCCGCGATGTAGGCACCGCCGATGAAGCCTAAGCCTCCGTGATCGAAATTATCGCCATTGAAGTCGTCGATGACCGTGGCGAGCGCGCCTGCGCCGATGAAGGGATTGATGATTTTGTCGTCGAAGAAAACATTGACCGATGACATGGTCTGGTAGGCGTAGTTCTTTCCCACGACGCCTTCACCTGTTTTCGGATCGTACGGTTTGCCGATGCCCGACAGCAGCAGCAGCCGTACGTTCTGCAAAACGTACGCAGACAGGATGACCATCTCGGCCGGCTGAAAGAATTCCTCACCCGCGCTGTTCACATAGGTAACGCCGGTCGCACGCTTCTTATCGGGCGTGAGCTCGACCCGCAAGACCTCACATTCTGTTTTCAGCGTGAAGTTCGATTTCCGTAGAAGATAGGGCAGCACCGTGGTTTGTGGGCTGGCTTTGGAGTAGTTGCCGCAGCCGAATTTTTCGCAAAACCCGCAGTAGGTACAGGCGCCCATCTGCGCGCCAAGCGGATTGGTATACGCTTCGGACATGTTGCCGGTGGGGTGCGGGAAAGGGTGGCGTCCGAGTTCAGCCGCTGCCTTGCCGAACAAAGTCGGCCCATAGGTTTGCGGCATCGGCGGGGTCGGATATTCGTAGGCTCGGGGCCCCTCGAACGGATTGCCGCCCGGCTGGATCTTCCCCCTTAGGTTTCCCGCCTTGCCGCTCGTGCCGCACAGCTTGTCGAACTGATCATAGAAAGGTTCGAGCTCGTCATACGTGATACCCCAATCTTGGACGGTGAGATCGTTGTCCGAGACCGCCTTTTTGCCGTAGCGCTGCTGGTTGTGACTCTTGGTGAGGAAATCCGTCGGCAAGAATCGCCAGATCTGGCCGTTCCAGTGCACGCCGCCGCTGCCGACGCCGGTGCCGAGCAGAAAGGAGCCCAGCCGGCGCATGGGCAGCGCGTCTTGATTGACATTGTTGCGGATGGTGAGGGTGTCATCCGCCAGATTCTGAAACAGATGATGGCGCCACATGTAGCGCAGCTCATCTTGGGCGAACCCGGTGGCAAAGTCCGTTGCAGTGTCGCGCCACGGTCCGCGCTCCAGCGCAACCACATTCAAACCCGCGTCGCACAGTTGTTGTCCCATGATGGCGCCGGTCCAGCCGAACCCCACCAGCACCGCATCGACAGGTTTCAGCGTCGTGGTCACGATCCCTCCGTCCAACCGGGCCGGCCCTTGAAACCCACTTGCGGATAAGGCACGCGCTCGCCGTGACGAGAAACCCATTCCTTATAATTGTAGTGGGCGCCCGGGAAACCAATCATCTTCCAGGCGCCCATATCTTTGTTGCCGCCGTAAATGGGATCGGAAAAATAGCCTTCCTTGGTGTTTTGCAGCAGCATGGCGAAAAAGGTTTTGCTGTCGACGCCGCCATCGAGCTTGACGTCGCCGTTCTCGAGCCCCTTCAGTAGTTTGTCCTGATCGGCCGTGGTGAGCGCGCTGAACGCGGCGGCGCCCAAATTCGCACTCACGTACTGATCGATTGCAGCAATGGCCGCCCGATAGAGTTGTGCGGGACTAAAGCGGCTTTGATAACCCTGCTCCGGTGTGCCCTTGGGCCATGGGCCGCCGAGAAAATAGTGATCGCCGCGTCCGAAAGGTCCGGCAAGTTGGCGGTCCAAGAAAAAAGGTACGTTGGCTTCAACCCCGCCGGGCCCCACCGGATCGTCTGGGATCAGCCGTCCGACTGCGGCTTCAATGAAAGCCGCCTCCGCGGTTGTAAAATATACATACCCGGACCCGGACACGCCTGGCGGCGCATCGGCGGTGCCTTCTTTCCACGGTACCGAACCACGAATCGTCTGCGGGGGCGCGCCGAGTTCGCCGTCGTGCACTGCCGCCGCAGTGGCGCCGGCTACTCCCGCAGCAACGCCGCCGATCAAGAAGTTGCGGCGATCAAGATTCACTTTCGTCCCCATGGCGCGCCCTCTGTGTGCTTACGCGGATTCATTGAGAATGCTTGCTCTCAGAATCAAGTTGAACTCGATTTGCAGAATCGTCAATAGGGTGCGCCCGCGCGACGTGGGCGCGGTTGCGCTATCATCCGCAGCGCACGCTTAAAAAAAGGGGAGAATCGTTTGAACGATAACAACAACGCGAGCATAAACCTGCCTTTGATCTCCGCCATCGTCGGCGTCGCCACCATCGGCGGCTTCATGTTCGGTTACGACAGCGGCGTGATCAACGGAACGCAGGACGGACTCAGGACCACGTTTCAATTGAGCGAGGCCTGGCTCGGCATCACTGTCAGCGCACTGTTGCCGGGCTGTGCAGTCGTCACCTTCGCGGCAGGCCGCTCCGCGGACCGGTGGGGCAGGCGCCGAGTCATGCTCGCTGCGGCAACGCTCTTCATCGTCAGCGCGCTGGCAGCCGGGGCGGCGGGCTCCGCTCTGATGATGATCATTGCACGCTTTGCCGCGGGCGTGGGTGTGGGCGCGGCCAGCGTCCTGTCGCCCGCTTACATCAGTGAAGTGACGCCGGCGAGCATGCGCGGCCGCCTATCGAGCGTGCAGCAGGTGATGATCATCGCGGGACTGACCGGCGCCTTTCTCGGCAACTATTTCTTGGCGCACACCGCCGGAAGATCCACCGAAGTGCTCTGGCTTGGGTATGCGGCCTGGCGCTGGATGTTCTGGATGCAGATCATTCCCGCGAGCGTGTTTCTACTGACACTGCTTTTCATCCCGGAAAGCCCGCGTTATTTGGTGGCTCGGGGCCGCCACGATGAAGCCAAGGGGGTGTTGACGCGGCTATTCGGTGCTGCCACCGCGGCAACAAAATCCTTGGAGATTCGCGGCTCACTCGCTGCCGACCACACTCCGCGTCTCTCCGATCTCATCGATCGCAAGACCGGGCGCCTACGGAACATCGTTTGGGTTGGAATCGGCCTGGCAACGTTTCAGCAGCTCGTGGGCATCAATGTGGTCTTCTACTACGGCGCGGTGCTGTGGCAGGCGGTTGGATTCAGCGAAGCGGATTCGCTAAAAATCAATATCCTGAGCGGATCGCTGTCCATTGCTGCCTGTCTTGCGGCGATTTTCCTGATAGACCGTATCGGCCGGAAACCCCTGCTGTTGATCGGTTCGATCGGCATGGCGTTGACGCTCGGCATTCTAACCGTTGCGTTTGCCACGGGTGACTTGACCAACAACACGCTGCATTTGGCGCCCAATGTGGGCGTGGTGGCGCTGATCAGCGCCAACTTGTACGTGGTATTTTTCAACGGGAGCTGGGGTCCGGTCATGTGGGTGATGCTGGGGGAGATGTTTCCCAACCAAATTCGCGGCTCCGGTCTTGCCGTCAGCGGTGCCGCGCAATGGACCGCAAACTTCCTGATCAGCGTGAGCTTTCCCTGGCTGGCCAAATTCATTGGGCTGCCGATCACCTATGGTTTCTACACCGCCTGTGCATTCATTTCGATTTTTTTCGTGCTCAAGATGGTCCACGAAACGCGCGGCACCGAGTTGGAGGACATGGTCGGATAGGCTGGCCCTCTCCTGTGCGCGCAATCACCGGCTGAGGCCGGCGTCGCGGAGGTAGTTGCGCGCTCATGCCGCTTTGTCCTTCAGCTTATGACTGTTGGCGGCGCGCAGCGACAGGTGGTAGATCTTTTTCAGCTCGACGATCTGCCCCAGGGTTTCCTTCGAAAACGCGGTCTTGCCTTCGAATGCGTGAAGCACGATGCCCTCGAGCAAATCCCCGAGCGACAGGTCTTTCAGTTCGGCAAGCGCTTTCAAGACTTTCAGAAGCCGTTTCTCGATCCTGATCCCCGTTTGAACCCTCTCGATTTCAATCATATTTGCCCCGTTGCGGTTAAATGTTGGTACATATATACCATAGTACATTGATACCACGGGAATGTCCCGGCGATGCATCGGCTCCCCTGTAAAGCCGCCCAAACGGGCGGGGGGCTGCATTTGCGGTACCATCGCCTCTGCCCGGTTCTCTTAACCGCCTGCGGCAGCGCGAATCGCGCATCGTCAGGCACGGATTGGAGCAATGAACAGCACGCCGTCCACCGATCGATCAAGCCCTGCCGCCATGCACGTTCGGCAATTCACGGCCGCCAAGTTGTTGTTGCTGGGCGCCCTTGGATTGCTTCTGTATGTGGCCCACCGGGCATTTATTCCCATTGCCCTGGCGCTTCTCGCGGCGCTGATTCTTTCCGGGCCCGTGGAGACGCTGCTGAAGTTCCGAATCCCGCGAAGCCTGAGCGCAACCGTAATCTTGATCTTCTTCCTGGCGGCAACCGCCGGGCTGGTCGATATGATGTGGGCCCCCGTGCAGCAATGGTATTCAACGGCGCCCGCGACCATGAAAACCATCAAACGCAAATTGGTGCCGGCCGCGAAATTCATGAATCGCGTGGAGGAGATCCGCGTCAGTGCCGGTAATATTGCCAGTGCCGGTAATATTGCCGGTGCTGCAAATCCTGCCGCCCCCGCCGCACCTATCGTTGCAAAAACGGAGGACTCGCCGGTTCTCATCCTCAACGCGACACGCGGCGTCATGGTCAGCGTATTGACGTTTATCATCGTGACGCTGTTTTTGCTGGCCGGGGGGCCGCCCATGTGTGCACGCATGACGGCGGCATTCGTCGACGATTTGAACTCGGTACACGTGCTCGATGTGATCGAAAAGGTCCGCAAAGAGGTCGGCAGATTCTACGTTACGACCGCCATTATCAATCTGGGCCTCGGTCTTGCGACCACCGGCATCATGATGCTCCTGGGAATGCCGACGCCTTATTTATGGGGCCTCGTTGCCGCGACGCTGAATTTCATCCCATATGCCGGTCCTGCGACGACGCTCATCATCGTGACGCTCGTGGCAGTCGTGAGCTTTGACAAGCTGGGCCAGGTTGCTGCCGTAGCGGCGAGTTATCTGGCTCTGACAGCCGTGGAAGGGCAGATCATTCAGCCGCTGTTCGTCGGCCGGCGGCTCGAGGTCAATCCGTTGCTGATCTTCCTGGCCTTATGGTTCGGCGGTCTCTTCTGGGGCATTGCGGGCGTCATACTGGCAACCCCGACGCTGGTGGCGCTCAAGGTAGTTGCCGAAAACGCGTTGAGCGGCAAGGCCTTGATGGAATTCTTGGGGCCGAACGATCCGGATCTGGAAAAGAGAAAAGGCCTGCAGCGACTGGTGCCGCCCATCGGGCGCAAGTCAAAAGCGTAGCGGGGGCTGCCGCCCATTTGGAGTGATCAAACTGGCTGAGTGCAAGGAGAAATAGATGACAAAGGGAAGCCGGGAAAAAGACATTAAACTGCTGGTGGCCAAATTCATAACGCTGGTCGAGTCCCTAAATCCCGGCGAGCGGCTATCGATTAGAAAGGTGGCCGCGCGCAAAAAACCAACTGCCAAGAAAAGTGCCGGAGAGGATGGTAAGCGTTCGCGGGCAAAGAAAGGAAAACCCTAGTCCTCTATCAATATGCCGGCCAGGTTGCCGGTCTTCTTTAGCCGTAAACGCACCTTCAGCCGCCAACGCATGATTTGTCAGCGTAGCTGGCTATCCTTGCTGCCGCGACGGTTATATCCGGCCGACCGCACCTCTTCACGGTCATGCGTATCCTGGCAGGAAAGGCATAACCGAACGCCGGGCACGGCATCGCGACGGGCCTGCGGAATCTCCGCCCCGCACTCGGCGCAGTGACTTAAAGAAGGTCCTTGCGGCAGGCGGCTTTTCGCAAGGCTGATCGCATCCTTGACGGTCGCGTCAATCTGCTCCTGTACCGCCCCTTCTTTCGCCCAACCGGTCGCCATCTGCCGCTCCTTCAAGCGATGCCGCAAACATCATACTTTAAGCCAAAAGGGTAAATTACAAGGCGCCGGCTCGTGCCTAGCGCTTTGTGTGGCCGATCGCGCGGCTCCCCGATCGATCGGCCAATAGCTCGCGGATCATGCCGTAGAGGAAGGCCGTCGTCAGCCCGAACAGAATCATGCCGTTAAGCGCCTCGAGCGCGCCCATCAGTTGCCAGTGATTTGCCAAGGCGAGGCGCTCATGACCGTAGGTCGTCATTGCACTCAGTGAGTAGAGTATCGCCGACTTGCCATCGGGGAGCGCTCCGAGGCGTTCATAGACGCCGGCCCAGATGGCCGCCTCGAGCGCGTGCAAGAGAATCGCGGCGAGCGTGGCGGCCCCGAGAATCAGCGCGAATGCGAGAAAACCGCGGCCTTTTTTAAGAAAGCGCTTTGCTCGTACGACCCGTTCATTGATGAAAACCAGACCGGTGACGTGAAAGATGACCGTAATGACGATCAACGGCAGGCTCCACGCCCAGTTCCCGTTCCAAACCGACGCATCATCCACTTGAGAGCTTTCCTGTGGGGAGGCGAATACCGTCGTCCGCAGCGTCCTTATAAACGGTGCGGCTTTCCCTGTCACTGGCGATTCGCCGGTACGCACGGCGCGCGGTCCGGCCTTTAAGAAGATCGAGAATAGCGTATTTGCGCGCCCGCGGGCGCACCGACCTGTCCAAATCGCCGCTCGCGTTTCGCATACTCATCGAGCGCCTGCTCGAAGGCCAGTTCATCGAAGTCCGGCCAGAAATCATCCACGAAGTGCAGCTCGGCGTACGCGCATTCCCACAATAAAAAGTCGCTCAATCGTTTCTCGCCGCCGGTGCGGATCAGAAGGTCGACGTCGGGCGTTACCGTCGCCGAATGGTCGACGCCGGCAAGATGTTCCCTGAAGCGCGATCGGTCGATGCCGGACTCGAGCGCCAGGCGCCGGCAGCTCTCCAGCATTGAATGCTGCGACGAGTAGTCGACCGCGATGCGCAGTCTCAATCCGGAGCACTGGGCGGTCGTGCGCTCGCTATGCTCGATGGTTCGCAGCACCTGTGGTGTCAAGCGGTCTCTTCGGCCCACCACATTGATCCGTATGGACCTCTCCAGGCAGCGCGGTGTCTGCGTCAACAGGTATCGGCGCAGGAGCGTGAACAGTGCGCCGACCTCGGTTTGCGGCCTGCGCCAGTTATCAGCGGAGAATGCATACAGGCTAAGCGTGCCGATGCCATGCCGCGCCGCGGCCTCGACAACTTTGTCGACGGCCTTGGCGCCGGCCCGGTGGCCGGCAGTGCGAGGCAGGCCGCGTTGCGAAGCCCAGCGCCCGTTGCCATCCATGATGATTGCTATGTGCATAAAAGTACTCTGTAACACAAAGTTAACGGCCCAATAAAAATCATGTACGGCGGGTAGCCTTGATCACCGCTTCGACATGATCGAGATATCGATTCAGGGCGCTTTTCCCCAATGCCGTCAGGCGATAGACAGTTCTTGGACGGCGCTGTTCGAAAGTCTTCGTGCAGGTCAGATATTTCGCTTCCTCGAGCTTGCGGGCATGCGCGCTCAAGTTGCCGTCACTGACATCGAACAGGGACTTGAGTTCGTTGAATGTCAGCTCGTCGCGCACGGCCAGGGCGCTCATGATTCCCAACCTGACGCGCTCGTACACCAGCCGGTCGAACGTCGCATCGCTGTTGTCGCGCGGCTGCGCGGGCACGGCGGTGAGCTGCGTGCGTTTCTGGGCCGCCTGAACCGCGGTGCGCGAGTTAGGCTTCGCGGCCATGGCTCATGCGCCGGATCAGAACGCCAAAGATGATGTGCAGTCCGCCGAACCCCGCGCCCAGCATCAATACCTGGAAGGCGTCCGCCAGAAGCAGCGCCGCCAGGCCGAACAGTATGAAGAGGGCACCCAGAGCCGCGATGACTCGCGTCGTTGCCGCACTGGCGGCGACCAGGGCACAGCCGTAGAGCAGCAGCCAGGTACCGGGAATGGCATGCAAGTTGCCGCCGTACCAATGCACTGCCGTCATGACCAGGCCCGCACCGATGGACGGGGCGAGGCACAGCGCAAATTTATGAAGCGGCGTGCCCGACAATCGCAAGTCCCGCAGCGACGATTCCCGCACGATCAGGAAACTGCCGACTACTGCGCCAATCAGGGCGGCTCCCAGCCAAATGCCCAACCAATAGTCGTGCAGGCCCGGCACTGTGCACAGCGCCGCCGCAATCAGTCCGATGGCCCCCAGGACGATGCCCGCGGAACCGGGGACCGCGAGTAAAGCAGCGCCGTCCATCGAGGATCGGATGTAGCGCAGCGTCGCGGCGGCATGTGAGTCGAGGCGTACGGTCGTGTTGGCCACGCATCGACACTAACGGAGTAAACCGTGCGTCGTCAAGTACTCTGCATTTTAGAGTTAACATAACGCACAAATTATTGGGCGTTTTCCCGCAATGGAATGTCACCTTCTTCCCGTGCTTTCCGATTTATCAAGTAACCGCCTTTCCGCTTGCGTATGGGAGTACGAAAAAATGAATGAGCCTGGATCTTGGGGATTCAATGCTGCGTTTCTGGCCGCCGCATTCGTTGCGATGACGGCGGGCGCACATCAGCCCGATAAAAGCGACGTCTCCGCCGATGCCGCCGGCGCGATCGAGACTTTTAACGTCAATGGGCATACCGACACCAAGGGTGCATTCTTTCAAAGTCTGGGCACCAACGGACGATCCTGCTCGACGTGTCATCTCGCAGATCAGGCCATGAGCATCTCTCCGCCGCAGATTCGCCAGCGCTTCGAGCAGACCCGCGGCCGCGATCCTTTGTTCAATGCGGTCGACGGCGCGAATTGCGGGGATGCCAAAACAGCGAGCGAGTCGGCGCATAGCCTGCTGCTGTCGCACGGGCTCATACGCATTGCATTGGCAGTGCCGTCCAATGCGCAATTTACCGTGACCGCCGTTCATGATCCTTATGGCTGTGCTTTGGCGCCCGACCCGGTAAGCGGCCAGATGATTTTGTCGACATACCGCCGGCCGCTGCCGAGCACGAACCTGCGAATGTTGAGCACCATGATGTGGGATGGCCGCGAGTCGCCGGCGGCCTCGGCGCTGAACAGCAAGGCAACCTTTGCCGCCAACCTGAACGCCGATCTCATGCAGCAAGCGAAGGATGCCGTTGCAATTCATGCACAAGGCAACAAGGTACCGACCGTTGCCCAGTTGAACGACATCATCGCGTTCGAAATGGGGCTCTCGACCGCGCAAGCATATGACCGGCATGCCGGCGACCTCGATGCACGCGGCGCGCTCGGGGGCGCCCGCAATTTGGCGGGCGAAGAATACTATCCGGGCATCAACGACGTGCTGGGCGCCGATCCCGACGGCATTGCATTTGACGAATCCAGCATGACTCTATTTGCGGCATGGGAGAACGGCGGCAATCCGCGCTATGAGGACAATGATGGCCGCAACCCACTTGAGCGTCGCGAGGCGCGCCGTGACATCGCGGCCGGAGAAGTGCTGTTCAATACCGCGCCCCTCACGATCAGCGCCGTGCGTGGGCTCAACGATAGCGCGGCACTGGGTAATCCCGTTTCCTTCAAAGGCACCTGCACCACCTGCCACGATTCGCCCAACGTCGGCAATCACTCCTTACCGCTGCCTTTGGATATCGGAATCGGGCACACGCAGCGTCCGGGACTTGAAAACGATCCCAATGTCGCGAAGGGCATTGCCGAGCTCGATGAGCCGGATCTGCCGGTCTTTTTGGTCAGAGGTTGCCCGACGCCATTCAGCGCCGGCCAGCCCGTCTCCTTTTACACCACTGACTTGGGCAAGGGGATGATCACGGGCTTGTGCAGCGATTTGAATCGGCTGAAAGGCCCCATCCTGCGCGGCTTGGCGGCGCGGGCGCCTTACTTCCACAACGGCGCCGCGGCCACCCTGTTGCAAGCGGTGAATTTTTACAATCAGCGATTCGCGATGAATCTGACTGACGAACAAAAGAACCAGCTCGTCGCCTTCTTGAATTCCCTCTAGAACGCCCAAGACGATCGCGTATCATGTTCCCGCCAATAATATGGCCGGCGCATGTTGCGTCGATCCGTCAAATACAGGGGATGGCAATGACGATGAAAATAAGAACAGGCTTGGGTGCGTTGCTGGCGATCGCCGCAATCTCGGCCGCACAATTGGCCGGCGCAGCAGACGTCACGGGCACTTGGATCATGGCGGTCGAGACCAGCGCGGGCAGCGGCTCACCGACATTTATCCTGGTTCAGAAAGGCGAAGCGCTTTCCGGCAGCTACAAAGGTCAACTGGGCGAGGCGCAAGTGACCGGCGCGGTCAAGGGCGATGACGTGACGATTGAATACAAAGTCGAAGGACAGGGTCAAACCCTCGCGGTGAAGTATTCAGGCAAGACAACCGATGGTAAGACGATGAGCGGCAAGGTGTCCCTCGGACAATTGGGCGAGGGAACTTTTACCGGCAAGAAACAGTAGCCGCTGCCGCACCCGTCCGACCGAATATTGTCGTCTCGGATATTAGAGGGGAGATCGCTCCCCTCGAGTCGATGAAATAGCCTCGCCAGTAGTCCGTCTTCCCGATTCGGCGGTCCATGGCGCTCCGGCGGCACGAGTTCTCGTAGTCCCGCTGGCCGCCTTTGCGAAGTAGTTCTCATCTTTCAAGTTTGCCCTGACCGTGACGGCCATTCAGGCCGCTCCGGAATAACCAAATGTGACTCAGGGCATGTCGTAAACCCTTCATTTGCCGGAACCTTATTGCGTTAAGCAAAACACTTCACATCCGTGGCGCACGAATGTGATCGCAGTGCAGCAAGGCCGCGTATACGGCGATCGCGATATGGGACCATAACGATGCCGAAAAGTCTGAGAAAACATGAGCTTGCCCCGACAGAGCCCGCGGCGCATCCGCCGCCCCAGTCGGTAAAAAGACAAAAGCTCCCGGTGCTTTTGGTCACCGCCGATGACTCCTTGTGGCCGCAAGTCGGCGCAGACTTGAATGGCGGTCTGGTTCTCAAGCAGCTCGATTCAGTCGACGAGCTGATCAGCTCCACGCCATCCGGCCAAGCCAGCATCGTCTTGTGGGATGCGCGCAATCACCCAGACCCTGCCGCCATCCTGTCGCGACTGCAACTGCACTCATCGCGCTTTGCCATCGTCGCGTTGGACGCTGAAACGAGTGGTGATGCGTGGGCGCTTCCCATCCAACATCGGCAGATCGTCGCCCATGTGGGACTGCCGATCGTCGGCAGTGTCTTGACCAGCGCCCTCGATAGCGCACACGAAGAAGTAAATTCGAGATTGGCGCTGTTGGGCGACGGTGACGGCGCGGTGCCACCGGCTGCCATAGCCGATTCTCCGAAGAAACCGTGGCTGGTGCCGGTCGTGATCGGCGGCGTGGTGATTGCCGCCGGGCTTGCATACTTTCTTACGCGCCAGGGGTCGACCGACGTCAAGCCGGCGCCCGCGGCGGCATCCGCGGCCGACAAGAGTGCGCCGGCGCCCGCTCCTGCTGCCGTCAAGCCACCGGCCGAAGCCGACGAGAAAGTGGATGCACTCATCGAGAAAGCCCAGCAAGCCATGCTTGACCGGCATTTCATCGATCCGGCGGCCGGCAGTGCGCTTTCCCTGTATCGAGAAGTGTTGATCATCAACCCCGACAACGGCGAGGCGCGGCAAGGCCTGCAGCGTCTTTTTGAGATACTCGTTGCGCGAGTGCAGACGGCACTCGATGACCGCAAGTTCGATGCCGCACTGCAGTTCCTGGAAACGGCGCGTAGCATCGATGCGAGCGATAAGCGGCTCTCCGCCCTCGATGAAAAAATCGCAAGCCTGCGTGCCGAACTGGGTCCGGCCCAGATTCTCGCGGCGCTGAATGCGCAGAATTTCGACCGCGCGACGCAGCTGATTGATGAGGCGGCGCGCACCAAAGCTCTGCCGCCGGCAAAACTCGCGCAGCTGCGCGATGAGGTCCATCGCCGACGCGATGACTTTGAAGTTGCGCGGCTGCTCAAGCTCGTCGACGCGCGCATACAACAGGATCATGTGATCGATCCGCACAACGATAGTGCGGTTTATTATCTGGATCAGGCAAAGCAGGCGGGCGCCAGTGGCGCGGCGCTGCAGGGGCAAGCTCAGGACTTGCTCAAGCGTCTGGTGCAATTGGGGCACAGCGCAGTTCAGCAGCGAAACTTCAATGACGCTGATCGAATCCTGACGGAAATGCACGGCATGGGCGCGCCGCAAGCGACGATTGCGGCCTTGCAGCGCGAACTCAACGCAGCCCACAGCCAGCCGGCGGCGCAGAAACCGGAATTGCCGCAGTACCTGGAGCTCGCGCAATCGCGCTTGGCCCAGGGCAAGTTGACCGAGCCCGACAATGACAGCGCCTTGTTCTATGTCAATCAACTGCGCACGGCCGACCCCAAGAACGGCGGACTGGCGCAGATCAGCGGCGCCGTGCAGGCGCAGATTCTCGACCGGGCACGCGTTTCGCTTGACGCCGGCGACAGGGAGAAGTCCGAGGCATTGGCGCAGTTGGCGGGCGGTCTCGGGGCGTCGCCGGATCTCGACGCGCTGAATGATCGAATTCGCCAAAAGAAGGCGGCCCGCGGTGATGTTCTGCAAATGCCGGAACAGTCCTTGACCCGCTTGAACAAACTCGATGTCCAATATCCCGTGCGGGCGCTGCAGACCAATGTCGAGGGATGGGTGGAGCTCGGCTATACCGTGGGACCCGACGGCACGGTAACAAACGTGAAGGTTCTCAATGCGGTGCCTCCTAGAGTGTTTGAGGCGTCCGCCAGCAAAGCGGTGAGCCACTTGCGCTACCAGCCGGTGGTGCAGGGCGGCAAGACGATCGCAGTCGGCACACAGGTACGCATCGTCTACCGCGTTCCTAAGTAGTGATGACGCAATGAACACTCAAACCGCAACAACGCCGTCGACGACCGCAATGACCCCGGCACTCGTTCCGCCGGCCGCCGCCGAACGCAGCCGTGGGACGGTTCTTTGCCTCATTGTTCACGACGAGTTGGAATTGAGACTGCGGCTGGCGGGCCTGGTGCGCCGCGCGATGCCGAAAATCGATGCCGACACGGTTACGCGTGCAGGCTTCGATGCCATATCGATCGAGCGCCTTCGCGCCTATGTGGCTGTGATGTTCATCGTCGAATTCAGCCCGCCGGATGCCGCGACGGGATCGCTGGCCTCTTTGCAGCGCCTGCATGAGCAGGCGCCGAATCTGCCCATTTTCGTGTTTGCGCGCGGCGGCAACGAGCGCAGCGCGGCACGCGCCATGAAACTCGGGGCAAGCGACTACTGGCCCATTCACTCCGTGATCGTGGGCGAACTTTGCGGCGCACTGCAGCCGTTGCTGGATCGCTCCGCAGCGGCCGGCGGCGCAACGAATGCGGCGGCAGATCGATGGCGCCAGCCGGAAGTGGCCGGCTATACCATGATGAAAAAGATTGCGCAGTCCACGGCGGCCAGCGTCTACCTGGCGCGCAACGATGAGTTCCCGCAGCCGGTCGCCTTGAAGGTCGAGGCAATCACCGGAGAGCACGTCGTATCGGACGCCGATCGCGAGCGCTTCACCAAGGAGTGCGAGATTCTCTCGAAGCTGAATCATCGCTCCATCGCAAATGTACTTGATTTCGGCACGACCGATGACTATTTGTATCTCGCGCTGGAATACTTCCCCTGCGGCAGCTTGCGCGAGCGCCTGAAACATCCGGTGAGCGAAGCGGACGCCGTCAACTATGCGCATCAGATCGGCGAAGCGCTGCAAATCGTTCACGCCGCGCGCGTGGTACATCGCGATCTGAAACCTTCCAATCTCATGCTGACCAACGAAAATCGCCTGGTTCTGATCGATTTCGGCTCGGCCAGAACACAGTTCATGCCGAGCGACCTGACGAAATCCGGCGATTGCACGGGCACGCCGTACTACGTCTGCCCGGAGCAGATCGATGATCGTGATCCCGACGCGCGGGGCGATCTCTACAGCCTCGGTGTGGTGCTCTACGAAATGCTCTCCGGCACATTGCCATTCATGGGAAAAACCCTTGCGGACATCCTGGCGGCACATCGCTCTGCCCCTGTGCCGCGGTTGCCCGCGCACTTGGCGCTCTACCAGCCGCTCATCGATCGCTTGCTCGCAAAAGATCCGAAAGACCGGTATGCCTCGGCCGCCGACTTTCTCGATGCCTTGGACGCCTTGCGTGCGCAATTGATGACTCGCAAACCCAGCAAACCACAGCGGAGCGCTTGATTCATGAACCTTCGTTTTGCCAGAGCTTTAGTTCCCCGTCTGTCGGGCGGCGGCCTCGTCGTGCTGGTTGTCATTCTTGCGGTCAGCTTCGTTGCAATCGTCCTGATACCAGGCCTGGAACTCGCCAGTGAGTTGGCCGACAGCACCGTGGCGCTGAAATTCGTCGGACAACAACAGCGCAATCCAGCGCTCATCCGCGCCTCGCTCGATTCGGCGCACGACCGCTTGACCACTCATGGCTATATCCAAGAGTCTCTGGACCAGCTGCGCGATGCGGCTACCAAGCTCGACGCCGGGCTGCATGAAATGAACGCCCCGCGGGCTGCCGGTTGGTTCGCGCTGCCGGGCGATTCCGCCAAGGGCGAACCGATGGCGGGCAAACATGCGGCGGCCCTGCGCGAACTGTGGGCCAAAGAACAGGAATCGCTCGAACCGATTCTGAGGTTCAAAGGCGTGCCCTACCAGGACAACGAATCAACCGGCACCGTGCTCAATGAGAGCGGCAAGCAATTGGAACGGGATATCGCCGCTTCCATCCGCACCGGCAAGCGCGTCCTGCCGCTGCTCGACAGCGAGCTGACGGCGATCTCCGCCGACTTGCAGACGGGCAACGCGCGATCCGCCACGCAGTTGCGGCTGGTCATGCTGACCGGCCTTTTCATCGCGATCGTGCTGGCGGCGCTCGTGACGACTTTGCTGCTCGCGCGCAAGCGCCAGGATGCATCGCTGCGCGAGGCGCGTCAGCAGACAGCCGATATCCTGCGCACCGTCAAGGACGGCTTGTTCCTGCTCGACGAGAATCTCGTGATCGGCGCGTCGTACTCGAGCGCGCTCGAATCATTGTTTGAGCGCAGCGACTTCGCCGGGCTGCCGTTCGAGAAATTGCTGCAAAACATCGTCTCTGAAAAGACGCTGGCGACCGCATTGAAGTTCGTCGGGGTGCTGTGGTCGGAGCGCACCAAAGAGAACCTGGTCAAAACGATCAACCCTCTCGGCGAGGTTGAAGTCAACTTCGACTCCGGGCAGGGCAAGCTCGCCACACGCTACCTGCAGTTTGAATTTCACCGCGTGCGCGTCGACGGGAAAATCACCCACGTACTGGTGTCGGTATCGGATGTCAGCGCCCGGGTGGATCTTGCCCGTGAACTGCAGTCCTCTCAATCCCAGGCGCAGGCGCAGGTCGATACCTTGCTGGGAATCTTGCATGTCGACCCGGCGCAGCTCGCCTCATTCTTGAACGACTCCAACGCCGCCATGAAAATGATCAATGCGGTGCTGCGTGAGCCGGCTCGCGAGGAAAGCGCGTTCCGCAAGAAGCTGGACACCCTTTTCCGGCAAGTGCACTCCGTCAAGGGCGAGGCCGCGGCGCTGGGATTGTCCTCCATCGAAAGCCGCGCGCATTCCTTCGAGGAAGACTTGAAGAATCTGCGCGAGAAATCGGATCTGTCCGGCAACGACTTCCTTCCGCTGGTCATCAAGCTGGATGACTTGTTGACGCACCTGCAATCGGTGGGCGATTTGGTGTCGCGCCTTGCGCGCTTGCATGTGGCGTCGAGCACGGGCGACGTGCACGAATCTCACACCGACACGGCGGTCATCGAGCGTGGCGGACCGGAAATCGTTGCCAGGTCGGATGGCAGCGTGACCTCGATGTTGCAGCAGCTGACGGCGCGGGTCGCCGGTGAAAATAACAAGGAAGCGGCGTTGCAATGCATGGGGTTCGATACGATACCCGATGAGTACCGGCGCATCGTCAAAGACATCGCTGTCCAGGCGGTGCGAAACTCGATCGTGCACGGCATCGAGCCGGCGGGCGACCGGCTTGGCGCCGGAAAGCCCACGCAGGGCCAGCTCAAGCTGATATTCCAGGAACTCGGCGACGCCGGCTACAAGCTCATCGCGGAAGATGACGGGCAGGGCTTGTCGACCGAAAAGATCAAGCACGCTGCGCTGAAGAAGGGGTTCATTACGCCTGAAAAGGCGGCGGTCCTGGATGCCAAACAGGTATTTTCCCTGCTTTTCCAATCGGGATTCTCCACCGTCGAGAATGCCACCAAGGATGCGGGGCGCGGCGTGGGCATGAATGTGATGGCCGGACTCATGCAGCAGATCGGCGGGAAGGTTTCCGTGGCCACGGTGCCCGGGAAATTTACGCGACTTACATTGAGCCTCCCGCCGGCGAAGCGCGCGGGTAATACGGAAGCGGCGTAATGAACAATGCGGTTGGCCACAAGGGTTCCCTGAAGCTCATGATCGTCGATGATTCCAACATCATTCGGCGGCGCATCGAACGCTCGCAGCAAATCGCCCGCTTGGAGGTTGTCGGTGCCGCCAGCAACGGCCGTGCCGCCGTCGAAATGTTCCGCCGCACGCAGCCTGACGTCGTCACCATGGATTTGACCATGCCGGAAATGGACGGCATAGAGTGCGTTGAGGAATTGGTCGCCATAAATGCCAACGTACTGATTCTGGTGGTTTCCGCGCTTGCCGACAAAGCAACCGCGGTGGAAGCCATTGAGAAGGGAGCGAACGGATTTCTATGCAAGCCGTTTACCGATCGTCAGCTCAACGATGCTTTGGAAGAGCTGCTGTCGGAGGCTTGAGATGTTCAAAGAAGCAGAAATCCGCACATTCATCGAGGGAACGACCAACTATTTCGAAACCTCTGCGCAACAGTCGGCGAGTGTCGGCTCACCCTACCTGGTCACCGACGGCAAGCCGGGAGCCTATGAATACACGGGAGTCATCGGCATCACCGGCGCGCGCAAGGGCGTCGTTTATTTCACGGCGCCGCGCGGCATGCTGACTGTATTGCTGATGCGCATGCAGGAAACCGACACCAGCGACGAAAATATCAAGGATCTCGTCGGCGAAGTGGCCAACACCATTTCCGGAAACGCGCGCCGGGACTTCGGCAAGAATTTCGTCATATCCGTGCCGGTCGTCATCGCGCACGACTTGGAGAAGGTGACGACGCCGCACCCGCGATCCTTCGTGATCCCCATCAACTGGCGCACGCATTCCGCCAAACTGGTGGTCTGCCTCGAGTAATACTGCGCGGCGGGAGCCGCGCTGCCTACTTCCCGTCGACCGAGAACGCCAGCAGAACGTTGATGCCGTTGCTGCCGGTCCGCGCTGCACCGTTGAATCCGGACATGGTGTACAGCATGCCGCCGGCGATGGTCGGTCCCATGCCGTCTATCCCGCCGCCGGGCTGCGTCTGGTTGCCGTTGACGGTGCTATAGGTCTGGGCGGTGGTGCTGAATTCCCACACGATCTTCCCGCTGGATGCATCGTAGGCTCGCAGCCATCCATCCAAGGTCCCCGAGAACACGAGGCCCGGCATGACGGCCGGTGCGGCGGATTGCGCGCGCACGCACGCGCCCTTGGCGTAGTCCTTGGATCGGTCGCCCGCATAATGGCAAGGGGCGATTGGCGCCGGAGTGCTCCAGATGATCTTGCCGCTGAAGGGGTCAAGCGCATTCAAGCCCGGCTTGCCGGGCATTTTGTACTCGGCAGAGGGCGGTGCGCCCGCCGCCGCGGCGATCTCGTTGAAGACCTGGCCGATATCGGAGTTCGGAACGAAGACGTAGCGGCTGTCCGCGCCAATACCCCATTCCACGCCGCCGAGCGGCGAGCCCGCGCCGACCTCGGTTTTCCAAAGCGTGCGCCCGCTGTCAGGATCGACGCCGTAGACGATGCCCGACTTCTGACCGGCCACGAGGATTTGCTTGGTGCCATGCTTGAATAAAATCGGCGTGGCGCCAAAGTCGAAGTCAGGACCCGTCGGCGTTGGACAGTTGGCCACCTTCACAGGACCGCTGCAGCCCACGATGAAATTGTCGTGAGTGGTGACCTGGTTTTTCCAGCGCACCTTGCCGGTCTTCATTTCCAAGGCGACGATGGCATCGGCGCCCCCGGTGGCTGCGTCTGTATAGCTGTCCCCCGTGACCACATAAACCAGCCCGCGCTTCGCATCCACCGTCGGCGATGCCCAGACGGGCGCGCCTGCCGGGCCTTGCATCAGTACGCCGTTGGCATTCTTGCGAGTGGGCGCCAATGGCTCAGTGATCATGGAGGTCTGCCACTGCTTCCGGCCGGTCTTTAGATCCAATGCGGCCAGACTTCCTCGAAACGTGCAGCAGGAATAATTCGGCTGCATGGCAGCGACTTCCTCGCCGGAGGAGAGCGGCACGAATATCTGGTCTCCCGACACCACCGGCGTGCCGGTGATGTTCGAGGCCGTGTGATCCGCCAGTGATTCGCTGTGCCATATTTCCTTGCCGGTTTGCGCATCGAACGCGCGCACCACGCGCTTGCCGACACCGACAAAGGTCGCCCAGCCGCTGGGCGAAATCGACGAGCGGATGATCATGGGTGTCGTGCGCGAGGAGGCATCCTCGATGGCCCAGTGCACACAACCGGACTTGGCATCCAAGGCATAGAACTTGCCGCCGCGGTTGGTGATGAAGAGCCAATCGCCGACCACGATGGGTTGACCGCCGCCCGGCATGGAAAAAGCCCACTTCACTTTCAAGCGAGGCACGTCGGCCGCGCGAATCCCAGGATTGGGCTGAAAGCGAGAGGAATTTTCATCGGGTCCCAAGGCGGGCCAGTCCGAGGCGCCGGCTTGGATGGGCCCGTTGGCCTCGCACATTTTATCGGCGCCCGCCGCGCCCAATTGTTGGCCGGGCGCCAGGAACAGCGCGACCGCTTCGATTTCCGGGCGCGACAAGCCCTTCGCCATGGGAGCCATCACGCCTGTCGTCAATGCGGTGACGATGTCTGCGGGGGTACGAAAGGCCAGTTCCGCCCGGGTGGGCGCCCGTTCCATCGCCGGTTCGTGGCAACTCTTGCAGCGAGTATTGAATACGGACTCGCCATTCGCCGGTTGAGTTGCGGTCTCCTGGGCCGTAAGTGCTCCCACGCCCAGCATGAATGTCACGGCGCACGCGCCGATCAAGGTCCGACTATTGCTCATGGAAACCAACTCCCCGGGGAAATCCGAATTCTATTTAGGAAAATCCAATCCAGCGCCCGGCCATGGCGACCATCAGCCACGCCGCCAACGTCAATGCCGTCACGCTGCGGATGCCGGCGCCTGAAGCGCCGCGCTTGACCAGAGGATTGAAAGCCAGATAGGTGAGCAGCAGCGCAGCGGCCAGCGAGATCATTTTCACCCAGAAGGCTTGCCGCCCGTAGAGCTTCACCGGCTCGGAAATCCCCAGCAATATGCCCGTGATCAGCAGCACGATGACCGCGCCATTCATATAGCGATGCGCGCTCTTGTAAATTTCAGCCGGCGGAGTCTTCAGGCCTACCCCCAATACCGCCAGGGAAATGATCAGTACGGAGCCCCCGAGCAGCGCCAGTGCCAGCAGATGAGTCGACTCTATCGCGGGAAACAACCACGTGGATTCTCGTATGGTCTGGCCGAGCGCCGAGGCCTCGATGTTTTGCGCGGTGTGATACAGGGTCATGGCTCAGCCCGGATCCAACGGACAGCCCGTGAGCTCCGCCATGGCGGGAGAGGTGATGCTGTCGCAGTCGAACCAGTTGTAGGCAATGAGCCGGCCGAAAACGATGACGCAGCCCCATGCTCCCAAGGAGATGACGGCACAGATCTTCGACTTTCGCGGCACCGGCCCTAAATCCCACGCCGCTTTGTCGCGTTCCACTTTGAAGGTGAAAATGGCGATGTTGACGGCCGCGATGAGGATCATGAGGCACTTCAGTCTGAACCAAAGGCTGTGATAAGTGCGGATCGGGATGGCCAGAAACAACATCGCGCCGGTGATCACCAGCAGCACGAAACCCGCCACGGTCCAGGGCAGCATCTTCGAGAGCATCTGCGACACCGGAACCTTAGTATAGGAAATACCTAACAACCTAAGGTCCACCATGGCGATGGTGCCGACAAATAGCATGATGGACATAACGTGCGCGGATTCTGTAATCGCGTACATGTACAGCGATTCGTGCAGTCCGATGCTCCAGGGCGTATCCGCCAATTTGGTGACCAGTCCCTCGAGCATTGATTCCCCGCTTGCTATGTTCAGTCCCGGCTACCCTTTGATTACTCGAACAATCTTAAGGACGCAACGGAAATTGTATTGCCAAAACAGCGATCTAAAGCGATTATAGGCGTCGATTATACGGGCCCGTTTCACGCCGTCCAGCAATGCTCGGCGTCGAAAGCAAGAATTGGATTATGTACAGGGTCTACTTCAATGTGTTGCCGGCTGGAGGAAATCTCAAATGAATTTTCGCACTGATAAGGCGGCGGGTCTTGCCGTTGTGTTGATCGCAATGGCCGCCATCGGCGCACCTGCATTGGCGCATCACGCGTTTCAGGCTGAGTTCGACGGCAACCAGCCGATCATGCTCCAGGGCAAAGTCACCAAGGTCGAGTGGATCAATCCGCATACCTGGGTGCATATGGACGTCCTCACCAACGGCGTATCTCAAGAATGGATGATTGAAGCAGGCACGCCGAATACGCTGCTGCGCGAGGGGCTCACGCGCGACTCGCTGAAGGCGGGCGAAGAAATCATCGTCCGCGGCTACCGGGCGAAGGATGCGCGCTGCCGTCCCGCCTGCAAAGCGAACGGCCGCGACGTCACGTTTTTGGATGGTCACAAAGTATTCATGGGCTCGAGCGGCACGGGTGCGCCGAAAGATGGCGCGGATCCGAACGAGAAATAAAAGCCCGCAGCGAACATCTAATGTCTTTGACCCAGGGGGAAGTTCTGAATAAGAAGATCAAAGTATTGGCTCTGGTGACCTTGACGGGATCGGTGGCGGCACTGACCCAGAGCTATGCGGCGCCCGCTGCGGCGCCCGGTGCATCGCCTCATAAGACACCGGCCGGCGGTGCAATCGACCGCGTTGCCGGACACCCCAATTTCAGCGGTGTCTGGTCGGTGATGAACACGGCCAATTGGGATATCGAGCCGCACCTGGCCAGTGCCGCACTGGAGTTGCGTGCAGGTCCGGTGGTTCCTGTGCCCGCCAAGGCGATCGTTGCTCTTGGCGCTGTGGGCTCGGTGCCCGCCGGCATGGGCGTGGTTGAAGGCGGAAAGATTCCTTACACGCCCGAAGCGCTTGCCAAAAAGCAGGACAATCAAAAGCACTATTTGGACCGCGACCCTGAGGTGAAGTGCGACCTGCCCGGCGTGCCGCGCGCCAACTACATGTCCATGCCGTTCCAGATCGTACAGTCCGCAAAGACAATGCTGTTCTCTTACGAGTACGACGGCGCGGTGCGCGACATTCTTTTCAACGACCCGGGTCCGGCGCCGATCGACAGCTGGATGGGCCAATCGGTTGGGAAATGGGAAGGCGATACTCTGGTGGTTACGGTCACCGGACAAAACGACAGTACTTGGTTCGACCGCGCGGGCAACTTTCATTCGGGAGATATGAAAGTGGTCGAGCGCTGGACCCTGATGAACGAGAACACGATTCACTACGAAGCTGAGATAACGGACCCGGGCACGTTCACCAGGCCGTGGAAGATGAGCATGCTCATCTATCGCCGTCTCGGCGACGATGCTCGATTGCAGCAGTTCAAATGTGTCGAGTTCGTCGAAGAACTCATGTATGGCGACTTGCGTAAGGAGCCCCTCAAGTGAGCACTAAGAAATTTACCGCCCTCCTGGCCGGCGCGGCGATGTCGGCGTTGGCTGTCTCCGCCGCACTCGCGGCTGCTGCCTCGCCGGCAGCGGGTGCCTACAAAGCGCCGTTGAACGCCTATGGTCAGCCGGATCTCGAAGGCACGTGGACCAACGCGTCGCTAACGGTGCTCGAACGGCCGAAAGAGTACGGCAACCGCAGGGCGATGACCGACGAAGAGGTCAAGAAGGTCGAAGGCGATGATGCAAAGCTCATGGCTGACGGCAACAAACCCACCGACCCGAACGTCAAGACCACCGATCTGCCGCACGATTGCGGCCGCGGATTCAGCGGTGCGGGCTGCGGCTACAACTCGGCGTGGATCGATCCCGGTTCAACGGTCATGCGTGTCAACGGCGAGCCGCGAACCTCGTTCATTACCGATCCTGCGGACGGGCACTTGCCGCCCTACAAGCCCGGCGTCGTCCAGACGAGCATGTATGTGCGCGCGCACTACGGCGAGAATCCGGAGAACCAGACGCTTGCCGAACGCTGCCTAACTTCGTTCGGCTACAGCGCCGGCCCGGTCATGCTGCCGTTGCTCTACAACAATAACTACGAGTTTGCGCAGAGCAAGGATACGGTGGCCATCGTTGTTGAAATGGTTCACGACGTGCGCATCATCCACATCGGCGCCAAGCACCGCACCGACGGCGCGCGGCCCTGGATGGGCGACTCCATCGGCTGGTACGAAGGGCCGACCTTGGTGGTTGAAACCACCAACTTCCCGGAGGCGACCGCGCTTCGCAGTGCTTGGAAAGAATTGAAGGTCACCGAGCGCTTCACCCGCGCCGGCCCGCATCGCATCCTGTACCAGTTCAAGGCCGAGGATCCGACGGTGTGGGACAGGCCGTGGAGCGGCGAATACGAGTTCAGTTCCTCGAAGGGCCGGATCTTCGAATACGCCTGCCATGAAGGCAACTACGCGCTTGAAGGCATTCTTTCCGGTGCTCGCGCGGACGAGGCCGCAGCGGCGGAGAAAGCCAAGGCAGCCGCTGCCAACAAGACTGCCGCAGCAACTCCTGCGGCGAGCGGAACCAAGAAACAGTAAATCATCAAGCAATTCAAAAAAAATGCCGCGCCCAAAAATTGGGTCGCGGCATTTTTTTTTGCGCGTCTTTTTTTGCGCGTCAATGCCGTGCGACGACGATCGGGTGCGAGGAGGAGAGGCCGCCGTCCACGGCAATGGCTTGCCCGTTGACGTAGGAGGCCGCATCGGACGCTAAAAACAAGGCGGTCTGTGCGATTTCCTGCGGCATGCCGTAGCGTTGCAGAGGATTCAGCTGCCCGATTTTACCTGCAGTGCCGCGCTCGCGTGCGCGTTCGAATATCGGGCGCGTCATGCCGGTTTCAATCAGGCCCGGGCAGACGGCGTTGATGCGAACGCCCGTGCCCGTCAACTGGTTTGCGATCGTCTGCACCATGCTGATGACGCCGGCTTTGCTGGCGCTATAGGGAACGCCGCCGGCGCCGGAGCGCAGGCCCGCAACCGACGCCGTGCAGATGATCGAACCGCGCCTTTGCTTGACCATCTCCATCGCAGCATACTTGGCCAAGAGGAACGTGCCGATCAAATTGATCTTGAGCACTTCCGTCCAGCGTTCGGTGGTCTCCTCGAAGAAAGGCACGAGGCCGCCGCTGATGCCGGCATTCGCATAGCACACATCGAGGCCGCCGAATTCTTCGAGCGCTGTGGCCACCGCGCCGGCAACATCCTCCTCCGCGGAGGAATCCCTGACCAAGGCGATGGCGCGGCCTCCCCCTGCGCGAATCGCCGCCGCCGTGGACTCGACTTCCGCCGCGCGATCCAGCGCCACCACCGCAGCCCCTTCGGCGGCGAACAACATGGCGCTGGCCCGACCGATGCCGCTTGCCGCGCCGGTCACGATCGCGGACTTGTCTTTTAATATGTTCATGCTGCGCAGTATCGCCGCATGGTTTATCAGTGGCAACAAAGGCAGCCGCGAACCGTGACCGCCGCGCGGCGCCGCCGCGTGTTTCAAGCCGCCGATGTTGTGCCTATACTTGATCCGGCACTTCACGACAAATTTTCGCTCTTGAGGGTACTTAAAATGACCGACGACTCCAACAAGATTTCTCGCCGCGAGTTTACGGCGCTGTCGCTGGCGGCCGGCGTCAGCGCAGCCGCCGGCGCTTCCGCTGCCGCGGCTACCGACATGGTGGACACAGACGTTGTTGTAACGACTGCCGACGGCAGCTGCGATGCTGCATTGATTCATCCCAAAGGGAAGGGTCCGTGGCCGGGCGTCATTCTATTCGTCGATATATTCGGCCTTCGGCCGACCATGCGTGACATGGCGAAGCGCTTGGCGGCGGACGGCTACAGCGTGCTGGTTCCGAATCCCTACTACCGTACTACCAAGGCGCCCGGATTGCCGGGAACGCTCGACTTCAGCAGTGCGGATGACCGTGCCAAGATCGCCAAGGTGCGCGATCCCTTGACCGATCGTGCGGTCATGTCGGATTCGACCGCCTATGTAAAATTCCTCGACTCACAGGCAATGGTTCACAAGAAAGCCAAGATGGGCGTGTTCGGCTATTGCATGGGCGGCCCAATGACCATGCAGGCGGCTGCTGCAAATCCGTCCCGAATAGGCGCCGGGGCTTCCTTCCACGGCGGAGGGTTGGTCACTGACAAGCCCGACAGCCCGCATCTCAAAGTGCCGCAGATGAAGGCGCAGTTTTATATCGCCATTGCGATGAATGATGACCAGCGCCAGCCGGATGCTGCACCTAAGCTGGCTGAAGCCTTCAAAGCGGTCAATTTGCCGGAGAAGCAAGAGGTCTATGCTGGCTGCCAGCACGGCTGGTGCGTCAAGGACATGCCCATGGGCCCGGATGGCAAGCCGCTCTACAACGAAGCCGGAGCTGAACGTGCGTGGGGTGAACTGACCGCGCTATACAAGCGCGCCCTCGTGTAAATCGGCAGTGATTCGCGGCGACGACTCGACCGTCGAGCCGTCGCCGCGCTCTGCCGGCCGAACATAATAAGAGCCGCGTTTTCTGCGATTAAAAGCCGTGCTTTTGGCGGTGTCCTTTAACTTCTCAAAGGGCACTGCGCGCTGTTACATTAGCCGGCCAAAACGACGGAACCTAGTTCTGCAGAGTGGAATAAAGAATGAGTACGAGTAAGGCTGGCTTCGAGGTCAAGAACGGCATCGCCGTCATCAAATTCGACAATCCGCCGGTGAATAGTTTGGGCCTCGAATTGCGGCAGGCCATTGTCGACGGCATCGAACGCGCCAATGCCGATGCCGCTGTCGAGGCGATTGTTTTGATCGGCGCAGGCGCCGGTTTTTCGGGAGGCGCGGACATTCGCGAATTCGGCACTCCCAAGGCGTCGACTCAGCCGCACCTGATGACGGTCATCAGCACCGTCGAAGGCAGCGCCAAACCGGTGATCGCCGCGATCAGCGGCGTGTGCATGGGTGGAGGTTTGGAACTCGCACTGT
>Ga0193726_1000970_pt1 | contig 25338 bp, 21 predicted proteins | sample H2c1metaG_FD_144928 | JGI IMG/M metagenome (GOLD analysis project Ga0193726, IMG submission 144928) | Soil microbial communities from a riparian zone of the East river system, Colorado, United States - H2c1 | ecosystem: Environmental > Terrestrial > Soil > Riparian zone | place: USA: East River...
CGCATCGGCCGCCGCTCCGCGATCTGATCGCTCGTGAGATAACGCCCCATCCCCATGCGCTTGCGATCTGCGAAACCAACGCGCTCGAGTCCCGGCACTGTTGCTTCGCTGACGACTGTGGCGAGAGTCGTTGCCGTCGGTTCCAGCTTCAGAGTGACTCGCTCTGTCTGGCGCGGAAGCACGTTCACGGTGACTTCGCTCGGACGAAATCCGATTCGATGTGCAGCCACGACCCATGAGCCCGCGGGCACGCGCGCAACGGCGAAAGAGCCGGCGCTATCGCTCACCCCGGAGGTACCGGTACCCTCGACGGTTACTCGCACGCCAGCGACGGGCCGGCCAGCTCCATCGACGACGCGACCTGCGACAGTCGCTGATCCAGTCGATTGGGGCAGAGGCTGGGAGCCGGTTGTTGCCAATTCACCTCCAGCGTTCGAGGTGGCGGCAACACTGACAACTGTCTTCCCCAGGAGGATCGTGTGCATGGCAAACGTTCTGCCGTCCATCGCCACCGGCAGCTCCGGTGTCTTGTCCAGCCCGCGTTCCGCCTGAAGTGTACCGCGCGTAGCAGCGCCCATCCCGCACAACGCGAATCGTCCGGTCTCGTCCGAAGTCGCGGACCTCACACGCGGAACACGGCGGCGAGAGACAGTCGCGACGTCAAGTTCCGTTTCTTCCCACGCGATCGTGACTCGCGCACCCGCGATCGGCGCTGACGTTTCTGGATCGAGTACCCGGCCGACGAGTGCTGCCGGGCCCAACCGTCGCGACGCCGGCGGACACCATTCAGCGATCAGCGTCTCCGCGGACGGCGTCGACAGCAGCACTTGACGGATGCTGTCCGGGCCGAAGCGCATCTGCTGCGACCCGATTGTCATCCCAAGTGAGTCCAGCATCGGATGGAAAACAGCGACTCGATACGATCCCGGCGGAATCGAGTCGATGCGAAAACGTCCCTCGGCATCCGACGTCGCCAGCAATGGCGTGCCGTCCACCATCACGGTCGCTCCCGTGAGTACACGGCCATTGATGCTGTCGACGACAACGCCGACGAGCATTCCCTGATGCGCCACGGGGCCGGCACCATTGTTTTGTCCCCCGGCGTACGCCGGCAGGACTAGAGATAGAACGACGGCAGATAAAGCCATTCCGATCGCAGACTGTCTATACATCTTGAGCTCCTGACTATTCATCGTGGATTCGTGATCACGCGATGCGAGAGTTTCTATAAACATCGGTGAGGAAGCGCGCAGTATTGCGCTTGCACGAACGCGCGAGAGATTCCGCAAAGCAATGGCGATGTCGAACCGCTACCACGCGGATACAGAACTTTGACACACTTTCACTGATTATCGACCGTTAATGATGGCCGACCGCTCGAAAACTCAAGAACCGTGCTTCAGCGCCGCTAACAATCCACTCCGTCAAGGGCTTGCTCAAGATCAGCGCACAGGTCTTCCGCCGCCTCGATCCCAACAGAGAGTCGCAACAGCGAATCACTGATACCGGCTATCTCCCTCGCTTCCGGACCCATCGCCGCGTGCGTCATTGTCGCTGGGTGCGCAACAAGACTCTCAACTCCGCCAAGCGATTCAGCCAGCGTGAAATGCCGGAGATTGTGCACCACATGTTCGACTGCTTTCTGGCCGCCTTTGACCTCGAAGCTGATCATCGCGCCGAATCCGAGCTGCTGCTTTTTCGCGAGAGCATATCCGGGATGACCGATCAGTCCAGGATAGTAAACGCGATTAACAGCAGGATGTGAGCTGAGGAGGTCCGCAACTTCTCCCGCGTTCTCCTCATGTACACGCATCCTTGCCGAGAGCGTGCGCACTCCGCGCAGCGTGAGATAGCTGTCGAAAGGTGCGCCAGCCACGCCGAGGCAGTTGGCCCACCACTCAAACTCCTGCGCGATCTCGGGCGTGCGAGCGATCACCGCACCGCCGACGACGTCGCTATGGCCGTTCAAATACTTCGTGGTCGAGTGCACCACGATGTCGGCTCCAAACTCCAACGGTCGCTGCAACGCCGGTGAAAGGAACGTGTTGTCGACAACCACCAGGCTTCCAATCACGTGAGCAGCCTCGCAAACGCTCTTGATGTCGGTAATCCGGAGCAGTGGATTGCTCGGTGTTTCGACCCACACAAGCCGTGGCGATCGAGCCAGGCTCCGCCAGCATGATATCCCGTCGGACAGATCCACGAAGTCCACCTCGAAATGACCACGAGCCGCCAGCGCGCGAAGGATTCGATGCGTTCCGCCGTAACAGTCGTGCGCGGCGACGACGACATCGCCGGGTCTGACGAGCGCCTGAAGCACCAGCGCGACCGCTGACATGCCGGAGCTGGTGACCACAGCCCCGGCTCCTCCTTCGAGCTCCGCGATTATCGTAGCGAGATGGGCGCGGGTTGGATTCCCCGACCGCGTATAATCGTACGTCCGCGCCTTGCCGAAGGACTCGAACGCGAATGTCGACGAGAGATGGATGGGTGGCACGACAGCTCCGTGTTCCCCATCCGCTGCGATTCCCGCCCGTACTGCCCGCGTCGTGAACTCGGCCGCACGAACACTTCCGTGTATGCCTCTTTCGCCATCGCCGCCGGGCGGCTCCACGGTGCGACGGGTACCGAGCGCCTGCGACGCCGCATTCGATTTCGGCTCCGTCTTCACGAGGGCGATTGTTCCTTTGAGAGTTGTCATTTGGATCTCAGACAGATTCAGGAAAACGTGAGCGGATATTGCCATCTTCACCGGCATCATCGAGGTATCGTCCTAACGCGGCTCTCGCATGATTCGACGTTGGCGTTTCGTTCTGCCCAAACACCGATAAATCGGCTTTCCCTTCCAGCGCAGCCGCGATGACTGGTCCAATGCGCTCCTCATCCTTGAGAAACGCGTCGTGACCAAAGACTGACGCGAGCTCGACTAGGTTGGACTGCCCGCCCAATCTTCGATGGAGTTGGCGGATGCTCTCAATCGACACGAGCTGATCCTCGACGACGCCGATCAGCGTGGCCGGCACTCTAATCGCTTCGGGCGTGACCGCGTGCAAATCCAGGGAGAGCGTCAGAGCACAGAAATCGTCGGGCGCGGTTCGGTCGGCGTAGTGCTCACCGCGCGCAATTACGTACTCCTCAGCCGGGAACGTGATATGGGGCCCGGTTGGATTGGGCTCGTTATGGAATCGCGTCGAGAATTCCGAACGGGTTCTGTAGGTAGTCATAGCCAGCGCTCGCGCCAGGGCGAGGCCATCGTGCGGGACGCCGGCGCTCGCTGAGAGTCTCACGATCCGGCGCTGGATCGCCCGAAGTGCTGTAGCCATCGGATCACTCTGGTGCGCTGCGCTGATCACGATGATGTGCTCAACCCGCTCGGGCGCGCGTGCGGCGAACGCGAGCGCAACCATTCCACCGTACGACGCTCCGACGATCGCCCGGACCTGGCCCACCTCGATCGCATCGAGCACGATCTCTACCGCGTGCGCCTGATCGAAGGTGGTTACGGCCCGCGGCGGATTGGATTGGTTGCCCACATTGCGCAAGCACGTGAGATAATCGATACCCACAACGCAATACTTGGTCGTGTCGATCGCTCGGCCAGGTCCGACAGCTGCCTCCCACCAACCTGGTGTCGCGTCCACCTCGTTCCGGGTGACGTGTCGCGAGGCAGATATGCCACCGAGCACCACCACGACCGGGCCGTCCACCGCGCCGCAGACTTCGTAGTGAATTGGCCCCAGGCCAAGCGCGAGCCCCACCCCGCGACGAGCAGCCGAATCGGGATTTGGTCCGTCCATCCGAACAACGGTTCCGAGTTTCACGGGAGTTCCTCCGTCGTCCGGGCCGCATGTGCCGTTGAATTAACGCCGAAAAAAGCCGGACCCGATCCGTTCGACCAGCTCTCACGGGAAGGGGCAGCCAATACGGTGCCGGGCCGACGGTTGGCCAACTCGGCGCACGGGGCGGCGTCAAGCGGGTAGCAGTGCTCGGGTGCCGGAAACTGCCCGCCCCTTACGTCCTGCGCGTACTCGCGAAACGCACGCTCGATTTCTGCACCGAGCTGCGCATACTGCTTGACGAACCTGGGCGCGATGTCCCCGACGAAGTTGCCAAGTATGTCGTGCGAGATTACCAGCTGCCCGTCAACGAAGGGACCCGCGCCGATACCGTAGACGGGAATCTCCAGCCTCTCCCGCACGTAAGCCGCTGCTTCACTTGGCATCGCTTCCAGCAGGATCGAGAATGCTCCTGCTTCCTGAAGCGCGAACGCGTCGTCGGTGAGTCGCTCGACGGCTGCGAGTGATTTTCCCTGAACCCTGTAGCCACCGAGCTGTGAAAGACTCTGAGGGGTGAGACCCAGGTGGCCCATGACGCAGATGCCGGCGTCGACCATCGCTCGCACCCGCTTCGCCATGCGGCGCCCGCCCTCACACTTGACCGCATCGCATCCCGCCGCGACGAATCGGCCGGCGTTGAGCACGGCCGTCTCATCGCTTGGCTGGTACGAGAGGAAGGGAAGATCGCCGACGATGAACGCGTGCTGCGCCGCGCGGCAGACGCTTTTCACGAAGACAATCATCTCGTCCATTCCCACGCCCAGTGTGTTCGGTAAGCCCATCATCGTCATCGCCGCCGAATCCCCGACGAGGATCATGTCGACGCCCGCGCGCTGCGCGAATATCGCGGTGGGATAATCATAGGCCGTGACGAAGACGGCTTTCTGATCACGCTGCTTGTACGCTCTGAGTGTGGTGGTCGTGATTTTCTTTGGCATAGTCGGATGATGGTTGTCAGGCAGCGACAGCAGGGAGCTGTGCTACCATGTGTTGTATTCGCTCGAGACCGAGCGCGATATTCGCGGGAGAATTGGCATATGAGAGTCGGAAGTATCCCTCGCCTGCAGATCCGAACGCCGTACCCGCGAGGCACGCCACTCCGTGCTCGTGGAGGAGATCGTGCGCCAATTCCTCCACAGTTTTACCAGCTCGTTCGAGTAGTTCTCGCACATCCGGAAACGCGTAGAAGGCGCCGCGCGGCATTTCACACCGGATACCGGGAATCGTGTTCAGGAGGGTCGTGACGAATCGGCCCCGCTTTGAGTACTCTGCGCGCATTTCACGAATGCAGCTCTGGGGACCGGTAAGCGCAGCGACTCCCGCATGCTGTACGAACGTCGCGGTACACGAAAACGTATTCGTTGCGAGAGTGACCACCGGATCGACAACTTGCGTGGGCAGCACGGCGTAGCCAAGTCGCCATCCCGTCATCGCGTATGATTTGGAGAACCCATCCACGATAGCGGTACGCTCAGCCATCCCCGGGAGCGCATGAATGCTCGAGAAGCATCCATCGTATTGCAGTCCCGAGTAGATCTCGTCGGTAACGACCATGAGATTCCGCTGTTGTGCGAATTCGGCGATCTCCTCGAGATCTCTCTTGGGAATGGCGCCTCCCGTCGGATTGTGAGGCGAGTTGAGGATGAGCACTCGGGTGTCTCGCGTGACCTTGGCGCGGAGCTCATCGGCGGTCACCGTAAAGCCGCGCGCGGGATCGAGGGCGTAGAAGACGGGATCAGCGCCGAGGAATCGTGTGATCGCTTCGTACGCCGGAAAGCCGATGTTGGGGAGTAGCACGTCCGTCTCTTCGTGAACGAGGGCGACCAGCGTTGAGAAGAGCGCTGACTTTCCTCCTGGAGTTACCACAACGTTTTCGGCAGTTGTCTTTACGCCACGATCGAGCAGATATTCGGCGATGGCGCCACGGAGCGCAGGAATTCCCGCCGGGGGTGCGTACTTCACATATCCATCGCGCAGGGCCTTCACTCCAGCTTCGACGATGTGGTCGGGGGTCGGGAAGTCGGGCTGACCGATCTCGAGGTGCACGATGTGCTTCCCCGCGGCTTCCAGCTTCTTCGCCGCGGCCAACACCTCGAATGCTCCTTCGCCTGTCAGTCGTAAGACTCGTGGCACCAGTTCCATCTCTTTGATTCCTCTCGGTTGATGCTCCCGCAAAGCAAAATGCCCGCAAGCTGTGATGGCCGCGGGCAGAGCTTTTTAGCGAGTTGTTTTACGTGGCTGCAATATGCGGCAAATCACCACGACGTCGATTGTATCCCACTGTTATTCTGGTCCGTACCTCTTATCAATGTTGAAAGCTTGCAGCTCCACCCGGTCGTGACTCTGAAGGTCTGGCGTTGAAGTGCGCATTCTCAATGACTCTCCACATCTCGTCCAGAGGAGCCTCGGGTGGGTCGCCGAGCCTTCGCAGAAGGTCGCTGAGCATTTCGTTGAAACGGTCTTCGTGCATCTATAGGTAAGACAGGTAAGATCGGCACTACCCCTACGTGGATGAGCAAACGCAAGTCAACCAAGAGTTTCCGAAACCTCCACTGTAGGGGATAGGTGTGTTTTCCCTGTCTTTAGTGTATGCCGATCACCGGACGCAGGCGGTTGATGATGGAACCACCTGCGGCTCTGGCATTGCCGGCCCATCCGCAACCTCGTTCTTCGCTCGATCTCAAGCTCCAAGAACATCTCGATGCGCTCGAGTCGGATGGGCTGCGACGAACGTTGCGTCGCATCGATCGCCGCTCCGAAGCACGCATTCACATCGGCGCGGCCTCGTACGTCGACTTTGCTTCCAACGACTACCTCGGCCTTGCTTGCGATCCACGCATTTCTGCCGCGGCCACGGATGCGCTCCGCGCGAACGGTACTGGCTCTGCAGCGGCTCGATCGATCTCCGGAAATCAGGCCATCCACGAGGAGCTGGAACGACAGATTGCGGATTTCAAGGGCACTGAGGCGGCTCTGCTCTTCACCAGCGGTTACGCGGCAAACCTCGGTGCCATTCCCGCGCTCGTCAGGAAAGGCGATGCCGTCTACACGGATAAGCTGAATCACGCTTCCTTGATCGACGGTTGCCGGCTTTCGCGCGCGGAGGTGCGAGTCTTCCCTCATCGCGACATAGCTGCACTCAGGCGAATGCTGGCGATGGACAAGGGCTTTCGCCGCAAGATGATCGTGGTCGATTCCGTGTTCTCGATGGACGGTGACATCTTCCCGCTCGACGACCTTGTCGGAGTAGCCGAGGAGAGCGGTGCCTGGACATACGTCGACGATGCGCATGCGACAGGTGTGCTTGGGGAGCGGGGAACAGGGAGCGTCGAGCATTTCGGCGTAGAGGGCAAGATCGACGTCGTGATGGGCACACTCGGCAAGGCGCTTGGAACCGCCGGAGCTTTCATCGCCGGATCGACGACGCTCGTTCAATTCCTGATCAATCGTGCGCGCTCCTTCGTGTTCACGACTGCACCGCCTGTTTCGATGGCTGCGGCCACCATCGAGGCACTTCACATTGCCCAGGAAGAAGGGTGGCGTCGAGAAAGGCTGAGGGCAAACGCTATCCGCCTCAGATCCGCGCTCGCCCCTTTGCTTCCGGATTATTGCTTTTACGATGATTCCTCGCCGCACATTCTTCCGGTTCCGGTCGGCTCCGCGGCGCATGTTGTCAGAATTGGCGCGGAGCTGCAGAGCCGCGGCTTTATCGTCGGAGTTGTGCGGCCGCCAAGCGTTCCGATGGGAACATCCCGGCTCCGGATAACGTCGAGCGCTGCCCACACTGAAGAGCAGATCGATGCGCTCGCATACCATTTGACTCAGATACTCCGCGATACTCGCGTTGCTTGACCCGGGCGTAGTCGCGCTGGATCGGGCGCATGTGTGGCATCCGTACACTCAACACGGCGCCCTGCGCGAGCTACTCGAGATCACGCGTGCCGACGGAGCCTTTCTCTACGATCGTGACGACCGGGCGATCTTCGACGGAATCTCGTCATGGTGGGTAACGTTGCACGGCCACGCACAGGTCGAGATCGTCGAGGCTATCTGCGAGCAGGCGTCGAGACTGGAGCAGGTGGTTTTCACCGAATTCACGCATGAACCGGCTGCCGCACTTGCGCATGAGCTATCGGCGGTGCTTCCAGGAAAGCTGAAGCGCTGCTTCTTTTCGGACGACGGATCGACGGCCGTTGAAGTCGCGCTCAAGATTGCGATTCAGTACTGGTCCAACGCTCGTGAGAAGCGCCCTATCATCGCGGCATTCGAGAAGGCCTATCACGGCGACACCTTTGGCGCGATGAGCGTGAGCGGGCGCGGGATCTTCACCGCGCCGTTCGAACAGCAGTTGTTCGAGGTCGTGCGGCTTCCGGATCCCAGTCGGGACGAAGTTCTTCCCGCGCTCGATCAGTTGATCGCCGATCGAGGCAGCGACCTGGCGGCGATTATCGTCGAGCCGCTGCTCCTCGGCGCCGGCGGGATGATAGTGTGGAACGAGCAGGTTCTTCGTGCCATCCGCGAGCGCGCTCGAGCGGCAGGAACACTTTTCATCGCCGACGAGGTATTGACCGGCTTCGGACGGACTGGTCCTCTCTTCGCGTGCGAACGAGCCGGGATTGACCCGGACATTATCTGCCTCTCGAAAGGGCTAACAGGCGGTTTTCTTCCCCTTGGCGTGACAGCGGTGCGCGAGGAGATCTTCGATCGCTTCATGACGGACGATCGCTCGCAAATGTTTTTTCATGGCCATTCTTACACCGCCAATCCCATTGCCTGTGCGGCTGCGCGCGCGAGCTTGCGCCTTCTCGATGCGACGTCGACACAGCGTCGCGCTACGATTGAAGCGGTTCATCGAGATCGACTCGAGCACCTCGGTAAGCACCCGAGGGTTCGCAATGCTCGCGTGCTTGGGACCCTCGCTGCCTTCGATCTCGCTGATTCATCCGGCTATCTCGATCCACGAGGTGCCGCGCTCGCGGACTATGCATTGAGCCGCGACGTCCTGCTGCGACCGCTCGGCGGCACGGTGTACTTGCTGCCTCCGTACTGCACGGACGCCCAGGATCTTTTATACGCCTATGAAGTCATTGGGCGTTTTCTGGATACCATGTGATTCGGCTCGGCATAACTGGTACCGATACGTCGGTCGGAAAGACCGTCGTTGCAGCAGGGCTGACTGGTTGGCTGAAAGCCCACGGGCTCGATCTCGCGGTGATGAAGCCGATCGAATCCGGTGGTGGACAGGATGCAGAGTTTCTGCATCGGGCTTCAGGGTTCTCGGGTTCTTTCGGTGACGTCTGTCCTTTCAGATTTGACGAGCCCCTCTCCCCATTTGCGGCTGCGAGCGCGCAAGGCTCGACGATAAACCTCGATCAGCTCGACGCCGCTTTCGCGCGCCTCTCGCAGGACCGCGCCGGAGTCATTGTCGAGGGTGCGGGCGGTCTTCTCGTGCCGATTACACAGACTGTGTCTTACGCGCAGCTGTTTGCCCGTTGGAAACTCGAGATCATCATCGTCGCCAATGATAGGCTTGGGGTGATTAATCATGTCCTGCTGACGGTGATGGCGGCCCGGGAACAGCGGCTCGAGATCGCAGGGATTGTGTTGAACTCCGTTCCTGCGGCAAATGGTACGACCGATCCGTCGACACAGAGCAACCTGGAGCGTTTGCAGCAGCTCGTGCCCGGGGTGCCGATAGTCCGCTTCTCGCAGGTCGCTGATCCTGAAGATCTGTCTCTTCTGATCCAGGAAGTAGAGAAGTCGGGACTTGGCCTGCTCGTTGGGAGCGGAGGTCGTTCCAGGCAACGACAATCATTCGCGCCAGAGTCATGAACGACATGCTTCGCTGGAATCGTCTCGCCCATCAGTCGCTCGCCGGAAACCTGATATCGCGCGACGACGCTCACATGGTACTTTCGGCGCCTGACTTCGAGCTGCTTGGCCAGCTGGCCGCCGCGTATCGGGTGCGGCGACGGTATTGGGGAAATCGCGTGCGCTTGCACTTTCTCCTCAATGCCCAGAGCGGGCTCTGTTCGGAAGACTGTCATTACTGCTCGCAGTCAAAGATCTCCGAGGCTGAGATCGAGAAGTACCCGCTGCTTGCTCGCGATAGAGTACTCGACGCGGCCGCACGCGCTGCCGCGCTAAAGGCAGGCACATTCTGCCTGGTAATTTCGGGGCGCTCGCCAGGCGAACGAGTCTTCAGCCGAATCCTGGAAGTGATCGCGGAGGTCAGAAGTAACTATGATCTTCGCGTCTGCGCATGTCTCGGGCTATTGAGCGCCGACCAGGCCCGTCGTCTCAAGGAGGCCGGCGCGAACACCGTGAATCACAACCTCAACACGTCCGAGAATTTTCACCCCCAGATTTGCGCGACGCACAGCTTTGCCGATCGCGAAGCAACCGTGCGAAATGTGCGGGACGCTGGACTATCGACTTGTTCCGGCGGGATTATCGGAATGGGGGAATCAGATGACGACATCATCGATCTTGCAATGTCGTTGCGTGAGCTGAAGGTCGAGAGCGTCCCTGTAAACTTTCTGATACCTATAGAAGGCACTCCGCTGGCAGGGCTGAACAAGCTCACACCAACGAAGTGCCTCCGCGTCCTCTGTCTGTTGCGCTTTATCCTTCCGTCGCAGAAGATCCGCATCGCGGGAGGGCGCGAATTTCACCTGCGATCATTGCAGCCGCTCGCACTTTATCCGGCTAACTCACTCTTCATCGGAGATTATCTGACAACGGCGGGGCAAAGTGCCAGAACGGATCTGGAAATGATACGCGATGCCGGATTCGTACTGGAAATGCCCGATGGAACCGAGCTCGAAGGCGACCCGCTCGCGGGGCTGGACCTGATCGATCCCATGGAGCCGGTGGGGTATGCCGCGATGGCAAGCGCGCCAACACGTGGCTGACCTGTCAGCTTGTTGCGCCACCAGGGTCCAACTGAGAGGCGCCGGTCAGAATCGAACTGACGAATAGCAGATTTGCAGTCTGCCGCCTTACCACTTGGCCACGGCGCCGTGCTACAAAGCTATCGGGTCCAGAGGCCCCAGAGCAATCGGACCGCGAAGATGCCGAACACCATTCCGACGACGAGTATCAGTCCAAGCACGAGAGTCGCGAATGAGATAGCACCCATCACGCTCCGCCTCTCACGATCTACCTCTGCGCGCGCAACGAGATGGTGCTCCAAGAGCGCCACATTCTTCATGTTCGCCTTCCACGCCGCATCGAACAGATCTCCAAGTGCCGGAATGGCGCCGAACAGTGTGTCGATGCCGACATTCACCAGCATCCTCGCCAGCGTGAACGACGGGACTTTCGCCCGCGCCGCCTCGAGGACGATGTAGCCGGCAAGCACTCCACCAATCAAATCGCCGACTACCGGAATCAACCCGATGATCGCATCGAGGCCGAACTTCCAGCCAAGTCCCGGAATGGTGATGGAATTGTCGAGCAACTTTGCCAGCACGCGCACGCGCTTGATCGCGCTCTCGGGATCATCGCCGAAAATCCCCTCCCGTGCGGAAACGACAATTCGTGGCTGTGTCCTGCTCACTGCGACACCTTTGCCTCGAGCGCCGACATGCGCTTCGGCCCCGGGTGAGGCTTGTCGCCCTTGATGGCGCCCCACAGAATGCGATTGAACAGATCATCGTTCGACATGTCTTCCTTCTCCAGCACCAGCTTCTTCGAAGCCTCGGCCAACGCTCCGCGCGCTGGATTCTTCTCGTCGAGCGGCACACTCGACTTGAGCGCGACGTATGGCGTAAGATCCGGCGTCGTCTCCCAGATCTCCCGCAGCGGGCGACTATAGTGATCGAACTGGGACATCCGTCCAAGCCCCAGGATGTCCTCGATGGTCGCCAGGACATCCGCCGTATTGGCGAATCGATGGAACACCTTGCCCCTGTTGTACGCTGAGATCACGAACATCGGTGATCGATGTGAATCGACATGATCCGGGCCGTCCTGCGCGTCGTCCTCGAGCACGAAGACTACCGTGTTCTTCCAGAACGGGCTCTTCGTCAGAGCCTCGATGATTCTCCCGAGCGCGAGGTCGTTGTCCGCCATGTACGCCCGCGGCGTTGGCTTGCCGGCCTCGGCGCCAGACGTATGGTCGTTCGGCAGCAGCATGATCTCGAGCGCCGGCAACTTGCCACTCCGCACGAATTCCTGAAACTCCTTCAACCAAACGTCGGCGCGTGCCTGATCGGGAATGTCGAGGTTCCATCCCGAGTACGCGGTGTTGGTGTGACCGACCAAAGCGGGTTTGTTAGCCGTTGTCGACACTGGTGTGCCCGCCGGAGGCGGCTCTCCCGCTTCCTCGACGAACTCGCCGTAATTCCTGTAGGTAATCCCCGCGCGCTCGGCGAGATTCCACAGATATCCACTGGACGGCTCGGACACGTCGTCATCCGGCACCTTGTCACGATTGAGCCCCTGATAATCGTAGCTCCGTCCCCGACCCGAGTAATTGGTCGGCGCCGTCTTCCCCGTGTAATCAGTCACGTAGGCCGCCGTCGACCAGTTGTGCCCGTCGGCGCTGACTTCGGCGTTCACGAAGAAGCGATCGAAGATGCCGAATCGCTCAGCGAGAGCATGATGGTTGGGCGAGACGCTGCGCGGAAAGAAGACAAGCGCCGTATCTCCGTCAGCCTGCTTGAGATCGCCGAGCACCTGATCGTAGGTCCGGTTCTCCTTGATGATGTAGATGACGTGCTCGAATGGCGGATACGCCTTCCGCTGCTGAGCGACGTTCCATCCGTTCGCCGAAGCAACGCGGTTGGAGAATCCATCGAGCGTTCCGCCGCTTGCCCTCGCCGCGGGTACGATTGTCAGCGTCCCGGCGATTTGTCCGAGCGTGTAGTCCCGGTTGTTGGCCGGGTTTGGCTGACTCGGCTGCGCGCGTTTGACGTTGGGTCCGGCGCCTCGACCCTTGCCGTTGACGACGATGACGTCGCTCTCATCCGCGAAAACCGCCGACGGGTACCAGCCAACGGGTATTCGCCCCGCCAACGCGTCGTTGCCTTTCGCTACTGCCACTCCGGATGTCGACGCCGAGAGATCGAAGATGGCGACGGCATTGTTGTCGGCCTCAGCAACGAAAAGACGCGTACCATCAGGTGATAGTGCCAGCGCGTTTGGAGTGCTTCCCTCCCCGGTCGCCGCCGGCGACGCATCGTTCAGCGTGGTGACTACACGCTGGCTGCGAGTATCGATGACGCTCACCCTGTCCGTGCTGCCCGATGCCACGAACAACCGGGAACCATCCGGACCGAGCGCAAGCGCGGACGGATGCCTGGCCACGCGGATCCTTGTTCCCGCTCCCAGGGTTCCATTCGCGCGTGCTGGAAAGGCCGACACCGTCCACCCGCCCCACGCGGACACGTACACCGTTCCATCGAGCCCAACGACGACTCCGTACGGATACTTCTCGGTGGCCAGTCGCTGCACGACACGACGCGACGCAACATCGACCACTGCCAGCGAATCGCCCAGATTTTCCGCGGCGTAAATCGTTCGCCCGTCGCGCGAGATGGCGATTCCCGCCGGATAGCGCGTACCATCTTTGTCCTTCGCTTTCGGCGCCAACGCGATCGAATCCGCGAGCGCCGCCCGGCCGTCACGCCAGTCGAATCGGTAGATCACGTCGCCGTTGCCGCCCGAGACGTACAATGATTTTCCGTCCGGACTGAAAGTGATTCCGAGGAACACTGCTGGAAGTGGAATCGTCTGGAGCAATTGTCCCGACGCCCTGTCGACGACCTGGATGCCCTGCTCCCTCCAGCCATTCAACAGCACGACGACGCGATTCTTTTCGGGCGAGATCGTCATCGCCAGCGGCATCGAGCCCAGTTCGTACGAGACTCCGGCGGGATCGAGTCGGGCCCCGGTTGGAAGGCGTCGAGCCCCCGACGGATCCTGCGCCGGGATGTCGGATGCGACTTGCGGAGATGGCGAACCGCATCCGCTAGCGATGAGCGCCAGCGCCGATACGCGGATGAATGTCTGATTCATGTGCAAAAAGATGGCATTGACACCCGATTCTGCCAGTCTGATACTCCGCCAATGCGTACCACTTCAGTAAAGCTCCGGATTGTGCCCGCGACAAAAAAAGATATCCCGCTGATTCGTGATCTCATTCTCGAGCTCGCCGAGTACGAACGGGCGCTTCCCGGCGAGGCGCCGGTTACGGAGAAAGATCTGGCCAAAACGCTGTTCGGCAAGCAGCCGGCCGCCGAAATTCTGATCGCCCGCCTCGGCGACGAGCCCGCTGGTTTCGCACTTTTCTTCCACAACTATTCCACCTGGCTCGGCAAGCGCGGAATCTATCTGGAGGATCTCTTCGTCAGGCCCTCGGCACGGAAACACGGAGTCGGGTTTGCCCTGCTGCAGGAGATCGCGCGGCTGGCTGTCGAGCGCGATTGCGGTCGCGTGGACTGGTCCGTGCTGAAGTGGAACGAGCTCGCGATTTCATTCTACAAACGGATTGGCGCTAAACCCATGGACGATTGGACGACCTTCCGGCTCACAGGCGACGCTCTCGCCCACGTAGCCGGAGCGAAGAAATGATCTACGGCCGCAGGCCGCGGCAGCTGTTCGTTGTCTGGGGAGTCTCGTTCATTGCGATCGGGCTGATCTATTGGCTCGAGTATTCCGCGCCTGCGCTGCACGAGCTGCTGCTGCCCTTCTATTGGATCATACTTGCCCTCGCGTTCTATCTCACCTGGCGGTGGCTGCGGGCGCGGTCACGCAAGGACCGCCGAGGAAAGGATCGCAGGCACACCGACCGCCGCGATCAGAACGACACTATTTCGTCCTGAGAATCGATAAGGCGAAGCCGGCAGGCACCGGCGCGCCCCGTGCGACAATGCGGCCACCTCCAATCGCTCCCGCTGCCACGCCAAAACGCAGGTAGGCCGCCGAGCCGTCGACGAGACTGACCGATGTGATGCCAGTGGCATCGAGCTGCTGCGTGGAAAGCGGCCACGCGCCGTCGTTCACGGCGGAGACCATCGAGCGGAGGTTCCAGCTCGGCTCCAGGTCTACCGACTGGGCTCCGGGAACGAAATCGTCAGCATAAGTCGCAACGGTCCAGTCTCGAATCCAGGCATTGAGATCCGGCGTTATCGCGCGCGTGAGATTCGGGATCCCGCGAATTCCGGACGGCGGGTTGGCAAGCTGGAACCACAGCTGGCTTTCTGACTCGCCGCGCCGGTCGGCAGCGTAGCGAAGGAACGACCAGATAGCGCCCCGCGTCGTGATGCTGGCGTTGCTACCGTATGGGGAACTGATCGGCGGATTGGTCAGGAATTCGCGAAACCGCCGGAAGTTCGCGGAACCAAAGTTGTCGAACGCGGTCTGCGTTTTCTGGGAAGACTGAATCAGCGAATACGCGATATTCTGTTCCGGTGCGAGTCCGCTCGCTCGATAGAACGTCAACTCCTCCGCTTCGTGCGCGAGACCTTCATCCAGAAACGTGTCCTCGAACGTGCTCGAGGCATTCACATAGAGATGCCGGGAAGCATTTATGATGTGCTGGAACTCGTGGGCGAGTGTTCCGACCGTCACGCTCCTCACGAATTCAACCGTCCGCACGTTCTTGTTGACGATCCCATCAGGGTCGGGAACCAGCATGTAGAACAGTTCCCCGAAGTTGCTTCCCGCGCAGCCCTGAAGGGAGCCATCTGTCGTCTTCGGAAACAGATCTCGGCTGTAGAAAAATCCGCCTACATAGAAAGTCTGGCTCGGAGGCGTGAGCTCGTTGACGGCACGTGTGAAGAACATGATCACGTGTTGGTTGCTGTCGATGTCTGTGGGGGCGCCGAAGTTGAGGGTATCGACAGGATACACCAGCGTGTCGAACGTACTTCCGAAATATTCGTAGTCGGACAGCGTGAAGCCGTTCGCCGGGTTGGCTGTGTCGCTCACGATTATCGCACGGTTGCTGATCGCGACGATTCGCCCTGTCCTGACGTTGGGGTTCGTGCAGGTGGACGAAGAATTCGTGTTGATGTTCATCAGGTCGCCGATCTGGGGTACAGCGACCGACAGGTTGAACCGACCCTCTTTCTCCTGCTTCGCAATCCGCGCGTGCGGAATCAGCGAGGTCAGGTCCCTCAGCGATCGCTCCCTCAGCGCCATTTCGAATGCATCGTCCTTGCGCAGCCTGGCGGAGCCAGCCTGCCGCGGCATCACTGGTGCGAGGCGATTCGGCGACACGCCAATGGTCGTGTTCCCCGTCGAGATCGAAAGCCGTAACAACGATCCCGCGAAATCCGAGAAGAATGGAACGGCAATGAACTCCGCCCCCCTCGTCGTGCCTTGCACGCAGAATTCAGAGGCCGCGGAACCCGAAAACAGGGCAACCTGCCCGACTTCGAGATCGAACGCGCTGGAACCGGCTGGGCATGGCGGTGGCAGAACGATCACCGTTCCTGTTCTTTGGAACGCCCCTGACGTTGCTCGAACCGTGGTTGTCTTGTCCGAAGCATGAGCCACGAGTATGGCGCCCGCGCCGAAATTGTCGGCGGTCACAATCGACGTATCAGCTGACTCGATAGTCGTCCCCATCAGGACAGTATTTCCAAATTTGTCAGCCGCACGCGCGTTGAGACGAAACGAATCGCCGATCCCGAGCAGTCTGACCGTGTCTCGGGAAAGGAGTAGCTGAGTGGGAGGGCCGGCGATCGCGACCGCGGTGAAGATGACCGGTTTGAGGCTGATGACTGTCGCCGTGACGGTCTGACTTCCCGCGATCGAGCCAAGCGTCCATTCCACCGTCGCCGCACCATTTGCATCGGTGACCGACGATGCCGCGCTGAGAGTTCCCGATGTTGTGGTCCAGGCGACCGCGATGCCTGCGAGTCTCCGGCCCAGGGAGTCCGAGACCTGGATGGTCAACTGTTGCTGAAGCTTACTCCCTACCTCCGATGCGCCAAGTAACGCGCCCGACACGAGAACGACGCTCGATGGCGGTCCGGGTTTCGGGCCCGATGCATCCCCGCACGCGATCATCTGAGCGACGACCGTGGCAGCAATGAACACGCTCAGCGGGGGAACGAGGCGCATATCTGTGAGGGACTTTAAACGAAGTGTATGCGCAACCGGAGTTCTGTACTACCTACCCGCGTAAGCTACCTGACGGAATCTTCCGCCGCTTGCGGGCCGCTGTGTCCGGTGTGGTTCTTCGTCGAGTCGCCGGCGTCGGGGAGCTCAGAGACTTTCTCGACGAAAATCTGAGTCAGCTCGTCGACCCGATCCTGAACTAGCATGTCGCTGGCGCGCGAGATGGTGGCCGCGCGATGCGTTACTTCGTCGATCGCTGCGCGCACTGTTGCCGCGCCCTCTACCGCGAGCATGCGTGACACTGCTGCCGACGGAGCGAGCTCTCCGACCAGGCATTGCACGAGAATTGCCCGAACTGCTGGCGGCTGCAGCCCCTCGGTGAGGCGAGTGACGGCTTCCGCTTCCATACCCGTGCGACTGCTCATATCAGTGTGATTTGAGATAGGCGACAGTAGCTCGATCGACGCGTTGATTCTCTGGCACAACACGCGCCAGACCGGGCCGGAATCAGTAACGACAATATTTCAAAAGGAGGGAGGAAGATGGCTGTACGAAAATCGTCACGTCGCCGGAAATACGGCAAGGCAGCCTCCAAGCGTGTCGAGAGCGCGATGCGACGGAGGAAGAAGGGAACCCTCAAATCCGGACGAAGTGGAAGGACGGTGAAGAGCCGGAAGCAGGCAATCGCCATCGGACTGTCCGAAGCGCGAAAGAAGGGCGCAAAGGTCCCTCGCAAGCGCACCGGACGAAAGAGCTCCGGTAGAAAGCGGAGCCGCTGACGCCGTCTCGCATTAGACAAGTAGCTAACTCAGCTCAGATTTCCCGTGTGGGACGTTCCCCACGCGGGTTTCATAGCCGGCGCGGATCTTCAGTACTTGGCGAGATAGCTGTCGAGCTCCCACTGCGAAACCTGGGTGATGTACTCCTGCCACTCTAGACGCTTCGCGGCAAGAAACTGAGTCGTGATATGCTCGCCCAGAGCTTCGGTGATCACATCATCCTTCTCCAGCTCATTGCACGCTTCGCCGAGGTTGTGCGGCAGGTCGTCGATCCGGAGCCGCCGCTTCTCCCGGTGCGACATCTCCCAGATGTTGGTGTTGACCGGCTCGCGCGGATCTGCCTCGGTCGCGATGCCATCGAGTCCCGCCGCCAGTTGGACCGCCAGCGCGAGGTAGGGATTGGCGGAGGGATCCGGTATCCGCAGCTCGATTCTCGTCCCCGAGCCGCGTCGATCGGGAATCCGGATCATGGGCGACCGGTTGCGCATCGACCACGCCACATTGACCGGCGCTTCAAACCCGGGCACGAGGCGCTTGTAGGAATTGACCAAAGGGTTCGTGATCGCCGAAAAGCCGCGCGCGTGCCTGAGCAGCCCTCCTATGTAGTGAAGCGCCGTGCTCGAGAGCTCCCACTCTGCTTTCTCGTCCCAGAATGCGTTCTCCTTCCCGCGGAAAAGTGATTGATGCGTGTGCATGCCGCTTCCATTCTGCCCGAAAATCGGCTTCGGCATGAACGACGCGGTAAGCCCGAACGTTCGCGCGACGTATTTCACCACGAACCGGAATGTCGTGATGTTGTCGGCCGTTTTCAGCGCCTCGGCGTACCTGAAATCGATCTCGTGCTGCCCATGAGCGACTTCGTGGTGCGCGGCTTCGACCTCGAAGCCCATCCGCTCGAGCACATCGACGATCGCGCGCCGCGCATCCTCGCCTAGGTCGGCGGGCGCGAGATCGAAATACGATCCGACATCGTGGGTGAGCGTCGAAGGCTCCTCATCCGCGCGCGGCTTGAACATGAAGAATTCGGCTTCCATCCCCGCGTTCATCGTGTAGCCGAGCTTGGCTGCGCGGGCGATCATTTTTCTGAGGATGCCCCGGGGATCCCCGGCAAAGGGGATTCCATCGGGGGTGTTGATGTCGCAAATGAGCCTTGCAACACGACTCTTCTCGTCGCCCCACGGGAATATCTGAAACGTGCTGAAATCCGGGGCCAGCAACATGTCCGATTCCTCGATCCGGACGAACCCTTCGATCGAGGAGCCATCGAACATGATGTCGCCCGCGAGCGCCTTCTCGAATTGCGACGCCGGGAGCTCGACGTTCTTGTTGATGCCGAGGATGTCCGTGAATTGCAGTCTGAGGAAGCGGATGTTGTTGGCGGCGGCGAGGTCCAGGATGTCCTGAGCCGTGGCGCCCGAGGTATCGGGAATCTGGGAGCGATGTCGGGGCATTGGCCTGAACGTAGCCCTGTTACTATTTTTTTGCAAATAATGCACGAAAATGAGCGCGTTCCTTGCGGAATACGACCCAAATAGCGATTTTGATCGATCAAACGTGCAGATTATGCATATTGTGGCCTACTTCCAGCACATACTTCTATGACCGCTGCCGCGATTACTCCCCGTAAAGCTCTACTGACCGAGATCTCGAACAAGGAGCCTCGAATCGCCCCAGGCTTCAACAAAGATGGGATCCCTGGGCCGACTTCCCAGTATTTCGGCGTCAACATCCTTGGAGTAAGGCAGCTGCGCGACAAGCTTCCGAAAGAAGTCTTCAACAGCCTCGCCGCCTCGATCCGGCATGGCAAGAAGCTCGATCGGGCAATTGCACCGGTCGTCGCGCAGGTCATCAAGGAGTGGGCAATCTCTCGCGGCGTGACCCACTTCACTCACTGGTTCCAACCGCAGACTGGACTCACCGCGGAAAAGCACGACGCCTTCTTCGCATTCGATGAAGACCGGCAGCCAGTGGAATCGTTCACTGGCGACCAGCTGATTCAGAGCGAGCCCGATGCATCGAGCTTCCCGTCCGGCGGGCTGCGCGCGACCTGGGAGGCGCGCGGCTACACGGCGTGGAACCCCGCGAGTCCTGTGTTCATCGTCGAAGCGACCGGTGCTCGCACACTTTGCATCCCCTCGGTTTTCATCGGATACAACGGCGAAGCGCTCGATGAAATGACTCCGCTGCTCAGAAGCTCGGATGTGCTTTCACAGAAATCGGTCGCGCTCCTCGAGCTGCTTGGCGACAAAGGAGTGCAGCGCGTCTTCACAACGCTCGGACCCGAGCAGGAATACTTCCTCATCGACCGTGCACACTTCGCGCTTCGCCCCGATCTCGTGATGGGCGCCCGCACTCTCATGGGCGCTCCTCCGCCGCGCGGGCAGCAGCTGGAAGACCACTACTTCGGCGGAATTCCGGAGCGAATTCAGGGCTGCATTGCCGAAGCCGAGTTCGAGCTGTACAAGCTCGGAGTACCCATCACTACTCGTCACAACGAAGTCGCGCCTTGCCAGTTCGAGATGGCGCCGTATTTCGAGGAGACCGATCTGGCGGTCGATCACAACATGCTCGTGATGGCGACGCTCAGGCGCGTTGCGCTCCGACATGGCCTCCAGGCGCTGCTGCACGAAAAACCGTTCGCGGGGATCAACGGCTCCGGAAAGCATTGCAACTGGTCGATGTCGGTGATTGCGGATTCCACGGAACTCGATGGCCTGAACCTCCTCAAGCCAGGAAAGACGCCTCACCACAACATCCGGTTCCTCGTCTTCCTCGCCGCCGTGCTGAGGGGAGTGCACAAGCACTCAGGGCTTCTCCGCGCCGGAATCGCCACCTCGGGCAACGAGCACCGGCTTGGTGCCAACGAAGCTCCGCCCGCGATCATCTCGGTCTTTATGGGCGAAATGCTCACCAAGGTCATCGAAGAGATCGCCGCGGGAAAGAGCTCTGGATCCGCCGAACAGGAAATGATCAAGCTGGGAGTAGCAAAGCTGCCCGAAGTTCAGCGCGACAATACCGACCGCAATCGCACTTCTCCGTTCGCGTTCACCGGTCAGAAGTTCGAGTTCCGCGCTGTCGGATCCTCTGCGTCGATCGCATTCCCCGTCGCGCTGCTGAACACTGTCGTCGCAGAATCGATCGGCGAGATCACGGATTCGCTGCGCGAGACTCTCAAGAAGACCAAATCGGTCGATGACGCGGTGCTCAAGGTCGTTCGCGAGGTATTCAAGGAGACATCGGCGATTCGCTTCGAGGGCAACAACTATTCGGAGGAGTGGGTCGTTGAAGCCAAAAAGCGCGGACTCCCGAACCTGCGCCGGACTCCCGAGGCACTCAAGGAGCTCGTGTCCAAGCAGTCGCGCGGAATTCTTACCAAGCTCGGCGTTCTCACCAAGGAAGAACTGGAGTCCCGCTATCACGTTCGCGTGGAGCGTTACGTGAAGGACATGCTGATCGAGATGCACACGATGCGCGAGATGGTGGACACAATGGTTGTCCCGGCCGCGTATGGCTACCTCGGTCTTCTTTCCAAGTCGGCTTCACAAGCGAAGGCCGCCGGTGTCGCGGTGATTCCGCAGGTAGCAACCGCGAATCAGGTGGGCGAGCTGGTGCAGGAGCTCCAGGAATTTCGCGAGGATCTGAGCGACGTCATCGCCCGAGCCGAAGCGAAGCACGATGACCCGGCCGGCCAGGCCGAGATGCTCACATCGGAAGGAGCCGACGCGATGGCGGAAGTGCGCAAAGTCTGCGATGCCCTCGAGCTGCTGGTCGGGGATGATTACTGGCCGCTGCCGAAGTACCGGGAGATGCTCTTCCCCGTTTGACGGCAAACTGCAGTTAGAATCCTGAGTCCGCCTCGATGCACGAAGGAACGCGCCTGACTATTTTCAGCGAATGGCGCCTCCTTCCGACTCATCCGGCTCCGCGACAACCTGCCCCTCCTGTGGCGGTACAGGTAGCGGCCACTACTGCGCGAACTGCGGCGCCCCACTGGCGGGAGCCACCTGCGCTTCCTGCAGCGCCGCTCTGAGCGCAGGCGCCAGATTCTGCCACCGTTGCGGCACCCCGGTCGGGGCCGGTACTTCGGTCACCACCCGGGAATCGAGAACGAGTACCCTTCCATGGATCGTTGCTGCCCTGGCCTTTCTCGCGCTCTTCGCAATGGCGGCCGGTCGTGGCTTCAATGCCCGTCGCGGCAGCACCGTTGACGGTTCGCAAAATGCGTTGCCACAAGCGGGACTCGACGATCGTGGGGCTCCCGCCGAGGACCAATCGGCCGGAATGCGCGCCCCCGACATCTCGGGCCTGTCGCCGCAGGAACGCGCCGATCGCCTTTACAACCGCGTCATGTTGCTCGCCACTCAGGGTAAGATCGATAGCGTCCAGTTCTTTGCGCCAATGGCGTTGACCGCGTATCAAATGCTCTCGCCCCTCAATGCAGACCAGCGCTACGACATGGGCCGGATCGGCGAGGTCGCGGGGGCATTCCCGCTGGCGAAAGCCCAGGCGGATACGATTCTTCGCGGGAATCCGAATCACCTTCTCGGACTTATTCTGGAAGCACGTCTCGCCAGCCTGGCGGGAGACACCGCTCAACTGCATTCCTACGAGCGAAGGCTCGTTGCTGCACAGAAGACAGAGCTCGCAAAGAAGCGCGATGAGTACGTACGCCACCACGACGACATCACCGCCGCCCTGGTGCAGGCCCGGAAAAGTCTCGGAATAAAATCATGACTTCACCAAGCACTATTCACCTTGCCCATAGCCCCGATTCGGACGATGCGTTCATGTTTTACGCGCTCGCCGATGGGCAGATCGATACCCAGGGGATCAGCTACGTCCACGAGCTCCAGGACATCGAGACGCTGAATGGCCGCGCTCTCCGCGGCGAGCTTGATGTGACCGCGGTTTCGATTCATGCCTACGCGTACCTCTCGGAGCTGTACGCCCTGCTCCCCCACGGTGCATCGATGGGTGATGGTTACGGCCCCATGCTCGTCGCGAAGCGACCGATGACGCACGACGACATTAAGGGCAAGCGGGTAGCAGTGCCCGGTTTGAAGACGAGCGCATACCTGGCGTTGAAGCTCTTTCAGCCGGACTTCATTGCGGTCGTGGTCCCCTTCGATCAGATCGAGCAGTCAGTCCTGCGCGGCGATGTGGACGCCGGGCTACTGATTCACGAGGGGCAGCTCACGTACAAGGACGACGGTCTGCATCTCGTCGCCGACATGGGCGCCTGGTGGCTCGAGAAAACAGGCTTGCCGCTTCCGCTCGGCGGCAATGTGATCCGGAAAGCCATGCCGCGCGACGTCCAGAAAAAAGTCTCGCGACACCTTCGCGAGAGCATCGCGTACGGCCTCGATCACCGCAAGGATGCCCTCGACCACGCGATGCGTTACGCGCGCGGCCTCGATCGCGGCAAGGCCGACACATTCGTCGGGATGTACGTGAACGATTGGACGCTCGACTACGGCGAGCGCGGGCGCGCGGCCATTCGGCTCTTTCTCGACGAAGGTGTCAAGTCGGGCGTGATAACGCGCCCGGTCACAGTGGAGTTCATTGACGACTGAGCTCGTCGCCGAGCTCGAGCGTCGCGCCGCACGATTTGCGGCGGTCGCGACGGTGCAGCAAGCCATATCCGCTACCATCTCGCTGAACGAAGCGTACCGCGAGATCTACAAGGCGGTCGCCTCGGTGGTCGATGCTCCGTGCTTTGCTCTGATGATCGCCGACTCCGTAAGCGAAAAGTTCAACGCCCAATGCATCATCGTCGATTCCCAAGAGCGCGAGGGAGAATCTGTCCTCGATTTCCCGAATGGAACTGAGACGATAAGCAAAGTCTTCCAGACCGGCGTGCCGATTGTTTCCTCGAAGCCCGAGCGCTGGTGGATGGGAACCATCTTCCAGGTCGCCTCGAAGCGGGAAGTCAAAAGCGAGATCACCGCGCCCCTTACCTACCACGATCGAACAGTGGGAGTGATGCAGGTCCTTTCGTACAAGACCAACGCCTACGACGGATACGATCTGGATCTCATCATGCTGATCGCGCGCCAGGCGGCCGTCGCCATCGAGAACGCGCGACTCTTCGATGCGCAGCGCAGCGAGCAGCGACAGACCGAAGCCGCCGCCGGGATCGCCCGCGTGGCGCTTCGCAAGGTAACCGTCGCCAAGGCGAGTCACAGCATCCTCGCAATTCTCGACGCCGTCGTCCCATCGGCCGGAAAGGCGATCGGAATCGTTTCCCCCGACGGGCTCACGCTTACCTGCGTCGCCGCGCGCGGCACATGTGAGCAGATGGAGGGCATCACAGGTCCGATCGAGAGCAGCGCGGTTCGCGACGCCTGGACAACGGAGGAACCGACGTTCGTCGCGAATCTCCGTGAGAAGGCCTACAACACCGGGCAGATTCCCGAGGTGCCGGCCATCACGATTCCGCTCATCGCGAGCAAGCGCCGACTCGGAGTTCTTGTGGTGACGTCGGATACCGCGCAGCTGCAGGCCGGCCCGAACGTCGACGCGTTGTTGCGTCTGGCGCCAGCCGTCGCGCTTGCCATCGACGTGCTGCTTCTCAGCGAAGACGAGCAGCGAACCCACGCGCGGGAGCGAACCCTTGCCGCGGCTCTCGCGACGATGGACCAGCCCGTGTTGATTCTCGGCGTCGATGCGAAGGTGGAATACGCCAACACCGCCGCAATCAAGGAGTACCGCTACGAGGGTCACGAGATCGCCGGTTTGTCCGTCGATGATTTTGTGGTTGCCTCCGCTCAGATCTCTCCGCGCCAGACGATCCCCGCAATCCCTCCGGACCAGCCACTCTGGATCGGCGAGCACATTCACCGGAGAAGAGACGGGACTGAGTTTCCGGCTGCGGTGACGCTGAGCCACATCCGCGATGCCAGTGACAACATCGTCGGACTCGTAATCGGCATCAGGAATCTCACCGAAGAGCGAAAGGTCGCCGACCATCTTGGGCGAACCGAAAAGCTCGCTGCCATCGGCGAGCTCGTCGCCGGTGTCGCCCACGAGCTGAACAATCCCCTCACCGGCATCTCGACGTTCGCGCAGCTCCTCCTCGAGGACAACCTGGCGGGTGAGCAGTTCGAGTCCGTCAGCCTGATCAAGCGCGAAGCCGATCGGGCGACGTTCCGGTCGACATCAACACCATCGTCAAGCACACGGTGCGCCTTCGCGCCCTCGCCTCGCGATCGGGCGGCATCGAGGTTCACATGCGTCTCGATGAATCGAACCCCCAGGCTCGCGGCGATGAACAGAAGCTCCAACAGGTTCTGCTCAACCTTATCGTGAACGCGGAGTCGGCCATGGAAGGAACGCAGCTCCGCCACCTCTCGCTGACGACACAGCGCAAGAAGGGGATGGTGCATATCGTGATTTCGGACACCGGACACGGTATGGCGCCATCCGTGAGTCAGCGTGTGTTCGAGCCCTTCTTCACCACCAAGCCTCCTGGTGAAGGAACCGGACTGGGACTGAGCGTGAGCTACGGCATCATTCAGGCACACGCGGGAATGATCTCGGTAGAGAGCACCCCCAATGTCGGAACGACGTTCACGATTCTTCTTCCGCTCTACGGCGAGGCGAAGAAGTGACCCGGATTCTGGTGGTGGACGACGAGGAGACCATCCGCC
>Ga0193726_1000971_pt1 | contig 25323 bp, 24 predicted proteins | sample H2c1metaG_FD_144928 | JGI IMG/M metagenome (GOLD analysis project Ga0193726, IMG submission 144928) | Soil microbial communities from a riparian zone of the East river system, Colorado, United States - H2c1 | ecosystem: Environmental > Terrestrial > Soil > Riparian zone | place: USA: East River...
ATACGCGCCTTGCAGTCGTCATTAGCGCCGGGGTTAATCTCAAAGCTCAGTTGTGCGAATTGAATGAACTGCGCGAACGGGTCATTAAAGCGCAACTATCGGCCCGGAAATTGCCGCAACCGAAACATCGGAATGGGCACGGCGCTGTGTCGACGTCCTCGTTGGAAATCGGCCTTTAATCTTTCTTCGGCCCGCACTGATTCTGAGATCATTCCCATCGGATGGTCTATGCTTTAGGATGGGTCGCCCTCAAGGTCATCCACCGGAGCTGCGCGAAGCAACAATGCCAACACGACAAGCGACGGTGTCCACGCGAGCATCGCTCCCAAACACATTGCTTGTAAGGTCGTCATGACGCCACCTTCGGATACCAGGCTCCTGAAGCAACGATTCACACTATAACTCGCAAATGGAACTTTGTTCCCAAGCAAATGGAACTTTTGTTCCAAGAGCCCTTTTCGAACCGGCGATGTCACCGCGCGATTTGTGTGTCGGGTTCCAGGCAGACGATTAGTAGCAATCCGGTGGTAGTATTTCTCCGCGGCGCTCGCGCATGAGCGCTGTTATCTCGATGGGCCGCTCCCCGAGAACTTGTCCCGTTCGAAATCAGCCCGCGGACGGGGTTTTCTTTGGCCCGACGTGAAAGTTGCGAAACTGTCAGCATCCGCAAAGGGCAAGTGACCGGCCGCACGTTCCAAACGCAGGACGATTTGCCCACGCGCACGGTCTGCGATTTGGTGCGCGGATGACACCTCGTATCCTGACAATCCTAGTCCTATGCCTTGCGAGCGTGACGCTGTCGTCTTGCGCCGGCATGCCGCACTGGATGGGAGGCCTGCCAGCCGACGCTCCACCGCGCCGCGGTACGCCTGAGTACGATGAGTTTATGGCGAAGCGCGCTCAAGAGGCGGCAAGGCCGAAGACCGAGCAGCAGCAGCCGCCCAAGTAGCCGCGGCCACTCAAGTCCTCACGGGCGGCTTTCGCGTGGTCCGCAAACGCCTGGCTTTTGACTATTGAGCCGAAGCTTCCCTGAAAATTTGCGTTCAGGCGCTTACCCAACCTCGATCCGAGCGTAGCGCATACGCTTTCGTCGACCGTATTGTAAGCAAGGCGAACCTCAACATCATTGCTGGTACTGCTCGCGTCGCCACTAACCGACGAGCCAAATACGATCGATCCCCCACGCTGCAGGACAGGACCCACGGGGTATTAGGCGAGAGCACTTGCGACATAAATCGGCCGGTCACCGGACTGTGGATGATCGCGATTCCATCTTGCGTGCGGACGTTCTCTGAGAGCCGTCGCTCGAGCTCTGTACCGGCGCGACGGATACCGGCCCATGACGGCGCCGATCTCCGCCAGGACGACATCGGAGAGACGCTGCTCGGCCGCAGCCGGGGTCGCGAGCGCGGCGAGAAAGCGTTCTGGGTCGGCGATCCGGCGACCGCCACGTCACGAGGCTGTCGACGCCGAGGTTCGTCAGAAATTCGGAAGGCGCCGGGCGAAAGATCATCATTGGGGAAAACAGAAATTGAAACCCGACGAGTGACGAATTCAAGCTGCCCCCAAAATTCACAACACCGCCTAGCGGAATATGATCGCTAAGCGGCGTTGGTTTAGGTGCCGAGCCCTCAAATCCCCCGGCGTATTTTACTGTGCATATGCCGCGCTAAGGTTCAATCGGAAGGCACCTAATCCCGTAGTTTCACGGGGCCGAAACGACAAGCATAAGCTTATCTTGAAGAAGATTACGCACGGAGCGTGTCTTTTCGCCCCCTTGCCAAGACACAGCACACGCCGAAGATTTTTACGACCAGCCTTTTCTGGCTGTATCACCTGCGCTTCGAAACCATGGAACATGGCGGCGAATAGGCGACCTCGTAGTCTTACGGACTTCATAATCACGATTAAGACGTACTCTCAATTACTGTCGACAAAGTTATTTTTTTTGTTCAGAAATGGCGTTCGTTGTATGACCCAGGTGCAGGCAGAGCGTCCGCCGTCCTGCGAAAACTGCGGGTGCGCCACTGTCAAAGTTGGCAGGCTATCCCGGATCGGATCGCACCCACTCATCAACGTCTATAAGTGCCAACCCTGTCGGCAGATCATATCAATCACGTCGGCCCCATTCGTTTCCGACCTTTGCATCCGACCTGAAGACGTTCGTTCGCGAGAGTAGAGGACATCCTTTCTGTTCGCGCGTGCGGCATTTCATTCCGCCATTTCCTTTTCACATGCATGATTGGATCTGGAAAACTCACGAGGCGACATTGCGTGCTGCATTTACGTTCAAGGACAGGATCGGTGCGATAACGAACGTGTACGACGGTCCGACTTTCGCCAACGCGCTGCAACAGCAGTGTGACGATTTTGGCCGCGTCCGTGGCATCGCCAATGCGGCGAAGCATCTCCAACTCAGCAATGTTAGGCAAGTCCCCAATGCGCCGAGCCACGCTGCAAACACCGACATCATCATCAAGGGCTAATGTTTCGCCTTGGGCTTCGGTTGATCGCACTACCTTCTTCAGAGAACACCCCTTTAACGGGTGTTCTCCACTCGGCTCTGAGGCCTTCAACGAACCCCTGCATGAAGGAAAACGGGGGTATCAAAACGGGGTATCGGGTGAGTCAGATTCGGCAAAGACCAGATAATACAATAGCTTAATGGCATTTTTCGAATCCAGCCCGGGCTTCGGTCGCGTCGTCATCGATCGGGTCGAATTGGGCCACCTTTCGCCGATCTTGAAAGCGGTCAACCATCCAACCCGCATCCGCCTTATCTCGGCCGCCGGCAAGATCATCTCCTATGCCAAGGCGCACGGCCTTTGGCCCAAAGATCGCTCCTCGCCATTCGCCGATATCGATTTCGCCGCTGGCTTTGCGAAGCATCGGGAGACGCATCGGCCGGCGATCACCGATCCCGTCAAATTCGGCCAGCTTCTCCGGAAGATCGAAGTCTATGAGGGGCGCGGTGATAACCTGACCGGATACGCGCTCGAATTGCTCGCGCTGACCTTCGTTCGCCCGGGCACGATCGCCGCCGCCAAATGGAAGCACTTCAATCTAAGAGGCGCGTTTTGGGTGGTGCCGTTTGAAGGATTGAAGATGGCGACCGAGCGGTCGGAGGCGGGCAAGTCGGAAGACGACTACGTCATCCCGCTTTCGCGCCAAACGGTCGTCCTGTTGCGCGAGTTGCACAAGATCACGGGCGATGACGAATATCTCTTCCCCGGTCGTGGCGATGGACGCACGATCAGCGAGAACACCCTGAATTATGCGCTGCATGGGCTGGGCTACAAGGGCATTCATTGCGCGCATGGGTTCCGCAGTAGCGCCTCTACCATGCTCAATCGCGAGCGCGTCGACGGGCGTCGCCGGTTCGAGCGGGAACTGATCGAGATGCAGCAGGACCGTCTTGATGCTTCTACCCGCGCGGTTTATGACCGCGATGACCGCCTACCTGAGCGCGTCGACTTGATGCAATTCTGGGCGGATAAGATAGATGCGCTCCGCGACGACCAAAGCAGCGTCCAGCTTGCGGACAGGCGCGCGTGACCGACGAGGTAGCGGACTGGAGCGGCGACTGGGTCGTTAGCGAGATCGCCGCCCGTCGACTTCGATTGCAAATCCATTCGACCGTCAACGACAGCACCGGCAGCACCATCATGATCATCATCGTCGGCCCGGTGATTGGTCCAACAGCGTGCTGCGCTCTTGCTGCTGCTGATCGTGATCATCACGATCAGCATTACCGTCGGCTCTTTTAATGACATGTGTCAATCGGTTCGGGGGCCCACTGGGTGTCGAAGAGACGGCTGGCGATCCATTTAGTCGAAATTCTAGGACGTTCTGGACGTGCCGGTCTTGACGAACAAAGGCGCGGCGTCGGTGACGAGCTCCTTCGGGAGCATGCGGAGTTGCTCGGCTTCGAACGGTAAGTGGGTCAGATAGGTCGCGACAAGTGCTGCAACTGCCTCGGCCTGCGCGGCGTCGCGCTGCCGCTTGACCGGCTGACGATCGGCACGTCGAGACAACCAGAGTTTATGGACGGCCCACACTCTGGGATCCGGCGCCACAATGCGAACCGGCTCACCCTTCTCGTCGATTGCCACCGCATCGAACGGCGGGGAATTCTGAAGCCAGTCGAGCCCTTCGATCTGCACTGCGCTTAGATCATCAGGATCGGAGCCGACCTTATTGGGTGCTTCCTTCCAAGGAGGGTTCTGCATCGGCTTGATCAGGTCGACGAGATAGCCGTCGCGGTTCACGGCGCGGAAGGTCTCCTTTGAGCGGTCGAAGCTGGCGTCGACCCGCTTGAGAATCTTCATCAGGGAAGATTCAGAGACGTCATCATCGGCGACAAACGTCAATCCACCCCGTGCGTCGAGAAGCAGATCGATATCTTCCGTCGTCGCGAGTCCGGGATCGACCCGCACTCCAGACGCGGCTTCATAGGCGTAAATGGCGTTGGTACCGAGGATCCGGATGCGGGAGCCCAGAAGTCCAAAGGCGTCAAGAGCCCGCATAATGCGCGCACCTATCAGGGGGACGCGGCCGAGACCAAGCGCGCGGTTGACGGCGGCTTGCCGGCCCATCGTGTCGCGCAGGTTCTTCCACCGATCCTCGGCGGCACCGCGCCGAGTTTCGAAGTCCGACTTCATCTTCTCGGTTTCGGGTGAGCGGACGCCCAACGAGGTCTGCTTCCTTAGGCCGGCCTTATCGTAGAAGCTGCGCGTCAGATATTCGCGATCCTTCGACACGATCCAGGTCACGGATCCGCGCTGCTCATCCCACGCCAATTTGGCTTCACGCAGCGCTTGGAACCGCTGCTGACTGTTAACCATCTCCCGGCGCTGATCATTGTTAAGTTCTTGAAATTGCATGGTTTCAACAGTTTCAGCCAGTTGGCGTCAGGTGTGTTGAAACAGACTTTATCTAATAAATTCAATGGTTTCAACAGTTCCATTCAAAATCATGCCCAAGTGTTGAAACGCACGCCTCGGAAGCGAATCGACCAAGGGTTGCAAGCGCGCAATGGCAGTTACGGAAGGTCCCTCGCCGACCGTTGCATTTTGGCCTGCGTGAAGTTCCGGTCCCGCCTGTTGGTGGCTTTGAACTTGCTGCCATCAATCGCAACGCTGGCCTCGCTGAACAGCTCCAGGTGCCTAGCACGGCACCACGAACTCGCCGTAGACCTTGCGGATGGCAGCGCCATTGTTCTTTCGGAAATCGGCCATCGTCTTGAAATCCGGCATCTACAATCGGACACCACCGCGGGACTTATGTCCCCTATCCAAGTCTTGCGACGTCAGCAACGAACTAGTTGGCGCCAATTCAAACTACGTCCCGCGGATTTCCAGATACGGTCATTGGGATCGGATCGGGCCTGATTATCGTCTGCTTTCACACTACGTTCACGGTCGCGGTCGAAAATAAGCCAATTATAAAGCGATGGGAGCGCAACAATGCGAACGTGGCTCTTGTTCGGAAGCCTTTGCGGTTGCTTGTTGCCCGCCAGTGCGTTCGCTTGGTGGGATGAGGGCCACATGCAAATAGCGGCGGTGGCCTACGAGCGCCTCACACCGGCGGTCCGCGCCAAAGTTGACCTCCTGATCAAGCTTAACCCGGAATATGCGAATTGGGTTGCCAGCCATCCGGCGAGGAACGCCGCGCAATATGCCTTCGTGCGAGCCGCTGTTTGGGCTGATGATATCAAGACTTCGGCGTTGGGGCATGCGGAAAAAGGCGACAAGCCCACAAGCCCCCAGGCGGGGCAGAACATGGCTACTATGACAATCTCATGCACAAATACTGGCACTTCAAAGACATCGGTTTCTCAAGCGATGGAACACCGCTTGAAGATGCCGATCCGGTCAACGCATTAACACAAATCAAGGTGCTCACGGCCGGACTGGCGCCATCATCGGGGCTTCCTGACGATGTCCGGTCATACGATTTGGTTTGGCTCCTTCACCTCGTTGGCGATGCCCATCAGCCCTTGCATGCGACTGCCCGATTTTCACACAGCCTGCCGCATGGCGACCAAGGCGGCAAACAAGGAGATGGTCGTGCCCGCTACGGGAGAGAAGATCGCGCTCCACGCATATTGGGATCGCCTGCTCGGAAGCTACTCCACGCCTGAAGGCGCGATACAGGATGCGCTGATCAGCGATGACACAAAGCTTCCGGACCCGGACCCTACATTGGCAATGAACGCAAACCCGGGTGACTGGTTCACGGAAAGCGAGAAACTCGCTGAAGCCAACGTTTACGCGGAGCCGGTGAAATCCGGCACGCAGCCCTATATGCTCGATCGGCAATACGAAACCAACGCAAGGAACATTGCCCGCCGACAAGCGGCATTAGCCGGAGCGCGCCTTGCAAACCTAATTAACGAAGCGCTGAAGTAGAAAGCGGGTGCTAGTTTAGCAACGGGCTCCACGATCGTCTCGTCCGTAATATTCAAATCGCTTGGCGAAGCAGTAGTTCTCGCGCCCTACTCAATTTGCATTTTCATCGGACCGGGGTTTGCCATAAGCAGGCACAACGCAAACAACGCCGAAAGACTTAGCGTGGATGAGACCATCAACACTCTACCGCCCATCAGATCGATCAGAAAGCTAAAAGCCAAAGGGGCCGCGGCTTGAGCCATTTGCGACGGCGCCCCGAGTAAACCGAATCGATAACCGTAATTTTCCGGCCCGAAGATAGCGAGCGGCAGTCTTCCCCTGGCAATTGTCAGAATGCCGTTTCCCGTTCCATGAAAAATTGCGAATGCGGTTGACGCCCCGCCTCCTGCCACTGCGAGAATGGCAACGCCGATGGGGTGCGTGAGACACGCGAGCCGCGTTGACAGTAGCGGGTGATAGCTACTCAAAAGGCTCGCTTCAACAATTCGCGCGAACATCTGAGCAGGACCGATGAACGCGCCGGCGGCTATGGCCTGCAAACTTGTGGCGCCATTGGCCTCCGGGATTCTCGGCAAATGAGCCGCCATGGCGCCGGTAACGGTCCAAGCCGCCGCGAAAGCGAACGCTAACAAGATGATTGTTCGGTCGATAGCGATCTTTGGTTTGACTGATGCTGATGCCGTTGCCGTCGCCTTCGCGCCTTTCACAAGGGCATCATGAAATAGTTAAGCGGCAATCCAATTAGAATTGTGTGCTGCCGCCCATGCGAAGCAGGTAAGTCCCCCTCCTAGCCGAGGCCTCCGTCGACCTGGAAGCACTGGCGCGTAATGCGCTGGCTCTCGTCGGACGCCAAAAACAGCGCCAGACGTGCGACGTCGTCGGGTGTCACCGCATCGGGAATAGCCTGACGCGCGCGAACTTCGTCGATCTTTTGCTCGTCTGGGAACCACAGCCGACGCTGGCGCTCGGTGATCACCATGCCGGGCGCGATGGCGTTGACGCGAATGCGGTCGGGCCCGACCAGCCGCGCCAGCGAGTTGGTGAAGCCGACAATCGCGGCCTTCGCCGCGGCGTAGGCCGGCAACGCCGGTACGCCGCGCATCCATGCGATGGATGACATGTTGACGATCGAACCGCCGCCGCGCGCCTGCATCTGCGGCACTACCGCCTGTGCGGCGAAGAAGACGTGCTTGAGGTTAACGCCGATCATCCAGTCGAATTCAGCCGGCGTAACCTCGGAAAGCACCTGGCGCTGGTCGTTGGCCGCGTTGTTGATCAGCACCGCCGCGTCGCCAAGTGATGTGTGGACCTGCGCCATTGCGGCGCGCAAGGCGTCGATGTCCAGGAGGTCGCACGGTACGAACAGCGGTGCAGAGCCGCATTCGCCTGCCACCTCCCCCACCAGCGCTGCACCGGCATCGGCATCGATGTCGAGAAAGGCGACACGGGCTTGCTGGGCCGCGAACGCGCGCACGAAGGCGGCGCCGATGCCGCTCGCTCCTCCGGTGATCAATACGACGCGATCAGCGAGGCCGGCATAGCTCGTTTGGGTCATGCGATAAGACGCTCCGTGGCGGGGTCGAACAGGCAGATGCGACGCGTATCGAGCGCGAAGGCGGCAGGCGCGCCTGCCGTGGGGCGGATATCCGGCGTAATGCGCGCCAGCGCAGGCTCACCGCCGAGCCGCAGCAACACGATGGTCTCAGCGCCGGTGGGCTCGACCATCTCAACCGGCGCATTGATGACGATGGGCGCGCCCGATGCGCCGGAAAACCCGCGGCTGCCCTCGGCAATGCATTCCGGCCTGATCCCAAGCACCACCTCGCGGCCAACAAAGGAAGCCGCCGCGTCGTATCCCTGCAGGCGAAGGCGGACCTCATCCGGCCGCCCCGCGCCGATCACGACCACCGGCCCGCCATCTTCGGCCTCGAGCCGTGCCGGCATCGTGTTCATCGGCGGCGAGCCCATGAAACGCGCGACGAACAGATTGGCCGGATAGCGGTACACGGTGTCCGGGTCGGCGAATTGCTGCACCTCGCCCTGGTGCATCACGGCGATCCGCGTCGCCATCGTCATCGCCTCGATCTGGTCGTGGGTGACATAGACGATGGTGGCGCCAATGCGCTGATGCAGCCGCTTAATCTCCATCCGCATCTCGACGCGCAGCTTGGCGTCGAGATTGGAGAGCGGCTCGTCGAACAGAAACAGCAGCGGATCGCGCACCAGAGCGCGGCCCATCGCCACGCGCTGGCGCTGGCCGCCGGACAGCTGCGACGGCTTGCGGCCGAGCAGCGGCTCGATCTGCAGCAGCCGGGCCACATTCGTCAGCGCCGCCTCCTGCTGCGCCCTCGGCACATGGCGGCATTCCATTCCGAACGTGATGTTCTGGCGCACCGTCATCGATGGATAGAGCGCATAGGACTGGAACACCATGGCGATGTCGCGGTCCTTTGGCGGGATGTCGTTGACGACCCGTCCGCCGATTTCCACCGTCCCCGCGCTCGGGCGATCGAGCCCGGCAACGATGTTGAGCAGCGTGGACTTGCCGCAGCCGGACGGCCCGACCAGCACGGTGAATTCACCGCTCTCGATGTCAAGATCGATCCCCTTCAGCACCTCCAGATTGGCGTACCGCTTCGACAGGGCGCGAATGCTCAACGCTGCCATGACAGCCCCATCATTTCACGGCCCCCGCAGTGAGGCCTCTCAGGAAATACCGTCCGCCGAACAGATACACCAGCAGCGTCGGCAGTGCGGCGATCAGCACCGCAGCACTCTGCTCGCCATACATCGGTTCGCTGGTGATGGCGGCGCTGAGCGCGATCAGCGCGGCGGTGACGGGCTGCTGCCCGCCGGAAGTAAAAGTGACGCCATAAAGGAACTCGTTCCAGATCCCGGTGAATTGGAAGATCACGGTCACGATCAGGATCGGCGGCGACAGCGGCAGGATGATCCGCCAGAAGATCCGGAAGAAGCCGGCGCCGTCGATGCGCGCCGCTTTCAAAAGGTCCTGGGGAATGCCGACATAATAGTTGCGGCAGAACAGCGTCGTGAAACTCATGCCCTGGACGGTGTGGATCAGAACCAGGCCGGCGATGGTGTTCATCAGCGAGAGATCGCGCAGCACTATCACCCAGGGGATCAGCTTCATCTGTTCGGGCAGGAAGATGCCAAGCGTCACGACACCGAACACGAACTGGTCACCGCGAAAGCGCCAGAGCGAGATCGAATAGCCGGCGAGCGCGCCAAGCAGCGTGGAGACGATGGTGGCCGGGATCGCCAGCGTCAGCGAATTGAGCATATAGGGCTCGATGCCCCAGCAATGCTCGGCCATGCAGAATTTGTTCCATGCCTGCGCGTAGTTGGAAAAGATCAGATGGCTCGGCCAGCCGATCAGCGAGGTGGCGGCGATCTCCCGGCTGGAACGTAGCGAGTTCACGACCACCACGCCGAGCGGCACCAGGAACAAGAGCGCCAGGACGATCAGCGCGGCGTAGACGATGACGCGGGTCCACTTCATGCGCGTGCCTGCCTTTGCCGCCGCCAGCGCACATAGAGCCCGTAAGGCGCCATCACCACGACCAGCGACAGCAGCATCAAGACCGCCGCGGCCGAGCCGCGTCCGAGTTCGCCGCGCTGGAACATGAAGTCATAGACGACGAGCGTCGGCAGCATGGTGGAGATGCCCGGTCCGCCGCCGGTCAGCGCCCGCACCAGGTCGAACGAGGTGATCGCCGACCGCAACAGGATCACGAACACGGTGATGAAGATCGGCCAGATCGTCGGCAGCAGCACGCGGCGATACATCCGCCACGGGCCTGCGCCGTCGATCTGCGCGGCCTTGACCAGGTCCGCGTCCACCGATCGCAACCCTGCGAGGAACAGCGCCATGGCAAAGCCGGCGCCCTGCCAGACGCCAGCGAAAATCAACGTGTAAATGGCCTTGTCCGACTGCACCAGCCAGTCAAAGCGGAAATCCAGCCAGCCCAGATTCTGTACCAGCTTTTGTAGGCCAAGCCCGGGGTTGAGCAGCCAGCTCCATACCGTGCCCGTCACCACGAAGGAAACCGCCAAAGGATAGAGAAAGATCGTGCGCAGCACGTTTTCGCCGCGCACGCGCTGATCGAGCAGGATGGCCAACAACAAGCCCAGCGCCATCGTCAGCAGCACGAAGCCGCAGCCGAAGATGACCAGGTTCACATAGGCGATCTGAAAATTCGCGGTGCGGGTCACCGACCAGTAATTGCGCAAGCCCACCCATGTGTAGTCCGGCATCAACGACGAGGCCGTAAACGACACCCAGGTGGTCCACGCTGTGAACACCACGACGTGCCCGGCCGAGATCACGAGCGGCAGCCAGATCGCGAGCTCGGTGAGCGCGCCGCCGAAACGGCGGCGCCAAACTCCCTGCGCCCTCCCCGCAGCCTTCTTAGGCGCGGGGTGCGTTGCGCCCATCCGCATCGACACGGCCCTACTGCGCGCCCGCCACCGCCGCGACCAGCCGCTTCTGTCCTTCGGCGGCGGGAATGGCGCTGGTGTGCACATATTCGGTCAGCACGTCGATCATGGCCGCGGTCATGCCGTTCGGCTGGGCCATGTTGTGCCCGAGACTGAGCAGCACACGCTCCTTGGCGATCGCGTCGCGTAAATTCTGCGCCGAGTTGCGCTGCCCGTCGGTAAAGCCTTCTGCCGCCAGATTGACGTCGGTGCGCGCCGGGATCGAGCCCGTGATCTTCGAGTACATTTCCTGCGTCGACGGCTCCATCACGGTCTCGGCAAACAGTTTCTGCCCAGCGTCGAGATCGGCGCCCTTCGGCTTCCAGAAGATGAAGCAGTCGGCGTTGAGGTCACAGCATGGCGGGCCGCTCTCCTGCGGCGCGGGCCCGCTGCTGAAATCGGCAGCGGTGGCGCCGGCCCTCAGCAAATTGCCTTGCGCCCAGCCGCCCATCAGCACCATGCCCATGTCGCCCTTGACGAACGCCGGCAAATTCACGGCCCATCCCTGCGCCGCGATATTCGGGTTCATCCAGTTGGCGAACTTGCGGAGCTGCTCGAAAGCGGCCAAAACTTCCTTGCCCTTCAATGCATCGGCGTCGAGCTGCATGATCGCGCGGCGATAGATTTCGGGGCTGACGCCGGCGAGCGCAATCTCGAATTTCATGCCGTCGTCCCAGCGGATGCCGCCATTGGCCAGCGGAATCATGCCGGCGCCCTTCATCTTTTCCGCCACATCATTGAATTCGACCCAGGAGGTCGGCGCCTTGGTGACGCCGGCGCGTTCCATGCCCTTGGTGGAAAGAAACAGCGTGTTGATCCGGTAGACCTGTAGCGGCAGCGCGATCCAGTGGCCGCCCGGCTGGCAGCTCTTGGCCAGCTCCGCCGGCACGCGATCGGCAAAACCGGCGGTTTTCACCCACGGGCTGATATCGACGGTCGGTGCGATCTTCGACCATGCGGCGATTTCGGGTCCCTTGAGCTGCGAGATCGCGGGCGGATCGCCGGCCATGATCTGCGCCCGCAGCTTGTTCATCATCTCCGTGGTGAAGCCCGGCACCGGATTGTGCTGCCAGACCCCGCCGCGCTCCTCGAACAATTTGCCAAGGGCAGAGATCGCCGCGCCATCGCTGCCGGCAGACCATTGCGAGATGGCGGTTATTCGCGGCTTGGCCCCGCTTTGGGCGCGGGCAAACGCCGGTAGTGCGAGCGCGGCAGCGGATCCAGCGAGCAGACGACGCCTTGTTGTGATCGGCATAGCATGTTCCTCTCGGGTGTGAATTGTTTGACGCGTGCAAGCCGCGCCGCTCGTGGCATCTCAGGTGGCCTCCACCGATGCGGCCGGCATGCCGCCCCGGCAAGCCAGACAGCAGGCGGCGAAGGCCAGCGCGGCATTCGGATCATTGCCGTTCGAAGGCGGCACGAAAGCGAGCGACACCTGGGCGAATTTGCGCCCGCCCAACAGACAGGCATCGATCCCGTCGACCAAAGCCTTTCGATCTTCTTCCGCGAGAAGGGACGGCCAGCCGCTGACGGCCACGGCAGGACAAGGCTTCACGTTCAGCGTATTGCCGATCGCAAGGCCAAGCCGGAACAGCCGGCGCCGCAACTCCTGGCGCACGCGCGATGAGATCGGGATTGCATTCACCCACTCGGTGCCGAGCTGCAGCAATTCCGGCTCGGGAACACCAAGAAGCTCGGCCAATGCCGGAAGCGACGTATAGGCCTCGACACAGCCATGATGGCCGCAGCGGCAACGCGGGCCCCCGTCGCCGAACACCATGTGGCCGAGTTCGACCGGCAGCAAGGCATCGGCCTCGATCGGGTCGTCCATCCAGGCGCCCGCGACGCCCTGGCCGACAAAGACGAACAGATGCGCCCCGGTAAACGGATAATCTTCCGTGCGGCAGTGATGAAATGTTGCATGCGCCACGACCGAATTGGTGAACTCGACTGGCACGCCCGCAAACATCTCGCCAAGCATACCGCGAACGAGCCTGACGTCACAGGGAATGATCGGATTGTCGAGTTCGCTCAACCGGTCAAGGCCGGGGACCGAAACACCGATCTGCGAGAGCCGGATCCGGCGTTGCCGTGTCCAGTCCCGAAGCAACTGCACCGCATCGCGAAACACCCGGACGACGGATTCGACGGTTGGCGTTTTCGGCAGCGGCAGGCGTCCGGTATACTGCAGTTCGCCCGAAAGCCCGCCGACGCCTACGCTCAGCCGCTGACCGGTCAGCTCAATGGCCGCCAGCGCCACAGAATTATCGAAAGACACCAGACCTGTCGGGCCACCGACGTAAGGCGCGGGCCGCCTCACTTCCTCGATCAGGCCCTCCGCCTTCAGATCAAACAGGATGCGCGACAGGCTCGCCTCGGACAGCCGCACCGCCTTGGCCAGAGGCGGCCGAAACATGCCACCCGACTGGAGCAGATGCCCCAGAATGGCCGCACGTGTCTGTCGCCGACTTCTCGGCTGCTCCGACATTTCCATCCCGTTCGTCATTCTTACTTAGTGTAAGAATGTGCGCGCGGAACATTTCGACTGTCAAGGCGCCTGCCCGCTCAATGCAGGTACTTGCTGTTGTGCGCGGCCGCAAAATTAGGGGCGCGGACACTTCGTTCGACCCTGCCGGCTCATTGATCTGCGTCAACACGCGCTTTGCGCTGGACGTCGGCGTCCTTCGGATCGGCGGAACTTGCGGCCCGGAAGCGGGACGAGCATGGCCGCGTGCCGCTTCTCGTTGATGCCTCGCACGATATTCCATTCATCGTGTGATCCGAAGCTGAAGGACACGCAGCCGCGCAGCGCGTCGTAGTTTCGAAATGTCGTTTTATCGACTATCTCGAGCTCCTGATCGGTCCTTGAAACGCATTCATATTATTTTTCTAAGAGCCTCGCCGAGGTATATCAGCCGGAGCAATACGCTAACGACTTGACGCTCGATGGGGCTGCGCTCTGTATCGATGCCCTAAAGGCCGAGATCGAGTTGGCCGATCAATTTTGACCGGCCTTGTCGGTTTACTGGATCGTTGCGATCCTCGTTACGGCAGAACACTTTTCGAGTTGCATTGAGCATAGCTCTTTGTTCCGAAGCGGCCGCGCAGCAGATCGCAGCCGGCGCCGTGCGGGGCCCGGCGCCAATGTCCCGATGTGGAAGGAGAAAAACAGCGTAGTGCAGCGGAGACTTGGGCCGTTCATTCGATCCAGCGCGCGTGGCACAATGCGGCATGACTCACCCTCGCAGATCGCGCGAACACGATTCGACGAATGGAGCAGTGTCAGGAGACCGCTCTGATAAGGACACGAGTGCTGGTCCGATTGACCCCCGCGCTTTCGGTCTTGCGAAGGCAGCTTACGCGGTCGGCGAGACACTTGACTTGCTCAGTATTGGCCGAACTTCACTCTACGCAGCGGTCAAACGAGGTGACCTCAAACGCGTCAAGTTTGGCAAGAAGACGCTGTTTTACGCTGCCGACCTTGCCTCGTTTCTGACAAAGCTCGGGCGCTTGAGCGAAGCGGATGCGCACCGCGTCGGTCACGCGCGCGATGCATCCAAAAGTATCGAGCGAAGCTGAGGCTACGATTGCAAAGGTTGTGATGGCGGGCCTAAGAGCGGCGGATCCACAATCCTCCAACCTAGCCTACAAACAGGAGCAACTAATCAACGGCGCGGACGTGGCGGAAGTGGTAGATAGAAGGGACTTAAAATTCTCTGCGCTCTTTGAAAGTCCTCACCTTTTTTGGAAAACGCGCCATGATGGAAACCGATGGGACAAAACGTGATTTGGAAAACCGTTTCCGGGATGGTTTGCGCGACCACAGTAATGAGGTCATCGCGTGAGCATCACGTTTGATCGGCGCATTTATCATCCGTCACATGGCACACGGGCGTGGCCGTGCTATCTTTCGCGCGGGAAGTGTTGTGTCCCAAGCTTAAAGTCGGGAAACCTTGTAACGAGCGCGGTCTTCAAAAACTGGATATGCCCGATGGTCACTCCCAGTTCGTTCAATCGCCGCTGCCCATCTGCGATCTCGGTGCCGAGCAAATTTTGATAATGATTGTCCTCCAGACCGCGCGTTAGATACTCATCGGAATCATTGCCCAGGGTTACGGCGGCCCGCGCTAGCGCGTCATCGATACGTGATTTCAGGCCAGCGTGCTCAGCTTTTGCCCCCTCCAGCGCGTCCTCTATCGAACGAAAAATGGATGTAGCGCGAGCATGATCAGTTTCGGTGTCCCGGCCGGTCGACCGTGCCTTGAAGTAATTATTAGCACGCGCCTTTAAGAATAATTGAAACATCTTCGCGCTTCTCCTGGATGGTTTGCCGGACCGACGGGATAAACGCCGAGTCGCGGGAGCCAAATTACCACGAAGATGCGAACTTTCTTGTGTAAGGTCGCTCTCTTTTGAGGCAAAGCCGCATATTTCGCGCGCGAGAGCCATTGACTCAACTGCAATCGAACACGTCAACCCCTCCGTGCCGCGACCCGCGATTGACTGTGGTCCGTCTGTTTCAAGCCCAGTATCTGGGACGATTTGCCTGCCGGTGCGTGTCCCGAGTACCGTTTCTGTCGCCCGGTCGTGCTATTTTCCGTGACGCTGGGCGACAAAGTCTGGAAGAACAGCCAACCATGGACAAGGTGGTCTCGCTGCTAATCTTGGTAGGCATCATCACCTTCGGCGCTTGGGTTACTGCCGCCACAATCGCCAAAGGTTGGCCCTTGGTCTGGATGCTGATGGCTCTGTTTCCACTCTTGACCGGATTCATCAGCCTCTATGGTTCGATTAGGGGCACCGAAGACTAGCTTTTCTCGACATAGGGCAAACGGGCGGTCGCTGTGGCCCGGCTCCCGTAGTATGCTTAGCGGAAAGCAGAAGCGGCGAAGCGAAGAGCATCCTCAAAGAATATCTAGAGCCGCGACCGCACAATAACGAGCACCTCCTCAACAGGCTGCTTGAGGTGCTAGAGCGGCCCGACGTGCTTGTAGCCGTCGAGCGCCTGGGCCAGCGCAGCGACTGGTAAGACCAAGAAAAACCCGCCGGGTTGAGACGGTTTATTCGGTGCTCGGTGTGAGTTGCGCGCGCCTTGTCAGGCGTGACTTATACTTGCTGCAGGATTGGCGGGCACATCAGCTCGTTCTCTTACATTGTAGCGGTGCATGAAAAGCACATAGGGAATTAATCCCTAGCCGAGAACGTAAGCGCCGCCCGTCAAGTCCTAGTTCCAGTGTCGTGTAGAAAACTAAGTTACAAATTCGTTCTGGCTCATAATCATAATGACTCAGACGTTTGGGAGTGAATAAGCTGTGGATTTGGGAGTGTGTGCATAATGAAAAGAGGACTAGCAATGGAGAGCGTTCGACGCTACCGGGCCATGGGTTCGTTGTGCCGACAAAACGCGGTATTGAACCCACTCAATAGCTGGAAGCTTCTCGGAGATGCTGAACGGTGGGAACATCTCGCCGAAGCTGAAATCGCTCTCCACTTCAAAGAATGCAACTCCACTAGCTCAAGTGACCTAGCGAAGCCCGTGACAACTCCTGACGCGAATGACACGCGATGGGAGACGATTGCCGCCGCGTGAGCGGCCTAACTTGAACTTCCGTTGACGACGGTGACATACGTCCAGCATATTCTGTGCCTTGTTTTTTAACGTCCATTTTTAGTTAGTTTGCAGTCCAAATGAGTTCGTGCGAATTGAATGAACTGCGCGAGCGGGTCAAGAAAGAGCTGCCATTCTCCCGGAAATCACCGCAACCGAAACTGCGTTCCGCCGGGAGTGAACGGAACGCTGATCACTTCCGGTGAAATGAAAGCATAGATTATTTATAGTGGTTTGGTCATTGCGATCGTGTTGGCAGTGACGGGATGGGTCTATGCCTTAGGATGGGTCGTGCTGAAGCTCATCTAGCGGAGCCTCGCGAAGCAATAATGCCAACACAACAAGCGACGGCGTCCACGCGAGCATCGCTCCAAGACAGATAGCTTGTAAGGTCGTCATGACACACCTTGGGTTTCCGGCCCCGAGCAACGAACTACTGTCCAACGTAAATGGAACCTTTGTTCCAAAAGAGAGCCTTTGTTGCGGCAATTCGGGACAGACCGAACCCACTCCTTCTAAGGCTCTCGTGATCAAATGCTGCAGCGCCGTTGAACCGCTGCAACGCTCATTTGGCTGCAGTGCCGCGAAGCAACCGCCAGCGTGCACCTCTCCGCTCCTCGTCCGGATGCAAACGTAGGATACGGTCCGACGCTCTTCCGTGAGCCGGATCACATACACCAGTGGTGAATATCGCGGCCTGCGCGGCACGATCGGCGTTTCAACGCGGGCTTCACCGGGTTGCAAAGATCGCGGCGCAAATATCGAACCTGCCCATCGTGATGTTGAGATTACGCCGGAAAGGATGCCTTCCATCCTCGACAAAAAAGCAGGTAGTCGCAGTGGCGCAACGGTTGGTAGGACATGGTCCGCGGGTGGCGTCCCCGGCCCGCACCTGGTCTACGGCTTTTTGACCACAGCACCGAGCGCGATCGTTGAACCGATCCATCCGAAGGCCATGCCCGTGATCCTGACGACGCCGGAGGAATACGACGTGTGCATGCGCGCGCCATGGGACGAGGTCAAGGCATTGCAGCGACCTTTGCCTGACTCGCGCATCCTGGTCGCAACGTCACCGGCATCACGGTTTTTTCCGAGGAAACCACTGTTAAGCGTGTCGAGCTGATGCGGGAGGTTGTCCCGCGCGCGGTCCGCCTCGGGACGGTGACAACAAAAGTCACTAAGGGCGCACAGAGCCTTGCCCCCGTTTTGGAGACCGGTCGTAAGCTCGGTTTTACGGTTGAACCCATCAACATCGATGACCCCGCCGATCTCGCGAAGGCCCTAAGCCCGGAAGTCCTCGCCGGATTTGACGCGCTTGTGTTTGTCCCGGATGTTATACTCAACGCTCACATGGCCGCGGTCATCAAGATGGTGGGCCTCAGCAACAAACCTGCGATTTTTCCTTCGCCCGACTGGGTCGCCAATGGGGGCTTTATGTCGTTCGGGCCCGATTTTTCTGACGCTAATCGTCGTTTGATCTCACAGCTTGATCGCGTTCTGAAAGGCGCAAAGCCAGGCGATTTGCCTTTCGAACGTCCCACCAAGTTCGATCTCAGGATCAACCTTCGGATCGCCAAGGCGTTGGGCATCGAGTTGTCTCCGACAGTCCTCGCTCGCGCCGACGAGGTGATCGAATAGAGATGTTGATTTGCTGCGGTGCATGAGTCTCTTATTGGCACTTTTCAGACATGCCGCCCCTTGCAATGAATGTCGGTTCTCGGGGGTAAAGCGGAAGTAACGCGGACATCGCCAAACCGTCGCGATTGACCCACAACAGACATCGTTCACGTGGCCCCATGCTCCATGAGAAGGCGCAAAATCTCTTTCTGCTGCGCCTTCGCTTCAGCAGATCCTGAACCACCGCGACCGGTGTTCTGAGTTGCGAGAAGCCGCGGTGTCGAGCCGTTCCTGTTGGGGGCACGCGGGTCAGCGCCGCCATCGATGAGCGCCCTTACGGCCGCGGAGCAGCGATTACGCACGGCACGGTGCAACGGAGCGACGCCGCTCTTGTCGACCGCATTCGGGTCGGCGCCAACCCCGATGAGCATAGCAATGATCTTCGTCTGGGCACTCGGATTCCATGCAGGCAAGCCAGGCCCACCATCAACGGCATAGTGAAGGGGCTCCGCGCCGCGTCTGTTCCTCGCGCGAACGTCCGCGCCCCTGGCGATCAGCTCCTCAGCGATGCGTATTTGATATGCCGCTGCCGCGATATGCAGGGCGGTATCGCCCTCGTACATGTAGTGCAGGATCTGGTCGAAAAAGTTTTGTTTGGCGGCTTGCCGAGTCGCGCCATGAGCAGCGCGTTCTTTTGCCAGTAGCGGCGAAGCATCAAGCAGTCTGATGGCTGTCGCGCTGTCACCGGAGACGATGGTCTCAACGAAATCCCTGAAAGGGTCAACTTGGATGTTGCGAGCCTTCAATTTCTCTCTCCCTAAGACAGGGCAAATCACGGAGGCAAAGTCCGAATGAGGCTAGCACATCTGACACGGGGACGATGTCGCCTGTTGGCACTTTTCGGACGCCACAGCCGGACCAGGAATGTCTGCTGTTGGGGGAAGAGCGGAAGTCGTGATTGCATCGCCCGACTTCCGAGTCTGACCCATACGAGACGTGCAATGAGCAGCTGTTGCGATCACCTCGTCGGTGTGGGCAGCCGCGTTGATCACTCCGGCAGTCCGGCTTCTCGGAGAGCCTGGGAGAACTTCTGCCCCCAGATACGAAAACGCGGACTATAAGACGACAACGGTGCCAATTGAGCACGCCGTTGAGACATGGTCCGGAAAGGGGCCTTGTCGTTCGCCAAATAGCGTTGCATTGCTGCGCGCGCATCGGCCTCCTTACCCGCTAGGGAAAGCAGCGCAGACCGCACAAAATCCCAGAGCGGCATCTCGGGAGTAGCAGCTTCACCCCGCTCAATCCATACAAGCGCTTCCTCATAGTTTTGCAAAATGCCAAAGGCATTAACCTTGGCGAGAAACAATGTGGCCCGTCTGGAAACAGGATCGCGCGGACTAAGCAGCATCGCCTTGTCGGCGTAGGCGATGGCCTGCTCCGGTTCACCGGCATAATTGTAGGCCGAAGCCAATCCAGGCTGAATGCTGCTGGGAAGCAACATCAGGGCGCGTTGATAAGAACCAATCGCCTCCCGATAGCGCCCCGCCAATAGTAGAACATCGCCTTTTGCCGTGTGGGCCTGGGAGTAGTTTGGATCGATCTTTATGGCTAAGGAGGCAAGTTCGTCCGCGCGTCGAAGATCAGCTTCACGATCGGGACTCGTATAATTGGCAACGCGTTGGGTGAACTTGAATGACTCTTGGGACGCTGCGCGAAGATTCTCAGGGTCGATCTGCAATGCCTGCTCGCACAGGCGGAAGGCAGAATCGCGTTCCGACGTCGCATGCGCGCGCATTAAGGCCGCAGAGCAGCGCAAAGCAAGGTCTTCCGCATTGGGATTAGCAGCGCGAGTCTGCGCCAAACGGGCTCTTTCTGTAATCATTTTCACACCGATCGCGTGCGCGATGCGCGTAACAATGGCATCTTGCATCTGCAACAGGTCGGACCGGTTCTCGTCAAATTGGTCAGCCCAGATATGTGCATCGCTCTCGGTATCGATGAGCTGGACATTCACACGCAGCCGGTCGCCATTCGGCTGCACGCTACCTTCTAGCGCATAGCGTACACCGAGATCCTTGCCGATCTGCCGCACGTTGGTTGGCTTGCCCTTATAAGTGAAAGCGGTTGACCGGGAGATGACGAAACTGTCCCGAAAACGCGAGAAGCCGGTGGTCAGTTCGTCGCTGATGACGTCTGCCAGATAATCCTGGCTTGTATCGCCGGATAGGTTGGCAAAGGGGAGCACGACGATGGAGAAGCGCTCGGAGGGCTTTGCCAGCTGGTCCGGCATCTGTGACACGACGGGCGCGCGGCCGAGATGGAAGTAGAATGCTGCGCCACCAGCGGCGGCGATCAGCACGACTGCGGCTCCAATCGCCGTGACGCGCCTGCTCGACCTGTCGCGACGCACAGCTAGCGCAGCATTGTGCGGCTGCGAGATTGGCTTGGCGGGCCGCGCATCATCAAGATCGACTCGGAAGACCCGCACTGGCCGTGCGATGTTCTTGAGTTGCTGTTCGCCTGCGTCCTCGAAGGTGACATCGAACTTGCCCCGAACCTGCCGGTGCGCATCTTCGGAGATACAAATGCCACCGGGCTTCGCCAATCCCTCCAGACGCGCTGCCACATTCACGCCATCGCCGAAAATGTCATCTCGATCGATGATGACATCGCCGACATTTATGCTTATCCGGAACTCGATGCGCTTCTCATCTGGCACCTCGGCATTGCGCTCGGCCATCCCGCGCTGGACATCAAGAGCGCAGCGCAATGCGTCCACTACGCTGCTAAACTCAGCCAGCATCCCGTCCCCGGTGTTCTTGACGACCCGGCCACGGTGTTCAGCGATCTTGGGATCGACAAGGGCGCGCAGATGGTCCTGAAGCTGGACGTGCGTGCCCTCTTCGTCCGCATTTGTCAGGCGGCTGTAGCCGGCCACATCGGCAGCCAGTATGGCAGCAAGTCGGCGTTCGATGCGGTCCTGACCCGAGGCAGCCATGGCCCTGATCTCCAGCCCCCTTCCCCTTATACACCAAATTGTAGGCTTGGATGGACAGTCCGCCGGAAGGCCTCTCGGGTGGGCTAGCTCTGCCAAACGTCGGATCGCGGGGATGTCCGGTCATGGCACTTTTCGGACGTGACCGTCGCGTTGGTGATTGTCTGCTGTTGAGGGAAGAACGGAAGTCAAGATTGCGGGCCCCGATTTCCGTTTTTGACTCAAACTCGGACGTCGCTCGACGCATTCGGCATGTCTCAAAGGTGCCACGAGCGGATATCGCCGGCTCCATACGATTACCTCGCCGACGTGGACAGAATCGTCGGCAGAGCCTGTCTTCTGGTGCGCAAATGCACGCCGAGGTAACATCGCCTCGCCCGATTTGCGCCGGACGAAGCTTCGCTTCGCCGAGAGAATCATGAGGCCACGATTGGGCCCTCGACCCTTGATACGCATCGCTTATGCAATGCTCCTCGGTGAGGGTCTAGCGGCGCGCAGCGCGGAGCTTGGGTCGGACCGAGTCAACAAAACCGATGTCAGCGGCTTCCCGCAGCATGGTTTCGACTTTGCTGTGACCACTGCGCGCTGCGAGAGCCGCGGCCGTGTTGCCAAATGCATTGCGAGCATTCGCGTCGGCTCCACCGGCCAGCAGCTCCTTCACAACATCGACGTGACCGCGATACGCGGCCCGCATCAGAGGCGTACAGTTGATGATGTCCCCTGCGTTGCCGTTAGCGTGATGGGCAAGCAGAATTTTGACCGCTGCCGCTCGGTCGTTCTCCGCCGCCCGCATCAGTGCGGTCTCGCCGTTGAGGTTCCGGGCGTTGACATCAGCTCCGTTCTTGAGAAGCACCTTCACCAGCTCGATGTGGCCTCGTCCGGCGGCAAGCACAAGTGCCGTGTCGCCGTCGCAGTCGCGCGCATTCACATCGCCTCCCCCGTCAAGCTGGGCTATCGCCGTCTTTACGTCCCCTTGATAGGCTACCGTGATCAAATTATTGGGCTGCTTCGAATCATTCCCGCGCATGGCAATCCCCCATACTGTCAAACCCCCTTGTTCGAAAACGCTGCTATAGCGGAGCGAGCCGCGAGCTGTCTGGTCAGAACAGCTCAGCCGGGTGGCCAGACCCGCGGCGCGCTGTACGCCGCCGTTGCATCGCGAGATTACACTGTTTGGTGAGCCCCGACTACCGAAGTACCAGCAACCTATTAGACTGGATCCGCTCTGACCATGACTCCGGAAGTGAGCCAGTGTGATCGCGCGCGCCCGCGCGAGGCGCACCGATGCGGCGGCGCGCCGTGCCCCTTATGCAATCCTGTCGGCGTATTTGATTTCGTGGAGCCAATCCGGAGTGTGGCGAAGCGGCGGAGTTTCTTCGTGACTGACAGGTGTCTCAGTTTGAATTTTCAACTCCGGCGGTCCGCTTGTCGCAGCGGTCGCGCGGTGCGAGAACCTCCCCTGCATCAATCCTTTGCCATCATCCGATCGCACCGAGGACAATCATAGGGCGCGCCTTTGATCGCATGTTTGATAGCACCCAAAAATTCTTCGCGGTCGCCATCAATTTCGCCGTTCTCCCAGCGGTTTGTTCCGATCGCATAGGCGAGCCTATTAGCCTCATCATCGCCCTGGTCTAACACCCAATCAGAATGACCGGGAAAACTGCATTCTTTCAAGGCTTTTGCCTGCAGAGCTACCTCGATGGCTTGAAAATGGAAGCCATCAATGCGCTCCATGTCTCTTCTGACCTGACTCATGCGCAACTCCCGCATCGAATAGGCCCAACTAAAATGACCGGGTGGCTTTTTAAAGGCGAGCACAACCTCCGAGTTAGGAGCCGAAAAACAATCTTAGAGCTTGAGCCCGGCCTTGATGCTGGCCGCGCTGATCCTGGGGCTGCGGGTCAAACTGAGAAGAACTCAGTACGAGCAAATGTTTTCCGCTTCGCCCCTAAGAACGGACATTCCCCAATGCAGTCGGCATGTCCGTTTCGTGCCAACAGCGGAAGTCGCGGTCGCTGCCTCCTCGATCAAATCGCTGATGCCGCGAGACGGGACGGCGCGTCACTCTGGAAGTCCTGCTTTGCGGAGGCCTTCAATGTACAGCCGAGGCCAATGAGTGCTGTTCGATATTCGAAAACGAGGCCGGAGTTCAAGGAGTCGGGCCGCTGCCTTCTTGGCCTCTGCGTCTCGCCCCAGATGCGCCAAAGCTGACGCAAGGCACGAATGGGCTGGGATGAAAGTCTGGTGTTTGTGCAGGGCTTTCTTGGCCGCTGCAACAGCCTCATCGAAACGACCAAGACCGATGAGAGCGAAACCGGTCATTGCAAATATTCCGAAGAGCATCGGATCGAGCGGGCTCAGGCGCATGCCGTTCTCGAAGCTCCTGAGCGCCTCTTCAGCCTGTCCCGCGTAAACATAGGTCATGCCCCGATAGTTCCACGCGAAGGATGAATTCGGATTGAGGGCAACAGCTCGGTCGACCATCTCTGCGGCAGCGCCGGACTCGCCGGATATGTAGGCCTTTCCCCATCCAACAGAGGCGAGTGTTTCCGGATCATTCTCGTCGATGCTGAGGACTAGTTGGGAGAGCCGCGTCGCGTCTTTCATTTCCGACTGCGGATCAGTGGACCATCCGTGAAGGAGATTTAGGGTATGGCAGAAGATCGACAGTGACGCCGCGGCGCAGTAACGAGGGTCGATATCCAGAGCTCGAGCGAGCAACTGAATGGCTTCCGCTATTCCCTCACGGGTCATCGAGTAGTAGCGTGGTGTTGCTCGCAGATATAGGTCGTATGCGCTAAGGTTGTTCGGACGCCGCGCGGCGGCAAGGTCTATTTCGGCCTGCAGCAATTTTGGCTGGATTGCAGAGATGACGTTCACCGTTATTTCGTCTTGTAAGGCAAAGACGTCGCTCAGATCACCTTCATATCGATCTGCCCAGAGATGTGCCCCGCTCGTTGCATCGATCAATTGGCTGTTAATGCGAACTTTCCCCGCGGCCTTCCGGACACTCCCTTCCAGCACATAGCGGACGCCAAGCTCTCGCCCGACTTGCTTGAGTTCGACGGCTCTGCCTTTGTAGGTAAAGCTTGAATTGCGCGCGATGACGAACAGCGCCTTGAAACGAGAAAGCGCAGTGGTGATGTCGTCCACCATTCCGTCCGCGAAATAGTCCTGCTCCGGATCGGAGCTCAGATTGGTGAAGGGGAGAACCGCGATCGAGGGTTTATCGGGCAGCGCGAGGGCAGGTTTCGGCGATTGACCCGGATTGTCGGCGGTTGCCGCGCCTCCGGCCACCTGAGCTTCCCGCAATGGTCCGACGAAACGGAAGCCCTTGCGCGGCAATGTTTTGATCAGGCGCTGTTCCTCGCCGGAATCGCCGATTGCAGTTCGAGCGGCATTCAGGCGCGTTGTCAGCGCCGCATCGGACACGATACGCCCATTCCAGATGGCGTCGATCAGGTCGTCCTTGCTGACGACACGCTCCCTGTTGCGGATCAGGTAGTCGAGCAGGTCGAATACCTGTGGCGCGACGGAGACCACGTCCGCCCCGCGATGCAGCTCGCGCCGGTCGGTGTCGAATGCGTAGTCCTCGAAGAGATAGCGCAAGCAGTCATTCCCTTAGGTGGCCTCCGACCGTCGAGGCTCTAGCATCGTTTGCAAAGAATAAGCCGCCGGTAAGGAAAATGTAAGCCGAACGTCAAGCGCGCCAGCCCATGTCTTGGCACCCTCGTCCTAGGTAGAAACAACATCCAGGAGATGCCGCAATGAGCACGACCTATGGTGCAACAGGGTTGGGACAGATGGCTGCATCGACGCGGCGCGTCTCCAGCTTTTTCAAGACATATTGGGGCGCGTTTCAGGAACGGCGCAAACGCCAGGGGTTACGAACCACCTTGTGCGACCTAAGTGACAGGGAGCTAATGGATATCGGTACTACGCGCGGCGAGATCGACTACGTCTCCTCGAACCGCCTTGTTGACCCGCGAGGCATCCGATCCATCCCTCCGAAGAATGCGTGATAGCCGGCACCGATGAATGACCGGAATTGGACAGGACCAAGCCACCATTCCCCGGGGCCGACTTCCGTTAATGGGATGGTCCGGCCGTGCTCCTGCCCCGCCAGCAATCGAAGCTGGCCAGGGGCGCCAAGACAAGGAGCACGCCATGTCTCAGACAGCCAATACCGCAAT
>Ga0193726_1000972_pt1 | contig 25318 bp, 18 predicted proteins | sample H2c1metaG_FD_144928 | JGI IMG/M metagenome (GOLD analysis project Ga0193726, IMG submission 144928) | Soil microbial communities from a riparian zone of the East river system, Colorado, United States - H2c1 | ecosystem: Environmental > Terrestrial > Soil > Riparian zone | place: USA: East River...
CGCTGGCATCAATCGCAACAGCGCCGACGGTTCCGAGTTGATGCACGTGATGCACATCCGAGTGCGGTCCGGTGTGACAATTTTTCCACGCATCGACTTCGCGCGGCACAATTAAATCCTTCGGATCGCACAAACTAATTCCCTGCTCCACCGCAAATTTTTCCGCGCCATCGCCGACGAGCATCATGTGCTCGTTCGTTTCCATTAATTTGCGCGCCAGCCGAATCGGATTCTTGATGCGGCGCAGCACCGCCACCGCTCCGGCTTGCAGACTTGCGCCATCCATCAAAATCGCGTCAAGTTCCACATTCCCATCGCGATTCAAATGCGCGCCGGTTCCGGAATCAAAAACGGGGTCATCTTCCAGAATTACAATCGCGGCTTCCACAGCGTCCGTCGCCGAACCACCGCGCTGCAAAATACGCCAACCTTCTTCCAGCGCGCGCCGGCATCCTGATTTGCATGCATCAGTAGCGGCAGCGGGAATTGTCCAGGCTCCGCCGTGCACAATGAGGGAAGGTTTCATTTCGCGCGAGAATCTCCTGAATTCGACTTCGAGGTGGAATTCAAAATTTCTCCGATGCAGAATTAGAAACTGAGTGTTGGATTAAACTTCTTCTTCGTAGATCGTTTTCAAACGCACAAGCTCAAATTCTTTCACGCCTGCGGGCGTTTGCACGCTGATCTCATCGCCCACTTTTCGACCGAGCAGCGCTTTGCCAATTGGCGAGGTGGTGGAAATCATTCCCTTGGCCACATCGGAATCTTCCGTGGTGACCAATTTATATTCTACTTCGACGGATTTCTTCAGGTCCATCAGCCAGACGCGCGAACCATACCCCGCGCACTCGCGCGAAAGATTGCTCACGTTCAGCATCATGATGTCGCCCATACGCTTTTTCAATTGGCCGATGCGCACGTTCAAATAAACCTGACGCTCTTTTGCATATTTATATTCGGAATTTTCAGAAAGATCGCCGTGTGCGCGCGCTTTCGCGATTTCCTTCGGTAAATCGTTGACGAGTTCGCTTTCAATCGCGCGAATTTCCAGCTCGAGCTTGTGTTTAATTTTTGCGAGAGGGTCGATGATTAATTCACTCATTTTGGGAGGCCTGCGCGATTTATTTGCGATTTTCAACGCGATCGATTTTCAGTGTAATACCGGACGAGCGGTACAAACAAATCTATCCAACTCGCAGATTCTATCACAACCGGAATCCGCCGCTGGTTCAGCGTGCGTTGGAATTACTTCACCAGCACTGTCAGCGTTGCGGTCTTCGTGTTTCCCTGCGCGTCCACCGCCGTCAATGTGTAGGTTGTTTCCTTGCTTGGCGAAGCGGAAACGCATCGCGCGGCGGAAGGCCACACATTCCCGGCGGGCGGATCCAGCCGCACTTCCTTCGCATTCGACACGCCGTAACACAGCTGCGTTGACTCGCCGGGGTGAATCAAACTGGGCGTTACATAGAAATTCAAAATTGCGAACTGGCTTCCGCCAAGAGACTCGTACGCGCGTTGCGCATTCGCCATTTTTTCCTGCGCAAGTTTTTCCGCCGCACGCCGATCCGCGTCTCGATTGCTTTGCCAGCGAAAAAAGAACACGCCGCAAACGTATAACGCTCCGATTACCACAAGTGTCGACGTATATACCAGCGGGTTGCGAAAAAAAGATCGCGGCCCCGGATTCGATCCCGTCGACTTCCACTCAGTTAACACGAATTGCTCTCCCGCTCGGCGCAAAACACCGCTCACAAGTAGACTGCCAGTGCCGCGCAAAACTCGCAAGTCGCAAGTACCGATTCGTGTCCTATCGTGATGAACCGGAATTGGTACTCGCGCTGCACGCGCGCTCAATTCTATGGGACACACGTTGAACCTGACTCTGCTTTTGAGTTTTCTCGATACTTGCCTATGCACAACTCAATCATGAATCCCGAAAAAGCAATTCGCGTGCTCATCGCCAATCGTCCGCGCCTCATGCGCGATTTAATCCTCGCTACAATCAACGACCACTCTGAAATTAAGGTGGTCGGCGAAGTGGAAGACGAACGCGACATCCGCCGGAACGTTGAGCAAACGCGCCCGGACTACCTAATCATCGCGTCGACCAACCCGATCAACGTCCTACACTTTGCGATGCACTGCTGCGAGATTTTCCGGAGATGAAAATCCTCGCGGTATCTTCAACGCATGACAGCAGCGCGCTTTTCTGGGTTTCCATGGAATTCTGTTCTCGCCGCGTGGAAGTTTCAGAGGAGGGCGTGCTTAACGCGCTGCACGAATTCGGAGTTGTTACGCACTAACGTCGCGCAAATCATGTTTACGAAGATTCCGGGGTCACTTGCGCCGGCTGCGTGGCGCGAACCGCGGGTGGCTTCTTACTTCCAATAATTGAAGCAACAATTCTGTACAGCAATAAAATTCCCAGAATTACCGCGTATTGCAGCGGCTTGGTTTCGTCGGATTTCACCAGCCACGCGTAATGAATCACGCCAGCAATCGCGCTGAAATAAATCAGGCGGTGCAGCCATGTCCAATTTTTCCCGCCCAGGCGGCGAATCCAACCTTTAGTCGACGTGATGGCCAGCGGAATCATCAGCACAAATCCGATGAAGCCCACGGTAATGAATCGCCGCTTCAAAACGTCCGCCCAAATCGCGTGGAAATCGAATGACTGGTACAGCCACAAATAAGTTGTGAGGTGCAGGCATCCGTAGAAAAAAGCGAAGAGTCCCAACATTCTGCGATATCGGATGAGCGCGGGCAGCGAAAGCAATTTGCGGAATGGCGTGATGGCCAGCGTGATAAGCAGAAAACGAATCGTCCAATCGCCGGTGGAATGCGTGATGTAGGCGACTGGATCGGCGCCCAAATCCACCAGCGTGCTTGGACCTCGGTCAATCGACTGAATATATCCGTTGTGCGTAATGCCCCAGGCGAGCAACGCCGCCGGAACAACGCACGCCAGAAACACCGGCACCTTCAGCCATTTATTGGAAAGGAAGGAATTCATCGCGCGCTCTTAGTAATTCTTTTTCAAATCCATGCCGTTGTAGAGACTGGCCACCTGATCTCCGTAGCCATTAAATTTTATCGTTGGACGCATTCCGAATTCGCCAAGCCTGCGTTCCTTTGCCTGACTCCACCTTGGATGATCCACTTCAGGATTCACGTTGGAATAAAATCCATATTCGTTCGGAGCGGAAATATTCCATGTCGTCGGCGGCATGTCTTTCACAAAGCGAATTTTCACAATGGACTTGATACTTTTGAACCCGTATTTCCAGGGAATCGTAAGCCGCACCGGCGCGCCATCCTGATTCGGCAGCGTTTCGCCGTACATTCCCACGCTGATCATGGTCAGCGGATGCATCGCCTCATCGATTCGCAATCCTTCCACATAGGGAAGTTCCAGTCCCGAGCGTTTTCCCAAAGGCATTTGCCCCGCATCGTAATATGTTTGGAACGCCACAAATTTTGCGGTTGGCTTTGGCTGCGCCAGATTTGCGAGCACGCTGAGGGAAAATCCAATCCACGGCACAACAATCGACCAGCCTTCCACACAGCGATGCCGGTAAATGCGTTCCTCAAGCGGCGCCATTTTTAAAATGTCGTCCATCGAAAATTTCTGCGGCTTGGCGCATTCGCCTTCGACAGAAACGGTCCACGGAGTTGTTTTGAAATTTCCTGCATTCTTAGCAGGCTGGTCCTTGTCTGTCCCAAACTCGTAATAATTGTTGTAGGTCGAAACCTGCTGGTAGGTATTCTGCTTTTCAGACGTGCTGAAGGGACTTTTCGACGCCACATTCAATTTCGTATTCGCGGAAACGCTCTGCGAGGGCGAAACCAAATTCCAAATTCCGCGTCCGGCCAGAACTGCGCCGCCGACCATCCCGGCTTCTGCTAGAAATTTTCGCCGGTTCATGTAAACGCTTTTCGGCGTAATGTCCGAATATTTCAGATCCTGCTCACGCTTGATCAGCATAGTTGCTCCCAAAACCACCTTAACGCCCGCGACTAGAGCTTTTACCGTATCCTTATTATAGCAACGCGTCGCTGACGGGCGCGTCAGCTATCGCAGCCCGCGTCCTGTCTTGAGTACGCCCTGGACCGGCATTTGGATTTACGAAATTGCGCGTCAATTGCCGCTGCTCATTGGATACTAATTGTTCGCAGAAGATGCAAGCGTCAACGACTTCAGTATCTCGCTCAGAACATCCGGCTGGCCTTCAATTCTGACCAAATGCGGATATTGTTCGCCGCCTCGATAATTCAAACGATACGCTTTCGAGAAGCCGTCGTTATCGGCCACAAATTCAATCGAGCTTGTGCCATTCTTTGTCGTTCGCACCGCGTCATGCAGCGTCTCTGGCGACCACGCCTTACCGTTAATTGTTTGTACTTTCATTCCCGGCGCAAGACCCGATTCCGCCGCGGGCATTCCCGGCACAACGTCCTGCACCGAGCCGTCACGTCCCAAATTCATTCCCAGCGAATATTCCAATGTGATTCCGCCGCCGATACGTTCATCTGCGGAGATGTGATCGTTTGGTGTTTCGTTGTAAATCAATTTCCAGCCGCCGCCTTCGATTCCGCCAAGCGGCGCATGAGGGCCGACGTAGTCCAGGCGGTCGCGAAAAAATTTCCGCCAGTCATATGGAGTGATTGTATTCATCGCAGTGACTACATCATCGAACGTGTAGGTGACGAGCTTCGGCCCGGTGCTTGGTGCGCCATGAAAACTTCGGCAGAAATCGTCCAACGACTTTTTTCCGCCGGACTGTTTGCGAATCACCGTGTCCGCTTCAAGCCATATGAGCCAGCTCTCGTCGTAAAAATCTACGCTGCGGCGATACGAAAACCACGCCTTGCCGGTAATTAAATAAAGCGTCTGCGCCCCGGTCGCCGTGTCCTGCAGGGGACGCCAATCCCGCCCCGCCTGATGATCCAAGTACGCGGCCGTCGCAGCTAGTGCTTCACGGTACGCTTCCACGGAACGCGTTCCGGCGCGCGCGGAAAGCAATTCGCCGATGTATTGCGTCAGCCCTTCGTAGGCCCAAAGCAAATCGCCTTTCATGGGCACGCCAAAATCCGGCGTCGCTAGTCCGGCGGGACGCCGAAATTTTCCATTCCACGAATGGGTGAACTCGTGAGGAAGTAAGTCGGCGAAACTTTCACGCATGTCGGGATCCAACAACATTCTTTCCGGCGCGCGATTGTCGCTCGACTGGTGATGCTCAAGTCCATTCGGAAAAAAGTGATCGCTCAGCGAGAGCAGAAAATCATAATGATCGTAATGCCGCGCGCCGAAAAGCGCTCCCGCTTCGCGCACCAGCCGGCTGTAGGCTTCCAATTCATCCGCGGGAATATCGACGGATGCCGCGGAATCGCCGGCTAAATCCAAATGATGCGGAGGCTGAACGTCTGTCGCCAATGGAATCGAGCGGAAATACGCACCCGCAAGAACGGGAGAGTCTACAAGCGTGGTGAGCGAGACCGGGCCAAACTGAATTCCATCAGCTTGCGCATGTGCATCCGGAAGTGCGGTGCCGAATTTCCATCCTGCAGGCAATTTCAAATGCGCGACGTACATGAGATCGTCTGATTTCACTCCGGCGGGATACAGCAGAACATCATTCCATTCCAGAATACTTACCTGCGAAGTTGCAGAAGGTCCCGCCGAAAATCCGTTGCCGTCCACCGGATTCAAATAATCCAAACTTGCTTCGACGGCCGTCGCGCCGGCCGGCACGTCCATATGAAATTGGTACATGTCCACGGAATCGCGATGCCACACGAGCGTTTTGCCGCCCGCCGTAAATTTCAATCCCGCCAAATCAGAGATCGGGCCGTCCGGCATGTGCTCGCCGGGAATCCATTTCGGATATGCCAAAGTAAAGGGTCCCGGCATCGCAGGAATAATCAGATGCGCGTGGAATATGTGCCGAGGCGCTTCGCTCAAATCGACGCTCAACTGAATTGGCGTGGAATTATTTTGCGCCGCCACGGAAAAATGGATGCTCGCGAGAGGCGCGCAAAGAATCGCAAGCGCCGCAACGGCCGTCCATGCTGCAATCCATTCGATTCGCTTTGTGCGCGGAATTGAAGAATGCTTCACAGTTTACCTCGCCTGAAATGAAATTTGATTCGGGCCGGTTTTTCGCCGTAGGCTCAATGCCGCCTGATTCTACCCGAACGCTCGGCGCAGTCATATCGACTGTTTTACGCTGTAAAACGCAGCCGCATTTTTTGATTTGCACGAATTTCCGCTCCGAGCTGTGATAAACAAGTGCAGTTACTTTCCGGGGCGGAAAGAGAGAACAAATATCTCGTGGGTCCAAATCCATTTCTAGGTGTTGTATATCACTGGCTCGGCGGACTTGCCTCCGCCACCTGCTATCTGCCGTACAAAGGAATCAAACGCTGGGCGTGGGAAGTCTATTGGCTGCTGCAGGGAGTTTTCAGTTGGATTTTAGCGCCCATCGTAATTGGCATGGCGCTGGTGCCCGAGCTGCCCGCAATTCTGCATCGCTCGCCATCGAAAACTTTAGCGTTTGTTTACACCTGGGGAGTTCTGTGGGGATTTGGCGGACTCACTTTCGGCCTTTCGGTAAGATTTTTGGGAATGGCGCTGGGTTATGCGATCGCGCTGGGATTGTGCATGGCGTTCGGCACATTGATGCCACCGATTTTTGCCGGCGAAATTGGCGAGATCGCGCGCGAACATTCCGGCCAGATTATCCTGCTCGGAATCGCCGTCTGCATGTTGGGAATTGTGTTGAGCGGACTCGCCGGCATGTCCAAGGAACGCGAACTTACTGACGCGCAAAAGAAAAATACCGTGAAGGAATTTCACTTTGGCAAAGGACTGATGGTCGCGATCTTCGCGGGAGTGATGAGTTCCTGTTTCGCATACGGACTAACCGCCGGAAAACCAATTGGCATGTTGACCAAAGATTATTTGCTCCAAACGGGGCGCGCCGATCTGTGGCAAAACCTGCCAATACTTGTCGTGCTTCTGTTGGGTGGATTCACTACCAATCTTATTTGGTGCTCTGTGCTGCTCTGGCGAAATAAAACAGGCGGACAATTTCTGGGCCGCGCGGGCGGAAAACTTTCCGGCAATCAAGAAGCGCATGTGGAAGCAGACGGGGCCACTTCGGGACGCATCGATTCCAAAACGATGTTCCTGAATACGCTTCTCGCCGCAGCCACGGGCTTGATGTGGTATTTCCAGTTTTTCTTTTACAGCATGGGCCAAACGAAAATGGGCAAGTACGATTTTTCCAGTTGGACTCTGCATATGGCCAGCATCATTATTTTCTCAACGCTGTGGGGCGTGATCTACAAGGAATGGAAAGGCACCAGCCGCCGGACAGTTGTGCTCGTCACGCTCGGCCTGGTGATTCTGGTGCTTTCAACAATGGTAGTGGGCTACGGAAATTATTTGAAAGCGATGACGAATAGCTAGCCTCGATGCGGAGCATGGCGAACGAACTTTAGCCAGGTGAAGACGCCTGCGAGTAGGCATCCTACGACGACGGGTACGATCGGAGCACTACAGGAGATCAGAAGTATCAAGGCAATCAAAGCGGAACCGAAAAAGAAGTACGGCGTGAATTTCATTTCCACTCCATGTAGAAAACTGAAATCACAAACAAAACAAACACAATTCCAATCGCCGATACTTTCAGAGATTTCGTCCACTCAGTTCTTTCCACGCCTTTACGTTTCAGCTGCCGGATTTCAGAAAGCTGTTTTCGCACCAGTGATATTTCCGTTCCGCTATTCGCCAACTCCATCGCGCGATTTGTTTCCGCTTCCGCGCGATCCATCAACCGAAGGCGAAAAAACAATTCAGAATACTTCAGCTGCGCGAAAAAGTTCTGCGGCGCAATTTTACACGCCGCTTCCAGCGCGTCCATCGATTCGTACACGTTGTAATTCATTGCGTGCGCCATGCCAAGAAAAGTGTGCAGCGCGGCATTCGCCGGATTCTGCGCGCAGGCGTTTTGCAAAGACAGAATGACTTCCGCCAGTTTTTCTTGCGGGACAGAAAATGGATCTTTCCAGGGGAGCGCCGGAACGCTATTCAACGCTAAAATTGCGCTCACGGAAACCGCGTCTTCGCGAGTTGTCTGTAACATCATTGAAGACATCGCATTAAATTCCCGACTTCAATTCAAATTCCGGATACGCGAGCGCGCCAATTTCCGGAAGATCCAACCCTTCCAATTCCACTTTAGCGGTAACACGCTGGCCCATCACGCGATCAATCAGAAACGCAAAAACAAAACTGATTACGAAAACAAGACCGACCAGCGTCGCCACACCGAGCAACTGCGCTACCAACTGGTTCGTGTCTCCGTAAAAAAGTCCCCTGACCGAACCATTCACACCATTCCATGCGCCGCCATAATTACTTTTGCCATCGGCAAATAATCCAACAGCGATCACTCCCCAAATTCCGCAGCACCCATGTACGGAAACTGCGCCGACGGGATCGTCAACCTTCAAAACTTTTTCGACAAACGCAACGGACACGCAAACTAAAACTCCGGCGATCGCTCCGATGATTACGGAGCCCACGGGGTTCACGAAGCCAGCGGGTGCGGTGATCGCCACCAGTCCGGCCAGAAACCCGTTGCCCGTCATTGAGGCGTCCGGCTTTCCATAAACTTTCCACATGTAGATCATGGCACTCAACAATCCGCCGCCGCTTGCGAGCATCGTGTTCACTGCAATGGAACCGATGCGTAAACTTCCGTTGCCCGACGCGCCGAGAGTGGAGCCCGGATTAAATCCGAACCAGCCAAACGCGAGAATTAAGCAACCCGAAAGGACCAGCACAACATCGTGACCGAGAATTGCTTGCGGTTTTCCATCGCGCGCAAATTTCCCAATGCGCGGTCCAAGAATCATGGCAATCGCTAGCGCACTCAATCCGCCGACGGCATGCACAACACCGGACCCTGCAAAATCGCAGTAGCCTTTGCCCAATCCAAAATTTGTTCCGAGACTGGCGAGCCAGCCGCCACCCCACGCCCAGTTCGCAAAAAGCGGATAGGTGAAAGCGGCGAACAAAACTGAAGTGACGAGGAATCCGGGAAATTTCCAGCGCTCGGCCGCCGCGCCGGTGGGAATTGTTGCGCCGGTATCCATGAAAACCATTTGGAATAAAAATAAAACCATCACGCCGATGTCATAGGTTCCTTTGTGCATCAACAAAAACCCATGCTGGCCGAATAATCCAAACGCTTTACCGAATAGCGTGACTGTGTATTCCGCGTTCAGTGGCGCAGTGCCGCCGAGATTTGCAACTGCGCCGACGCCGCCCATTTGAATTGCGAATCCGACGAGCCAGTAGGCCAACATGCCAACGCCGTAGACAACCATGTTCATCATCATGGTGTGATTGGCATTTTTGGCACGCGCCAATCCAGTTTCAAGCAGCGCGAAGCCGAGCTGCATGAACATGACGAGAAAACCGGTGACGAGCGTCCAGACAAAATTGATGGCAATTTTATTTTGCCCGGCCTGATTCGCCAGATCAGTAAGCGTGATTCCTTTTGCGGGATCAGCCGCGGTAACGTCGCTGGAATTTCCAGTGAGCGAACCATCAGGATCGCCCTTCGCGCGAACGTCAGGATTGATCTGTTGAGCAGGGATCGTCGAAGTGGATGACGGAGAAAGCGGAGAGGGCGATGCCGGAGTTTGGCCGAACGCCGGCACTGCAAAACAAAGCGCTATAATTACCAGCACGAATAATTTGTGTGCCGGATTTTTCACTCGTGCGTTATCCTCTTTTCCAAAGCGCGTTTTTCAGATAGGCCCTATTGATCACGCCAAGAATTCCGAAGAGGCTCACTGCAATTCCAAAAACAACAAGCGCTAACCGGCCGCCGACAGAATGCATCGCCAGGCTGAGCAGGCTAATTGCGAATCCGAGAAGCGTTATTAGAATTCCGACGAAAATCATTTTCTTTGAGTGCGGTGCCCCAGACGGCAATATTTTGGCCTCGCGCTGGCATGAACTGTAACGGCGGCATCACAGGGATACCAACAAAATATTTCAATCCATCCGATGCAAATATTTGGTTTGGTATGCTTCGCGCCCCTGTGCATTATCGGAATATGTTCTTGATTGACACTCGAAGCCCCACCGTACCGCCGCGGATGCAACTTCGTATTCCCCGAGCAGGAGGTTTGCGTGAAGAAGCTTGAAGCGATTATTCAGCCTTCAAGATTTGAATCCGTAAAAGAAGCGCTTCACGAAGCCGGTCTGGAAGGGATGACGGTGACCGAAGTACGCGGCCACGGCAGACAAAAAGGACACACTGAAGTTTACCGCGGCCGGGAATATACGGTGGATCTTCTGCCGAAAATTAAGATTGAAATTGTTCTGCCGGATAAATTAGTGGCAAATGTGGTGGAGGCAATTGTGAAAGCGGCGAAAACCGGGAAAATCGGCGACGGTAAAATCTTCATATCCAGCGTTGAGGACGCCATCCGAATCCGCAATGAGGAGCACGGAGAAGGCGCTCTGTAAATAAAAGTGGCGGCCACACCCAAGTCCGGGTTCGATTCGCGTGTTCATTCCACGGAAGTTATGCAAACCACTCCCAAGTCTCTTTCCGCCCTCGCTGCTCAATGTGAAGCCGAACGAAAACAACTGCGGCAGCAATTTGAATTTGGCTCCGGAACTCGAAACACGTTGCGGGGATTGTGTAGACTAGCCGACCGGACTTTCCAGCAACTTTTCGATGACGTTTTGCGGAGTTATCACAGTCCACCAAAGCGGCTTTGCGTTTTGGCGCTGGGCGGATACGGGCGGCGGCTACTTTTTCCATATTCGGATCTGGACATACTTTTTCTTTTCGCCTCCAAAAAAGCGGAGTACGAATTCCTGCCGCTGGTTGCGGAAATTTCCCGTTCGTTGTGGGACGTGGGATTTCGCGTGAGCGGCGCGTGCCGAAGCATCGAGGAATGTCAGACGGTCGAGGAAGACAACGCGGAATTTCATTTGGCTTTGTTGGATCGAAGATTTCTTGCGGGCGAAGAAAAACTTTACGAGCAGTTGGACGAAAGAGTTTTGCCCGCGACAGAACGCCAGATGCGACCATTTTTACTGGCGCAATTGCAAAAGTTGACGCGCGAACGGCTGGCGCGATACGGCAATACGATTTTCCATTTGGAACCGAATGTGAAAGACGCGCCAGGGGGTTTGCGGGACTATCAAACGACCGCGTGGTTTCGGCAAATCGCCGGCGGAAAAATGGAATCCGCAGGCCCGGCGTCGCTTGAAGATCAAGACGCAGCAAATTCGGCTGGATTTATGAGTTCGATTCGATGTTTCCTGCATTACAGCAACGGCCGGAACGACAATGTGCTGACGTACGAATTGCAGTCCGAAGCGGCGGAACGATCACTTGGAATTGGCGATAGCGCGCAACGAAGCGCGGCCGATTGGATGCGTCTGTATTATCGCCACGCGCGGACGCTGAACTGGCGGTTGTTGCGATCGCTGGAAGAGAAAGCTCGCGCGCCGCAAACATTTCGCGAACGATTAGTGAATGCAACGCGGCGGCCAAAACCACAACCCATTGAAGAGAAACCTTTCGCGGTCCGCGACGGCATGTTGGAAGTGCTGGATCACATGGCGCTGGCCGATCGCGCCGAGATGATCTCACTTTTTGCCGAATCGGCGCGCACCGGGATTCCGCTGAGCCGCGACGCCGAGCGCATGATCGTTTACATTCTTACGCACGAAGAATTGCCCGCCGTAAACATAGAAGTAAAGTGGCACGCGCTGCGGGAAATTCTTGCCGGAGATTATCCGGGCATCGCGTTGCGGTCCATGCACCGAGTGGGGCTTCTGACGGAAGTGCTGCCGGAATTCAGCACAATTGATTCTTTGGTCGTGCGGGATTTTTACCACCGGTACACGGTGGACGAGCACTCACTGAGAACGATTGAGAATTTGCAGGAACTGGCTGCACCGAAGGACGAGCGCGCGGAAGACTTCGCGGGACTTTGGAAATCACTTGAGCGCCGCGAATTATTAATCTTTGCGTTGCTGCTACATGACGTTGGAAAAGGAATGCCCGATCCGAAACACGTCAACGGGAGCCTTCTGGCGTTGGATTTGGCTGCGCGGCGTTTGCATTTGGATTCCCAGGAGAAAGACGAAGTTCGTTTCCTAATTGAGCATCACCTCGATATGTCCGCAACTTTTCTGCGGCGGGATATTTTCGATCCTGAATCTGTGGCGACTTTTTCCAGAACTGTGTCCACCGTGGAGCGACTCAGCAGTTTGTGCCTACTAACGTATGCGGATTTTAAGGCCGTGAATCCTGAAGCGCTCACTCCGTGGCGGGCGGAAATGCTTTGGCAGCTTTTCGTCTCGGCCTCCAATCATTTGAATCGGAGTATTGATAGCGACCGTCTGCACGCGATTCGCGAAGCGAAGATGCTGGATGAAGTTGTACGGCAGACTACCGGCGCGACGCGCGCGGATATTGAAAGTTTTCTCGAAGGATTCCCTCGTCGATATTTGCTGACGCATTCTCCCGCGGAAATCGCCGCGCACTTCTCGCTCTACAAGAAATTAAAAGTCGAGCCGGTTCAAATTGAATTGAAACCGGCGGGTCACGCTTACTCGCTAACTCTGCTGGCGGAAGACCGACCAGCGCTTTTCGCCATGATTTCCGGCGTTCTAGCGGGCTGGGACATGAGCATCATGAAAGCCGGAGCTTTCGCAAATGCAGCGGGAATTGTGCTGGATACATTTCACTTTGTGGACATGCACAACACGCTTGAGCTGAATCCCAGCGAGATCGAGCGATTCACGCGGAGCCTCGCGGGAGTTGTGAGTGGACGCGAGCAACTGGAACCGCTACTCAAGCGACGAAGGCAGGGTGGTCTCGGCCAGCCGCCAAAAGTTCTGGTCCCCACGAATCTGCGCTTCGATGATGAATCTTCCGCCCATTCAACGCTGCTTGAAATTCTTGCGCAGGATCGCCCCAGGCTACTCTATGAAATTAGTTCCGTACTGTCCGGACTTGGCTGCAACATTGAAGTTGCATTGATCGACACGGAAGGCCAGAAGGCTATCGACGTTTTTTATTTAACGAGAGATGGTGCGAAGCTGAGCAGTGAATTTCAAGAGATTGTGAGCGCAGAATTTCTGAGCCGGATCTAGAATTTACGGGCCAGTCACTGCGATGTTTTATATGTCCGTCGGAAAATGAATTCCATGAATTAAAACTCCGCGTTGTACATTCTTCCACTCGGCAGCTACTAGTAGAGTGTGAATCGTCATCCCAATTGGGGCCATCCTGATCACGACGCCTGCGGAACAGGATTCGTCACGCGCCTGGGCAGTGCGCCCAGCCACGAAATTATTCAAATTGCTTTGACGGCCACAGAACGGCTTTCGCATCGCGGTGGTGTGGATGCGGATGGTGAAAGCGGCGATGGCGCAGGACTTTTAGTTGGCCTGCCGATAAATTTCTTTCGAGCGCAAGCGCTCGCGCAAAGCATTTCACTTCCGGAACAATTTGGAGTGGGTGTTTTATTTATTTCCGGCCGGGATTCGGAACAAGCGCGGGATGCAATTCAAGTGACGGCAATTCACGAGGGAGTGGAACTTCTTGGTTGGCGGCGCGTGCCGTGCGAACGAGACGCGCTTGGACGCCAGTCCCGCGAATGCATGCCGGAGATTTGGCACTTCTTTGTTGCGTCGCGAAATCCTTTGCGGACCGCTCAAGAATTTGAAAGGCGCCTGGTATTTCTTCGCAAGCGCGCTGAATTCCTTGCGCCGCCGACGGCCTACATCTGCTCATTGTCATCGCGCACCATCCTATATAAAGGATTGCTTACGCCGTGGCAGCTTCCGCAATTTTATTCCGACCTGCGCGATCCAATGTTTGAAACTTCGTTCGCGATTTTTCATCAGCGATATTCCACGAACACTCAGCCTTCGTGGAATCTAGCGCAACCGTTTCGATATGTGGCGCACAACGGAGAGATCAACACGATTGTGGCGAACCGGCGATGGATTCACGCGCGTGAAAAACAGGAGCGTGAGCGGCTTGGCGCTGACAACGATTTTCATATTCTGGAGGGAAACGTCAGTGATTCCGCCAGCTTCGATAATGCGTTCGAGATGCGCCTACTCCGCGGAGAATCGCCGGGAGATGCAATGCTCTGCCTGGTGCCACCGGCGTTCGCGAATGATCCTTCACTTTCCACGGAAATTAAGAATGCGATGGCGTCCCTTTCGCGGCAATCGGAACCGTGGGACGGGCCCGCGGCGTTGATATTTTCGGATGGCGAAATTGTGGGCGCAAAGCTTGACCGCAACGGTCTGCGGCCGATGCGGTACATCAGAACTCATGACGGTTTGCTGATTGCCGGATCGGAAGTTGGTTTGGCGGACATCGAAGAATCTCGTATCGCGGAACGTCAGCGGCTTGGGCCGGGCGAAATGATCATCGCGAATCCAGCGACCGGAACTTTTCTTCGCTGGCGAGAAATTGTGGAGAGACTCGGCACGCGGCCGCGAAAAAATATCCGTCGACTAATTCAGAAAAACGCGCAGACTTCCGCGCGAGAATCATTTGAACCAATTGATCCGAAACGAGCGGCTGCTGCCTTCGGATGGACGGACGATCAATTCAAAATATTGTTCAGTTCGTTGGCGCACGGCAACGAAGCGAATTGGAGCATGGGCGACGATGGTCCGCCTGCATTTCTTTCTGCAATGCAGCGCGCGCTTTGGGATTACTGCAAGCAGCGATTCGCGCAGGTCACAAATCCTCCGATTGATCCGTTGCGCGAGGCGCATGTGATGTCGTTGGACGTAACGCTTGGCGAAGACATTACTTTGCCTTCGCCGCTTCTGAGTTCAGGACAGCTTTCGGAGATTGCTGAAATCCTTGGGCCACCACTTCGCATTGATTTTACTTTTCCCATGTTTGAGAAAATACCGGGCGCGCGCGCAGCCTTGACCAATCTCTCGACTTCCTTGAATGGCAGCGCGCGTCCCGGTTTCGTTTTGCTTTCCGATCGAAATGTTGGGCCAGACCGCGCCGCGCTTCCCGCGCTTCTTGCAGCTGCCGCAGTGTGGAAGGCGATGGTCCGCGAAGGAATGTGGGATGTGCCACTGATCGTCGAAACCGGACAGGCTTTCGACACGCACCACATCGCGTTGCTCGTGGCGGTGGGCGTAAGCGCCGTGAATCCGTATCTTGCGCATAACTTCGTTGAAGAACTCGCTGACGAAGGCGCGCAGAATTTCCAGATGGCGATTCTAGGCGGCTTGCGAAAAGTATTGGCGCGAATGGGAATTTCGTCACTCGCGAGTTATCGCAACAGCCATCTGTTCGAGTTAATTGGGCTGGAAGATTCGCTGTGTGCGGAATATTTTGAGGACGCCGCGAACTATCTGGGCGGGAAGACTCTCGACCGGCTTCTTGCGGATTACCTTCAATTTCATAAGGCCGCTTTTTCTGACGACTGGCGCGAACTCCCGGACGCCGGACTTTTCCGGTATCGCCATGGAGGGGAGCGGCACGCCACGTCGCCCGACGTTGTGCGGCGGATGCACGCATTTGTGAAATCGCCGACGGCGGACGCTTTCGCGCACTTTGAAAAGCTGAACGCGGAAAAACATCCTGACTCGATTCGCGATCTATTGGAAATTGTGTCGGGACATCTAGTTCTGTTGGAAGAAACTGAATCCGAAGAATCCATTCTGCGGCGATTCAGCACGCAAGCAATGTCGCTCGGCTCGCTGAGTCCCGAGGCGCATCGCACGCTTGCCGTCGCGATGAATTCCATCGGCGCGCGAAGCAACACCGGCGAGGGCGGCGAGGATCCGCTGCTGTATCGGCTGGACCCAATGGCGGCGAATAAGATCAAGCAAGTAGCTTCGGCTCGATTCGGTGTGACAGCGGAATATCTGGTGCGCGCGGAGGAACTGGAAATAAAAATCGCACAGGGATCGAAGCCGGGCGAAGGCGGACAACTTCCAGCGCAAAAAGTTTCCGAATATATCGCGCGAATCCGGCACACCACGGCTGGCACTCCGCTGATTTCGCCGCCGCCTCACCACGACATTTACAGCATCGAGGATCTGGCGCAATTAATTTACGATTTGCGCGCGATCAATCCACGAGCGCGAATCGGAGTGAAGTTGGTTTCGAGCACCGGCATCGGAATTATTGCGGCAGGAGTAGTAAAAGCCGGCGCGACGGTGGTAACAATTAGCGGACACAACGGCGGGACAGGATCTTCGCCGCTCACTTCAATCAAGAATACCGGATTGCCGTGGGAAATCGGTTTGCACGAAACCCATGAAACACTGCACCGCGCGGGATTGCGTTCGCGCGTGTCACTTCGCGTCGATGGAGGATTTAAGTTCTCGCGCGACGTAATTATTGCGGCGATTCTTGGTGCGGACGAATTTGGATTTGCTACGTCGGCGCTGCTCGCGATTGGCTGCGTGATGGCGCGACAATGTCATTTGAATACGTGTCCAGTAGGGATTGCCACACAGGACGAACATTTGCGGGCGCGATTTGCGGGCAAACCGGAGATGGTGGTTTCTTATTTCCGCGCGCTTGCGTGCGAAGTTCGAGAATGGCTTGCCCGCATCGGAGTTCATTCCCTGAATGAATTGGTGGGAGCCGGAAACAAACTTCGCTCGCGTGCCGCAGAAAATAGCGAGTGGCTTCAGGATTTGCTGACGTCACGGCCGGGACAATCGGCCCTGGTTGACGGAACTCCTGCACGGCAGGTGCCCGACAAATACGACATCGTGTGGATGCCGCAGAATTCTGCTGACGCTCCGACTAGCCCGATCACTCTGCGAAATGCACACCGAACAATCGGCGCCCGATTGACAAGCGAAGTGGTGAAAGCAAGATGGTCGAAGAAATATACGGATCAGGAATACGAAGCAACATTTCACGGAACTGCGGGACAAAGTTTTGGCGCGTTCCTCACTTCTGGCGTGACGCTGAAACTGATTGGCGATGCGAATGATTATGTGGCGAAATCCTTATCGGGCGGAACGGTGATCGTTTCCGCAGGGCCGTACGCTTCGCGGCGCGGCGATGTGCTGGTCGGCAACACTGTTCTTTACGGTGCCACATCCGGACAAATTTTTATTGCTGGCCGAGCGGGCGAAAGATTTGCGATTCGGAACAGCGGCGCGGCCGCGGTGGTGGAAGGAGTTGGCCAGCACGGATGCGAATACATGACCGCCGGAGTTGTGGCGGTACTCGGAAGTGTGGGATTAAATTTCGGTTCCGGAATGACGGGCGGTCTTGCTTACCTGAGCCGGGGAGATTCTTCGAGCGAGTTGGAAGGTCTGAACGGCGAATTTGTTTCGCTGGTGAGTATTAAAAATGACGAAGATGAGTGGCTGAGAATTTTGCTGAAAGAACATGTGCGGCACACGGATAGTCCGCGCGCAAAACATTTCTTATCAAAGCATGGATTGCTGCCTCTGATGCGCGTGCAGCCAAATCATTTTAGCGGATCGATTGAAGCGACGTGGCGGCCTGTGTTGGAATTAATTTCCAGGCGAACGCGCGTCTCGCAAGGTGGGACATCCAAGGGCATTCTGCAATCGCGCGCAATGCACGCGCTCCAAGCTATGTGATTTGTTTGCAGTGGATTAGCGGCACATTTTGGCAAATAGTCATACCCCACCCCGCCCCCTTTTTGCTATGTATTGCAAATACAGGACTTACGGGAGCGCCACTTAACATTATTAATGCACAGCGCTGTACGAAAAATTAGTTGGCGGCCTGGTCCGTGATAGCGCCGACGCTGCTGCTGGAAACCAATCGCACGTACTTCGCAAGCACTCCGTAACGAAATCGTGGCGCCGGAGGTTTCCATTCCGCGCGGCGATGCTGAAATTCCTTCGGAGAAATATTTAATTGCAAAAGCCGCGCTTCGGCGTCGATCGTAATTGAATCGCCTTCATGAACAAGTGCAATTCCTCCGCCGACGGCAGCTTCGGGCGCGACATGCCCGACAACCATTCCATAAGTTGCGCCGGAAAAACGGCCGTCAGTAATTAATCCCACCGAATCGCCGAGCCCGGCGCCGATGAGCGCAGAAGTGGGCGAAAGCATCTCGCGCATGCCGGGGCCACCCTTCGGACCTTCGTAACGGATCACCACAATATCGCCCGCTTTTATTTTGTGCGCCAGAATTGCGGCGAGACAATTTTCTTCCGACTCAAATACGCGCGCGGGGCCTGTGATTTTTTTGTTTTTGATGCCGGAAATTTTAGCGACAGCGCCCTCGGTTGCAAGATTCCCTTTTAGAATTGCGAGATGACCCTGCGCGTAGACCGGCTTATCCCAAGAATGAATCACGTCTTGATTCGCACGAGGCTCGGACGGAATGTCCGCGAGCGTTTCTGCAATCGTTTTTCCGGTGATGGTTAACACATCGCCGTGAAGCACTCCGTGCGCTAACAGAATTTTCATTACTTGCGGAATTCCTCCGGCAGCGTGCAAATCCGTCGTCACATATTTGCCGGAAGGTTTCAGATCGCAGAGAACCGGCACGCGCGCGCGAATCGGTTCGAAGTCATCGATGCTCAGAAGAACTTCTGCGGAGTGCGCCATCGCAAGTAAATGGAGTACCGCGTTGGTTGAGCCGCCGGTAGCCATGACGACTGCAATCGCATTCTCGAAAGCTTTGCGCGTCATAATTTGTCGCGGCAACAGTTTGTTGCGAATTGCATTTGAAAGTGCGCGTGCGGATTCGCCGGTACTACTTAGCTTTTCCTTTTCGGCAGCTGTCATTGTTGAAGAAAATGGAAGGCTCATGCCCATTGCTTCAATCACCGACGACATGGTGTTCGCGGTGAACATTCCGCCGCAGGAACCAGCTCCGGGGCACGCGTGGCGCTCGACGTCCAACAATTCCGCTTCGCTGATTTTCCCTGCGCTAAATTGTCCGAAGGCCTCGAACGCGCTGACGATAGTGAGATCTTTTCCATTCAGATGACCGGGAAGAGTTGTTCCTCCGTAAACGAAAATGGCGGGAATATTCAGGCGCGCGATGGCAATCATGGCGCCGGGCATATTCTTATCGCACGCTCCGATTACGATCACGCCGTCCATGCTTGCCGCGTTGCAAACAGTTTCGATTGAATCGGCAATCACTTCGCGGGACACCAGAGAATATTTCATGCCCGTGGTGCCCATGGAGATGCCGTCGCTGACGGTGATAGTTCCGAAAACTTGTGGCATGGCGCCGCATTCACGCAAGACTTCCGCGGCACGCGCGGCAAGTTCATTGAGTCCCATGTTGCACGGAGTGACGGTGCTGTAGCCATTCGCGATTCCGACGATGGGTTTTTCAAAATCGCCGTCACCGAAACCGGTGGCTCGAAGCATGGACCGATTCGGCGAGTGCTGAATTCCCTGCGTGATGGCTTTGCTTCGATCGTTTCCAGTCATGCGATTATTTTTTCCTTTAGAAACGCACCGGACACTAAAAATCCCACCGGCTGTTACGGCGGGATTTTCGCATAAACTCGCGCACCGCGACTGCTAATTTATTTTGTTCCCGCGGCGACAGCAGATTCCGCAACCGGCGATTCTTCGTTGGGCGCTGTGACCGGATCGAGGAACGCCATTTTCGCGCGCAATTTTGCGCCGACTTGTTCGATCAACTGGAACTGTTCGCTACGGCGACTGGCTTCAAAGTTTGGACGGCCTTCTTCATTTTCGCGAATCCATTTCTCCGCAAATTCTCCGCTGCGAATTTTCGCCAGCATGCGGCGCATCGCGTCGCGAGTCTCGTCGGTAATAATTTGCGGACCGCCGGTGTAATCTCCAAATTCGGCAGTGTCACTGACGGAATAGCGCATGTAGTTCAGGCCGCCACGATACATCAGGTCGACGATGAGCTTGAGTTCGTGCATGCACTCGAAATAAGCAATCTCCGGTTGATAGCCCGCGTTGACGAGAGTGTTGAATCCTGCCTTCACAAGCGCGCTGACGCCGCCGCACAACACGGCCTGCTCGCCAAACAAGTCCGTTTCCGTTTCTTCGGTGAAAGTAGTTTCGATTACACCCGCGCGAGTGGCGCCGATGGCTTTCGCGTAGCTCAGCGTGAGTTTTTTCGCGTTGCCGGTAGCGTCCTGATGAATCGCGAGAAGCGCAGGCGTTCCTCCGCCCTCGATGAAAACTTCTCGCACGCGATGGCCCGGAGCTTTCGGCGCGACCATGGTGACGTCAATTCCAACCGGCGGGCGAATCGTGCCGTAGCGGATATTGAACCCGTGCGCGAACATCAGCGTTTTTCCGGCGGTAAGATGCGGAACAATTTCGGAGTGATAAATTTTCGGCTGGGTGGTGTCAGGCGTTAGGAGCATGATCACGTCAGCCCATGCAGCCGCTTCGGAGACGGCCTTCAGCGGAAGTCCAGCGTCATTCACTTTGCCGCGCGATTTGCTGCTTGCGTGCAGTCCGACGCAAACATTACATCCGCTATCGCGCAGATTTAGCGCGTGGGCATGACCCTGCGAGCCGAAACCAATCACAGCAATTTTCTTATTTTGAATTACGGAAATATCTGCTGCGCCATCCATATGAATTGTGGCCATCGTTTGCTCCTCGATTTTAATTTCTTTTTTATTACACGGATTGTGAAGCTGCTTGCTCAAGAACAAGAGTTTCCCGCGTGCGCGAATCTTCATTCGTCAATCGTTTCACACCGCGTGACATTGCTACCTGGCCCGTCCTAACCATTTCGAGAATTCCGAATGGGCGCAGCACTTCAACGAGCGCCTGAATTTTGTCTTCGGTGCCGGTGATTTCGGAGATGAGCGAATCGGGGCCGAGGTCGACGACGCGCGCGCGAAAGACGCCGATAATTTCCAGCAACTCGCGGCGCGAATCTTCCAGCAGTTGCACTTTGATGAGCGCGAGGCTGCGCGCAATATTTGGAATGAAGGTCACGTCTTCGACGGAGAGAACGTTTACAAGTTTGTAAAGATTTGCTTCCACGCGCTGCGCGGCGCCTTCGCTGATCAAGGACACAATCGTCATGCGAGAAACGCCGGGGCGTTCTGTGTGTCCGACGGCGAGAGATTCAATGTTGTAAGCGCGGCGGCGAAATAATGACGCGACGCGATTCAGCACGCCCGGCTGATCTTCCACGTAAAGAACGAAAGTGTGCTGCCTGAGTTGCTCAGACATCGGATGTCCTTTCGACAAGGACGCTGGGGCGGCGGATCATCGCATCCAAATCCGCGCCGGCGGGAACCATCGGGAAAACAGAATCTTCCTGCCCGACTTGAAAATTTATGAGGGCCGGGCCGGAATGTCGGCGGGCGGCATCGATCGTTGGAACTACGTTATTGCGCGTGCGAACTGTGTAGCCCGGTATTCCGAAGGCGTCGGCGATCTTGGCAAAATCCGGACTCAGCAAAGGAGTGGAGGAATAACGGCCATCGTAGAAAAATTCCTGCCATTGACGCACCATGCCGAGAAAGCCGTTATTAATGATAGCGATTTTGACTTCGATTTTTTCCTGAACGACGGTGGCAAGCTCGCTCATGGTCATTTGAAAGCCGCCATCGCCGGCAATCACCCAAACTTCCGCGTCCGGCCTGGCGAATTTTGCGCCGATTGCCGCGGGCAACGCGAAACCCATCGTTCCCAGGCCGCCGGAAGTAATCAGCGTGCGTGGTTTTTCGTGGTGGTAATACTGGGCTTCCCACATTTGGTGCTGACCGACGTCGGTGACAACAACGGCGTTGCCGCCGGTTTGATGCCAAAGGTCTTGAATCACATGCGCGGCGTAGAGATGTCCGTTATCCGGAAGATTTTGAATATCGCGCACCGCGGAATCCTGTTTGGACGATTCGATTTGATCGAGCCATGCGCTACGATTTTTGCGTTCAACATCGGGAAGCAAATGTTGGAGAACTTCGCGAAGATCGCCGATGAGCGGCACGTCAACGTGAACATTTTTATTTATTTCTGCGGGATCAATTTCGATATGAATTTTCTTCGCGGCCGAGGCGTACGTTTTTAGATTGCCCGTGACGCGATCGTCAAAGCGCATTCCGAAAGCGAGAAGAAGATCGGCTTCTTGAATTGCTTTGTTGACCCAAGCTTCGCCATGCATGCCCATCATGCCGAGGCATAGCGGATGCGAGGCCGGAAATGCGCCGATGCCGAGAAGCGTGAGCGCAACAGGAGTCGATGCGCGCTCGGCAAATTCGAGAACTTCGGCGAGTGCACCGGAAAGAATAATTCCATGGCCGGCAAGAATTACCGGTCGTCGCGCGGAATTAATTAAGTCAAGTGCTTCGCTCAGTTCATGCGGCTCGATAAAATGCACCGGCTCGCGACGTCGCGTTTTCGGCGCGGCTGCATTCCAATCAAATTCACACTTGCCGTTCTGCGCGTCCTTGGTGATGTCCACCAGAACCGGGCCGGGCCGGCCGCCGGCTGCGATTTGGAATGCTTCGCGAAGGCTTGGCGCGATTTCGTCGGCGCGCGTGACGAGATAATTGTGCTTCGTGATCGGAAGAGTAATTCCGGTGATGTCGGTTTCCTGAAAGGCGTCGCTGCCAATGAGTTTGCTGCCAACTTGTCCGGTGATGCAGACAATCGGAGAAGAATCCATCATCGCGGTGGCGATGCCGGTGACCATGTTGGTCGCTCCGGGTCCGGAGGTGGCCAAGGCAACGCCAACTTTTCCGCTGGCGCGAGCGTAACCATCGGCCATGTGAGTGGCACCCTGTTCATGGCGGACCAGAACGTGATGAACGTTGTACTTAGTCATCGCGTCATACGCCGGCAGGATCGCACCGCCGGGATAGCCGAAAACTTGTTCAACTTCCAGGCGTTCCAGACATTCCCAGATGATTTCCGCTCCAGTTTTAATCAAGAAATATCTCCGTAATCGAAAGCGGCGCCGGTTGAGGGCGCAGCAAGCAGTGCCCTACATCCCATTCAAATCGGCCGGAATGAGAATGGAGAGTGCTGGACGTCCACATTAAACTGCGCGGCGCAAGTTAGTCAAATTTATAATATTAAGCTTTAATATCAATAAATATTATGGTCACTGAGTGGAATATTTCTTTATAATATCGGCAGAGACGACAACCTATGGACTTTGATCAACTCACTACATTTGTACACGTAGCCAAGCTGAAGAGCTTTTCGCGCGCGGGACACAAAGTGTTTCGCTCGCAATCGGCGGTGAGCGCGCAAATCCGTCAGCTCGAGCAGGCCTACAACACGAAACTATTTGATCGCACGGCGAAATCCGTGGAATTGACTCCGGCCGGCGAAGTCTTGTACGAACGCGCGGGGCGTATGCTGGAATTACGGGACGAATCTCTTCAAGCCGTCGCGGATCTAGGAAAGTCTGTGCAGGGATCGCTGGTGTTCGGTGCGAATGAAGCTACGTGCCTGTATTTGCTGCCGGATATTTTCGCGGAATATCAGCGGCGCTACCCGAAAGTTCACATCAGCATTTACCGGAACTTCAGCCAGAAAATTCTTCAGCGGCTGGAGGATGGTTCCATCGATGTTGGAATTGTGACGCTGCCGGTGAAATCACCGGGCCTGAAGATTCATCCGATATATCGTGATCGGCTGCGATTGATGGTCAGCAAGCGAAATCCCCTCGCTAGTCGCAACAAAGTGACGCTCGCAGAGGTTGCGAAGTACCCACTTATTTTCCCCAAGACCGGGTTTACCCGGCAAGTGCTGGACAAACTTTTCCGGCCTTACCGTTCGCGAATGCACGTCGCGATGGAACTTCCCAGCGTGGGCATGATTAAACGCTTCGTAGCAGCAGATGCAGGCGTGTCATTCATTTGCGAAAGCTTTGCGCATGAAGAAGTGAAGGCGGGCGAAGTACGGCTGGTGTCAATTGAAGGCGCGGACATCTGGCGCGAACTTGGACTTGCCTATCGCAGAGGCAGGAGCCTTCCGCGCGCGGCTCAAGCGCTTATCGGATTAATCCGAGAGATGTCGTTCCCCACCAAAACACATTCCTAGCGCAGACAGAACCACACTATACGACGGTTATTTCGGCGTCGTAGTCGCCGTGGGCATGATCGGATTGAACTTGATGCCCAGTTCCACGGTGGACGCGACGTCAGTCGGATTTACGGCCTTTGCAACCTCCACCGCGAAAACGTAACTGGGGCCGAACATATTGCTGCTGAAAAATATGAGTTTTTTGTCAGGCGAAAAACGCGGGTTTGGCTCGCCACGATAATTCTGGTGGGCCATGTTCACAAGGTGTTCTGCATTGAACACTCCCGGTTGCCAGAAATTTGGATCGTTCAGCGCACCTTCCGCGCCGCCGACCATTTCCGGACGAAATAATTCGATCCATTCGCCGTCTGGCGCGCGCGCCACCTGGCCGGAATCGCCGCCATCGCCAGTGAACATATCGAGATCTTTCGTCAAATTAAAATGGATGGACCAATCATTGCGCTGCATGTGATACGCGATCTTCTTGTGCGTGGAAAGATCGTAGCCCACGAGGAAAAAATCTTCGCCCTTGGGATACTGCCAGTCGTACCAAATTGTTTTTCCGTCAAGCCCCCAGAATTCATGGCCGGCAATTTCCATCAGCATGGTGCGCTTGTGAATCAAAGTGTTCTGCGTGCCATCGGAGTGAATCATCCAGATGCGATCCACCTTCTGCCAAGGGCCTTCGTGGCAATACATAATCAGTTTCGGATCGGTGGGAGAAAATAACATGTGGCCGATCCAGTCCGTTGAATGGAAAAGAGTTTTCGTCGTACCCGGCTTTTCGCCGTTCAGACCCGGCTCCAGGCGGATCGTGAACATCACGACAGGAGTTCGCGCGGCAAGACGGCGCTCCATCATTTGGCCTTTGTCGTCTGACTGCAAAAGCGCGCCCTGCACGGCCGGATTTGCTGGAGGAGTTTGCACGGGCGGAGGAGGGGGAGGTGCCGGCGCTTTGGAACCCGGTGCATCACTTTCATTGTAGACACCAACGCCAAGAGTTTCATCGGCATTCACACTGGCAATTCCGATTCGCGCAGGCAGGTCGGTGAGCTTGCGGATTGCTCCGGTATTTGTATCGGCTTTGTAGACGCCATTCAATTGCGTGGCCGGGTCCGTACGCGTGAAGAAAACGCTGTTCGTTTTATTGCCAACAACGATCGCGCGAGCGTTCAGCGCGCCACGACCGCGGCCACCTGCTTCCGCATTTGCCGGAGGCGGTGGATTCGGGACCAGCATGCGCGTTGACATGGTGGCCAGATCGAGCACACGAA
>Ga0193726_1000973_pt1 | contig 25306 bp, 18 predicted proteins | sample H2c1metaG_FD_144928 | JGI IMG/M metagenome (GOLD analysis project Ga0193726, IMG submission 144928) | Soil microbial communities from a riparian zone of the East river system, Colorado, United States - H2c1 | ecosystem: Environmental > Terrestrial > Soil > Riparian zone | place: USA: East River...
AATTTCTTCATCGGCGACCGCAATGGCGTGCGCACGCCGATGCAATGGAGTCCGGATCGCAACGCCGGGTTTTCGCGCGCCGATCCCCAGCGCCTGTACCTGCCGCCCATCATGGATGCGGTGTACGGATACCAGTCGACCAATGTCGAAGCTCAATCGCGCGATCCCAGTTCACTCTTGAGTTGGACCAAGCGGATGCTGGCCGTGCGCAAGACCAGCCAGGCGTTCGGGCGCGGCGCGCGGCGCTTTTTGAGGCCGGGCAATCGCAAGATATTGGCTTATTTGCGCGAGTTCGGCGAGGACACCATTCTTTGCGTGGCCAACCTGTCGCGCTCGGCGCAACCGGTGGAATTGAATCTTGCGGCTTTCAAAGGCCGCGTGCCGGTGGAGATGCTCGGGCGCACCACGTTCCCGCCCATCGGCGATCTACCCTACTTGCTGACGATCTCGGCTTACGGCTTCTACTGGTTCAGGCTTGCCACCGATGCCGCGGTGCCATCCTGGCATGAACAAATTGTGTCCATCGACGAGCGCCCGCTGTTGGTGCTGTTTGACGGCTGGACCAGTTTGTTTCGCGAGCGCGTGGTGCCGTGGCGCATCGGCATGGCCGAGAAAACCCGCGCGCAGTTCGAAACCGACACGCTGCCGCGCTATATCGAGACTCAGCGCTGGTATGCGGCGAAGGGCACGGCCATCGAGCGCGCGCGCATTGCGGAGCAAGTGCTGTGGCAGGAAGGAAAGGTGTCGTGGCTGGTGGCGCTGGTCGAGCTCGATGGGGTGGATGAGCACACAAGCTACTTCTTGCCGCTGGCCATGGCCTGGGAGGAACGGGACGATGAGCGGGTGAAGAATCTTTCCACCGCGGCTGTGGTCAAGATTCGCCAGCAGGCCAATGTGGGCGTGATGGGCGACGCGTTTGCCGACGAACTATTCTGTCGCGCGGTCGTGGCTGCCATGGCTGCGGGGCGCGAAATACCCATGTCGCAGGGAAAGTTGCAGTTCAGGCCCACCGCCGCGTTCGCAGAGATCGCCGGGCCGGATTTCGCGCTGCTGCCGGTCGAGCGGCCCCGCGGATCCAGCTCCAATACCGTCGTCGACATGCGCGAGCGGCTCATGCTCAAGGGCTACCGGCGTCTGCGCGCCGGCACGAACCCGGAACTCGAGATGGGCCGCTACCTCACCGAGGTCGCGCACTATGCGAACTGCGCGCCGCTCGCCGGATCGCTCGAATACATCGCCAACGATGGCCAGACCCGCTTGTTGGCGATGCTGCAGGCCTATGTGGCGAATCAGGGAGATGGCTGGAACTATTCGCTCGAATATATGCGGCGGCACCTCGAACAGTACCGAACCACGCCTGCCGGCGATGCGCTTCCCGTCAATGCGCACGAAGCGTACTTGATTTTGATCCGGGTGCTGGCCGTGCGAACCGCAGAATTGCATCGCGCGCTCGCGCGGCCGACCACCGATGCGGCATTTTCTCCCCAGGCGTTGACCCGCACCGACATCGATACGTATCGCCAGCGCGCTCTGGAGGACGCGCGCGCCGCGCTGGATCTATTGGCGGCAAACTTGGAAGCGGTGCCGGCGGCCGATGTCCCGCGCGCCAATGCCGTGCTCGCGCAGCGCGATCAAATCATGGCGCGCATCGAGGCCTGCGCGAAAGCGGTGCCGAAGGGCGTGAAAATACGTATTCACGGCGATTATCATCTGGGACAGGTGCTGGTGACGCGCAATGATTTCGTCATCATCGATTTTGAAGGCGAGCCTGGCCACAGTTTGGAGCAACGGCGTGCCAAGCATTCGCCGCTGCGTGACATCGCCGGCATGATGCGTTCCTTCGGATATGTGCAGCAGAGCGCCTTGCGAAGCGTTGTCCACAACGAGGCCGAGGCCGCGAGATTGGCGCCGTTGGCGCGGGCGTGGGAACTTGAAGTGCGGACGGCTTTTCTGTCCGCGTATGATGCGGCCGCCCGCGATGCGGCGCTCTACGAATCCTTGCAACCCGGCAACGGAATCCTGGGACTGTTTGAACTCGAGAAGGCGCTGTACGAATTGCGCTACGAAATCGGTAATCGGCCGGCCTGGGTTGGCATTCCCTTGCAGGGAATTCTCGACTGGGGCGGCGGATAATGGGAGGCGCTCATGCAAAGCATTGATGTGTTGTTGGATGCGACTCGAGAGTTCATGCATCAAATTGCGGCGTTTCTGCCGCGGCTGTTACTGGCGTTGGTGGTGGTCGCCGTGGGATGGCTGTTTGCCAAGGCGGTACGCTTCACCGTCGAGCGCGCGCTGCGCGCCGTGAACTTCAATGTATTGACCGAACGGGCGGGCACGGACAATTTTTTGAGGCAGGCGGGCATGCGCGGGGATACCACCACGCTGTTCGGAATCGTCGCCTTTTGGCTGGTGGTTTTGGCAACCCTCATTATCGCCTTCAACGGATTGGGCCTTACCTATATCACGGACCTGCTGGGTCGCGTCGTCCTGTTCACGCCAAAATTGCTGATCGCCATGCTGATCGTGGTGTTTGGTTCGTACTGTGCGCGTTTCGTCGGCAACGCCGTGCAATCCTACTGCGTCGATGCACAGATCCCCGACGCCGACATGCTGGGCAGGCTCGTGCGCTATGTGATCATGACTTTCGTCGTGATGATCGCCTTGAGCCAGGTTGAGGTCGGCGGCGACATCGTCCAAAGAACCTTTCTGATCATTCTTGCCGGCCTCATGCTGGCGCTGGCACTGGCGTTCGGACTGGGTGGAAAAAATTGGGCCGCCGCACTCCTGCAGCGCTGGTGGCCGCAAAGCGGAAAGGATCAGGACACCTGACGTTTCGGCCTGCGGCAGGGGCCCGGGGCTTAAGCTGCCGCGCGCTCGGCCGGCGCTTGTTCGAGCGCCCTGGCCAGCACGTCCTCGATCTTTTCCGCCCAAACGAACTCGAGCCGCGCGCGTACGCTGTCGGGAATGTCCTCCAAGTCCCTTAGGTTGCGCGCCGGCAGAATCACGGTGCGAATTCCGGCGCGCGCCGCTGCCACGCATTTTTCTTTGATGCCGCCTACCGGCATCACGACTCCACGCAGGCTGATCTCTCCGGTCATGGCGACGTCGGCTCGCACGGTGCGCTGCGTCAGCAGCGAGGCCAGCGACGTTGCAATCGCAACACCCGCGCTGGGTCCATCCTTCGGGATCGCACCGGCTGGGACGTGAATATGCAGATCGCTCGCATCCAGAATGGTGGGATCGAACCTTAGGCGGTCGGCTTGCGACTTCACCAGGGTCACGGCCGCTTGCGCACTCTCTTTCATCACCTCGCCCAGTTGGCCGGTGAGAATCAATTTGCCGCTGCCTCGCACGCGGCTTGATTCTATGAACAGAATATCACCGCCGGCCGGGGTCCAGGCGAGCCCAGTCGCGACGCCCGGCACACTGGTGCGCAGAGCCACGTCGCTTTCATAGCGTGCCGCGCCGAGAATACGCTCGACGGCGGCCGCATCGATGACAACGCTTTGCGCATCCCCCGATGCAATGGTGACTGCGGAGTTGCGCAACAGCCCACCGATCTGGCGCTCCAAGTTTCGGACGCCCGCTTCGCGCGTGTACTCGGCAATCACGCGGCGCAAGGCGTCATCGGAGATTTGCACCTGCTCCGCGGACAAGCCATTCGCCTGCAATTGGCGCTTGAGCAGATAACGCCGCGCGATCTGCAGTTTTTCCTCTTCGGTGTAGCCGGTGAGTTCGATGATTTCCATGCGGTCGCGCAGCGGCGCCGGAATGGAATCCAGCACATTGGCGGTGCCGATGAACAGCACCTTCGACAGGTCGAAGGGAACACCGAGATAGTTGTCGCGGAAGGTATTGTTCTGCTCAGGATCCAGCACTTCGAGAAGCGCGGAGAAGGGGTCGCCTTGATAGCTTGCCGAGAGCTTATCGACCTCGTCCAGCATCAATACGGGGTTGCGGCGGCCGGCCTTGCGCACCGCCTGCGCGATGTTGCCCGGGAGTGCGCCGATGTAGGTGCGTCGATGCCCGCGGATCTCCGCCTCATCGTGCACGCCGCCCAGGCTCACGCGCCCGAATTTGAGGCCGATCGCCTTGGCGATGCTTTGCCCAAGCGAGGTTTTGCCGACGCCCGGCGGTCCGACAAAGCAAAGAATCGGGCTGCGGCCTTCGGGATTGAGTTTGCGCACCGCGAGAAATTCGAGAATTCGGCGCTTGACCTTCGTCAGTCCAAAGTGATCCTCGTCGAGGATTTTGCGAGCCTGCTCGATGTCGACCTGCTCAGGGTCGAGCTTGGCCCACGGCATGGCGAGCAGCCACTCGAGGTAGGTGCGGGTCATGGAGTACTCGGCGGCCTGTTCCGGCATCCTCTCCAAGCGATTGAGCTCGCGCTGCGCTTGTTCCTCGACTTCCGGCGGCATGCCGGCATCCTTGACCGCTTGCTTCAATTCCGTGAGTTCCGACTTGGAACCATCGGTTTCCCCGAGTTCCTTCTGGATCTGATGCAGCCGTTCGCGCAGCACCGCCTCCTTTTGCCGATCGTCAAAGGCTTCACGGGTTTTCTCATCGATCTGGCGCGACACCTTCAAGACCTCGATGCGCCGGCCGAGCAGCGTCAACACGCGATCGAGCCGCACCTTCAGGTCGAATGTCGCCAGGATCTCCTGCTTGTCGGAGATCTTCAGATCCATGAAACTGGCGATCATGTCGGCAAGGGCGGGAATGGATTCGATGCTGCGAATCGCGTTGGTCAACTCGCCCGGCGCCTGCGGCAGCAATTGCACCGCTTCCATCGCCATTTCGCGTAAATTGAGGCCGCGCGCTTCGATCTCTCGATCGAACACGGTCGCTTCGCGATGCCGGTCGATGCGCGCCACCAGGAAGGGATCGCGGCTCACATAGTCCAATACGGTGAATCGTTCCTCGCCTTGGGCTATCAGGTGATGCGAGCCATCCGGCGCCGTGATGAACCGTACGATCGAGGCGCAGGTGCCCACGCGGTGCAGTGCGTCAGAAGACGGATCCTCGACGGTTGAGTCGTTTTGCAGCAGCAGGCCGACGCGGCGCTGAGTGCGCACTGCTTCTTGTGCTGCGGCGAGCGACGCTTTGCCCGCGATCGCAACCGGCAACACCACGCCCGGGAACAGCACCGCATTGCGTACCGGCAGAATGATCAATACATCTTCATCGGCGTTCATGCTGCTTCCCTCGTCAAGCGCAAATGCAGGCAGCCGCGGTCCAATCGGCGCTCGATCAGGACATAGTGCCCGGGCGGCAATTCGATGCGCCGCCGCATGCGGCCATAGGGAATTTCCAGGCGCACTACGTTCATCTCGGCATTGAGCGAGGGCGGCGGCACGGTCGTGTCGATTTGCAGGCCCGTGGGGGTGAGTTGCACGATGACTTCGTCGACACGGGCGCCGGGCAAGGCAACGATGACGGTCACCTGTGAGCCGTCCGCAAAGATGTCGGCCGGCGGCTCCCACATGGGTTGGGAGGCGGGCGCCGCGATGAGATCGAAAAATTGCCGGTGCTTGCGTTCAGCTTGCTCGAGCAGCGCGCAGGCTTCCGCCCACATCCACGATTTTCTGCGGTAGATATCCATGTGAACTCAAATGCGGGCATCGCATCAAAGTTCAAGGGTGGAGAGCTTGCGCTAGGTCGTGCGCGGGGCCGATCGCTCGGCCGGTCGGTCGGCCACTCGCACCGTATAACCGCCGGATTTCTCGTCCGCCCGAAGGGTGAGCAACCCGCGTTTCGCCGCATCGCTGAGCATGTCGTTGAATGACCTAAAGCCGTAAAAACGCTCATTGAAGCCCGGTTGGCGCCTCTTTATGGCTTGTTTGATCATCGAGCCCCAGATCGGTTCGCTGCCGCCGCGCTCTTCGGTCAGGGCTTCCAGTGTTTCAACGATCTGCTCGAGTGCGTCGTTCAAATCCGGACCCTTGTTCTCGCTCGGCGTGCTCCCGGATGCCGCCGGAGCACGCGTCGCCGCCGCCGTGCGGCGGCGCACTTTGGAGGGTTCTTTGCGAACCAAATCATCGTAATAAATGAATTCATCGCAGTTATTGATAAAAAGATCCGAGGTCGAATTCTTGACGCCCACACCGATGACGGTTTTTGCGTTTTCGCGCAGCTTGCTCACCAGCGGCGAGAAATCCGAATCGCCGCTCAAGATGACGAACGTGTCGACATGTCCCTTGGTGTAGCACAGATCAAGGGCATCGACGACCATGCGGATGTCCGCGGAATTCTTGCCGGACTGCCTGACGTGCGGAATTTCGATGAGTTCGAACGCCGCTTCGTGCAGACCGCGTTTGAAGTCCTTGTAGCGCTCGAAATCGCAATAGGCTTTCTTCACCACGATATGGCCCTTGAGCAGTAGACGCTCGAGCACCTTCTCGATATCGAAGCTGGGGTATTTGGCATCGCGCGCGCCGAGGGCGATATTTTCCAAATCCAGGAAGACCGCCATGGTGGCATCGGAGGCTTTGGCCGACATTCGAAAATCCTTTAGAACCAGTTGTAATTGAAGCTTACGCTGATTCGCTCGGCATGCACGGAGTTGGGCACAACCTCGTGGCGCAGCCAGCTCTCGAACAGCAGCAATTGTCCGGCTGCCGCCGGGAATGTAACCCACGGCCGCGCCTCGCGTTTCGCCGCAGTCTTGCGCGGTGGCGCGGCCATGAATCGATCCAGGCGCGGATCCTCGAACTTCGTGCCGGGAGATCCGCGCGGTACTTGCACGTAGTAGGTGCCGCTCAAAGTGGAGTGGGGGTGAAGGTGCAAGCTGTGCACGGTGTGCTGCGGCATGATATTGACCCAGCAATCGGTCATCTCGAGTTCGCGTCCCTTAAGATCCCATTCGACTGCGGCCGCGAAGGCTGCGATGTGGCGCTTAAGCTTGCGACGCAGCGATTCAAAGGTCGGTGAAACGGTTTGAAGTCGATGCACCGAGCCGTAGGATGTATAGCCGCCCGGATAATTCTTCACAGACCAGCGGCGTCCCGCCGCATCGTCCAAGCGAAGCTGCCGGCATTCTTTTAGCAGCTGTCGATTGAGATCGCGCGAATCGCCTCGTTGCAGCGCCGCTGCATACACCAGTGTGGGAAAGAGCGTGTGTACGGTCATCGCCGGCTAAAACGTATGAAAAATATCAGGGCGCCGCCGCGGATCCGGCAGGCGCGCGCGAATCGTGCGCGCCATATAGCACGGCGGGCCGAGGGAAACCCAATGCCTTGGCAGATGGCGGATCCGTGGGGGCGATGCCGATCGACTCGGCGGCGTTCCCGGCGCCCCAGGGTTCCAGCTCCACCACCTTGTACCCCATTCCGGTCAGCGACTTGACCGTGTCCGCCGAGAGCGCGAACGGTTCCGCTGCGATGGTGTCGGGCCACCATTGATGATGAATACGCGGCGCATCGACCGCCTCCTGCAGCGTCATTCCATGATCGATGACATTGACGATGACTTCGAGGACCGTGGTGATGATCCGCGATCCACCCGGCGTACCCACGATCAGGACCGGCATGCCGCCTTTGAGCACGAGGGTTGGGGTCATGGAGCTCAACGGGCGCTTGCCCGGCGCAACCGCATTGGCCTTGCCCTGTACCAATCCGAACATGTTTGCAACGCCGGGCTTGGCGGTAAAGTCGTCCATTTCATCGTTCAAAAAGAAGCCGGTGCTGCCGGCGATCACTTTGGCGCCGAAGCTATTGTTGATCGTGTACGTAACCGACACCGCGTTGCCTGCGTGATCGACAACCGAGTAGTGAGTAGTGGTGGCATGCTCATCGGCCGACGCTTCACCCTTGAGCGCGGAAGAGGGCGTGGCGCGATTCGGTTGAATATGGCCTCTAATGGTCTCGGCATGGCTCGCCGACAGCAGGCGCGCGGTCGGGTTGTCGATGAATGCCGGATCGCCCAAGTAGGTGTTGCGGTCGCGATAGGCATAGCGCATCGCTTCGGTCATAAAATGAACCGAGCCGCTCGAATGAAAACCCAAAGCCGCAAGCGGGTAACCTTGAAGCACCTGCAGCATTTCGCACAAGGTCACGCCTCCCGAACTCGGCGGAGGGGCGGAAACTATGGTGTAGCCCCGATAGGGGCAGGTAACCGGCGCCGGCTCCGTCACGGTATACGCCGCAAAGTCTTCGGCGGTCAGCAATCCTCTGTGAGCGCGGGAAGCGGTGCCGACCGCTGCCGGTATGGCGCCGTGATAGAAAGCGTCCGTGCCGCCGTCGCTGATCGCACGCAATGTCGCCGCGAGATCTTTCTGGATCAGCCGATCGCCCGGCACGAAAGGATTGCCGTTCTTCAAGAATATCGCGGCAACGTTTGGCTGGTCCCGAAATCCTTTGGTGCCTTCCGCCAAAACGTCAACATCCCCTCGCGTCAAGATGAAGCCTTCGTCCGCCAGCTTGATCGCGGGGGCGATCAGCGCGGTCCGCGGCAAGGTGCCGAATTTCTGACGCGCCGTCTCCAAGCCCATGACGGTACCGGGCACACCGACCGCAAGATAGCCATCCACGCTTTTGCTGCCGAGGACATTGCCTTGCGCATCCAGATACATGTCGGCGCGTGCGGCTTGGGGCGCCTTCTCGCGAAAATTGATGAATGCATTTCGGCCGTCAGCCAGGTGAATCATCATGAATCCGCCGCCGCCGAGATTGCCGCAGCAGGGGTGCGTCACGGCGAGCGCATAGCCGACCGCGACCGCGGCATCCACGGCGTTGCCGCCCTGACGCAGAATGGCGGCGCCCACATCGGAGGCGAGGTGCTGGGAGGTAACGACCATCCCATCGCTCGATTCCAGTTCCAGGGGGGCCGCGGCGTGAGCCAACAGGCAGGGTGCGAGCAGAAGAGGGATTGCGATGCGATTCAACATACACTCAAGAGTAACGCATTGACCGGGTCGGCGGCAGCCCCGATGGCGGGCGGCATGGACAGCCACGGGTGTACTGTGCATCATCGAGATCCCATCCAGCGAGGCGCTGCTTCAAAATGACCAACCCGCTGCTGCGCAAGCTCGCGAACTTCACCAAGCTCTCCGAAGAAGAATCGAATGCCGTCAATGCCTGCAGCAATGATGTGCGTGAATTCGCGGCCCGCGAAGATGTGATCTCGCAGGGCGATCGCACCGGCGGTGTCAAATTGCTGTTGGAGGGGTTTGCATGCCGCTACAAGGTCCTGGAAGACGGCCGCCGCCAGATCGTCGCCTACTTCGTGCCCGGCGATTTGTGCGATCTGCGGGTTTTCATCTTGAAGCGCATGGACCACTCCATCGGCGCCGTCGTTGCATCGAAGGTGGCGACGATATCCCCTGAGAACATCCTCGGGCTGACCAATAATTATCCGGCGCTGACGCGGGCTTTGTGGTGGTCGACGTTGGTGGAGGAAGCCATCGCGCGCGAATGGCTCGTCAATGTGGGACAACGAAATGCGCTCGAGCGGATGGCGCATTTGTTTTGCGAACTGCTCTATCGCTTCCGCGCCGTAGGATTGAATCAGGGCAATTCGTGCACCTTGCCTCTAACCCAGCTCGAACTGGCCGAGACTCTGGGGTTATCGTCCGTTCACGTCAATCGAACGCTGCAGGCATTGAGGCGGCAGAAACTCATCACGTTGGAGGGCGGCACACTGACAATTCAGGACTTGGATGCCCTCAAAGAAGTGTCCTTCTTCAACCCGGATTATCTGCATTTGGACTATGGCAACGAGAATTCCCGCGACAATGAGCGCGAGGCGAATTGATTTGCTTTATGTTAGCGCGGCGGATGAGGCGAGCGCATAAGCTCTGTCGCCAGAAGAAACAACAAGTCACATTTTATGCAGTACAACGAACACCAGCTGGCGCAGCTCGCGGCGACCGTTGCGGCGGGCCTCGCGCGCAGCCCGGATTTACTCGTTCGAATCGAGGATAAAGAGAAAGTCCGCGCCGCGGCCCGCAACCTCGCCAGGATGAGCCTGCTGATCGCACGGCATATCCTGGCCGGCGCGCACGTCGCCGCGCAGAAAGTCGACGAGTTGGAGCTGCTGTACGACGACGCGGATTTCCTCTAGCTGCGATTCCCTACGGTGCCGCGGGTGCCGGCGTCGCCAGCGGTTGTCCCTTGTCGACGATCCAGCTCGACACCGCCACGGCGTCGGCGCCGGGTCCCGGCATGACGCTGTGCACGGCGCCGCGTGGATTGAAGAAACTCTCCCCGGTCTTCAAGGTCCGATCGGGTTGCCCCCGGACTTTCAGTATCAGCGGGCCTTTGAGCACGTAGCCGGCTTCATCGCCCGGGTGCGTGTGAAACCCGATGGAGGAGCCCGCCGGCAGCGCCGCAGTGCCGATCACGATTTCCTTGCCGGCAACACCCGATTGATCGTGGCGCTCGAGTATGGTCCGGACGGGCTGTGGGGCAGCCTTGGGTTCATCGGCGGCCGCATTCAGTGACAGTGCAGTCATGGCGAGGAGTGACAACTGGATTAGCTTCATTGTTGATCTCACTTTGTCGAAGAATTTACCTGGGCAAAATAGCCGCTGATGGCAATCACGTCAGCGTCATTCAACGGCTTGACGATCGAGCGCATCAATTCGCCGGCATCGTTTTTGCGAGTTCCTTGCTGAAATGATTTGAGTGCGCTCGAGATATAGTCGGCTGACTGCCCGGCAAGATAGGGTGCGGCATGCAAAACGCCGATCCCGTCCGGGCCATGGCAACTGTTGCATGCCTGAACCCGTATTCGTTCATCGCCTTGGAATGCCAATTGATGTCCACGCGCGAGCTGAGCGGCGTTGAGCGTTTTGGGTTGCGGACTCTGCAGCAGGGGCATGGATGCGTACTGCATGGCATATGTGATGCGCTGCTTGTCGCTCAGTGCTTTGGCGAAATTCGTCATGATCGGACTGTCTCGCGTACCGTCTGCGTAGTTGTCCAGCTGTTTTTTCAGATACTCCGCGGACTGGCCGGCGATCCGCGGCACATGGGCGGCCGCCATGCCCTCGCCGTGTGCTCCGTGACAAGCCTCACAGGGTGCTGCCGGCGCCGCGGCCGCCGACGTTGCCCCCGGCTTCGCCGACGGTGCCGCCTGCGCCGCCAGCGCGCAGGGCATCGCCAGGACCATGAGTGAACCCGCGAGCACGGACGAGGAGCTGCGCGGCCGGGGATGCGCTCGCTGCGCGTTCACGCCGACACCAGCCGGCCCGGATTCTTCAAGTACTTGTTCTTCAGGGCGTCGATCGCCCAGTAGGTCAACGCGCCCAGCGTGCCCGTGGGATTCCACGAGGCATTCTGCGGATAGTTGCAGGCGCCGATGACGAACACGTTCGGCACATCCCAGGACTGCAGGTAGCGATTGACCACGCTGGTTTTCGGATTGTCGCCCATCACGCTGCCGCCCGTGTTGTGCGTGGTCTGATATTGCGTGACGGTGTAAGGCCCCTTGCGTGGACTGCCCGCCACTTGTTTAGCGCCCATGGCCTTGCCGATCTCGACCGCTTTCGCCGTCACATGCGCAGCCATCTTGATGTCGTTCTGCGGAAAGTCGAAAGTCATCCGCAGCAGCGGCTGGCCCCAGGCATCGCGGTACGTGGGATCGAGATCCAGATAATTTTGGCGCTGCGCCGCTGAACTGCCGTGCAAGCTGAGCATCACGGTGTGGTTGTAGTGCTTGATCACCGCCTGTTTCCAGCCCTTGCCCCAATTCGGCGTGCCCGGAGGAACCGGGTGATACTGAATCGGGCGGCCATTGGTATTCACGGCGCCGATGAAGGCGCCGCCGATGAAGCCTAAACCGCTATGGTCGAAATTGTCGCCCGCGAAGTCATTGATCAGCGTGCCGGACGCGCCCGATGCCATGAAAGGATTGATGTGCACGTCGTCATCAAAGAACGATGCCACCGAACTCATGGTCTGGTAGGCATAGTTGCGGCCGACGACGCCCTGTCCCGTCGCCGGATCGTAGGGTGCTCCGATACCCGATAACAGCAACATGCGAACGTTATTGATGGAAAACATGGAGCTGATCACCAGCGATGCCGGCTGCTCGAACTCGCGGCCCACGGCGTCGATGTAGGTGACGCCGGTGGCGTGCTTCTTGGTCGAATCGAGATTGATGCGCTGAACCTGGCAGCCGGTGCGCAGCTCGAAGTTCGGATTGGCGAGCAACACCGGCAGGATCACGGTCTGCGGCACGGACTTCGCGTAGTGCTCACAGGCGTAGCGCTCGCAGAAGCCGCAAAAGACACAGGCATTGAGCTTCATGCCCTCCGGGTTGGTGTAGGGCTGGCTCAAGTTCGACGAGGGCTGCGGAAAGGGGTGGTAGCCTAGGCTGCTCGCAGCTTTGCGAAACATCGCGCCCGAATAATGTTCTTTTTGCGGCGGCGTCGGATAGTCGCGCGATCGCGGCGACTCATGCGGATCGCCGCCCGGCTGAATCTGACCCTTGATATTGCCTGCCCTGCCGCTGGTGCCGAGCAGGTACTCGAAGCGATCATAGTGCGGCTCGAGGTCATCGTAGGTGACGCCCCAATCCTGGATGGTGAGGTCCGCATCGAGAAAATTCTTGCCGTAGCGTTCGCGTGTGCGTGTTGCCAACTGGAAATCGTTCGCCTGGAATCGGTATGTCTGGCCATTCCAATGCACCATGGAGCCACCGAGGCCGGTGCCGGGAAGAAACGACTCCCAGCGCCGAACCGGCAGCGCCACCTGCGATCCTAAGTTGCGGAACGTAACCGGCTCGCGCGTGTTGTCCTGCATCATGGCCTTGCGAATGTCGAAGCGCAGTTCGTCATGGATGGCTGGACTTTGAAATTCCGGGACGGTGAATCGCGTCTGGCCGCGTTCCAATCCCACCACTTTATAGCCTGCCGCCGCGAGCTCCTTGGCGACGATGCTGCCGACCATGCCGACGCCGATGACGACGACATCGACTTCTTTGAGACGCTGCACCATGGAAGTCTCCCCTCGAGTAGTCTTAAAGGTTTGCGGGGATGTCCTGACGCGTATGGATGTGGCCTTTGCCGTCCTCGGCGAGGCTCATCGGTTCGCGCACGAACTTCACGCCGTGGTGCTCGATTGCCTCGAAATAGTCCGCATAGGCGCCGGGAAATCCGATCATCCGCCACGCAACCATATCGCGATTGCCGCCATACACAGGATCGCTGAAGAAACCTTCCACGCACATTGCCCGCAACATATCGAAGAATATCGCTGAGGGCACACCATCCAGATCGTGCGCTCCGGACTCGAGAGATTTGAGGTAGGCATCCTGATTGTCGGCCGACATTTCATGGAAGGGCGTTTTGTTCCCCGCCAGATCGCGGCTGATCGCGCGCAGACAGGTGTGAAACAGCTCGCCGGGCGTGAAGGGCAATTGATAGCCCTGCGACGGCGTTCCCGCCTGCCACGGACCGCTGCGGTACAGCCGCTCGCCCGCGCCCCATGCGCCGCCCAGCTGCTTATCGAGATAATTGGGAACCGCAGCGCCGAGGGCTCCGGGTCCCGACTCGTCCGCAGGTATCAACCGCTCGCACGCCGCCTCGATGAAGAGCACTTCATCGGCGTTGAAGAAGAGATAAACAGGCTTGCCCGACGCCGCGTCGTTCGGCGTTTTTGCGGCGGTTGCCGCCTCGGCGGGCGCCCCCGGTGTGCTGACTGTCAGCAACGCCGCCGCGGGAACCACGCTCGCGGCACCAACCGTGGTGACAAAGGATCGTCGGGTGACTTTGGCCATTTTCTTCTCCCGTGGCTTGCCTAAATCATATTACATAACGAATGTAGCTGTGAATTGAAGAATCTTGCTGTTGCGCAACCTCGACGCGCTTCCCAAGGAAAAATCAAAAGAATTCATGGATGAGCGAACATCACATAAAGATCATTCACGCATCCGGTGCACCCATTAGTGAGTGTAGAAAATGCGGAAAATGACATTGCCGCCATCCTCGCTCATCAACAGCGAGCCATCCTTGAGTTCTGCGGTTGCAACCGGCCGTCCCCAGACGTGGGCGTCGTCGACCACGAAACCGGTCAGAAAATCTTCGTAGTCACCGGTGGGCTCGCCGTTCTTCATATGTACGCGCACCAGTTTATAGCCGGTGCGCAAACTGCGGTTCCAAGAGCCGTGGAAGCCGACAAACGCGTCTCCCACGAAGGCGGCGGGGAAAGCAGACTTGCCGCTGCTGGCCTCATAGAACGTCATGCTGAGCGCCGCCGAATGGGCTTGATACAGGACATCGGGCACCGACACGTGGCCCGCCAAATCCGGCCGCTCACCCTTCAAGCGCGGGTCCTCATTGGAGCCTAGGTAGTACCAGGGCCAGCCGAAAAAACTGCCGCGCTTCACACGAGTCGAATAATCGGGCACCAAATCATCGCCGAGCGCGTCGCGCTCATTGGTGGTGCACCAGAGTGCGCCGTTGGCGGGCTGCACGGTCAGACTCACGCAATTGCGAATGCCGGCTGCGAAGGTGACCGGCGCCGCGGGGGAGGTCGCGTCGAACACCATGACCGCTGCTCGATTGGTCTCTGCGTCCCATGCAGCGCCAAGGCCATGCGCGGCTTCCCAGGTTTTGATCTCAGCGGGCGTTTTCTTCGACATGGTTTCGGCGACATTCGATTCTGAACCCACCGAGACGAGGAGCTGCTGGCCATCCGCCGAAAATGCGATATCGCGCGTGGAGTGGCCGCCGCTCGGCAGTTGCGCCACTACGATTTGGGTCTCCCCGCGCGGCTTCACATCGCCCACCTGGTAGGCGTAGCGCGTGACGCGATTCGTTTCAGCGACATACAGCCATTGCGGATTCTGCGCATTCGGATAAAAGGCCAGTCCGAATGGCTGCCTGAGTCCTTTGAGATAGACGTCGGTGCCGCCCGCGCGACGCCCGTCCGGCGTGGGGTGAAGCACGGTGACCCGCCCGCCGGAGATCTCCGTGACCAGTATGTCGCCATTGGGCGCGAGCAGCATTTTGCGCGGACCGGCAAGACCGGTCGCAAAGGGCTCGATCTGAAAACCCGAAGGCAATGCCAGTGTCGCGCCCGCAGGCTTGGGCACTACCGAGGAGCTATTGCGCGAGGATGGCGTGGCAAACGGCGGAGGTAGCGATGCGACGGTAATCCGATGGAGTCGGCCCGGCGCGTCCAATCGCCAATTTGCCGACTTTTCACTGCCGGCCGGGACCACCATCGCCTGTGCGGCGGCGGGGGCCTGACTCGAGACGCTTTGAAAATAGGCAATCAGGTTGTCGCGTTCGGCCTCATCGGGTACGGCCAGCGCCATCGACGTGCCCGGCACGACGCCGGCAGGCGCGCCAAGAAAGCGCTTCAGGGTTGCCGCATCCCACGTCAGCTTCGACTCGCGCAGCGCCTGGGTATACGAAAACTGTGGCGCGCCGGCTGCGGGTCGACCCAAGACGCCGATGAGTGAAGGCCCCTGCGCGCCGCCGTTATCGTCTGATTCCGCCGTGTGGCAGACGGTGCATCGCTGCCGAAAGAGGGCTTTACCGGCGCTCGCCTCAGCGCTGAATGCCGGCGAGGACGCGACCAGAAAACCGGCTGCACAGCACATGGCGGGCAATAGTCGACTCATATCAGTACCCCCTTCTTAAGGATCATTGCGGGCCGCGTATTGAAATATAGCGCACCGAAGTACAATCCTCGCACATGCAGTTGTTCGAAATCACATTGCTATTGTTGGCCGTTGCGGTGGTGTTCCTGCAAATCGCGCGGCGCTTGCGCGTTCCGTACCCCTCGTTGTTGGCGTTGGCGGGCGGCTGCGTCGCGGTTTTGCCATTCGTGCCGCATTTGAACATCGAACCGCGCCTTGTCCTGGCCCTGTTCGTCGCTCCCGCGGTCATGGACACCGCCTTCGAGTTGCCGCCGCGCGAAATGCTGCGCAATTGGTTGCCGCTGGTCTCGCTGGCGGTGCTTCTCGTGCTGGTGACCACCGCCGCAGTGGCCTGGGCCGGCACGTCGCTCGAAGGACTGCCGTTGGCGGCAGCCATCGCACTGGGCGCCATTGTCGCACCGCCGGACGCGGCCGCCGCGTCGGCCGTCCTGCGAGAGTTCAGTTTGCCCCGCCGCACCATGGCCGTATTGCAGGGCGAAAGTTTGCTGAATGATGCAGTCGCCTTGCTGGCTTTCGGGTTGGCCGTGACCGCTGCCACATCACCGGGCGGCGCATGGGAGGCCTTGGTGCCGCGACTGCTCATCGCCGTTCCCGGCGGTGCGGTGCTCGGCATCATCGTGAGCTTGCTGGCCACGCGGATCATCCGCTCCGTCGCCGGCACGCTGTCCTCGATCATTGTTCAGTTCCTCATTACCTTCGGAACATGGATCCTGGCCGATCGATTGGGGCTCTCGCCCATCATCGCCGTGGTGGCGCTTGCGGCCGTAGCCGCACAGTATTCGCCCGCGCGCACCAGCGCGCGCGATCGGCTCAACACCAACGCCGTGTGGGCGACGGTGGTCTTCATCCTCAACGTGTTGGCATTTTTGCTGATGGGACTGCAGGCACGTGTCATTTTGAGTCAGCTGCAAGGCCCAGCCTTGACCCATGCGCTGGTCTTTGCCCTCACTGTACTGGGGATCGTCATCGGGGTGCGCTTTGCCTGGGTGATGCTCTACGGTGTCGTGGTGCGCCAGTTCCGGGCTTTTTTCGAGAAGCGCGTGCTGGACGGAAAAGCACCCAGCGTGCGGGTGGGGGTACTGGTCTCGTGGTGCGGCATGCGCGGGCTGGTCACCTTGGCGACCTCGCTGGCGTTGCCGCGCGAGTTCCCCGGCCGCGACGTCATCGTGCTCAGCGCGTTCACTGTCGTGCTCGGCACGCTGATTCTGCAGGGTTTCACCATGCGCCCGCTGATCACCCTGTTGCGAATCGCACCGGATGCGTCGCTCGATGAGGATGTCTCCCGGGCGCGCCAAGCGATGATGGATGCCGCAATCGAGGCATTGGCGGGCGTTCCCGGTGAACGCGCTGCCGCAATACGCGCCGAGTATGGGGCGGCGCGAATTGCCAGCGTCGACCGATCCCGGCCAACGACTCCGTACGATGAGTTGCGAATCCAAGCGATCGCGGCCGAACGCCGCTCGCTCAACCAGTGGCGCAGCCGCATTCACGACGATGCGTTCCATTTGCTCGAGGACGAATTGGACCGCGCCGATTTGCACGTAGCGTCGTTTGGGACCACCTGGCTCGACGGGTGAATTGGCTGACCCTTTATTGACGTAATCGCTCGTCGCGAGGCCGCGACTATTCAGCCGGAGCGCGCATCTGCTGTTACCATGCGGGGCGATCAATCGTGGCAACTAAGGGAGACCACGGGATGTCTTCACGTTTCTTAGCAATCGGGGCGTTGGGCATATTGACGGCTATCACTGCGGTCTCTGCCGTCGGGCCTTCGCAACCCATGCTCCATCGCCCGAACCTACCCGGCACCGCGCAACTACATATCGCCGGCAGCCGCAGCTTGCAGCAACGACAAAGCACAACCGGATCGAAGTTCGATGCCTCCCTTGCCGAAATATCACGTCATGTGAGCAGCGTCCGTCCCGGCCACGCCGTGGAGGATTTGCATGCATTGAATCCTGCGGCGAGATTCACGCAGCCCGCCAACAGTTCGACACCTCTGGTGTTGATCGATGCGATTACCACCGGTGATCCGCAGAAGTTGAAATCCGCCCTGGTCGGGTTGGGTCTGCAGCGAGCATCGCAGTACTCCAATGATGTCGGCGGTTGGTTGCCGGTCGATCAACTGGATGCGGCTACGGCGCTGGGAGAGTTGCACGCAATCCGCGCCGCGATGATGCGGACTAAGAGTGGCGCGGTCACGTCGCAGGGCGACTATGCGCAGAACAGCGATCTGGTGCGCACGCAGAATGCGCTTACCGGTGCCGGGATCACGGTGGGCATCGTTTCCGACAGCTATGACTGCTATCAGCAATATCAAGATGCCGGCAATCCGCCTCCGGGTGGAGACCAGGGTTATGCCAATAATGGATTTACCGCCACGGCGGCGACCGATATCTCAACAGGAGACATCCCAGCGTCGGTCAATGTGATTGAGGAAGCGAACTGCCAGGCATACGGCGCGCCCATTCAGTTGCCCTTTGGCGATGAGGGCCGCGCCATGATGCAAATCGTTCATGACGTGGCTCCCGGCGCCGGGCTCGCTTTCTATACGGCAGTGAACAGTGAAGCGGATTTTGCGTCCGGCATCGCCAAGCTCGCCGCGCCTGTTGCCAGCGGCGGCGCCGGCGCGAAGATCATTGTCGACGATGTCGGCTACTTCGATGAGCCCTTCTTTCAGGATGGCCTCGTCGCGCAAGCCGTGACCACCGTTGTGGCCAACGGCGTCGCTTACTTCTCTTCAGCGGGAAACAACGGCACGCTGGCGTATAACAACAATGCGCCGGGTTTTGCGACCTTGTCGTCGACCGCGCCGAATGCGGGCGAGCATTTGCTGAATTTCGATCAATCAGGGTCGGCAACGGCTACAACGACGTTGCCGGTCACCGTTCCTCCCATGCGCCCCGGCGAGTTTGTGGCGATCGTCGTGGAATGGGATCAGCCCTTCGTCACCGGCGCGCCGGCGAGCGGTGGTTCAACGAGCAGCATTGATGTGTGCATCACCGGGGCGACGGGCAACGACGTCATTGCCAACGGCAATCTCATCGCGGCGACGTGCAGCGGCGCGAGTACCCTGGGCCACGATCCCGTTCAGGTCATGCTTATCGATAACCCTGCTAACTCCGGGCACAACAGTTCGACGGAAACGTTCAACATCCAAGTCGGCTTAGTCAGCGGTACCACGCCGGGCCGCATTAAAGTGGTGGTCGAAGACGATGGCCTTGGTAGTACGATCAACAATTTCGCGACCAACAGCGGCACGCTGCAGGGACATCCCGGCGCTGCAGGCGCATTGGCCGTCGGCGCGGCATTTTTTGTCAGCACGCCGTCCTGCGGCTTTACGCCCATGCTGGAGCTCTTCTCCTCAGCCGGCGGTGATCCGATTCTCTTTGACTCAACGGGTACGCGTCTCACTACACCTGTCACGCGGCAGAAACCCGACCTTGTCGGTCCTGACGGCGGCAACAATACCTTTCTCGGCTTCAAGCTGTCGGCCGGAGATGACCCAAGCACAGTCACCGAGTGTCTGAACAACAGCAGTTTTCCGAATTTCTTCGGCACCTCGGCGGCGGCACCGCATGTAGCCAGCATCGCCGCGCTGCTGCTGCAGGCCGTTCCCTCACTCACGCCCACCGAGCTTTACGGATTGCTGCAGCAGAGCGCCGTACCGATCGGCACGGCCCCGACCACAGGCAATCCGAACTATGCGGCCGGGTATGGATTCGTTCAGGCTGATGCGGCTGCGGCCAACATCCCGGTGTCGGAAATTGCCGTTCCTGCGGCGCCGACGTTGGCGCTGACTCCAAACTCCATCGTCGTGGGCAGTTCGACAACCATCACTTGGTCTTCAGCGAATAATCAGGGTTGCACCGCTTCTGGGAGTTGGTCCGGAGCCATGGCCAGCACGGGTACGCAAGCTGTTACGCTGACGGCCGTGGGGACTGATACGTACACCCTGTTGTGCACCAATATCGTCGGCCCATCTGCGCCGACATCAGTGACGCTGAGTGTCACTGCAGCGAGCAGCTCCGGTGGCGGCGGAGGCGGCGCACTGGGGCTTGCGACGCTGTTCGGTCTGCTGGCGATGTGCTTGGAACGAACGCGGCGTTCGCTGCGACTGCGCCCGCGTCAGCGCGCATTTGCGAACATTGCATAGATCCGTTTCCCATCCCTAGACGTCGTGCGCGCGCTTTAGGAGAGGCCGCGCCGATTTAGGAAATTGCTGCCATGACGACAGAGCAATCTCTCGGCGAATCCGCACAGCGTATGCCGCCAAAGTCCTGGGCGGCGTTTGGTGCGCTCGGCGTAGTTTTCGGCGATCTCGGAACCAGTCCGTTGTACACACTGCAAACCGTGGTGCAGGCGACGGGTGGGCAATTCACGCCGCAGAGCGCGCTCGGCGTGCTCTCGCTGGTATTTTGGACCTTGATCGTGACCATCTCGATCAAGTACTGCGTGTTCGTGTTGCGGGCGGACAATCGGGGGGAGGGCGGCATCCTCGCCTTGATGTCCTCGATCGGAGCCAATGGCTTTACGCCCGGCTTGCGCATCTTGACCGGCATGGGATTGCTCGGCGCCGCTTTGATCTACGGCGATGGGGTGATCACGCCGGCCATATCCGTCTTGAGCGCACTCGAAGGCGTCAACGTGGTGACGGACACCTTTAGGCCCTTTGTCATGCCCACGGCCGTCGTCGTTCTGCTATGCCTCTTCTCCGCGCAGCGTTTCGGAACGGAAAAAATCGGCCGTGCGTTTGGCCCCGTGATGATGCTGTGGTTCCTGGTCATTGCGCTGATCGGAACCGCGTCCATCTTGAAGCACCCTGGCGTCATCGCTGCCGTGGATCCGCGTTATGCGATCGATTTCATGACGGCTTCGGGACGTTCGGGTTTCTTGGTATTGGGCGGCGTGTTCCTTTGCATCACGGGCGGCGAAGCGCTGTACGCCGACATGGGTCATTTCGGCAAGGGGCCGATCCGCCGCTGCTGGTACGGCATCGTCCTGCCGTCGCTGCTGCTCAGTTATGCCGGGCAGACGGCGTTTTTGCTCGACAAAGGAACCGTGACGGGCAATCCCTTTTTCCAAATTGCGCCGTCTTGGTCGATCTACCCTCTCGTGGTGCTGGCAACGATTGCAACCATCATCGCGAGCCAAGCAATCATCACCGGTTCCTTCTCCATGACGCGGCAGGCGATGCAACTCGGCTGGCTGCCCGGTGTGGCGATAAGGCAAACCTCGGATCGGATATACGGTCAGATTTATATCCCGGCGGTCAATTGGCTGTTGATGGTGGCCACCATTGCCACCACCGTCGCCTTCGAACGATCCGATCGGCTGGCGGGCGCCTATGGCACCGCGGTTTCAACCACCATGCTGCTGACCACGTTCCTCCTGTACCGGGCCATGCGCGATTTGTGGAAATGGCCTCGAACCGTCGCGATCCCTGTCATCGGAATATTCGTTGTCGTCGACGCCAGTTTCTTTCTCGCCAATCTGTTGAAGATTGCCGAAGGCGGCTGGCTGCCCTTGACCTTCGCAGCGATTTTGTTTTTGGTGATGACGACCTGGCGTGCCGGTGTCGATGCGATTCGCGCAACGCTGGTGCAGGTGCCGCAGTCCGCGGACCGATTCTTATCGGATCTGAAGAGCGGCGTCATTCCGCGCGTGGAGGGGACGACCGTGTTCCTGACTCGCAGTGCGCAAAAGGTATCGCGGGTGATCATGGATCATGCGCATTTTGCCGGCGTTCTGCCGCGCAATGCGATTGCCCTCAGCGTCGTCTTCGAAAATACGCCGCGCATCGCCGGTCCCACGTGCACCGTGGTGGACAACGTGGGTGAAGGGCTGTGTCATGTCGTTGCGCGCTTCGGTTTTCTCGAAATCCCGAACCTGCGCCAAGCGCTGGCGCGCACTCGTGGTTTCGCTGAGAGGATCGATTTTGACAAGGCGCTGTTCTTCGGCACGCGCGATCACGTGGTGTCCAAACGAAAAAACGCCAGCATGCCGGGTTGGCGCTTGGTTTTGTTCGCGTTTCTTTATCGCAATTCGGTAAAAATTGTCGATCGATTCAGTCTGGAGCCCGAGAATGTGATCGAGATTGCCAGGCAAATTGAGATCTAGGGGGCTGTAGGAACAACGCTGATAATATTGTCAGCGTTGCCGGCCGCTCAACGGTTCGGCGTCAATGGCGGCAACACGCGTCCTAGCAACTCGCCAAATCCAATCGTGACGGCGCCTGGCCGCTCGCAGCGGCCTCGAAAAATCACGGTGTCGCCATCCTCCAAAAAGGTGCGCTGCTCATCTTGGCCAATTTGCAGTGGCTGGCTGCCGCCTTTGCTGAGCTCGACCAATGAGCCGGCTTCGGCGGGCGTTGGGCCGGACTGGGTGCCGCTGCCCAGCAGATCCCCGGGGCGCAGATTGCAGCCATTCACCGTGTGGTGCGCGACGAGCTGTGAGATCGTCCAGTAGGCATGGCGAAAACTGGTCTCCGATAAGCGTTGCGGAGGCTCATGGCGGTCACGCATTTTTGCCGTCTGAATGAGCGCTTCGAGCCGGATGTCGATGGCTCCTGCATCTCGATTCGGCTGCGAATCCAAGTAGGGCAGAGGCTGGGGATCCTCCGGCGGCCGGTTGAAGGGTACGCGAAAGGGGGCGAGTGCTTGCAGGGTCACCACCCACGGCGAAATGGTGGTGGCGAAATTTTTTGCCAGGAACGGCCCTAAGGGCTGGTACTCCCAGCCTTGTAAATCCCGGGCCGACCAATCGTTGAGCAGGCAGAGGCCGAAGATGTGATTCTCAGCATCGGCCAACGGGATGGCCGCGCCCAGCGGATTGCCGGCGCCGATAAAAATGCCCATTTCAAGCTCGTAATCCAAGCGGGTGCTGGGACCCACCGTCGGGCCGTCGGTTCCGGGTCTCTGCCCTTGAGGACGCGGGAAACTCTGCCCCGACACGCCGATGGATGAACTGCGGCCATGGTAGCCGATGGGTATCCATTTATAGTTGGGAAGCAGAGGATTATCCGGCCTGAATTGCCGGCCGATGGCCGTCGCATGATGAATCGATATGTAGAAGTCGGTGTAATCGCCGATCTGCGCAGGCAAAGAAAATATCGCGTCCTCTTGGGGCACCAAACAGGACCTCAAGGCGCCTTCGAGCGCGGAGCCTTGTGCGAGCGCCTCGAACAACGCGCGGCGCAGCGCACCCCAGACAGGCGGACCTAGTTGCATCAAAGAATTCAACGACGGCAGGCGGCCGGCGCGAATTCCCTGCCCGGCATCCCCCGGAAATAAGTTCGCGTCTGCGACCGCTGCGAGATCAAGGATTTGATCTCCAATCGCCACGCCGCCTCGAAATGGCTCGGCGATGCGCGTGCGTCGAAATACGCCGAAAGGGAGATTTTGGATTGGAAATGCGCAGCCGGCTAGATTCGCCGCAGGCAGCCAACTGCGAACCTTTGGATCGTGCGTGGCATCCGTGCGATTGAAGACTGTCACGGCCTGGTCGGATCGAAGTGCTTTTTAAGCCCCAGCCAGTGGCTCATGTAGTCCGCTTGCAGCCGCGGCATGCCCTGCAACGCGCTGCGTGCCGGCCTGAGCACGGATCGAGATTCGAACATGAACGCCATCGTGTCCGTGATGTGCACCGGCACCGAGGTGTCCGCCGCCACAGCTTTATCGAATGTCGCAGCGTCCGGGCCATGGCCGCTCATGCAGTTGTGCAAGGAGGATCCGCCGGGCACGAAGCCGGTACTCTTGGCGTCATATACCCCGCAGATGAGCCCCATGAATTCATTGGCCACGTTGCGATGAAACCAGGGCGGCCGGAACGTGTTCTCCATCGTCAGCCAGCGCGGGGGAAAAACGACGAAATCGATGTTGCTCGTGCCGGCGAGGTCGCTCGGCGAATGCAGCACCAGGAATATGGACGGGTCGGGATGATCGTAGGAGATTGATCCCATGGTGTTGAATCGCCGCAGATCGTATTTATAAGGCGCGTTGTTGCCGTGCCATGCAACGACATCGAGGGGCGAGTGATCCATTCTTGCAGCCCACAAACCGCCGGCGAATTTGCCGATGAGTTCGCAGGGCTCGTCGAGATCCTCGTAGCGCGCCCTTGGTGCGAGAAAATCGCGTGCATTGGCGAGGCCGTTGGAACCGATGGGCCCGAGATCCGGCAATTTGAACGCAGCACCGAAGTTCTCGCAGATATAGCCTCGCGCCTCGCCGTTCGGAAGATCGACTCGGAAGCGCAGTCCGCGCGGTATTACCGCAATTTCTTGCGGGCTCAGGTGTATGCGTCCGAGTTCGGTGTCGAGAGTCAGCGCGCCTTGCTGCGGCACGATGAGCATTTCTCCGTCGGCGTCGTAGAAGAATCGCCGCTGCATCGAGCGGTTGGCGGCAAACAAGTAGATGGCGCAGCCGGCGTGCGAGTCCGGGGATCCGTTGCCGGCCATGGGCACCAGCCCCTCGATGAAGTCGGTGGGTACGGCCGGCACGCTCAGCGGATCCCACCGCAGCTGATTCGGCGGCACTGCCATGTCGGTCGGCCGCTCATCGAGAAGCCGGTGCTTGAATCGCTCAAAGGGCTGGTGCGTCACCGCGGGACGAATGCGGTACAGCCATGAACGCCGATTGGCGGCGCGCGGCGCCGTGAACGCCGTGCCCGAGAATTGTTCCGCGTACAGTCCGAACGGACAGCGCTGCGGAGAATTGCGGCCTTGCGGCAGGGCTCCTGCCAATGCCTCGGTGGCGAATTCGTTGCCGAAGCCGCTCAAGTACCCATCGGATTCGGAAACGATTGCGCTCACGGCAGGCATTCTATGACACTTGCGAGCGCAAGTTTCACGCCAATGTGCCAAATGCTTGGTTGGGCGTGCTGATCCGCGGATAGTGTGCGATCCTGCGCGAGGTTTAAAGACTGGGGCTCCAACAGGCATGGCACGCGAACACTTTCATTGGGATGATCCGCTGTTGCTCGACGCGCAATTGACGGACGAGGAAAAAATGGTCCGCGATGCCGCGCGCGACTACGCGCACGGCCAGCTCGAGCCGCGCGTGCTCGAGGCATTTCGGCGCGAGCACACCGATCCGGGTATTTTTAAGGAAATGGGCGGCGTGGGACTCCTGGGCGCCACCATCTCCGAAGACTATGGCGGCGGCGGACTGAACTATGTCAGCTATGGCCTCATCGCGCGTGAAGTCGAGCGCATCGATTCAGGATTCCGCTCGATGATGAGCGTGCAATCGTCGTTGGTGATGTTGCCGATTTTTAAATTCGGTACCGAGGCGCAGAAACAAAAATACCTGCCTCCGTTGGCGCGCGGTGAATCCATCGGTTGCTTCGGCCTCACTGAGCCCGATCATGGTTCCGATCCCGGCAGCATGATCACGCGTGCGCGCGCAGCCGCCGGCGGCTATCGGCTCTCGGGCGCCAAGACCTGGATTACCAACAGTCCCATCGCCCATGTTTTTGTGGTTTGGGCAAAGACCGACGACGATATCATCCGCGGCTTCATTCTTGAGAAAGGCTGGAAGGGCCTCACGACACCGATCCTGCACGGCAAGGTCGGGTTGCGTGCCTCGACCACCGGGCAGATTCTCATGGACGATGTGTTCGTGCCCGAAGAGAATTTACTTCCCGGCGTCACGGGACTCAAAGGGCCGTTTACATGCCTCGATTCCGCGCGCTACGGCAT
>Ga0193726_1000974_pt1 | contig 25279 bp, 40 predicted proteins | sample H2c1metaG_FD_144928 | JGI IMG/M metagenome (GOLD analysis project Ga0193726, IMG submission 144928) | Soil microbial communities from a riparian zone of the East river system, Colorado, United States - H2c1 | ecosystem: Environmental > Terrestrial > Soil > Riparian zone | place: USA: East River...
ATGGTCTCTCCCTCTCCGGTCGATCCGGGGCTGGTTCGGCCCGTGTGGGCCTGTCGTGACCGGTCTGTACACATCGCTGCTCGAGTCGCTCAAGGCGGTCACACGGCGAGCTGAGGACGAAACGACGGTAGCTCTGGCGCTCGAGTACGCCGCCGCCATCGACGATGCCTCCGACGACGCCGGCGTGCTCCGCGACTTCGGGCCTAAGCTGCTGGCAGCGATGATCGAACTCCGCATGACGCCTAAGGCGCGCTCAGCGGTCACCACGGGACCGGGGCAGCAGGATGGACCAGTCAAGCAATCCGCTAGCGACGAGCTCCGTGCCCGCCGTGCTGGGAAGCGCGGTGCCCCGCCTCTGGACGAAACCGCTCCGTGAACTGAACCGCGACACGACGGACGGGTTCGACGTCATCGACTTCGCCCGTGACGTGCTCGGCCGGCCGCTGGACCCGTGGCAAGAGTGGGTGGTGATTCACGCGCTCGAGCTGCTCGAGGACGGCCGACCGAGGTTCCGGCAGGTCCTGGTGCTGGTCGCGCGGCAGAACGGCAAGACGGAGCTGCTCGTCATCCTGGCGCTGTTCTGGCTGCACATCGACTACATCGGCCTGGTGCTGGGGACGTCGACGAACCTCGACTACGCCCGCGAGTCGTGGGAAAAGGCCGTGATGCTAGCGGAGGACACCGGCGAAATCGCCGCAGAGATACCCAAGGGCGGCATCCGGCGCGCGAACGGCGAGCAGACGTTGTCGCTGGTCAACCCGCACAACCATCGGATCAAGTCGCGGTACAAGATCGCCGCGTCGAACCGCAAGGGTGGCCGCTCGCTGACGATCGCCCGGCTGATCATGGACGAACTCCGCGAGCACCACGACTGGTCGGCGTGGAATGCCGCGATGCCCGCGATGAACGCTGTCCGGATGGCCCAAGCGTGGCTGATCAGCAACCAGGGCGACGACAAGTCCGTGGTGCTCGACTCGGTACGTAACTCGGCCCTCTCGTTCGCGGAGACCGGTGTCGGTGACTCCCGGCTCTGCCTGATCGAGTACTCGGCGCCGGACGGGTCCCGGCCGACGGACGTCGAGGCCCTCGCGATGGCCAACCCGAACCTCGGGCACCGCATCGACCTCGACGCGCTGCTCGGCGACGCGGTGCGCGCCGAGGAGGCCGGCGGGCAGCAACTCGCGGGGTTCAAAACCGAGATCATGTGCATGCGGGTGCAGATGCTCGACCCGGCGATCGACGCGGAGGCGTGGACGGCGTGCCTCGAGCTTGGGGACCTCGAGGAGTACCGGTCGTCGGTGGCGTGCTGCATCGACGTCTCGATGGACGGGCAGCACGCGTCGCTGGTCGCCGCGGCGCTGCTCCGGGACGGCCGTGTGCGGGTCGAGCCGCTCGCGTCGTGGACGTCGGTCGAGGCGATGCGCGTGGAGCTCCCGGAGTGGGTGCGGAGGGTGAAGCCCCGCAAGCTCGGCTGGTTCCCGTCGGGTCCGGCGGCGGCTTTCGCGGCGGATATGGCCGAGCGGGGTGCCGCGGGGACGCTCGAGGCGTGGCCGCCGTTCGGGGTCGAGGTGGAGGAACTCAAGGCCGCGGTGACGGCGGTGTGCATGGGGTTCGCCGAGCAGGTCGCGGCCCGCAAGATCGCGCATTCCGATGACAAGATGCTGAACGCGCACGTCGCCGCGGCGGAGAAGCTCCGGCAGGGCGACGCGTGGCGTTTCACCCGGCACAAGGCTGGTCTGCACGTCGACGGGACGTACGCGGCCGCCGGCGCGACGCACCTAGCCCGGACACTGCCGCCGCCGCCTCCGGAGCTGTTCATCCGGGCTGGTCGGGCACGGTAGACACGAAACGGACTCGGCGCGTCCGGTCTGCCGCCGGTTGGCTGTACTCTCTCGATCATGCGACTTCGAGACCTCTGGACGTTCGGGGAGAACTACCCCACCGTCGAGGCCTCGCGCCCCGCCGAGCCGCGCCCGCCGCGCGTGTCGCCCCTCAACTTCCAGCTCGACATCCCGCCGGAGATGACGAACGGCGCGTCCGTCGGCATCGACGGCTGGCTCGAGCCGCGCGTCGAACGGCGCGCCGCGATGTCCGTGCCGGCGGTGAAGCGCGCCCGGGACCTGATCTGCGGCACCCTCGGTGTGCTCCCGCTCCGCGCGTACAACCTCGACACCCGCGAGCGGCTCAAGACCGGCTCAACGGCGTCCCTGCTAGGCCAGCCGGAGCACGACTACGCCCGCTCGATCTCGATGACGCACGTGCTCGAGGACCTCCTGTTCCACAAGTACTCATGGTGGCGGATCACCAAGTTCGGGTTCGACGGCTACCCCACCGAGGTGCGACGGCTCGACCCGCTGTCGGTCACGATCCGGAAGAACTGGGAGGTGTATACGTCCGATATCGACCCGGACCGGCACACCCAGGGTGGCGCGTGGCAGTGGGTGCCGGACGCCGAGCTGATTCGCTTCGAGTCCCCGCACGATGCGCTGCTCGAGGCGGGCGCGGCGACGATCCGGGCGGCGATCAAGCTCCGCATTTCCGCGGGCAACAGCATCGACGGCATCCCCCCGCTGTCGTACTTCGCCCCGAAAGACGGCGTCGCTGACCAGCCCCCGGAGAAAGTCGACGACATGCTCGACCAGTGGGAGACCACTCGCCGGCGTCGGGCGACCGGCTACGTCGGTGCCGCCGTCGAACTGAAGACCCTCGCGTGGTCCCCGGAGCAGCTCCAGCTCGCGGCGCAGCGCGACTATCTCGTGCTCGAGATAGCCCGGCTGGTGGGGCTGGACCCGGAAGAGCTCGGCGTGGCGATCAACTCGAAGACGTACGCGAACGCCGAGATGCGGCGCCTCGATTTGATCGATTTCGTGCTGGCCGCGTACGTGTCGGCCGTCGAGGGGCGGCTGTCGATGAACGACGTGTGCCCCCGCAACGTCACCGTGAGGTTCGACTACACCGGCTTCCTGCGGTCGGACACCCTCACCCGGATGCAGGTCTACGCGGCCGGCCGCGGTGTCGGCGCGTACGACGACCAGCGGATCGCCGAGGAGGAGTGGATTCCGAATGCCCGGGTCGTACCGGTCGCGTCCGGTACGCCCGTGGTGACCCCGGAGATCCCCGGCGTTCCCGCGCCCACTGCCCCGGCGGCGCCGGTGAAGAACCCGCCGCCGGGCACAACCCGTAAGGCAGGTGCCGCCGCTATGCGCGATCAGGACATCGCGTTCATGAACGACGCCATGATCCCCGGTCGCCGGTGGGCGCGCGGCGGCGTCCCGGTCACGTTCGACGCCGCCACGGACGGCACACTGCGGTTCGACTTCCCGACCGGCACCGAGGCGTTCGCCGCGTCGAGTGAGCGCCGCACCATCTCCGGCCAGGTGATCCCCTGGAACACGCCGGCGATGAGCAAGGGCCGCAAGTGGTCCTTCGCCCCCGGGTCGCTGCACTGGTCCTCGGACGTGTCGCGGGTGAAGCTGAACAAGGACCACAACCGAGACGAGTCGTTCGCCGCCGCGAAGTCCCTGACCAGCACCGCGACCGGCCTCAACGCCGCGTTCGGTGTCGGGCGCGGCCAGCTCGGCGACCAGATGCTGTTCGCCGCGGAGGACCACGTGTACGACGGCATGTCCGTCGAGGTGGAGTTTTCTTCGCCCGAGGACGCCGTGGAGTACAACGAGCAGACCGGCGCGTACGACGTCTCCTCCGCCACCCTTGTCGCGGTCGCGTTGACCGCGATGCCCGCTTTCGACGCTGCCAGAGTGGCAGCGGTTGTCGCCTCCCGAGAGGAAGCACCCACCATGCCCGAGGTCGTCACTCCCCCGGCTCCGGCCGTCACCCCGCCGGCCCCGGCCGGCGCGACGCTGCCGGACATGGCCACGTTCACCGCCGGCCTTGAGGCCGCGTTCACCGCCGCGATGACGAACGCCATCGCCGCACTGCCGACACCCCAGCTCGAGCCGGGCGGCCGCGACGTTGTCCGCGCTGGCCGCGCCACCGTGACCCGGGAAGCCCCCGTGTACGCGATGAACGGTCACGGCCACTCGATGGTCAAGGACGCGTGGAAGGCCCGCACCGAGGGCGACTCCGATGCCCGTGACCGGCTCGCGAAGTTCACCAAGCAGACGCAGGACGCTGCGCAGCTCGCGGCGGACGAATTGACGTTCGGCGCGGCGAACACCAGCAACGCGGCCGCCGTCATCCCGCCCGGCTACCGGCCGGAGCTGTACGTCACCCAGCTCATGCAGGGCCGCCCGCTGGTCAACTCGGTGTCCCGCGGCACCCTGACCGACGCGACCCCGTTCACACTGCCGTCATTCACCTCCGCGGCGTCGATGACGAGCACGCACACGGAGGGCACCAACCCGACGTCGGGCACCCTGACCATCGGCACGGTCACGGTCACCCCGGGCGCCATCTCCGGCGTGTTCCAGCTCACCCGCGAGATCATGGACTCGAGCAACCCGGCGATCGACGCGATCGCGATGCAGGCCATGCAGGAGTCTTACTCCCAGCAGACCGAAGCCAAGGTGTACGCCGAGCTCAACGGCGCCAACGGCCAGGCTGGCACCATCACCGCCGGGTTCGTCCCGTCCGGTGCGCAGGCCAGCGCGACCGTCTCGACGACCGGCACCCAGGGCGGCGAAAAGCTGCTCGCGGGCATCCGGGCCGCCGAGGCTCTGTACCCGTTCCGTCGCTTCGCCTCGCCGAACCGGGCCCTCATGTCGCAGGAAGCCACCTCGGCACTCGCGTCCGCATCGGGTTCTGACGGCCGTCCGCTGCTCCCGAGCATCGGTGCGCAGAACGCGACCGGGCTCGGCAACGCGATCTCGCAGGGCTGGTACGTCGACGGGCTCGCGTTCCAGCCCGCCTGGTCGATGACCGGCAACGCCGCTGGTGACGCGGACGTGCTCATGTTCAACTCGAACGACGTGTGGTACTGGGAATCCGGTCTCCTCACGTTCCGGTTCGAGGAGCGCAGCGGCCCGGCGAACATCGACCTCGCGCTGTTCGGCTACTCCGCGACCCGGCTGCTGCGCCCGCGCGGCCTCGCCGCCATCCGCCACACCGTGACCCCCTGATGGGCGACGTTTGGCTCGAAACCGCAGGCGGAAACTGGGTGCGCCGCGACGCGTTCAACGTCGCGGCCGGCGCACAGAACGGCGGCGACCCCTGGTTCGTCACGCTCGCACAGCTCGGGGTCTCAGGTTCGACGGCGATCCTCAAGGGCGAGTTCGGCACCCAGGCAGAAGCGCAGGCGGCGGCTGGCCGGATCGTGGCCGGTTTCGACCCGTCCGCAGTAGACGGAGGTTCCTGATCATGGCAGCCGCACGCAAGACCGGGAAGCCGGACGACCCGGCCACGCCCGACGTCGACGAGTCGCTCGAGCCCGAGACCACGACCGACTACACCCGGGCCGGTGGGCACATCCTCACCGAACAGGGCTGGGTGCCCGAGATGCTCGACCTGGACGGGAGCGAAGCGTGAGCTGGCCGCCGGTCCTGGACGATTACAAGAACGATCAGAAGATCGCTCTCGACGACGCGCGCGACGACCCCCGCATCACTGCGGAGCTCGGCGCGGCGGCGTCGTTCGTCCAGGACCAGCGGCCCCTGTTCAACTACGCGCACGACCCTCTCGTGCTGCTGCCGGACCCCGAGTCGGACCCGGCGCTGATGCTCGGCACCATCCGCCTCGCCGCGCGGTATGTACGGCGCCAGCAGTCCCCGGACGGCATGGTCCAGCTCGGCGACATGGGCGCGGCGAGGGTGTCGACGTTCGACCCGGACATCGACCGGCTACTCCGCATCGGACGCTTCGCCCTGGCGGTGCTCGGATGACGAGCAGCGTGATCGGGGACGCGTTCAACGCGCTGGTGGCCGCCGTGTCCGGCATCCCCGGCGTCCGGATCTACAGCGAGCCTGGTGACATCGTGTCTCCGCCCGGGGTGATGGTGTCGCCGCCGACACTGGGTTGGGCGGTGTACGCCGAGCAGCCCGACACTGCGACGTTCACGGTGTGGCTGATAGCCGACTTCTCCGAACGCCCGCTAGAGGCCCTGTTCCCGCTGGTCCCCGCGGTGTCCGAGGCGATCGACGTGCTCAACTACATGGCCGTCACGACCGCGGCCCCGGCGACCATCTCCAACGGCGGCACCGACTACCCCTGTTACCAATTCACCGTGGAAGCGAGCTTGACATGAGCGTTCACCAAAGGCGGCTCAAGTCCGTCACGTTCACGGCGAACGCCGTGGACTTCGAGTGCCAGTTGACCAGTTGGACCCTCGACCCGGGCATCAAGGACGGCGACCGCGTCTACACGTTCTGCACGGACGCGACCAACAACGTGTTCATCGAGGAAACCGACGACGAGCCGTCGTTGGACCTCAAGTTCGTCGCGGACTGGCGCCTCGCCGGGATCTCCGATTTCCTGTGGGCCAACAACGGGCAGACGTTGCCGTTCGTCCTCGACCACCACCCGGACATCGTGGGGGAGCACGTCCGGTTCGCGGGGCAGGTGTTCATCAAGGCGGCCCCCGTCGGCGGTGACGCGCGCGTCACGGAAATGACCGAGATCACGCTCCAGATCGTCGGCTCCCTGTCCGGCAACAGCCTCTTCTACACCCGGATTGGATAACCCATGACCCGCGTATCAGTCACCACGCAACTCATCCCGTTCGCGGGACTACTGCCCACGATGTCCGCCCCGACCGCCGGTAACGACGTTGTCGACGTCGGCCGCGTCGCACTGCACGTCGTCAACGGCGGCGGCGCTCCGATCACTGTCACGATCGTCACGCCCGGCGTTGTTGACGGCGACCTGCCGATCACCGACCGCGCCGTCACCGTGCCCGTCGGCACCGTCCCCACGATCATCCCGCTGTCCAGCCCGAACTACCGGCAGACCGCGGCGTCCGTCGACGTCACCACCCCAGTCGGCGCGGACATCGGCCGCGCCTACGTCAACTACTCCCTGATCACTTCCGTGACGCGCGCGGTTGTCGGAGCTGCCCAGTGACGACCTCCGTAGTCTGGCGGCACTACACGGGCACCGCCGATTCTGACGGCCTAGTCGACGTGGGCGCCCCGGGGCCCGAGGCAGGGCAGGTGATCCTCAGCGTCGGCGGCTACGCCACGGAGGACTCGGGGTACGACTCAAGCACCGCGACCGTGTTCCCAGCGGGCGCCCTTCCCGTGCCGATCGCGGGTCACTACACGCAGGTTTCCGGCGGCCTGACCTACTTCAACGTCCTTTTTCAGGCGACCCCGGGCGCCGTCCTACGCACCCACGTGTACGCGGTAGTCTCCAGCTAGCCGATCACCATGGCCTAGGAGAGCGAGCAGCAGCATGGAAATCACGTTCACCCTGGACAAGCTCGACCCGCCCACCGTGGTTGTCGCGGACTCCCGCGACATCTACGTGTGGGAACGCACCGACAAAACCCAGCGCCGGTCACTGCGCACCCTGCTCGAGCGGCTCGCGATGTCCGACCTCTACCCGCTGGCGTGGGTCACCGCGCGCCGCACGCTGGGCTACACGGGCACCGAAGCCGAATTCGTCGACACCTACCCGGCGCTCGACTTCGACACCCAGGAGGACGCAGACGAGGCGGGCCCTACGTTGCCGGTTCCGTCGCCTACGCCGTCCTTGAGCTTGCCGTCTGGACCGGAATTCCCGCCCACGTCTGGGCAGATGTTCCCGAACGCGACCTGATCACGGCCCTCGAGATACTCGAGACGCGCATTAAGCTCACCGCAACACCGCACACCTCGGGGCCGGAGGCCCGCCGCACACTGAGCGGCTAGCCCCGGATTGGAGGTGGTACGGATGGCCAGGCAAACCCTCACCGTCAAGGTGAGCATCACCGGCGTCCGTACCACTCTCCGCAAGCTCCAGTACCTGCCGAAAGAGGCGTCCGACAAGCTCCGCGACGAGTCGCAGAAACTCGCCGGGTTCCTGGCGCTCAACGCGAAGGCAGCCGGGTACGCCGAGGGCCGTCAGGTCGGCCTGGTGGCGGGCACGATCAAGGCGGTGCGGGACCGGGTCCCGTCGATCACGATGGGCGGCTCGGCGCGGCTCGGCCGCAACCGCAAGCCCGCGTACGGGCTGCTGTTCGCCGCCGAGTTCGGCATGGACGGCCGGTCCGGCTGGTACGGGGCGCCGCGCTACGGCTCGAGTTCCGGGCGGCAGTGGCACCCGCACCTCGGCACCGACGGCTACTTCTTCTTCAAGACTGTGGACCGCAACGCCGCGCAGATCGATGAGGCGTGGAACCGGGTCGCCGACGACGTCATCAACGAGTTCGGGCGGGGCGACTGATGGCGACCGGTATCCGCAAGATCACGATCAAGTTCGACGGCACCACCGACGGCCTGACACGGGCGGCCGCGAAAGCCGCCGCGGATCTTGAGCTGGTCGACAAGCAGCAAGAGAAGATCAACTCCAAGATGGCCGCGGACGCGAAGAAAGCCGCATCCGACCAGGCCAAGATCGACGATAAAGCCGCCGCGGACGTCAAGCGGAACCTCGACGCGCTCGAGGCCGAATCCGACAAACGGTCCAAGTCGTTCGCGTCGAAACTGTCCAACCTCGGCGCCGGACTCGCCTCGTTCGCCGGCAACGCAGCACGCTCACTCGGCCAGGTCGGCGCCCTGGGCATCGGGCTCCAGCAAGCCATCCCCGCGCTGGTCGCCGTCGGGCACGCCACCGTCGTCGCCTCCGGCGCGCTGTTCCTCATCCCTGCCGCGGTCGCCGCCGGCGTCGCGGCGCTGCTCACGTTCAAGCTCGGCGCCGACGGCATCAAAAAGGCGTTCAGCGCGCTCACCCCCACGATCGACAGCCTCAAGGCGTCCGTGTCGGCCGTGTTCGCGAAGGACCTACAGCCCGCGGTCGCGAACCTCAAGACGTTGATCCCGCAGCTCAAGCCCGGTTTCGACGACGTAGCCAAGTCCATCTCCGGCGTCGCGGTGTCGTTCACGGCGATGCTCAAGTCCAGCCTGACCACGCGGGACCTGAACACCATCCTCACCGGCACCGGCCAGCTTGTGTCGAACATCGGCGCCGGTCTCGCCCCGATCGGGCAGGCGTTCATCCGTATCGCCGCCACGGCCATGCCCGAGCTGGTGAAACTCACCGGCGGGCTCAAGGGCCTCGCCGACAAATTCGACGCGTTCATCACGAAAGCCGCCGGTGACGGCCGCCTCAAGACGTGGATCGACAACGGCATCGCCGAGATCAAGAAAATCGGCGACAGTTTCAAGACGATCGCCGAGATCGGCAAGGGCCTGTTCGACGGGCTCGGCGGCGGCTTCGGCGACCTTCTGTCTGCCACTAAGCCGGTCCTCACAGTCATCAAGGAATTCGTCACCAGCCTCCCCGGGCAGGCGTTACTCAAGTCCATCGGTGAGCTACTGTCGACGATGGCGACCGCCGCGGAGTCCCTGCTCGGCGCGGTGTCCCCGCTCATCCAGCCGATTCTCGATATCGCGGTCGCCGTCGGGCAGCAGCTCCAGCCGGTGTTCGACGAGCTGAAGCCGGTGTTCCAGACCATCGCGAACACCCTCGGTCCAGCCCTGATCAAAATGATCAAGGACATGGGGCCCGTGCTGGTCCCCCTGGTCGGCGCGTTCGGGAAGCTCGTCGACGCACTGATCAAGGGGCTGACGCCTGCACTGGGCAGCATCGTGCCGCTGATCAAGGTGATGGCGTTCTCGTTTATCGGCATCACGCCTGTGGTTCTCGCGCTATCGATCCCGTTTATGCTCGTGACGGATACCGTGATCGCGCTGGTCCAGGCGCTGACCGGTGACCTGTCCGGCGCCCTGGCCACCATGACATCCGGATTCCAGTACGCGGCATCGACGTCCAACACCATCGTGCACACCAACTGGGCACAGATGGAAAAGGACGTGATGGACGGCAACTCGGCCATCTCCGGGAACCTCGCCGACCAGTTGCAGCCGTGGTCGCATAACACGGCAGCCGCTGCCGGCGGTGCGCTCTGGGGTCTGCAGTCGCAGACGAGCCAGTTTGGCGCCATCGTCGGGCTCGGCACGTCGGACGTGCAAAGGAAACTCTCCGCGCAGTTCCAGCCCTGGAACTCGGCTACCGCAGGCTCGGCGAACGGCATCCTGGGCGCGTTCGACGGGATGAACGGCCAGATGTCCGGTATCGGCGAGTCCATCGTGGACGGCCTCACTGCGGGCATCAAGCGCAAGGCCCAATCCGCCCTGGCCGCCGCCGCGAACGTCGCATCCGGGCTGCTCAACACCGTCAACAACATCCTCAAGGTCAACTCCCCGTCGAAGGCGTTCCGCGACGGGCCCGGTGTCGCGATCCCCGAGGGCCTCGCCGCCGGTATCGACAAGCACGCACACTTCGCCACGAAGGCCGCCGGCCGGATGACGTCCGCCGTCATGGCCGCCGGGTCCGGGCTGCCCTCGGCCACACAGAACTTCCTGTCCGGCGGCGGCACTGCGTCGCTCACCGCCGGTCTCGACGCACCGCAGCCCGTGATCATCAACGTCAACGCGGACTTCGGCGACGGCGTCAAGCAGGTCACGCAGGTCCAGCTCGCGGACATGCTCACCGGCGTCGTCACCGGCGTCACCACCGGAACGGGGAGCCGACGTTGACCCTCACGGCCGTCTACACCGAAAGCGACCTCGGGCGCCTCAAACTCACGGCGTCGTCGATTCCGGCGAACGCGGACACGGTGCTGTTCGAACGCTCGCTTGACGGGATCACTTGGGCGCCCGTCCGGGGCGGCCAAGCCGTCCCGATCGCCGGCGGCACCGCGACATTTTGGGATGCCGAGTTCAAGCCGTCGGTGGCCAACACCTACCGCGCCACCTACGTCGACAGTGCCCAGATCTCGTTTGTCGCCCAAGGCACGCACGCGACCGGCAACAACACGCCCGTCGTACCCGGGCTCCCGGCGGGCATCGCCGAGGGCGACCTGATGGTGCTGTTCGCGGGCATCCAGAACTCCGGCACCGGCTCGCCGCCGGCCACGATCGTGGGCTGGTCCACCGAGCTGGTGTACGGCCCGATGGCGTTCTACACGCGCCGCTATGTCCCCGGCGACACCGCGCCCACAGTCACGTTCACCGGCGGCGCAGCGGGCGCGTCCACCTCGGCGTTCATCGTGGGGTGGCAGAACGCGCAACCCGGCTATGACGTGATCAACGGCCTGGTCAACGCCTCGGCGCAGAACATCCCCACGAACTTCCTGACCATCCCCGGCAACAACCGGGAGATCATTCACTTCGCGTGGAAGCAGAACGGCGCGGCCACTGCGGGCAGCACGCTCACCCCGTTCGGCTCGACTATCACCCTCGCGAACGCGCTCGGCTCCGGCCAGTCGCTGTTCTACTCGCGGGTGTCGGCTGCCTCCAACCTGCATTCCGTCACTGCCCAGACCTTGACCGTCACCGGCGGCGTAGCGGCTATCTCGAGGTCGCTGCTGTTCGCGTTCCGGCAGGCCGATTTCGTCAAGCAAGAGACCGCGGTCGTCACCCCGGTACCCGTCGCGGTGTGGCTCAAGTTCCCCACCTTCCCCGGGCAGAACACCGCCGTCGTCGTCACCGACTGGGGCGACGTATCCAGGCCTTCCCGGAGTTCGGTGTACGACATCGTGAACCGCACCAACCCGGGCGTGGTCACCGACGTGATGGGATCGCGCGAGGTCACCATCACGTTCCGCACCACCACCCTCCAGGACTGCGACGGCCTCGACGCCCGCATCGCCGCCGGCGTACCGATGCTGCTTCAGGCCCCCAACGGCACCGTGGACGGCGTGTTCTCGATGTACGTCGTGGCGACCGGGTACAGCCGGACACGGGCGACAGCGCACACCAAGGCGCGCTACCACGCCGTGGTGCTCAAGGAAGTCGCCGCGCCCGCCGCGACCGTCGCCGGGGTCACCTTCACCTGGCAAGACGTGGTCAACACCTACGCCACCTGGGCAGACGTCATCGCCGCCAAGGCCACCTGGCTCGACCTCGTCAACTCGGTCTCCACGGCCTCGCTGGTCGTGCCCTGATGCGCGCTGTCACGCAGGCGTTCCTCGACGCACTCCGCGGCCCGCACAAGATGGTGTCCCGCGCGGCCGTGGTCGCGCCCTTCCAGACGGGCACGTCCCCCGTCAGCGTCGTCAACACCACCACGCCCGCCACCAACCTGGGCAACACCTACATCCCCATCTCTGGCGGTTCGATCACGGACGACACGACGGCAGACATTCAGGGCAGCCTGGACCTCTCGACCGACGGGTCGTGGCCAGGCAACTCGAGCGGGCTGCTGGTCCCCTACGGCAATGAGTTGTACGTCGAGTGCGGCGTCCAGTACGGCAACGGGTTCACCGAGTGGGTTGGCCAGGGCTATTTCAAGATGTACGTGTGCGCGCAACCCGACGCGCCGGACGGCCCGGTCACCGTCACCGCGTACGACCGGATGCGCGCGGTGCAGGACTTCAAGCCGATCGCGCCACAGCAATTCTTGCCGGGCTCGAGCGTCCAGGACTGCATTACCAGCGTCGTTCAGGCGGCGCTACCGGGCGTCCCGGTCGACTACGATTTCGCCGACACCACGTTCGCCGTCTCCCACATCCTCGACAGTGACCGGCTCGCGTTCCTGCAAGATGTGGTGTCCTCGCTCGGCAAGATCATGTTTTTCGACTACCGGGGCCGCCTGCAAGTGATGTCGCTGCCGTCGACTACGGCGCCCGTGTGGGAAGTCAGCGGCGGCCCGAGCGGCGTGCTGTCCAGCCTGTCCCGGAGCACCACCCGTGAGGGCATGTTCAACGTGTGCGTCGCGTCGGGCGGCCCTGCCGGCGGCAACGCGGTCTCCGGCGTGTGGGCCGACTTCAACCCCGCCTCGCCGACCTACTACCTCGGCCCGTTCGGTGTCGTCACCCAGTACTACACCAGCAACTTCCTCGCCCAACCCGACCAGTGCATCGCCGCCGCGCGTGCGCAGATCGCGCTCCGGAGCGGCCTGCCCTACCAAGTCGACTTCAACGCCACACCCAACTACGCCCTCGTCGGACACGACTGTGTCCTCGTCACGTACGACCACGGGCGGCAGTCGGAACTCCACACCCTCGACAAGATCACCACCCCGCTGACCGCTGCCGGCGGCACGATGTCCGCCTCGACGAGAGTATCGGTGTTCAAATGACGACCCCGCTGCAGCAGCAACTCACGTCCGCACTCGCCGCCGCGATCGGCGCTGCCGGCGGCCAGGACGGCAACAACGGCTTCGCGAAGTCCGTGTTCCAGCTCTCCGGGCAGATCATTTCCTGGAACGAGAACACCAACCAAAACCTCGTCCAGGTCAACGGCACCGTGCTACAGAACCTCCTCGTCTTGCAACAGGGCTCCAACGTCCAATACTTCCCCGGCGACACTGTGTTCCTGCTCAAGATGGACGACTCCTACGTCATCATGGGCAAACTCGGCCTGCCCGGGCAGAACGCCACGTCGCAGATTCAGACGGCGACGGCAGGGGGCGTCGTGATACTCGGCCCGACCGCCGGGGTGTGGACAGCGTTCGCCGACAACGGCCCGGCGCTGAGCGTCCAGGTCGGGGCGTCCTGCAAGGTCGCGGTTACCTGGTCGGCCGATGTGTCGAGCAACCAGTCCGATATCGAGATCGGATGGAAGATCTCGGGGGCGTCCAACGTCGCGCCGGGTCCGTTCCAGGGTACGACCGTCCACAAGGGCGGCCAGGGAGGAGCGGCTCCGCCCCCGACCGAGGGCGACAATCTGATGGGCTTCTACACGCTGCAGTCCAACGGCATCAACCCCGGGCAGAACAATTTCCAGATGATGTACCGCGTCACCGTTACGGGCACAGGTACGGGCGTGGCGGTCGGCACCCGCCTACTCGCCGTCGAACCGAAATAGAAAGGGGCTCACCATGGCAGTCACACCCGGCTGGTCTATCCCGTTGTCTGCGCTCACGGACAGCCCCAACGGGCCTGCCCAGATGGACGGAGGCTTCGGGGTCATCGACACCGCGCTGACGACGGTCAACAACGCCGCCATCGCGGCCAACACCCTCGCGGGCGCGGCCACCAACCTCGTGGGCGGCAAGCGCTACACCACCACGGCCACGCTGGCGTCGGCTATCGCCGCGACCGAAGCGTTGGTCAACATCGACACGGGCGCTGTCCCGCTCCCGGCGAACTCGTTCTTCCGGATTACCGCGATCATCAACTACCAGGCGATCACGTCGAGTCTGGAGCCGGACTTCGCCATCCGGGACACGAACCTCGCGGGCGCTCAAATCGTCGCCGACCTGCTCCCGGCGCCGAACCTGCCCAACCCGAACCAGGTGCAGATCGGCGCGCCCATGCAGCTCACGGTGGTGGGCTACTTCAAGACGACTACCGCCGTCACGAAGACGTTCGTGGCGACGGGGAAGCGGCTCACCGGCACCGGCACTATCAGCGTGTTCGGCGGGGCCACCAACCCCAGTTCGATGATTATCGAACGGCTCGGCGCGTCGTCACTGATCACCGACGTATAGTCACGCAGAGTCCACAGTGGAGGGCGAGAGACCATGCGGGAGGTGCGTCCGTGGTTGACTGGGGAACGATCCTCACCGGGATCGCCGCGTGCATCACGGCCATCTCCGGCGGCGTCGTCGGCATCATGGCGGTCCGGCGCTCGAGCCCACGCGAGCGCCGAGCAGCGGCACGCGGAGTCATCGAAAAGGCCCTCAACACCGACGCCGGTGACGAGGACGACGAACGCCGAGCAGCGTTCGAAGAGTTTTACGAGGAGTTCAAACGGCGAGGTGAGCGGCCATGACGGGTGACATCGATCGCACCGTTGTCCAGCCCGCGGCGGACGACGCCCGCGATGACGCGTCGCACCGGTGGTTCTTCGCCGGGATGGCCATCATGCTGGTCGGGGTGCTCGGCCTCACCGCGTTCGGTTTCGTGCTCGCCACCCGGCTGTCCGACGCGAAGACGCAGCTCACCACCTCGGACGCGACCGCGCAATCTGCCTACTCGGCGGTTCAGAAACTCTCCAAGCAGGTCCAGGACCTCGGCGGCACCCCGGTCGCCAGTGCCCCGGCACCGGGCTCCCCCGGCCAGGCGGGCGCCACGGGCGCGCCGGGGCCCGGCGGAGCGACCGGCCCAAAAGGCGATACGGGTGCGGTCGGCCCAGCACCCTCTACCGACTTTCTGTTCTCCCTGATCAAGCCCCTCATCCCTGCCCCGGTGCCCGGGGTTGACGGCAAGGACGGGAAGGACGGCGTCAACGGCAAGGACGGTAAGGATGGCGCGCCCGGCCCCGTCGGCCCGACGCCGGCGTGCATGACCGACGGCTCGGGGTGCGTGGGCTCGACCGGAGCGACCGGCGCGCCGGGGCCGCTGTGCCCGGACGGCTACACCGACCAGGACGTCACGGCCGGCGTGCCACCGACGACGTTCAAGGCGTGTGTCCAGAACCCGCCGGGGTAGGCTCGGCCTCGACCGAAAGGCAGCAGCAGTATGCGGATCATGTACGACGGCGTCACGCCGACCAACCTCCCGCTCAACGCGCTGATGGTGGCCGGCTACATCAACGGCCCGTACGCGTGGACTCAGGCCGAGTGGGACCGGTTCCCGAACGCGATCAAGGTGCAGATCTCCGTGCGGGCCGCGGACCGCCGCGGCCACGTCCTCGACGTCGAGTCCGGCGCCAACATGCCCACGCCAGCCGACGCACCCCCCTGGGTCGCGGCGCGCCGAGCAGCAGGCGCGGACCCCACCGTCTACTGCCAGGCCTCGAGCTTCGCAACCGTCCGCGCCGCGTTCCAGCGGGCCGGCGTCCCGGAGCCGCACTACTGGATCGCGAAGTACGACGGCGTCCCCACGATCCCCGCCGGCGCGGTCGCGAAGCAGTGGCTCAACGCGCCCGGGTATGACCGGTCGTCGGTCGCCGACTACTGGCCAGGCGTCGACGCACCGGGGATGCGAGCAGCAACAACAGCAGGCAGCAACCAGGAGGATCTCGCTATGCGCGTAGAAGCCGGCACCAACGTCATCACGGCCGTCCCGTGCGACGGCAAGCAGCAGCTGTTCATCCAGGCGGGTTTCGGCAACGCCGTCGACGGCCACATGTGGTTCGTCGCCGATACGAACTCCGGGTCCGGTAAGCAGTACCTCGGCGACGGCCCACTGCACGTCGACTCGGATCGCCCGGGCCCGATCACGGTGCCGCCGTGGACCCGTGTGGTGAGCCTCCAGACGACGTGCAAGATCCCGTTTACCGCGTGGTGCGCGTGACGGGGCAGCACGGCGGCCCGATCGGCGCGCTGAGCGTGCTCGAGACGCACGCGAAAGCTTTCCTGGTCGGCCTGTTCGGTATCCCCCCGGCGGCTGTTCTGGTGGCGCTCGAGGGCGCCGGGGTGACCCTGCCGACGTGGGCGACGGCGCTGCTCGCGCTGCTGCCCATCGTGGCCGCCACTGCCGGTGTGGTCGTGGGGCCGCGGAACCGCGTCGCACCACCAGCGGCGTTCGGCGCTATCCTCGCGCCAGTGCAAGGCCTCGACCCCACTCCCGCGCCGGAACCGGAGACGACATGATCCACATTGACGCGCTGCTCGCCGAGCTCGAGCAGGAAATCATCCAGCTGACCGGTACGCACCCCGGGCACGTACAGAAGATCGTCGCCAAGGTCGCTGACATCCGGGCCGCGCTTCCACCTGACCAGCCCAACCAGCCGGAGGACGACGGCGACACCGACCACCCCGAGCCCCCCGAGGCGGCCCCCGGCGCCGAGTAGGGGAAGATGAGCGGGCCCCGTCGGACTGCTGCCCGGCGGGGCCCTTTTACGCCCTAGTCTGGAACGATCAGGCCGTCGCTGTTGACTGACCAGCCGCTGGGCAGGTGGGTGTTGGCGTTACCGCGAGGCGCCGAGCGGAGGTCCGCCAAGCTGAGGTCCGCCGAGCTGAGGTCCGCCAAGCTGAGGTCCGCCGAGCTGAGGTCCGCCAAGCGGAGGTTCGCCGAGCGGAGGTCCGCCGAGCGGAGGTTCGCCAAGCGGAGGTTCGCCGAGCTGAGGTCCGCCAAGCGGAGGTTCGCCGAGCTGAGGTCCGCTTGGCGGAGGTCCGCCGAGCGGAGGTTCGCCGAGCGGAGGTCCGCCAAGCGGAGGTTCGCCGAGCGGAGGTTCGCCAAGCGGAGGTTCGCCGAGCTGAGGTCCGCTTGGCTGAGGTCCGCTTGGCTGAGGTCCGCCGAGCTGAGGTCCGCCAAGCGGAGGTTCGCCGAGCGGAGGTCCGCGTTGGCCCCGCGCTCCTTCAACAGTTGGGTGCCGTCGATGACGTCCACCACCTTGGCGGCCTTGAACCGCAACTTGGACTCGCCCTCTTCGTGCCCGAGAATGTCGCCCGTCTTGACGGCGACCAGCAACAGCGTCACCGCCGGGATACAGCCGGAAGACATGCCAGCCCAGTTCGTGGCGGCGCAAATCCCGTCGCCCACGTCGCTCGGGCAGCCCCCCGAGTTGTCCGCCTCGAAAGGCCCGTCTGCTCGAGCAACGCCGCCCGGGTACGGCCAGCGGAACCCGCGCGAGGACCGCAGATCAGGTCGCACGGACCGGATGAGCCACCGGTCGTAGCCTTTCGGCATCGTGTAGTCGGCGGCGATGAGTTCCAGGAGGTTCACGTGGTCGGTCATGGTCTGCTTTCTGCTGCTAGCGGTTGGTGTGGGTCCAGCCGTGCTGCTGGGTGACGACTGGTGGTACGGGTGTGCCGCCGTAGGAAGCGTCCTGGGACCAGTCCGGCGCGCCGAGCACGAGCACGACACCCACGACGACCGCGGTGACCGGGCCGATGGTGATGAGGGTCATGACGCGCCAGCTCGAGCGGAACGGGTTCACGGTGCTCCTTTACGGTTCGCGGGGCCGCCGCCGGTTGAGCAGCGGCCCCGCTCGGAACTGTGGGCTACTTGTCGTCCTTGAGCAGGTTCTCGAGCCGCTTGGCCGCGTCGGCCTCTTTCCGGTTCTGCTCGTTGATCCGGCGTTCGGTCTCCCGGATGCGGTCCTGCTCGGCTTTGTCGTCCTTGGCGTTGTGGCGGGCCATCGTGGTGTCCTCTCGGTTGGTTGTGCTGGGTATGTCGTCGGTGGGCGGCGGAACGTTACTGCTAGTCCTCGATTTTCTCGGCGCGCCAGTGCGCACCCGTCTCGTCGATGAGCATGACGTGCCCGGACGGGAACGCGTACACCTGTTCGAACAGCGGCCTCGAGGACGGCACCGACGCGTTAGGCAGCTTCCACCGAGCCGCCGCGACACCGGCCGGCGACTTGGCCGCGTCCACCTCGGCGATCGCCGCGTCGACTGCCTTCTCCATAGCGACGACCTCGGCCATGCCCGGGCTCAGTGCCACCGGGGGTGGCGCCGGCTCGTACCGGTAGATGGACCCGGCGATCACCTTGGTGACGTTCAACCGGCGATCCCGCACGATCGAGTTGACCGCGTTGATCACCTGGCTGAGTTCGAGGCCCGTCCCGGACGTGAGTGCCTCGATCGTGACGTCGCGGTTCGGGTGGTCTATGAAGTACTTCGCCACCGGCGCTTGCGTCGACTTGGTTCCCATGCTGCTGCTCTCCTAGATGAGGTGGTTCAGGATGCGCCACGGGATGGCGGCGGCGCGTCGGGCGGCCGGTCGCCACTCCGGCTTGACGAGCGACGCACCCAGGACCACCAGCGCGGCCGTCCAGCACGCCACGGCGACGTAGAACACGACAGCCGCGGCGAGCAGGACAGTGAACGCCGAGCCGAGCCCGGAAGAGGTGCGCCGACGATGGCGACCAAGCCGACGCGACACCCGCACCGGTCCGATACCGAAACCGATCGAGACGCCCATCAGGCGAACGCCGGGGTGAACCGCTCGCCGAGCCACGCGGCCTGAGCGTCGTACACGACCTCGGGGGTGGCGCCGAGCAGGAAGAAATCGTTCGTGGTGATGGCCGCGGCGGTGACCGCCTTGTCGCCGTGGTCAACGAAGTGGTCTGCGAGGTCGGCGTAGGCCTTGCGCTGGGCTTCCCGGAGCACGCTGACGGCTTGCTCGGCGGTGTCGATCGGGGTGATGTCGGTGGTGTTCATGGCTTGCTGCCTCCGTGGTCGGTGGTGTTGGGCAGAACCCTACGGCAATCACGACGAATGTCAACAGGTTGCGACAAATCACTATCCGGCGTACCGTCTCCACCAACACCGACCACGCCGCACCGGAGGCCACCGTGACCAGCCCGCCACTCTTCTACACCACCCGCGAAGCCGCCCACGCCGCACGCAAAGGCGAAGAAACCATCCGCCGCGCCATCCGCGCCGGCAAACTCACCGCAGGCCGCACCGGCGACCTCGGCGACTTCGTCATCAACCCCGCCGACCTCCTCGCCTGGCTCGGCCTCCCCGCCGGCACCCCGCTCCCCCTCAACATCACCGGACGCAACCGCATCGACATCAACGACCCCGGCTGGGAAGCCCAGCGGCCCCCTTCCCTCGCCGACGTCGAGGACCCGGAAGCGGGCCCCGAGGACGAGGACGCGGACGAGACGGATTGGAACGCCACCGAATGACCCGCGTCATGGTCGAACTGTGTGGCGGCCCCAACGACGGACTCACCATGGACGTCGCCACCCTCGGCGGCTTCCTCCCCAAAACCCTCAACATCCCCGTTCCGGTCCGCATCGAGGTCACCCTGCTCGAGCCGATCCCCGACGGGCCGCCACCCGTCACCTACCTCATCTACGCACCCGACGTCCGCCGGCCCCTCACCGGCCGACCCGGCGAAACCGACCGCAAGCACCGCTTCACCTACCAAGGAAGTGCCACATGAACGCCGCCGTCATCCTGCTCGCCCTCTGGTTCGACTTCATCGTCATCCCCGGGGCCATCGCCGGCACCATCTACGGCGTCGTCCGGGCCGCCGGCGCCGGCAAACGCAACCGCCGCGCCCGCGTCGCCGCCATGAACGCGCAAGCCGCGGCACTCTGGTACCACCCGGACGCCGTCCGGGACTACCTCGCACGCTAGGCCCGCCCACCGACCAGCAGCAGCAGAGGACACCCGATGCCCGAACCGGCGTACACCTCCACCTACTACTTCATCCGCGAACTTGCCCGCGCCTACGCCTACGGCCGATTCGACCAGTGGCTGGCCGACAAGGCGCGCCGTACACCCCTCATCCACTCCGACCAGTTCGCCACCCGAGCAGCATCCGTCGGGGTCATCGTCGCCGGCTTCCCCGGGCTCTACGACACCATGGTCGCCGAGGGCGGACACCTCATCCACCAGGCCGACGACCGGCCGAGCCTCGACTTCGTCCCCAAGGTGGGCCAGTGAGCACCCTCACCGAGTACCCGGACGTCATCCAGGGCACCGACCAGTGGCACGACCAGCGCCGCGGCCTCGTCACCGCCTCCACCGTCGGGCAACTCGTCACCCCCTCAACCCTCAAGGTCGCCAACAACGACAAGGTGCGCGGCCTCACTGCGCTGCTCGTCGCCGAACGCATCACCGGCTACACGGACCCCACGTACATCGGTGACGACATGCTCCGCGGCATCGAAGACGAGGCCCGCGCCCGCGACCTGTACGCCGACGTCACCCGTCGCCGTGTGCGGGAGGTCGGGTTCATGGTCCGCGCCGGCGACGGCTGGTCCCTCGGCTACTCCCCGGACGGCGTCGTCGGGGACCTCGGCCTCATCGAGGTCAAGGCACCCCGCGCGAAAGGCCACCTCCGAACCATCCTCGGCGGCCAGGTCCCCGCCGAGCACGCCGCACAGTGCCAAGCCGCGCTGCTCGTGTCCGGGCGCGAGTGGATCGACTTCGTGTCCTACTCCGGCGGCATGCCGATGTGGTGGACCCGTGTCCTCCCGGACCCCGTGTGGCACGACGCGATGGTCGAGGCGTGCGTCAAGTTCGAGGAGAACGCCGCCGCCATGATCCGCGACTACGACACCGCCACTGTCGGGCTCCCGGTGACCGAACGCACCATCTACCAGGACATGGTGATCTGACGTGGACATCTCCGACACCATCGCGCCCGTCTCCGACCAGCTCGACGCCGTGGACCTCATCGCGGGACCAAGGACATTCACCATCACCGGTGTCGCCGCGGGCAACGCCGAGCAGCCCGTCGAGATCAAACTTGCCGAGTTCCCCCGCGTGTGGCGCCCCGGCAAGTCGATGAGGCGCGTGCTGGTCTTCTGCTGGGGACCCGACGCCGCCACCTACACGGGCCGCCGCGTCACCCTCTACTGCGACCCCGCGGTGCGGTTCGGCGGCATGGACGTCGGCGGCACCCGAATCAGCCACCTCTCCCACCTCGACAAACCGCGCCGCCTCCCACTCCTCGTGAGCCGTGGTAAGTCCGCCATGTTCGTCGTCGAACCCCTCGAGGCCATCCCCGCCGACCAGCTCGCCACCCTCAAAACCGAATGGAGAACCGCCACCCCCGAACGCCGCGAAGCCATCGAACGCCAAGTAGCCGACCTCACCACCACCGACACCACAGGAGCCACCGAATGAACATCAACCGCTGCGTGTGCATCGCATGCCAGGAAGACCGCATCCGCGCCGCCGCCAACACGGCGCCGAAGCCGACCACCGTCGACAGCCGGCTCTTGGCCGCCGCCGACGACGTCAGGTCCGAGCGCGCCCAGCTCCAGGCCGACTGCGCCGCCTACCGTGCCCAACGCGACGACGCCCAACAGGAAGCCGCTGACCTCCGGCGCCGCCTCGACGCCGCCGAGTCCAAACTGTTCCAACTCAACGGCGGCGAAATCGACCAACTCCGCAAGGGCCTCACCGCCAAAACCGGCATCATCCACACCCAGCGGGCCACCATCGCCGACCTCGAGCGCGACAAAGCCACACTCCGCACCGAACTCGACAACCTCCGCGGCGGCTGCGAAAACCTCATCACCCGGCGAGACCTGGCCCTCCGCGACCGCGACACCGCCGTCGAACAGGTCAAGCAACTCACCACCCGCGTCAGCGACCTCGCCGAAGGCCTCGCCGCGCCCGTCCAGCCCGGCGACCTCCTCGAACTTAACGAGCGCGTTCGCGGCGTCCTCGTCACCCGCGACTCGGCCTCCGGCGTCGCCGTCATCCTGTTCCGCGACGCCGACCAGAAGATCTACTCCGCAACCGACGCCGCACTGCTGCTAGCCGCCCGGTGGCAGCGATGAACGCCACCCTCGGCGCCTACGCCATCCTCGCGCTCACCCTCGTCGTCGCCGTCGACATCGCACTCACCATGCGCCGCGCACGCCGCACACTCGCGCGCATCGTGCGGGAAATCGAGGACCGGTGATCCTCGCCCACCGCTGCCAATGCGGCCACATCGACTTCCACCACAACGCACGCGGCACCTGCTCCATGAAACCGTGCCTCTGCTCGGGCAAAACCCTGAACCCCGAGCCCGAAACGCTGCCGACCTGGGTGACCAACTACCGCACCTGCGACACCATCGAGGTCGATTACATCCTCGACCCCGGCACCCGCGTCAAGGACCTCGGCGTCCTGTGCGCCTGCCCGAACTGTCGGGCAGCGTTCCAGGCCGCCACCGGGCTCGAGGCGGCGCCCGGCGGCGAGGTCGAGCCGGACATCGACAACTTCGACGCTAGCGACACCCTCGGCGCGTGGAACGGCCGTATCAACCGCACCCCCTCAACCCACCTCAGTCGGTGACCGCCATGGCAGCAGACTGGCGAGAGGACGCGAACTGTCGCGACACGGACCCCGAGGCTTTCGTGCTCGAGGTCGGCAACAGCGGCCAGCAGCTCTACTACATCCCGCCCGAAGTCGTCCGGGTGTGCGCACGCTGCGACGTCGCCGCCGAATGCCTCCAGGACGCGTTCGACACAGGTGACGAATGGACCGTCCGAGGAGGCCAGTCACCACGCCAACGCGCCCGCAGCACCGAAGGCATCACCGACGCACCCGCCTGGCACTCCAGCAGCCTCCGAGTCGGGAAAGCCACCCGGGAGAAAGTCGACCAGATGCTGTACGGCGGCTGGTTCCCCAAAGAGATCAACACCGCACTCGGCGTATCCGTCCGCTGGGTACGCGCACGCCGCGCCGAACTCGGCATCCCCGCGCCACTCAACAACCGACACCGCACCACGGCCGAGCGGCCCGGCGGCCTACCCGTCATCGCCTACCGCGCGGCATGATGGACCAGCAGACGCGAAAAGGCCCGGGGCGACCAACTGGCCGCCCCGGGCCCTCGCGCTCTGCCCACCGACGAAGAGGACACGCCCAATGCACCCAACTAACTGTTCATCAAGTACTTAGGCGGTTCTTAGTATGCCATGGTTCAACGTTGACGACGGCTTCGCCGACCACCAGAAGGCCATCGACGCGGGCAACGCCGCGCTCGGCCTCTGGGTTCGCGCGGGCTCGCACTGCGCCAAACAGCTCACCGACGGGTTCGTCTCGGACCACATGGTGCGTCACCTGGGCACCGTGAAGCAGGCCGCGAAGCTGGTCGCTGTCGGGCTCTGGGAGGCCACGGAAGGCGGATACCAGTTCCACGAATGGGGCGCCGAACACCGCAACCCGACGCGCGAAAAGGTCGTCCAGAAGCGCCGCGAGGACACCGCCCGGCAACGTGACTTTCGCTCCCGCGCAAGCGCGCCGCGAGCGCGCGGCGCTCGCGCGGACATCGCCGAAACTTCGCCGGAAAACGAATCGTCGCAGGTCAGCGACCTACGTCACGCTGTGACAAACGTCGGTGTCACACGACCCCTCTCCTCTCCTAGTACTGACAAAGACCACGGACTGACTATGGGGGCCGCTTCTGACCTAGACGTGCGCGAGTCCGGGCCCGCCCCCAGCGGACCCGGGTCCGTCGACGCGATGCGCCTCGTCACCCTCGCCATCGGAAGCGGGCTCACCGCCGGAACCCGAACCTCACTTGCGTTCCAGGTGCAGCGACTCCGCGCCGACGCGACCGACGACGAACTCGACGCCGCACTCAAGCGCTGGGACTCGCGCACCGGCATCGGCCCCGCACTCCTCGGCGCCATCGTCGACGACATCCGCAAGGAAGCCCGAGGAGCCACCTCGAGGCCGCCCCTCGTCACCGGCAACGCGCCGCACCCCACCGACGTCGCCATCGCCGGCCTACTCGGGTACGACCCTTTCCACCGCCAGCAGCAGCAGCCTGAAGGTCTGCGACTCATCGAGGGAGGCACCGCATGAACGACCAGGAACTCCGCGCATTCATCGCCGAAATCGTCAAGTTCGACAACCGCAAAATCAGCCAAGCCATGATCCTGAGCTGGGGAGACATCGCCCACTTCGGACACTGGACCTACGCCGAAGCCATGGAGGCGCTCACCTGGCACGCCGCGAACTCCACCGAGTGGCTCATGCCCGCCCACATCAACCTCCGCATCAAAGACCAACGGCAGATGCCCGTACGCCCGGCTGAGTTGCCTCAGATCGCACGCAAGCCGCCTGCCGCGCCCGAAACCATCAAGACAGTGATGCGGGAGCTTAGAGAGCGAATGGGGTGGCCTAAAAAGGCCACTACATACAGCGACCCCGAGCTCACCGTGAAATGCCCCCACGAACCATGCTCCGCCGGAATCGACAGCCCCTGCCGCAAACTCTGGTCCCACGGACGCCGACAAGGCACCTACACCGCCATCGACACCTACCACGACTCCCGGACCAAAGCAGCAGAGACCGAAGCCCCGTGAGCGCAATGACCCCGGAAGTCCGGCAACTCATGGCCGCCCTACGCCGACAACGCGAACTCAAGAAACTCACTCAAGCTCAAGTCGCCGAAATCATTCACGTCGACCGCACATACATAACCCGCCTCGAAACATTCCGAGACACCCCCAGCCTCGACATTCTCATCGCATGGGCCCGGGCCCTCGAATACCGCGTCGCCCTCCTAGTGGACGCCTGGTGAGCAAGGCATGGTCAGGAGGCAGCACACGAGCATGGCGCAAGCTACGCATGTACGTGCTGACCAGGGACGCTTGGGTGTGCGCAGCGTGCGGCAAGATGATTGACCGCACGCTGCGCCCACCACACCCACACAGCGCATCCGTGCACCACATGTACGGCAAGGCACGAGGAGACGACCCTGCCTACCTACGCGCAATGCACAGACAATGCAACAACAAGTTAGGTGATCCTAACGCGACCACTAACGAGGCCAAACCAACACCACGCACACAATGGTAAGAAAACAACCAAAAGAAATTCAAAGAAAGGCTTGACAATGCGCAGCCACCCGTTTTTTTCCATACGGCCCCCCACTGGACAT
>Ga0193726_1000975_pt1 | contig 25240 bp, 23 predicted proteins | sample H2c1metaG_FD_144928 | JGI IMG/M metagenome (GOLD analysis project Ga0193726, IMG submission 144928) | Soil microbial communities from a riparian zone of the East river system, Colorado, United States - H2c1 | ecosystem: Environmental > Terrestrial > Soil > Riparian zone | place: USA: East River...
GCTGGAGTTCGGCGGTGTATTGCGGAAGCACGATGCGGAGATCGCCCTTCAGCAAATAATCCTCGCTGAGTCCGGTGAAGTGCGAAAGTTTTTTGGCGATGTCCGCGCGTTCGGCGCCGGTGAGCTTGGAGCCTTTCATTAGCGCGTCAGCATATTCCCCGGCGGCAAATTTGCGGGCTTCGTTGAGAAATGTTTGCAGGTCAGCGGGACGATCCTTCACCACTTTGTGATACCACGCGGTGGCGGCGTAGCTGGGAAGATAGAGAACGTAGGAAAGATCCTGTCCGTTGAGAAAAGAAATGGTGCTGAGGTCGAGCACGCTGGACATCAGGACGATTCCGTTGATGGCCATGTTGTTGCGCGCTTGCAGAAAATTTGCGAGCGCGGCGGAGCGGAAAGTTCCGTAACTTTCGCCGATTAGAAATTTCGGAGAATTCCAGCGGTCATTGCGGCTGACGTAGGTGGTGATGAATTGCGCGACGGAAGCTGCGTCGGAGTCGACGCCCCAGAAATCTTTATTTTGCGCTTTGCCGACGGCGTGGCTGAATCCGGTGCCAATGGGGTCGATGAAAACCATGTCGGTGCGATCGAGAAGAGTGTTGGCGTTGTCGGCGATTTGATAGGGAGCGGGCGGAGTGTAGTCGCCATCTTTGGTGACGACGCGGCGCGGACCGAAGGCGCCCATGTGAAGCCAAACGGAAGATGAGCCGGGGCCACCGTTATAAAGGAAGGCGATGGGACGCTGGCTCATGTCCTTTGCGTCGGATTTTGTGTACGCGGTGTAATACATAAGGGCGGTTGCTTCGCCGGCGAGATTTTTTAATTGAATTGTGCCAGCGGTGGCGTGGTAGCTGATCGTTTTTCCGCCGACGCTGATGGTGTGATCGGTGACACTGGATTCTTCTTTTGTTGAGGCCGCGTCTGGAGCGGCTGCGGGGGGAGCGCCAGCCCCGGCGGCCGGTGCTTGCGCGAATGCGGGTGCGGCTCCTGCGAATGTGAGCAGCGTGGAGACAGCTACAGCTTTCCAAAGCTTGATCATTCGATCACTCCTGTTGAGAATCGTGAGATTTTGGTCGCGCGAAAAACTTTTTACATCACTACCAAATTCAAAACCGAAAACTGGGAGGGGCTTTGCGCAGACGCGCCGAATTTTTCGAGATGCTTTCCTGAGCGCACACCGGTGGCTGCAACCCCTCTAGTTACAAGACGTAAAAATCCTGAAAATGTTTCATTTGCGGGAAGAATAATGATTATCGTTGCGCGCGGAGAATTGGAAGGATGGCCATGGGAATTGGTTTTCCGTTCTGGCGGACAACGTACCAGCAGGGATTGAAGCCGGAGTGCGGGAAAATTGAGTGAACGCAGGTGACGGTCTGGGAGTCGGCAGGCTCGTAATCTTCGCGGCCATTTTTTTGAGTGATGGCGTAGAAGCGGTCGAGCTTTACGGATTCAAATGGATTGTTGCTGGTCGGCTTCCAAATGCGGTAACGGAGGGAGACGTAGTCGCCAGCATATGTTGCGAGGAATGCGACTATAAAGATGACGGATGCTTTTTTCGCGATGCGGAGGATGGGATTCACGCGAGCAGGGAACGTCTAATAAGGAATTAACGTCTGATAAGAAATTCAACTTCTAACAATAAATTGAACGTCCAAATCAAATTCTGGGGTGGGCGATGGGGTTCGAACCCACGACCCTCGGTGCCACAGACCGATGTTCTACCGCTGAACTACGCCCACCGCAGAGTAAAATGATAACAGAAGAATGGGAATCTGGTTAGGTGTACGAGGAAAATATCCCGGACACCGATTTACTGGTGGGCGCTCACGTCGTAAATCATGTCGTGGGTGGGCAGGAGTGCGCCGACAATCGCGCCCGTTGCAACACCAATCACTGCGCCAATAACGCCGCCGCCAATTTCGCCGAAGGTGTCACCTTTGTGCGCCCCGATGCCGATACCAGTGCCTGCAGCGACGCCGACGCCGGCACCGATAAGGGAATTGCGCAACCGGTGTCTGTTCTCCATGTTTTTTACGCTGCTGACATTTATCTTTTCAATTGTTTGATCACCCTTAGCGTCATGATAAGCAATTTGCGTGTCCGTGAAGCTTACGAAAACTCCCGAATGTTTTTTCCCGTCTGTTCCGACGATCTGAATTTTCTGATCGGAGTGCAGCGCGCTCAAATTCGTCCAGGATGCTTGTTTGGACTGCGCGAATGAAACCGAAGGAATTGCAAGAATACAGATTAAAATCAAAATTTTTCGCATGAGTGCACCCATTCTGTAAGAAGTTAGTTTTGAGCGATCTAACAGATTAGTTAGCCGTGCATATTGAGTTCGTCGTTCTACAAGTAGCGAGAGCTTATGCAAACGCGCACGTGGCGCCGCGGGTTAATGAGAATTCACGTTGTAAACCGTCTCGTGAGTCGGAATCAGAGCTCCCGCGGTCGCACCTACGAGAATGCCGACGACCGCGCCAATCCCCGTTGTGAGGCTCCTTCCTCCGCCCAGACCACAGAAACCTGCTGGAGTCGGGCATGTCTTGAACGATGCCGCGCCAATTCCCGCTCCGACGCCGGCTCCTACTCCCGCTCCGATGGCGGTATTGCGCAAACGGTGGTGATTTTCCATGAGCTTCACGTTGCTGATGTTTAGCTTCGGAATATTCTGGTCGCCGGAGGCGTCATGGAATGAGATCGCAGTATCGGAGATGCTTACGAAGGTTCCGGAATGTTTTTTTGAGTCCGTGCCAACGATTTGAATTTTCTGGCCGGAATGAAGACTGTTTAAGTTTGACCAGGAGTCTTTAGTGCTTTGGGCTGAAGACATCGTAGGTATCGCAAGAATACATATTAGGAGTGCAATTTTTCGCACGTATGAGACCTCCGCATGGGAACGTAGCCCATGTGGATAGGTAAGTCAATTATAGATGTGTGTTTAGTTAACCGCGTTTGGGGAAAGTTGTGACTTTATTTGCACGTGGCTTTGAGGCGCCTTCGGCGGGAAGACGGGAGTGCGCGTAGCTGGCCCAGCGGCCTTGTGGTTCGTATTTTAGGTATTGGGTGAGGTGATCGCGCATGCGGTCTTTGTGGCTGGAAGCGTCGAACAGCAGCGCGAGATTTAGGTGCGCGTCGGCGAGTGATGGAGCAAGTTTGACGGCGCGTTCGAGATTTTCGATTGCCGCGCGGCGGTTGCCCAATTTTTCAAAGACGCAGCCGAGATTGAAATGGGTGAGCGCGTTTTGTGGCTCGAGTTCGATTGCGGCTTCAAAGCAGCGACGCGCTTCGACTGCGTCACCTAAATGAAAAAGTGCGGTCCCGAGATTTACATGGGCTTCGACCCAATCGGGGGCGAGCTCAACGGCGTGACGATAGGCGTCTGCGGCACGGGACATGGTGGTTGGCTTCGCGTCGCTTGCGAGGCCAATTTCAAACCATTCTTCGGCGGTGTGCGAGGGTAACGCGAGGACTTTGTGTTCGAGAACCTGCGTATCAAATTCCAATAACAATTGTTTTGTGAGCGGCTCGATGGGCGGGCCACCGGGCCAGGGTTGCGCGACGACAATTTGTTTCCCGTTGGTGCTGATGTGGAGGCGCGAGAGCGATGCCGTCGCATGGCCCAATTGATCGCGCAATGCTTCGAGGGCGCGGCGGAGTCGGCGAGCGGGAATTCCGCGAGCGATCATGCGCTTCAAAGTTTCGAGCGCAACTAAATCTGTGAAGGTGAAGAAACGCTCGCCCCAGCGAGATTGCGGCGCAATGAGGCGGAGACGCGCCCAATAGTCGAGCTGGCGGCGAGTGACGCCGAGCATCCGCACAACTTCATCGCGAGTAAATCGTTGCCGCATACATTGTTGTGAACCGCTGTTATCGCTGCGCGTTTCCGTGCCGCTGTTAACACACCCTGTAGAACCGCCGGCGGGCGCCGGAGTGTCAATTGTATCCTGTAAGAAGCTTAGCGCATACATCGAGCACGAAGATGGAGGTGGCTACTACCCGTTGGCGAATTATCCACATTATGTGGCGAATGTGAAGAAAATAATTTTCGCGAGAAGGCGGGGCGGGGACTTGCGCGGCTGGAACGTCCGCTTGCGCATGCGCGCCGTGTGTGTGACCTTCGATGAGGCGAATTGCCGCCTTGCATGCAACTCCACGCAATTGAACAACGTTCGTTGAATCGCCAGGTAACTTTGGCGCGCCCGCTGCTGATTGTGCTGGCGGTGGTGAGCGAACTGTTGCTGGGAGCGCCGTTTGACGCGGCCGATCGATTCCTGCTGCTGTATCTAGCAATAAGCATTTTGTTTGCGGTCGCGCAGAATTTTGCGTGGGGAAGAACGTGGCGATTTCCGCTGACGGGCGATCTTATCGCCCTCGCCGGATTTCTGCTGATCACGCCATCTGTCGTGCCGATGTGGTTTCTGTTGCTTATTGTTGCGTTTGCCGTTGGAGTCGGATGGGGCGGACAACGCGCGTATGGAATTGTCGCGCTGCTTACGCTTGCGACGCTGGCGTGGTCGCTGCTGCGAAATTATGGAACGTGGGCGGATGTGCAGCACGCCGGAGAAGTGGCGTGCGGAACGCTGGTGTCGGGATTGGGCATGGCGTACTTGGGCGATCGGAATCGGCAACAGGCGGCGGAGTCACATTTTCTGGCGGGACTTGCTGCGAAGTTGCGCGTGGAAGCGGGCGTGGCGGAATCATTGCGCGGATTGCTGAATGAGTTGAGCGTTGGATTCGATTGCGAGCGCGCATTTCTGGTTCATCGCGACGCGGATCTTGAGCGTATTTTCATGTGGCGCTGCGATCGCGGCAGCGACGCGCATCTGGTGCCTGAAACTTTGCCACTTACAGCTACGGATGGGTTTTTGCTGGACATGCCCAATGCGAGCGTGCTGTGGAATGATCTCGAAAAAACTCCCGAAGGATTTAGTTCGGATCGATTTACGGGCGCGCCGCTTGCGGAGACTCCGCGCATACCCGGCCCGGCAATAAAATTAATGGAGTTGCGTTCGGTGATTGCGGTGACGATGGAAGTGGAAGGGCATCCGACGGCGCGAATTTTCCTGGCGAACGGAAAGAAGAAATTCAACGTGGGAGATTTGCAGCAGCTTGAGCGCGTGGTGCGGCACATCGGGCCGCCGCTGGAAAATTTATTTTTGCTGCGGCATTTCCGTGCGCGCGCGATTGAATCCGAACGCAGCAGGATTTCGCGCGACTTGCATGACGGAATTTTACAAACCTTGCTGAGCATACAAATTCAACTGGATGTGCTGCGGCGCAAAGTGATCCAGTCACCCGAGCAAGTGGAAACGTCGCTGGGAATTTTGACGCAAACGGTGCGAAATGAAGGCGCGGAACTGCGGACGTTTGTTACGGATTTGCGTCCGTTGCGTGTGGAAAGCGCGGATTTACTGGATTTGATGCGCGGGTTTCTGGAGCGATTCAGGAATGAGTCGGCATTGCAGGTGGATTTGCTGGTGAATTCGGAGGATTTGCAGGCTCCGGACCGGGTTTGCCGCGAGCTTTTCCAGATTTACCGTGAAGCACTTAACAATATAAAAAAGCATGCTCGCGCTACCCACGTCGTGGTAAAACTAACTCAGTCGGAAACGAGCATCTCTTTGGTCGTAGATGACAACGGAGAAGGTTTCAGCTTCGCAGGACGATTTTCCGGAGACGAACTGGACCGGTTGAGACTTGGTCCAATTTCCATCAAGGAACGTACGCGCACGGTAGGAGGGTTGCTGACTGTGGAGTCAAGCCCCGGGCACGGCGCGCGATTAATAGTCGAAATTCCATTGGGGTAAGATGGCGAAAAGCAAACAACCGATTCGCGTGCTGATTGCCGATGACCACGCGATTTTTCGTGATGGTCTGCGCAAGTTGCTCGACAACGAGGACGACGTAACCATCGTTGGCGAAGCGCAAAACGGCAATGAGTGCATCAAGCTGCTGACCAAACTGAAGCCGGATATTCTTTTGCTGGACCTGCGAATGCCGGATAAGGATGGGCTGGCGGTATTGGAGGAGGTCAACTTCGATCAGTTGCCGACGCGCGTGATTTGCGTGACGGCAGCGGAAGATGACCGTGACGTGGTGCGCGCAATGCGGCTTGGCGCGCGCGGCGTGGTGCTGAAGCAATCGGCCACGGATTTATTGGTGAAGAGTATTCATCGTGTGTTCGCTGGAGAAATCTGGCTGGATAATCACATGACCGCGGAAGTAATGAAGGCGTTCGCGAAATCGTCGGAATCTGGCCCACGACGCGAGAAGCCTTTGCTGAGCGACCGCGAAAAAGAAATTGTGCAATTGGTGGCGCAGGGTTTCCGCAATAAAGAAATTGGCGAGAAGCTATTCATCAGCGAGCAGACGGTGAAGAATCACCTGCACAATATTTTTGACAAGCTTGGTGTTTCGGATCGGCTTGAACTTGCGCTGTATGCCATCCATCACCGCCTAATTGACAAGGCTTAGCGCCGAATCTTTCACATCTCTGGCTCCCGCCTCGCGTCCCCTAGCTGCAAAACTTCTTTCCATTCCATTTAATCTGCGCGTCCGCGCAGTACGTTCCACGCCCCAGCAGCATCTAATTAGGTAGGTTCTAATTGGCTTTTCTAACGGTGTGGTAAGCAATTGGGGAATAGTATGAAAACTTTTTGATGGTACTCCGGTACCGCAAATTTCAGGTTCAAATTAGGACGGCAGAGCTATTGAGGCAACGGGAGCATTCCCGTATTCTCATCACGTGGACGAAGGACTTTTATCCCAGCCGTAGTGAGGAGCAACTGTGACAGCAGCCGAACGCAGATTGAATCAAAGATTCAAAATTCGATTGCCGATGACGGTGCGCTGGACCAGTGGGTCCAATGTTGGCGAAGCCAAAACGGAATCGACGGATGTTAGCTCTCGTGGCGTTTATTTTCTGTTGCCCAAGGGAGTGAAATCCGGTTCGCCGGTGGAAATTCTGCTGACGCTTCCGCACGAAATTACTTTGGCGGGCCCGGTCCGCGTGCGTTGCCTCGGACGCGTGGCACGAAGTGAAGATAAGGATTTGGGCCGCGTGGGAATTGTCGCCGAGATCGAACGATACGAATTTCTGCGAGGCGACGAGTTCGCCGCGTAGTAAAAAGCTTGCCCGCATCCTGCGGAGGTGGGCAGGAAATACTAGGGCGCTTCGACCCTCAGCGAAGCGCCCTGGTCTATTTTTAGCTGCTAGAGAATTGCGAAATTATTCGTAACGAAGCGCTTTGACGGGATCGAGTTTTGCAGCACGCGATGCCGGATAAAGTCCCGCGACCAGACTTACTCCCACGGAAAATAAAATTGACGCTCCAACCAGCCACAACGGAACCAACCACACTTTTTCCGGGGGCAGATTCTGCTGCGCCAAATAATAATTTGTGGCGGCACCGATAATTTTTCCAATTGACCAGCCGAGAAAAACGCCCAGCGCTCCGCCGAATAGCCCCATCACTCCGGCTTCTGTGAAAAATAATTGACGAACGTCGCGGTCGGCAGCGCCCAATGCTTTTAGTACGCCGATTTCGTGGCGGCGCTCGAGAATTGCCATTACTAGCGTGTTGACGATTCCCAGCGATGCAACTACGAGCGCGAGGCTGCCGAAAATTCCGAGAAACGCGTCAAGTACTTTGAAGAAGCGCTGCAAATTCTTGGCGGCGTCAAACAGAGAGAACGCACCGAAGCCCATTTGCTTTACGGCGTCTTCGACCGCTTGCACGTGGTTCGGATTGTCGACCAACATTGTTAGTGTTGGATAGACAGTTTCGCCGGGATTGGCGACGACCTGGCGGACATCAAAACCCTGTACGGCATTCAGCCGCTCGACCAATTCCAGAGGAAGCATTACGCGAGAGCCGCCGAATCCGCCGGGGCCTGCGGATTCGCCGCCAACAAGGCCGACGACTTTTACCTTCACTTCGGCTGAATGAATTGTGAATCCCTGTCCGAATTCGCCGTTTGCTACAAGATCCTGCGGCCTTTGATTTGGAGGCGTGGGCACGGCAACGCGTTCGGGATAACGAATGGTGATTTCCTGTCCGATTAAATCTTTCGGCTGAATTTTTGCGTCGTCGGCCAGTTCTTGCGCGAGATCGTTGTGGAGAATTACTTCGTTGGCATTGGCGCTGGAAAAAAATTGCCCAGTGACAGAATCGAATTGGCCTGTGTCCTTGGAATCAAATGGAACGCTGGACGCGGTCGTGACGTGACCGGTGCCGCCGTAGCGCAAGTCCGCCGTGAAGCGCAGTTCGGGAAATACGGAACGCACGTTGGGCATTTGCGCGAGTTGTTTGCGGACTTCGGATGTTAGCGGTTTCATTGGCGGCTGCAATTGCGGAGGCAGTCCGGGAGTTTGTCCGTCGCCATCTGCGGCGCGGGCGCGTCGGCCGCCACCGCCGCGTCCATTTAAACTTCCGCCGAGCGGACGAGGACTTACGTAGACTCGATTAAAAAGTCCCGTGCCTTCGAGACGGCTCATTGCCAACTTTTGCAATCCGATGCCGAGTGAAAGCATGGCCACGAGTGACGCCACGCCCACCGCGATCCCCAAAGTTGTAAGAGAATTGCGAAGCATTGCTTCGCGCAAATTTCTTCCGGCAAGTTCCATTAAGTCGCGCGTTTTCACTGGACGCCTCCGTTCGAAACAAGTTTGCCGTCTTTCATATGGAATTGACGTGCCGCGTAGCGTTCAGCCAAATCGGGTTCGTGCGTGACCATGATGACGGTCATGCCCAACTCTTGATTGAATTGCTGAATGAAATTCATAATTTCTTCGCCGGTACGGCTATCGAGATTTCCTGTGGGCTCGTCGGCCAATAAAATTGTGGGACGATTTACGAGGGCGCGGGCGAGGGAGGCGCGTTGTTGTTCGCCGCCGCTTAATTCAGCGGGACGATGCGAAAGGCGAGCGGCAAGTCCGACGCGCTTCAGCGCTTCTTGGACTCGGCCGGGGCGATCGTCGCGTTCCACTTCTGCTAATCGAAGTGGCAGCTCGACATTTTCTTCGAGCGTCATGCGCGGCAATAAATTGAAGGACTGAAAAACCATGCCGACGGTCAGGCTGCGATATTTTGCAAGTTCATCGCCTGACATTTCGGCGAGATTAATTCCGTGTGCGAGAATTGAGCCGCCGGTGGGACGGTCGAGTCCAGCCAGCAAATTCAGCAAAGTAGATTTGCCGGAGCCCGATGTGCCGAGCAGCGCGACGAATTCGCCGCGCGCGATTTCGAGCGTTACACCGTCGACGGCGCGGATGGTCGCTTCGCCCATCGCGTAGTGTCTGGTGACTTCGGCGGTGCGGAGCGCGGGCTGATTTGTTTGTGTGGCTGGTTGCGTCTCTGACATTCAACTCCTTCGGTAACATTGCTTCGGCAATTCGCTCTAACGAGCTTCTATCCTAATTCATATTTGAAGTGGACGGAAAAGGTTGGGAGCCAATTTCATAAGTTACTTCGCCATGATTCCAAACTTCGCGGCGAGCATGTATGCAATTCCGACGGCCGAATCCTGAAACGAGTGTGCCATCATTCCGGGCTTCAGACTTTTTCGTACAACGGAGAGTGTTCCGAACATAGCGCCGAAAACGCCGATCACGATGGTCTGCTTCCAGCCCTGATAAATATGGATGGCTCCGAAAAGTGCGGCGGAAATGACAATGCCCACGATTGCATTTCCGGTCCAGCCGATGAACTGCCGCTGGAAATATCCACGGAATATTGTTTCTTCGCAGATTCCGGCGGTCAAAGAAAGTAGCAGCCACATACCAAGCTCAAGCCAACCGACCGGCATCATGAATTGCACAATTTTCGTGTTTGGTTCCGTATGGAGCAAATGTCCGATAATTCCGAGGATGACCAGTGCGGTCAGGTCGAAGCACGCGGCAATTCCAAGGTCAACGAGATTTTCTTTTCCTTTCGACCAGCGGGGACCGACCAATTCGCGCAGTGAAATTCCGCGCTTGCGCTCACCCCAAACTATGTAGCCGAAGACGGCCCATTCCATTGCGATGGTCCGAAGGTAAAGCAGCAAGTGGTTCGGCGCGGCTTGCGCGCGCATTTGATTTGCGGACGCGCGGCCGAAGTATGCCCATGCAGTGAGAAATACGATCAAGCCGATTGTGTGCGCGGCCCCGGCGATTGGGCGCTGAGTAGCGGCCGATGTGTTAGCCGAGGCTAGCGCGTCCGCGCTGGATATTACGGGAACCGGTTGCGATGAGTTCATGCATGTTTCTACGCATGGGCGCTAGCGTTTGTTTCGTTGAATCGGCATAATGAAACTGTCAGCGGGTAGGCCGCGCCCTTCGGCAATCCTTACTCAACATATGACTTCAGAAACCAATCTTCTTCCGGCGCTTCGGCGTTACTGGGGATACGACTCGTTCCGTCCCTTGCAGGAGAAAGTTGTGCGCAGTTTGCTGGCCGGACGCGATGCGTGCGTGGTGATGCCGACCGGCGGCGGAAAATCTTTGTGCTATCAACTGCCTGCGGCGATGCTTTCCGAAAAAACTGCGATTGTGGTTTCGCCGTTGATTGCCTTGATGCAGGACCAGGTGGCGCAGCTGGGTCAAATGGGAATTTCGGCGGCGCTGCTGAATAGCGTGGTGCCGGCGGAAGAGCAACGAGCGATCATGCGCGACGCGCTGAAGGGAAAGTATCGCCTGCTTTACCTTTCGCCGGAGCGGCTGGCGGTTGAGTCGACAGTTTCGTGGCTGCAGAAGGTTCCGATTTCGATGTTCGCGATTGATGAAGCGCACTGCATTTCGGAATGGGGACACGAGTTCCGTCCGGAATACCGGCAGATGAGCCGGCTGCGCCAGAAATTTCCGGATCAGCCGATTGCAGCGTTCACGGCGAGCGCTACGCAGCGCGTGCGTCACGACATTATCGAGCAACTGAAACTTCGCGATCCCCACAAATGCATTGCGAGTTTTCACCGGCCGAATCTGCGATACGTGGTGAAGGAATGCGACTCGAAAACACAGCCGGATTTCTTGATTGCCGCGTTGCGTGAATATTCCGGGTCGAATGTGATTGTTTATTCGCCGACGATTGCAAAAGTTGGAGAAACGATTAGCTTTCTGAAAGAAAAGGGAATTACGGCGATTGGCTATCACGGAAAAATGAATGCGGATGAGCGGCGGCGCAATCAGGAATCGTGGATGACGGATGAAGTGCGCGTGCTGGTCGGAACGGTTGCGTTTGGATTGGGAATTAATAAAGCAGCGGTGCGCGCGGTGATTCATCTTTCGCTGCCGAAATCGATCGAGCAGTATTATCAGGAAGCGGGACGCGCGGGGCGAGACGGATTGCCGGCGGATTGCATCATGTTGTGGCAAAAGCAGGACGCGAGTCTGCTGAACTTTTTTATTAATCAGCTGAAGGATCCCCTGGAACAGGGGCGCGCGAGAGAACGTTATCAAATCATTCGCGAATTTGTGGACTCGCACGATTGCCGTCACCGGCAGATCTGCGTTCATTTTGGCGAGAAACCGACTTGGAAGACGTGCGCGGCGTGCGATGTTTGCGGATATAAATTGAAATCGCTTTCGCCGCGGGTGACGGTGAAACAATTGCCGTTTGTTGCACGTGAAACCGTCGCGCCGGAAATTGTTTCGCGAACGCATTCTAAACGTGATCGGCGGCGGAAACCGGCATCGAGTGTGCCCGCTACGCGTGGCGGAGAAGTGTTGAACGCGGCGCTTTACAAGTATCTTCGCGAATGGCGGCGGAATAAGGCGCGCGAGTTGGGAATTGGTGCGTTCATCATCATGCATGACACGACGCTGGAAGATTTGTGCTTCAAGCGGCCTACTTCGCTGGCTGGAATTCGCGACGTTTCGGGATTTGGTGAACGTAAAACTGAGTTGTATGGGCGGGAAATTTTGGAGTCGCTTCTGGAGTATGAGGGGATGCTGTCATCGGAGCGGCATTATTCCGCACCCGAAGAGGAAGAAGCTCCGGTGCGACGCGAGGCGGTTCGTATTAAAAAGGATGAAGCGAAGCCGAGAAGAAAGTCGGGTGAGTGGTGGGGGGCGCGCTAAAGTTTAGGAGTAATTTCGGATATTGAAAGAGCGATTGATGGCAGCATCGAAAGAAATTGGCGATCCCATATTTCGCAACGCAGTTCGCGATTTGGAAGAAGGCAATTTTTCGCGGTTGGAACCTCTGTTTCGCAACCTCGCCTCATCGAGCCATGCGTCTTGTCAGATTATTGAGTGGTACGACCTGGGATATTTCAAAAATGAACCGAAGGCGTTGAACGAAGCGTTGGCGTGCGCTTGTTTCAATGGACGAACGAAGATTGCGAAATTTCTGATGGACCGCGGAGTGGATGTGATCGCGGGATTCGGAACGGGAATGAACGGATTTCATTGGGCGGCGAATCGCGGACACCTGGAAACAGTGAAGATGCTCATCGAGAGAAAAGTTCCGATGGAAGTTGAAAATATGTATGGCGGGACTGTGCTCGGCTGCACGGTGTGGTCGGCGATTCACGAGCCACGAGAGAATCAAATTGAAGTAATCGAAGCGTTATTGAACGCCGGCGCAAAGATCGAATCCGCGGAATATCCAACTGGAAATGGGCGCGTGGATGAAGTGTTGCTTCGCCACGGCGCGAAGAAATAGTTTTCTCCGCAAATTATTCTTTTAGTGTTACCACCTTCGCGTTTTTCTGGGCTTTGATCACTAGTTCGGCCGCTAGCAAACATTGCGTTTGATCTTGCGCGACATGTGTGCGATTCACGATGTCGGCAACGAATTGCGGGCCGAAGGGCAGCGGCATGTTGTTGCAGTCGATGTAGCGGGCTTCTTTATTATTCACGATGAAAAGATTGTTGCCTTGTTTATTTACAGCTACGTTGGTGTATTTGCGGATTTCGATGTAGCCGTCGGTGCCGAGAATGAATAGGCGTCCATCTCCCCAGGTGCCTAAACCTTTTGGCGTGAACCAATCGAGCCGCACATATCCCAGCCCGCGATCGCCGCGCAAAATCATGTCGCCGAAATCCTGGAAGCGCGGACGATCGGGATGCCGCACATTCGCGATTTGTGATTCCGCAATTTCGGCTTGTGTGGAACCGGTGTAATACAGGAATTGATCTACTTGGTGGGAACCGATGTCGCAAAGAATGCCGCCGTACTGCTCGGGATTCCAGAACCATTCTGGCCGGCCGGTGCCGCCGCCTGCGTCTCCATTTCCTTGGATGATTTGATGAGGCGCGATATTGATTGTCTGAATTACCTTTCCGATTGCACCTTGCTGGACTAATTCTCCGGCGTAGACTGCGGCCTTCACTTCCAGGCGCTCACTATAAAGGATGCCGTAGATGCGCCTTGTTTCGGCGATAGTTTTTCGCAGGTCTGAGAGTTGGTCGAGAGTTGTGACACCGGGCTTGTCGGATAGAAAATCTTTGCCGTGCTTCATCGCGCGAATTCCGAGTGGGGCGCGTTCGTTGGCAATTTGTGAACTCAGAACGAGTTGGACGGAAGGATCATTCAGAATTTCATCCTGCGTCTTAACGATCTTCACGTTTGGATTTCGTTTTGTGAAAGCAGCGACCTTGTCTTCTTCGCCGCCCCATGCGGCAACAAGTTCACCGCCGCCGCGTTGGATCGCGCCAACCATTCCGTGGATGTGGTCATGGCTCATTCCGCACACAGCAAACTTGATGTGATATTTCGGCGGCTCTTCGGACTGCTTCGGCAATACAGTTTCTTCGATCACACCGCCTCGCTCTTCGCCCAATGCCATCGCGCTGTTTGGCAAAACCGATCCCATCATCGCAACTGATCCCATTAATCCGGTCTGCTTCAAAAAATTGCGCCGGCCTGTAGATTCCATAGAAGTTTCTCTTCTTTCTTGCCCCACATCTGTGTTAACAGAATGTTGTGTTTCGCCGCGAATGTATTCTCTCGCGGGCGTGCCTGTCAATGTTGAACAATTTTAACGAGCTCGCTCACGGGCGGAATTTTCTGGCCATCCTACGCTAACTAATAAGGAGACTTGCGATGAGTGTTATTGACGAAGCGCTGAAAGCAAATCAGACGTATGCCAAGACGTACGATCGAAAGCTGGGGGGACGTCCAAACACCAAGATCGCGGTTGTAACCCGCATGGATCCAAGACTTTCAGACCTGACTGGAATGCTGGGGCTGACGAATGCGGACATCGACGTGATCCGAACAGGCGGGCCGGCGGTGAGCGAAGATGTGCTGGGGGAACTTATCGTTTCCACTCGGGTGATTGGATCGAAGGAGATCATGATCCTGAATCACACAGGGTGCGGATTCACGACATTCACTGACGAAGAGATGAATGCAAAACTTTCTGCCGAGACAGGCGACGCATCGCCAGCTCCGATGCGCTTCTTTTCTTACAAAGACCCTGAACAGAACACGAGGGAACAGATCAAGAAAGTCAGATCGCATCCTTGGATCGCCAAAGAAGTCCCAGTGCGCGGTTTTATTTTCGATGTGGAGACCGGAATTATCAGGGAAGTGCGGCCTTAACGCCAATGGAGGCGGGCTGTAGAACCGCCCTACTCGTTTCATCCAGTGGGATTTCCACAGCGTATTACGGCCAATTTAAGAGATTCGCATTGACATTGTTGGGAGGCGGGCAGAAATTGTCCTTGCGAAGACGTTTTGTGCGAGCGCTTATCGTTCCTTCTCACGTTCTTTTCGCAGAATTGTTGAAGTATTTCCATAAGCAGTACCGGGCCCTCATAAATTCAAATCTGATAAGGGAGATACCGGAAATGAAACGCACATCGATCCCCGCGTTTTCGATTACCAGCCTTACGATAGTTAAGAAGACATCCGGCCATATTCTTACGAAATACCTCCACAGATAATCGCGCAAAAGAACGACGACATTTTTGGAACTGCATTCAATGTCGCGTCGAAGGCGCAGAATACGTTGATTATTCTGGGGAGGACTTCGCATGAAATGGGCAATATTTTTGTTGGTTGCCGCTGTGATGATTGTTGCCATTATGGGGTTGGGCGTTCTTGCCCACATAGTCCGCGCCTCTGGACAAGTCGGTGGAAATACCGCGCCGATCTTCGTAACAAAAATTCCTGCTGGATATCGCGATTGGAAATTGGTGTCTGTGGCGCACGAAGCGGGAAACCTGAATGACATCCGCGCGATCCTGGCAAATGACGCGGGGATTAATGCGTATCGCGAAGGAAAGGTTCCGTTTCCGGAAGGCACCATCATCGCGCGTATTGCGTGGAACTACGTCGCGTCGGAAGAAAACAATAAAGTTTTTGGACGCGAGCAATCGTTCGTGGCTGGGTCTGCGCCGGAATGGCACCTGCAGTTTATGGTGAAGGACTCAAAGAAGTACTCGGCGGCCGGTGGATGGGGATTTGCTCAATTTGATAAGGACGGCAAACCTGCGGACGAGGCGTTGATGAAAAAATGCTTTGCCTGCCACGAGCCGTTCAAAGATCGCGACTTCGTTTTCACTCGCTACTCGCCTTGATAATGCGTACTGTGAAGCGGAAAACGAAACGGTCGCCTTACACACAACGCTACCCGAACAAAAGGCTCAACTCCAGCTCAGGGTTACTTGAAAGGACTTCACGATGAAAGAACCAGACGACAAATCGCGCCGAGGATTTCTGAAGGCGAGTTCGATGTTAGGTATGGCTGTGGCGATCGGCCCATCGGCGATTGGCGAAGCATTTTCAGATTTAACAATTAAAACCAATTCAAAGGAGGACACCATGAACGAAGCCAATGCAGCACAACGAGCCACCCAACAGTCGGGTGACACAAGCATTCGTCCATTTCATATCAGCTTTCCGGCAAGTGACATTACCGAATTACGCAGACGCGTGAACGCCACGAGATGGCCTGAGAAGGAGACGGTCACTGATGCATCGCAAGGCGTGCAGTTGGCGACGATTCAGAAGCTCGCACGCTATTGGGGAACGGAGCATGACTGGAGCAAGTGTGAAGCGAAACTGAAGGCATTGCCGAATTTCGTGACGAACATTGATGGGCTGGACATTCATTTTATCCATGTGAAATCGAAGAATGCGAATGCACTTCCGGTGATCATCACGCACGGATGGCCCGGCTCGGTTATTGAGCAACTGAAAATCATCGATCCGCTGACAAATCCGACTGCGCATGGAGGAACGGCGGCGGATTCTTTCGACGTGGTGATTCCTTCGCTGCCGGGATACGGATTTTCCGGCAAGCCGACGACGACCGGTTGGGATCCGCAACGCGTCGCGCGCGCGTGGGGCGTGTTGATGACGCGCTTGGGATACACAAAGTATGTCGCGCAGGGCGGCGACTGGGGAAATGCCGTTACGGAGCAGATGGCTTTGCAGACGCCTCCGGGATTGATGGGGATTCACACGAATATGCCGGCGACAGTTCCGCCTGAAATCGACGGCGCGGCGCTGGCTGGCAAACCGATGCCGGCCGGATTTTCGGCGGACGAAAAATATGCGTACGAGCGGCTCGCCATTTTTTACGCACACGGGCTGGGCTACGCGCAGGAAATGGCGAATCGTCCGCAGACGCTTTACGGAATTGCGGATTCGCCGATCGCTTTGGCTGCGTGGATATTGGATCACGACTGGCTGAGTTACGCGCTTATCGCGCGCGTGTTCGATGGTCAGACGGAAGGACTGACGCGAGAGGACATCGTGGACAACATCACGCTGTACTGGCTAACCAATACGGGCGTCTCGTCCGGTCGACTTTATTGGGAAAGCAAACTGCCATTTTTCACGCCGAAAGGTGTGCAGCTTCCAGCTGCGATTAGCGCGTATCCCGATGAGCTCTACATGGCGCCGAAAAGCTGGACAGAAAAAGCGTATCCCAAATTAATTTATTACAACCGGCTGCCCAAAGGCGGACATTTTGCGGCGTGGGAACAGCCGAAAGAGTTCACTGAAGAATTGCGCGCGTCATTTAAATCGTTGCGTTGATTAGAGTACCGGGCGGCGGGCACGATGTGCTCGCCGCCTTTTGTGACGGCGGGGATCGTCAACTAACTTCGAGGGCTTTCAAATGCGAGCTGACATTGTTCCGGGGAAAACTTTCCCCGACTACGAACTTTCCGATTACGCCGCGAAGCGCCGCAAACTTTCTGAGTTGCAAGGCCCGCATCCTATGGTTCTCGTCCTGAGCCGCGGAGGATTTTGCCCGAAAGATCGGCGGCAGGCGGAAGGACTTGTTCAACTTCATCGCGAGATGGAGGTTGCCTACACACGGCTGGTCACAATAAGCACCGACAATATTTCGGAGACGAATGAATATCGCACCGGCGTCGGAGCGCACTGTCCTTTTCTTTCCGACGCGGGACGTATCGTTCAAAAAGATCTGGACATCGCTGAATACACGGATCCCGTTAACAATCCGATGATCCCGCACACAATTGTGCTAGAGCCGAATCTTGTGATTTACAAAATTTATAACGGCTACTGGTTCTGGGGACGGCCCACCGTGGAAGATCTTCGGCAAGACCTGCGCGTTGTTACAAAGAAATGCCGGCCCGATTGGGACATCACAAAGCCAGAATTTAAAGAAGCGTGGCAGCAGGGACGGAAAGATTTGTTTTACCCGTACGGAAAAACATATGTTCAAACTCTCGGTGAACAAGATTAGGAGATGTTTTAAATTCAATTGGAGGGAAATAAAATGTCTGATGAACTCAATTATGATCGCCGTCGCTTTTTTGGAACTGCAGCAGTAACAATTGCCGCCGCTCAGCTCGGAATTTTCGGTTCTAAGGATGCACACGCCGATGAGTTGAGGCCGCAAGGTGCGACCCCAGCTAAAGCGGGCACGAATACCTCGTTTGGTCCTCTCAAGCAGATTAACGCTGGGCTTCTAAATGTTGGCTACGCAGAAGCGGGCCCGGCCAACGGTCCCGCTGTAATTTTACTTCACGGCTGGCCTTACGACATTCACAGCTTCGTTGATGTCGCGCCATTGTTGGTGGCGAAGGGCTATCGAGTAATCATTCCGCATTTGCGCGGTTACGGCACGACGAGTTTTCTTTCCAGCGACACGATGCGAAACGGACAGCAATCGGTGGTTGCTTTGGACATCATCGCGCTGATGGACGCGCTCAACATTAAGAAAGCAATCATTGGTGGTTTTGATTGGGGCGCGCGGACGGCCGACATTATGGCGGCGCTGTGGCCTGAACGCTGCAAGGCCATCGTCTCCGTGAGCGGCTATTTGATCGGCAACCAGGAATCCGGCACGGTTCCGTTGCCGCCCGCCGCGGAATTTCAGTGGTGGTATCAATTTTATTTTGCGACAGATCGCGGCCGCGCGGGCTATGACAAATACCGGCGGGAATTCTCGAAATTGATTTGGCAGCTCGCATCGCCGAAGTGGAAATTCAGTGACGCCACATTCGATCGTAGCGCGGCGTCTTTCGACAATGCGGATCACGTCGCGATAGTTATCCACAATTACCGGTGGCGGCAAAACCTGGCGCAAGGCGAGTCGAAATATGACGATCTGGAAAAGCGTCTTGCCGCAGGCCCTGTAATCACCGTGCCCGCAATTACTCTGGAAGGCGACGCGAACGGTGCGCCACATGTGGACGGCAGCGCGTATGCCAAAAAATTCTCCGGCAAATATGCGCACCGGGTAATTCCTGGCGGCGTTGGACACAACCTGCCTCAAGAAGCTCCGGAGGCATTTGCAAAAGCAATCGTCGATGTCGACGCGTTTTGATCAGCGCCAGTAGGCACAGAAACGGGAGCCACGACCATGAGGCGACATTCATTTAGTTCGGTGCGTCGCGCATTTGGCGTGGCCTGCATCGTGGGAATTGTCGCGCTCGCTTTGTGTTCCGGCGCGAACGTACTCACGAGGTTTCACGTCATGAATACTGCTAAAGCGGAAGGCCGTTTGATCAGCACGCGGAGTGGACTTCACGCTTCACTCGCAGACGAAGGCGCCATGCCTGAGTTGGATGGCGCCGTCGGCTGGCTGAATTCAACTCCTTTGAACAGTAAATCCCTGCGTGGAAAAGTGGTGCTCGTAAACTTTTGGACTTACACCTGCATCAACTCCATTCGCCCGTTGCCGTACTTGAGGAATTGGGCGGCAAAATATAAAGATGCAGGATTTGTAGTGATCGGAGCGCACACTCCGGAGTTTTCGTTCGAGCACGAACAGGTGAATATAGAAAACTCCCTGCGCAATTTAAACATTACTTTTCCGGTGGCGATTGACAGCAACAATAAGATTTGGAATGCGTTCAATAATCAGGCTTGGCCGGCGCAATTTCTCGTCGACGCGAAAGGACGAATTCGCTACCACCACTTTGGGGAAGGCGATTATGGTGACATCGAGCGCGTCATCCAGGAACTCTTGAAGGAAAACGGAGCGACGGGCATCGCGGCTGACACGGCTGGCGTATCGGGTGTTGGAATTGAAGCCGCTCCAGATTGGACGGATGAGCGATCTCCGGAAACATATATTGGATATCGCCAGGCCGAGAATTTCGCGTCGCCTGAAAGAGTGCGTAGAGATTCAGTCCAGATATTTAGCGTGCCAGCGAAACTATCGTTGAACCAATGGGGATTGAGCGGGTCGTGGAACGTCAACGCCGAGAGCGCTGTGCTGCAGACCGTGCCGGGAAAGATTGTGTTCCGGTTTCACAGCCGCGATCTGCACTTCGTTCTGGCTCCTGCGAAGGACGGCAAACCAATACGGTTCGTCGTGAAATTGGATGGCGTGGCTCCGGGCGAAAATCACGGCAGTGACATTGCTGCGGACGGCTCTGGCGAAATTCGCGCGCCCCGGCTTTATCAGATGATCCGGCAAAAAGGTCCGATAGTAGACCGAACGTTCGAGATCGAATTCCTCGATCCGGGCGTTCACGCGCTTGACTTCACGTTCGGTTAGAAACTTCAAGGAATATTATTCGATCATAAAACAGGCGAACGCATGACACTGCACAGGAGACGGTCATGACCAACAACGATTCCGGTAGCAACGCCGCGACGAGTAAGACGCTCGTCAAAGTCGACATGAAAGTTGAAGTGGTCGTCATTCCCGTCTCGGATGTCGAGCGCGCGAAGGCGTTCTACTTGCGGCTTGGGTGGAGGCTGGATAAAACGCCGCCGGGACTGGTCCAGTTCACGCCGACAGGATCCGCGTGCTCGGTACTATTTGGTGCGAACCTCACGTCGTCCGCGCCCGGTTCGGCCGAGGCGTACTTGATCGTTTCCGATATTGCGGCTGCGCGAGAAGGGCTTGTCGCCGCTGGAATTGAGGTCGGCCAGATTTTTCACATTGGACCGGAAGGCCCGCTGAGTGGGCCGGATCCTGAGCATCGTAGTTACTTCACTCGCGCGTCGTTCAGCGATCCGGATGGAAATGCTTGGGTGCTGCAGGAAGTTACGATGCGGCTACCGGGGCGCATCGACAGTGGCGTAACTTCGTTCGGCTCCGCGAATGATTTGGCGAGCGCGCTTCGGCGCGCGGAGGCGGCTCACGGTAAACATGAGAAGCAGACAGGAGTCGCAGATTTGAACTGGCCTGACTGGTACGCCGAGTATATGGCGGCGGAACAGAGCGGGGCGAAGCTGCCGACGTGAGCGACTGCGCGATGCGAAGGGAATCGATACCTTGGAATCGACGCGTGCAGATTTTACGCCTAGCGGTAATCATTTTTTTCGCGCATGCATCAGTTCAGGCACGCGCCGAAATACAGGGGAAGGAACGTTCCGTGGACCATCCGGTTTTTTATCGCACGAAGCAGGTCGACGGAATTTCTATTTTTTACCGAGAGGCCGGCCCGAAAGACGCGCCGACGATTCTCTTGCTGCACGGACTTCCTTCTTCATCGCGAATGTTTGAGCCACTCTTCGCGCGGCTTTCCGATCGCTATCATCTTGTCGCGCCAGATTATCCAGGGTTCGGACATAGTGACTGGCCTGATCCGAAAAAATTCGCGTACACGTTCGATCACATCGCAGAGACGATGAATCATTTTACGGAAGCGCTGGGACTTTCGCGCTACACACTTTATATGCAGGACTATGGCGGTCCGGTTGGGTTTCGCATGGCGCTGGCGCATCAGGATCGGGTTGAAGCTCTGATTGTTCAGGACGCGGTGTCACACAACACAGGTCTTGGCGCGAATTGGAATGCGCGGCGTGCGTTTTGGGCGGATCGTGCTGCGAATGAGGCCACACTTCGCACAAATTTACTTTCTCTGCAGACGACGCGCACTCGCCACGTTGGAAGTGATCCGAACGTGGAACGTTACGATCCTGACTTGTGGGCAGACGAGTTTGCATTTCTCAGTGCGCCGGGGCAAGGGGAAATTCAAAGCGACTTGTTCTACGACTACCGAACAAATGTGGACGCCTATCCGAAATGGCAAGCATGGATGCACGAGAAGCAGCCGCGTTTGCTGGTGATCTGGGGCAAATATGATTTGTCTTTCGATCTGTCTGAACCAGAGGCTTATCGGCGCGATGTGCCGAAGGCCGAAGTTCACGTTCTGGACGCAGGACATTTTGCATTGGACACGGCTGCCGATGAGATCGCAGGATTTGTTCGAGGCTTCATTAGTTCTCGACGTTAAAAAGTTTCGGACGATATGTTCGGATTCGGAATGTTGAAAGTTTTCTAACTGAGTTAGCCGAGTAGGTGGCGTCGGTTACTTCTTTGAGACAAAAAGTGAGAGCGGGCGCGAGTTTGCGCCCACTCTTTTGAACCATAACTATTAGCTACCGGCCATCCCCTTGTTCAGCAGAACCTTAACCTCAACCCGGCGATTCTCCGCTCGTCCCGACGCGGTTTCGTTCGAGGCTGCTGGCGCCACTTCACCCATGGCGCCGGGGGCCACAATATGCCGAACCGGCACGTTGCAGCTCTGCAGTAAATAGGCGATTACATTTTGTGCGCGGTCCATGCTCAGAGTCTGATTCATTGCCGCATTGCCGGTTGAATCGGCGAAGCCCTTCACCTGAATGATGTACCCCGTCAGGTTGACGGCGCCGCGGGCTAACTTATTCAGCGCCTCCTGATCCTCTGCGGAAATCTTGTCGCTACCGCTTGCAAAGTGGACGTCCAGTTGATCCTTGGTGTCGTACTCGCTCAATTCCGAAAACCGCTTGCTGGTCTCGGCTGCGTTGGCATCAATGGATGTCTTATTCGCATCGATATTTTGCTGGTTCGCTTCGACGCCCTGCTTGTTCGCTTCAATATTCTGCTGGTTCGCAGAAATGTTTTGCTGATTTGCGGAGATGTTCTCCTTGTTTGCAGAAATGTTCTGTTGGTTGGTGGTCACCCTCTGCGCGGTGGGATTTAAGCCGGCCTGAATCATCTCGGCCGTTTGTAAATCGTCCTTATCGAAGGTTATCGATTTTGCAAGGACGTGCGTGGCGTCCTGGCTTGTGCCCTCAACCGAAACCTTCAGGCCCGGAATTAGCACAGCAGCGGACATTTGCTCCTTGCGCATTCCAAGTCCCTTCGGTTGCTGCACCTTGGTGTCATCGTCAAGCGTTACGGTCATGCTAGCTCCGTCGGTGCTCTTCAGGACGATGCTATCTCCCGTGCGTGCGGTGATCAGCCCCTTCACTTTAATGTTGTCGCCCTGCGCGTAGACCGAAATCCACGTCACAAAGCATACTGCCAATAGCCCCACGATAATTCTGATCCCATTTCTAAGCATACTTTGATCCCTCCTCGTTGTTCACATTTCGGAAATTCAAACTCGATGTTTGTTTTCACTCGCGTACTGGGGTCGCGCTGCGATGCATTGTCTCAAAGCGGACGAAGCGCGATAGTGTCAGAACTTACAGCGGATGGTTCAAACGTCTCGATTGCGTTTCGATGCCACTCGGAGCGCGTCGTGAAAATGGAATCCCATTGGGCCGAAAATTCTTCGGCCCAAGTTCTCTTGTATGCAGATAAAGTGCTTCGTAGTCTTACGGCTTTGCGGGGGCAGGAGCAGGCGGCGGCTGCGGCTTCGGGATCCGCAAAGTCCACGAGAAGCCAAACGCGAAGGTGCGGCCTTCGGGACGAGCCAAGGCCCGGTACTCATCGTAGTATTTGAAGAAGCCTACCAGCCCCTTCGCGGGGAGAATGAGATTGGTCTGAACACCAACTGCATGGACTGAGTAGAACGGAGTCGCGCTTGCCGGGACCAGAACACCACCAACTGTGAGAGTGCCGCTGCTGTGCGAAACCTGCCACTGATCGTACCCAACCACGCCGAATTGGAAGAGTGCGCTCATATCTTTCTTCAGTGGTAGAACCTGCCCAAGCCCCCACTCCATGGTGAACGCCTGACCTGGAGTTATGTTGGTGCCGCTTTTTTGCCCGTGGATTTCCCAGTCAGTAGCCAAGTTCGCGCTGGTTCCCTTGTTCTTGGTGAGGTACAGCGTGGTTCCACTCGTTATGTTGTTACCCCAATATCCGGAGCCCACGTTGTTGGACGCTCCCGCAGTGTACCGGCCAGTAGGAGCCGTGAAAGCGTATCCGACGACAACATCAACTCGCTTCAAGTGCCAGCCGATATTCAATGGCTGCACGTACATATCGGCAAAACCCGATCCACCTCCTCCGGCGCTTAAGTTAAGCGCTGGTATATCAGCCACCAGGGAACCGCTTGCATAGCTTAGTGCGACGTAGGGCATGAAATATCCACCGAGGATCTTGTGTTTCGGGACGAAGTAAAAAATGTTCTCATCCACCCAGAACGAATAGTTTCCCGCAACACCTGAAAGGCTGTTTCCGTTGGGGCCATTCAATTGGCCGGCGGAATAATTCAATGACAGGTTGGCATAGGTGAAGCCGGGATCAGGAATTGCGCCGGCATTTAGACCGAACTGTCCTGGGACCCATTGGCCTTTCTGTTGCGCCGATGCCGACGACACGACTCCCAAAAATGTACAAACAATGACAGCGAGTAATTTTATTCGTAGTTGCATTTTTGTGTTCCTTTCGTTTTTGAATCTCATCGCTTCGTTATGCGTACTTATTGCGGCGGAACATATGGGTCGGGCGTGCCAAGTTTGATCGGCGGATATTTCTTCAGGCTCGCTTGGAATTGACCAACCATCTTGACAACTGGCTCGAGGACCCAGGTGGTGTACGCTGCGACGTCGCGCTCCTCTTTCAGATCAGTCAGGAGATTGACAATTTTAGGAATTGGTAACTTCAAGACCGGGTCATACATGTTGACCTGCCAGACGAAGTGAATCTTCCAATTGCGCCACTTGACGGCGGACAGCCTGTCGGTCACGTATGCGGGGAATCCTTCACGGTTAGAGTTCTCCTGCCTGCCAAGGAAGAAATCCAGTTGGTCCACGCCATCAATCGCGCGGTCATTCGGGACTTCTGCTCCCACTACACGCGCGAAAGTCGTGTAAAGGTCTACGAGGTGAACGATCTCGTTACTAATGCGGCCTGCCGGAATTTTCCCCGGCCAGCGAATGATGAACGGTGCGCGCAATGATGCTTCCATCGCCGTGCAGTAAGTACCGCGCCAAGGTCCGCTGTCGCCCTCCCAAGGGTGGGTTGCCTCGGGGCCATTGTCGCTGGTGAACACGACGATCGTGTTGTCTTCGACGCCTGCTTCCTGAATAGCGTCAAGAATTTCTCCAGTGCGGTGATCCATTTCGGCAAGGCAATCGGCCCAATCACCGTTGCCGGTTTTGCCAGCGAAATCCGGATTCGGCAGAGTGGGGAGGTGAACCATCGAGGACGAAACGTAGGCATAGAAAGGCTTACCCGCGCTCGCGTTGCGCTTTATGAATTCCACAGTGCGGCTGGTAATCTCCGCTTCCATGGTTCGGCGGCGATCTACATCCAGCACGGCCACCTGCCGGGCTTTCTCACCTTTGCGTGCTTCGTAAATGTATTCAGGATGGACGACGTTTGCGTCCCAACCTTGCTTGTTGCCAACTGACGTCCACATGCCATTCGTCTGGTTCAACGACGGCCACAGGCACTCGTCATAGGTGCGCGGGATGCCGTACCACTCGTCAAATCCCTGATGAGTAGGGAATCGTTCCTCGACACTGCCAAGATGCCATTTGCCCCACATGCCTGTGGCGTAACCCTGTGCTGACAGCAATTCCGCAATGGTCACCTCCCACAACGTCAATCCGTCTGGAAGGCCGCCAAGCTTGACTTCGTACGTGCCGGAGCGGATAGAAAAGCGGCCCGTCATGAGCGCCGACCGCGAGGGAGTGCACTGCGCCTCGAC